>ERZ773136.243-NODE-243-length-63431-cov-11.180400_pt1 | contig 63431 bp, 50 predicted proteins | sample MGYA00580855_ERZ773136 | MGnify/ENA primary metagenome ERZ773136 (study PRJEB29015, sample SAMEA2737860) | human gut metagenome | biome: human gut; feature: human-associated habitat; material: faeces | place: China | collected 2012 ... | reverse complement strand
GTGCATAGTACTGAAAACGAGAGCAAGGATTGCAACCGGCTTTTCGGACTGACCCCTAAAAAGCCCCCTGGATTTATCCAGTGAGCCAACAAAACGACTCAATATCATAATAGAAACCTGCCTGCAGTGAAAAAACAAAAAAGGAAGCCTTTAGTCAGGCTTCCTTTTATCCTCCAAGCGGAAGGTGAGGGATTCAAACCCCCGATACCCGGAAAGGGTATACCGGATTTCGAGTCCAGCGCATTCGATCACTCTGCCAACCTTCCTCATTTTTGCGAGTGCAAAGATACAACTATTTCTTGAAACGACAAAATTATTCGAAGGATAATTTATCCAATTTTTCACGAAGCACCGCCGCCTGCGACTTGCGGATGGAAAATGTCATCTCACAAGTGTTGTCGTATGTCTGGGAAATTATCCTTGGCGACATCTCTTTTACAATGCGCATGACCGAGTTCATCATCACATACGGGAAACTGAATTTTACCAGCTCTTCAACCTGCCTGGTAACTATGGTTGAATCTGCAATTGCGGCGGCGGCGGCCGTGCGGTATGCCACTATCAGTCCGCCGGTTCCCAGGTTCACTCCTCCGTAATACCTGATGACGACAACAAGAACGTCGGTCAGTTCATTGCTGTTAATCTGGCCCAGTATCGGCTTACCGCCTGTCCCGCTTGGCTCCCCGTCGTCATTAGCCCTGAACTGCAGCCGCTCTGCACCCAGCATATAGGCATAACAAACATGCCGGGCATCAAAATATTTTTTACGATATTGCTCTATGACAACTTTAACCTCGTCAACGTCGGACACATGATGGGCGAAAGCGAGGAACTTACTCCGCTTTTCGGAGTAATATCCCTCGCCTATCTTCGCATCGTCGATTGTCAGATACTCATCTACCATCACGACAATTTATGTACAACCAGCCCCGAACGAAGCTTTGGCTCAAACCATGTTGCTTTCGGGGGCATTATTTTTCCACTGTCGGCAATGTCCATTATCTGCTTCATTGACACAGGATACAACGCCAACGCTATCCGCATCTCACCGCTGTCTACACGGCGTTTCAGCTCATCGAGGCCACGCAGGCCACCGACAAAGTCGATACGCTTGTCGCTTCTCAAATCCTTTATGCCAAGGATTTTGTCGAGTATGAGACGGCTTGATATGTCAACGTCGAGCACCCCTATCGGGTCGGCATCGTCGAACGTACCCGGCTTGGCCACAAGACTGAACCAGTGGCCGTCAAGGTAAAGCGAAAACTCATGCAACCGAGACGGACGGTAGGCGTCGGTGCCTTTGTCTTCAACTACGAAATCTACAGACAAAGCCTTGAGGAACTCATCTGCAGTAAGACCATTCAAGTCTTTTACCACGCGGTTATAGTCAAGAATGGTAAGCTGCGATGCCTGGAAGCACACAGCCATGAAGTAATTGTACTCCTCATCGCCCCTGTGGTTGGGATTCTGGCGAGCTTTCTCTGCACCGACCAATGCCGCAGCTGCCGACCTGTGATGACCGTCGGCAATATACAACGACGGCATCTTGGCAAACTCCGCCGTAATGGCTTGCATGTCGGCAGGGTCGCTAATTACCCAGAACTGATGGCGGAAGCCGTCGATGGGAGCAATGAAATCATACTCCGGCTCGGTGGCAGCATATCGGTTAATCAGATTGTCGAGCACCTCGTTGTCGGGGTATGCAAAGAACACGGGCTCCATGTTGGCGTTTGTCGCACGCACATGCTTCATCCGGTCTTCCTCTTTGTCACGCCGTGTAAGCTCATGTTTCTTTATCACACCGTTGAGGTAATCGTCTACATAAGCCCCGACCACAAGCCCGTATTGGGTCTTGCCGTTCATTGTCTGGGCATAGATGTAATAGTGCTCGTCCTTGTCCTGCACAAGCCATCCGTTACGTTGGAATGCCTCGAAGTTCTCGGTGGCCTTGCTGTAAACACGAGGGTCGTATTCACTCGTGCCGGGTTCAAAATCGATTTCGGGCTTAATAATGTGGTAAAGGCTCATTGCGTTGTCGCCGGCCTCTGCCCTAGCCTCTTCTGAATTGAGCACATCATACGGACGCGACTCTACTTTCTCAACAAGTTCCTTGGGAGGGCGCAATCCCCTGAATGGTTTTATCGTTGCCATAAGCCTGCTATTTATTTACCTGGAAACGGGTGTCACCTGTCGCAAAGAATGCATTTATCTGGCGTGCAGCAGCGATGCCGGCATTGGTGTTTGCCTCGGCTGTCTGGGCACCCATCTTTTTCGGCGTGCTGAAATAGCGGCCCTCAAACTTTGCAAAGTCTGCATCTGCATCAGGCTTTATGTCTGTAATGTACTTCAAGTCGGGGCGCTCTTCCATAAGTTTCAGCAATCCGGCCTCGTCGATCACTTCCTTACGGGCTGTGTTGACCACAATGCCACCCTTCTTCATCTTGCCTACAAGGTCATGGTTTATGCTGCCCTTTGTCTCAGCCGTAGCCGGGATATGGAGCGAAACGATGTCGCACAGCTCAAACAACGCCTCCTGGCTGTCAACAGCCTTCACGCCTGCGTCTTCAATTGCAGACTTGGGGCAATAGGCATCATAAGCATAAATGTCCATGCCGAAGCCCTTGGCTATGCGCGCCACGTTGCGCCCAACATTGCCAAACGCCAGTATTCCCAACTTCTTGCCAAGCAATTCGGTGCCCGACTTCCCGTTATAGAAATTGCGGACTGCATAGACCAACAGTCCAAAAACAAGCTCCGCAACAGCATTCGAGTTCTGTCCGGGAGTGTTCTCCACCACTATATTCTTTTGCTTGGCGTATGCAGTGTCAATTGAATCATAACCAGCACCGGCCCTGACCACAATCTTCAATTTCCCGGCGGCGTCGATTACAGCCGGCGTAACCTTGTCGGAGCGCACAATCATAGCGTCGGCATCCTTGACAGCATCCAACAGCTGAGACACGTCAGCATACTTTTCCAACAACACACACTCGTTGCCTGCACTTTCAATTTCTTCCTTGATGCCTTTCACTGCCTCAGCTGCAAAAGGCTTCTCTGTTGCTACCAGTACCTTCATAGCATTTGTGTTTTGAAATTAAACTATAGTGGAGCCGCAACAGTCACATATCCCATGCCATGCCCTGCCGCGACTCCACATATTTTATATTGCCCGTATCGGGCCGGTGAGTCAATGGCTTGCCTCAAACTCCTTCATGCACTGCACAAGCGCATTGACGCCCTCTATGGTCTGTGCGTTGTAGCAGCTTGCACGGAATCCGCCCACACTGCGGTGGCCCTTGATGCCTACCATGCCCTTTGACATGGCATACTCCAAGAACGGCTTCTCGAGTTCGGCATACTCATCGTTCATAACGAAGCAGATGTTCATAAGCGAGCGGTCTTCTTCCTTAACCGTTCCGCGGAACAGCTTGTTCCTGTCTATCTCGCCATACAATATTTCTGCCCTCTCGTGTGCGAGCTTGTCCATAGCCTCGAGGCCTCCGTTGTTCTTCAACCAGCGCAGGGTTTCGAGAGCGCAATATATCGGCACCACGGGCGGAGTGTTGAACATCGACCCCTTCTCAACGTGTGTACGGTAATCAAGCATTGTAGGTATCTGGCGCGGAGCGCGGCCCAACTTCTCGTCCTTAACGATGACAAGTGTCACGCCGGCCATTGCCAGGTTCTTCTGTGCGCCGGCGTAGATGCAGTCATACTTGCTTACATCCACCGGACGGCTAAATATATCTGAAGACATATCGGCTATCATCGGCACCGGAACATCGAGATCTGTGCGTATCTCGGTACCGAAGATAGTGTTGTTCGTAGTCACGTGCAGATAGTCAACGTCGGTAGGACACGACCAACCTTTCGGAATGTAGGTAAAGTTACTCTCTGCCGACGAGGCCACCTCGACCACCTCACCGAAAAGCTTCGCCTCTTTTATGGCCTTCTTCGACCAAGTGCCTGTATTGAGGTAGGCAGCTTTCTTAATAAGGAAGTTGTAAGGCACCATGCAGAACTCCAATGAAGCGCCACCGCCCAAGAACAAAACGGAATAGCCCTCAGGTATCTGGAGCAACTCCTTGATAAGTGCTACAGCCTCGTCTACTACAGGCTGGAAATCCTTTGCCCTATGGCTTATCTCCATGAGCGACAGACCAGAGCCGTTGAAATCGAGACATTGCTTAGCTGTATTCTCAATAACTTCCCTCGGAAGTATTGACGGACCGGCATTAAAGTTGTACTTCTTCATGTTGCTGATAGTTTTTTAGTTAATGACTACTTTGATTTCTATCTGTGTGCGAAGATACGCTTTTTATTTCATTCGGCAAAATTATTTCAGAAGAATATTAACATACTGCGAGCTTTTTATTAGTGTCTTTGTAACCTCTCACCCTGCTGTCGCGACTGTGTGCGCATACAAAAATTAATATTTACAACGTGCTTATGCACAATGTCAAAAATCTGGCCTTAAATCCTCAAACAGGCCACTTTGATAGACCAAACGGCACGAACGGGCAGACGAAACGGGCCGTATGGCAGCATAAAATGACCCGAAACACAACGCATTGTGGCACAAGCTGTTATGCCGACAGGCCGGAATGGTAATAATATATTACAACAAACCCAGGCTAGACCGCACGGCCTGGCCTGGGTAAAACATGCAGCAGGCAGGGGCTTACCTGACCACCTCGACTATAGTCTTGATGCCTTTAATCTTTTCTCCACCGGCCATTGAGAGCACTTGGCCCACCTTTTCACGGCTGACGGCCACATAGCAGTAGCGCTCCCTGACGTCAATCCTACCGATGGCGCTGCTGTCCAATCCGCCTTTCTTGCAAAGGAACCCGACGATGTCTCCCTTGCTTATCTTGTCTTTCTTGCCTTTCCCTATATATAATGTCTCCATCTTGGGCTGTGGCACGCCGGGCATTTGCTCGGGCAACGTAATAGGTGAGCACTCTTTTTCCACAAAATCGGGCAAGCTCTCGTCGGGCGACAGAATGAAAAACGACTTTCCCGTAGCATCCCAACGGGCCGTACGGCCGACCCTGTGTATGTACGACTCCCTGGTAAGCGGCATGTGGTAGTGTATGATATTGTCGACATCGGGAATGTCCAACCCTCTCGATGCCAAGTCGGTTGACACAAGCACATTTGCACTTCCATTGCCAAACCTGTACAAGGCGGCCTCACGCTCGGGCTGTTCCAATCCTCCGTGGAACGCGCTCACGCCAAAGCCCCGGCCGCGCAAATAAGACGCCACGCGCTCAACGCTGTCGCGGTAATTCAGGAATACCATGCTGCTCTGCCGCCCAATCGTGCACAGCAGGTTGCCCAAAGCCTCCAACTTGTCCTTGTCGGCGCTCTTGAGACAATACTGCTCTACGCGCGAAGATATCCCTCCCTCGGAATAATCAACCTTCGCCACGTGACGCGCGTTTACGAAGTCGGGTATACTGTCGGCGTCTGTGGCCGACAACAGGAATCGCCTCCTCACCCCCGAGAGCCTTTTGAGCAGCTTTGCCATCTCATTATGGAAGCCCATTTCAAGGCATTTGTCAAACTCGTCAATCACAAGGAAGCGCGCAGTGTACGGCGAGAGGTTGCCTTTGTCAAAATGATCGTTGAGGCGGCCCGGTGTGCCAAACACCACATGGGGCGCCACCTGCCTTATGACGCGGTGCTCGTCCATGGCGGGGCGGCCGCCATAGCAGCACACCGTACGTATGTGCAGGCCGAAACGGCACATTACTTCAGCCGACTGCAACGCCAGCTCTCGGTTGGGCACTATGACCACAGCCTGCACCGCGTCGGACGACACATCTATCATACCGGCCAACGGGAGCATGTATGCAAGCGTCTTTCCCGAACCTGTTGGCGACACTACCACCACGTCGGCATCGGTACCGGTCACCTCCCGGTAGGTGTCAAGCTGCATCTGGTTTAGCCGGGCCATCCCCAGCCTATCCAGTATCTGTTGTATTTCATTAGTCATATTCTATGCTTTTACAGTTCAAGTTCGTAAATCCCGGTCGGCGTCTTTCGCTTCAGCACCACGAGTTCGGCCTCGGCTGCCGCATGGCACGGGCTGTTCTTCAAAGCTGTCTCCACAGTCTTCCGCGCCAGCTCCGGGTGGTTGTTTTCCTCACTCAGATGGCAAAGCCATACGGCGCGCAACTTCTCGGTGGCATTTTCGGCAAGGGCACATGCGCAGTTGCCATTGCTCAGATGGCCGGTGCCGCTCGATATCCTGTGCTTCAAGTACTGGGGGTATGGCCCGCCCATTAACATGTCGTCGTCATAATTGGCTTCCATCACGATATAGTTGGCATCGCCAATCTGGGTTTTCATCTCTTCAGTGACACGCCCTGCATCTGTTATGATGCAAAACACGGTGTCGCCATAAGCGATACGGTAGCCAACGTTGTCCAAGCTGTCGTGGGGCACCTCGAAAGGGGTTACCTCAAACTCGCCTATCTTGACCGTCTGGCCTTTCTCCAGGCAACGCACCATGTCGCGAGGCACTTTCTTCTGCACACAATAGTTGCGCTCTATGCCCTCATGCACTTTCTTTGTGGCATACACCGGCACCTTAAGGTCGATGCTCATGGCACCGACAGACTTTATGTGGTCGGCATGGTCGTGTGTCACAATTATATTATGTATGTTTGCAAGACTAAGCCCATATTCCCTGAAATGTTTCTTCAGGGTGCGAAGCCCGAGCCCGACGTCAATAACCAAGCCATCGGTAGGGGTAAACAAATAATAGCAATTGCCACTGCTACCACTACCAAAGGATATGAATTTCAGCATTTCCAATCAATTTAATACAGATTATCATGAATGTGTCATCAAACAAACTGCGCCGTATTGCCCACCTCACGCCTTTGCAACCATCGCCATACAATCAAGTGTGCGATTGCTTACAGCATACAGTCAGAGACACAGCCATATCAAATGCAAAATTAATCAAAAACGCTGTAATGGCCAAATTAATTTACAAACTTTCCCTTAAAGATGTTTTTCCCGACGCCTACAGTCAAATAAACCATAAAAAATGCGTATATTTGCACTATGACTTCATATTTTGACAAGGCAAAGGCAGTCGTGGCGATGGCCATTGCTGCGGGGCTGCAGCTATCATGCAGCGGCATATCGGGAGACGAAAAGGAAATGATTGAACACGATGTGCTTGGGTTCTCCGAGGCATATTTCAACTTTGACCTTAAGGGAGCGGCAAACTACTGCACTGACGACAGCCGGAAGTGGATTAGCTATGTGGCATCTAACATACAAGAAAGCGACATTGAGGCTATGCGCTCCAAAGAGTCTGACGCAACGGTAAGCATCGTCGACATAAGCTTCAACAATAGCGACTCCACCGGCACTGCGCTTATAAAGGTAAACAACGCCTTGGTGCTCGATACGATTGGAAAGCCCGGGCACACCGTCGACGAGGCGCACTACAGGCTTGACTTTATATGCAAAGAAGGCAAATGCCTCATCAGAATGGCAGGCCCACTGCGAAATGAAAGGTGAGGTCGCGGCTTAACTTGGGATAGGCTATAGGATAATGGTCCTTGCCCTCGTAAGCTGGGTTTATCGCTTTCATTCCAAAATCGAAGCGAAGTATGAAGTAATCAAAGTTCAATCGCAACCCCAAGCCATAGCTTACAGCTATCTGCTTCCAAAACTCGTCTATCTTGAATTGCCCTCCCGGCTGGTCGTCATAGTTGCGCAAAGTCCATATATTGCCTGCGTCAATGAACAAAGCCCCATTCAATTTCCAGAACAGATGGGCCCTGTACTCCATGTTTATGTCTATCTTCATGTCACCGGTCTGGTTGATGAAGTCGATGTTACCGTCGCGCCCGACAAACCGACCCGGCCCCAGGCTTCGCACACTCCACCCCCTCACGCTATTGGCGCCACCCGAAAAGTAGCGCTTCTCAAACGGAAGGATGGTACTGTTGCCGTAAGGATAGGCTATGCCAAAGCCAAAATGCCACACCAACGAGTTGTTGTAGTCAAACCGTATGTTGCGGGTGAAGTCGAAATCGCCCTTTACATATTGTGCGTAAGCGATGTTGAACAACTTGTATTGGCCCTGTTCGTTCTTAGAAAACCCGAAGGCCTTTGCCCCCAGCCCCAGCACATTGCCAGCGCTTTCAATGTTAGCCTTAATGGCATAAAGCCCGTTATTGTATGTATACCCAAGCCCGAAGCGCATTATGAACAGGTCTTCATAGTTATACCTAAGTATCGCGTTCCTGTTGCTTTCATCCTCGAGGTAGTCGCGCCTGAACGTGTCTGATATCCAAGGCATGAAGACATAGTTGAGATCTATGAGGTCAATCTGGTACCGGTCGTGGTGGTTGGCGTCGCTCCACTTGTACCGCCACGCAACGGAAAGGACTCGGCGGTGGTATTCGGGCCGGTTTTGCAGGTCGTAGAGGAACGACACTTCAGACGTGGCCGTTGTGCGGCGGGTAAAGTTTCCCGACAGGAAGGGGGCTATGAACCGCGGGAACAGCAGGCGCGTCTCAACGCTATACTCTTCGAAATTCTCGTTGGCATAGCCCTCCAAGCCCCGTATGGCTTCGTAAGCCCCGCGCAACTCAACGCTCAACACCTCGGAGCCACGGAACAGATTTCGGTTCTGGTAAGTCAAAGAGGCCGCGGCGCCCAAGTCACCCGCCGTGTTGGTCCCTTCGGGCTGAAAGCTTATGGTACTCGGCTTGTTGGTGCTCACCTGGATGTCGCAATCGAGCAACAGGCTGTCTGCATTCTCGCGAAACCCAATGTTTGTATACTTCACGGCCTGAAGTCGCCCGAAATGCCCGTAAGTCTTCTGCAAGTCTGCCGCTGAGTAATATTCTCCTGTGCGTATGAAGGTATTGTTTTCCAGCACCGACTGGCGCAGGCGTATGCGCTCACCGTCTGCGTTGCCACTGTAAAAGTTCACACTGCGCACCTTATACCGAGGGTGCAAAGAGTCTGTTCCAGCCGTCCCCCTATAGGGATGCAGCACCAGCGTGAGGTCTATCAAGTTGGCGCCGCCCACTGTATCAGCCTCATAAGTGATGTAATCCTTGTTGAACTTGTAAAAGCCATTGTCCACAAGCATGTCTGTGATGCGCTTCCTTTCGTTGTCAAGGCTCTCGACCCTAAACTGCATGCCGGGCTTAAGGCCTTGGTTAACGCTGTCTTCAAGACAAAGCAATTGCGACACCACGGGGTCTTCGACCACATACCTGATGCCCTTTATGTAATAAGGCTGCCCGGTGTGCAATATGTATGTGACGTCTATCTTCTTGCGTTTTTTCTTCGTTGCCACTTCAACGGATGCGCCAAGGTAGCCTTCGTTGTTGAGCTCCGCCTTTAGGTCGGCAGCCGAACGGGCCGTGCGAAGCGAATCGAAAATGACCGGCGGCTCGCCCATCGACTTGAGCACACGGTTTATCCACTTTGTGGTGTCGCGCCCGGACAACGAATATGTAGCCAAAGGTATCTTTACAGTGGAAAACCATCTTGAGTTTCCGTTCTGCCTTACTCGCGCCTTCATCTTGCCCATATCGATGCTGCCATGATTGCCGTCGACCTCTACCTCAACCTTGTCAAGCAGATAACTTCCTTCAGCGACATACTTTGTCTCTGAGCATGAGCATAGAGCGGCAAACAGAAGAATATAATATATGTGTACCTTACAGCGCATTAAAAAAACGATTGGAGTTGCAAAGTTAAAACATTTATCGTAACTTTGCTGAAATTATTTGTTTATTTTTTGTAAAGCTGACAATTATGTTGGAAAAGAACTTGGTTAAGCTCATACGCTCGCTCGAACAAAAGAAATACCGCAAACGCCACAACATGTTTGTTGCCGAAGGCCACAAAGCAGTGGGAGACATGATGAAACGGATTGCCCCCTACAAGATACTGGCCACCGACGAATGGGTATGCCCAGTGGCGCAGACAAGGGCAAACATAGTCAGGATAAGCGAAGAGGAACTCTCGAAGGTCAGTTTCCTGCAACACCCGCAACAGGTCATCGGGCTATTCCCCATTCCTGAGGTAAAGGGAACCGGGGCGCTCGACCCGGAAAACAAGCTGACGCTGGCTCTCGACGGGGTGCAAGACCCAGGAAACCTTGGCACCATTATCAGGCTGGCCGACTGGTTTGGCATCGACGACATCGTTTGCAGCCAAACCACAGCCGACGCCTACAATCCCAAAGTTGTGCAGGCTACCATGGGAAGCCTGGCCCGGGTGAACATCATCTACACCGACCTTGGCGCGCTGCTAAGGCAATATGCAGGCCGGGTGCCCATCTACGGCACGCTGCTCGATGGCGAGAGCATATACAAGGCAAGCCTCGGGAGGCATGGTTTCATTGTAATGGGGAACGAAGGCAACGGCATCTCCGAGGACATACGCACCTGTGTCAGCGAAAAACTGCTAATACCCAACTTCGGCAAAACCGACACGGCAGAAAGCCTAAACGTTGCGATTGCAACGGCCATAACGTGTTCGGAGTTCATGAGAAGGCAATAAAAAACGATTAATTGTCTCACGACAACTAATCGTCTATAACCTTAATAATCTAATACCATGAAAAACACATTGCAAAGATAAGTATCTTTTTCAACATAAACAAACGTTTACTTCAATGGTTCCCCATGCCTTAACACTATTTAAATGATGTTCCATCCCAATTAAGCGTTATTGACTTATCAAGTGGTTTTACCTCAATCTTACGGTCTGTGAGGAACACCGGGATGGTCATTTTTATTGTCATGGAGTTGCTTGAGGGCGACAATTCTGCCTCTTTGCAAACACTTGCCGACACGGCCGGAAAGCCATCCGACACGAGCGAATCTGATGATAAGCAATTATTTACCTTATCTGATTGCAACGGGTCGGGCAAACCATCTACCGCTTTCCAGCGGGTGGTATAATAACTGACCACGCTCTCCCTGATGCTGTCGCCATAGGTGGCTACGAGGCATACCAATGTGCTGTCGGCCCCGCCATTGCCTGGAGCGCAAGGCAAAAGGCGCATCTCGACCGTGGATGCCGGAGTGAGCGTCAATCTCAGGTAGTCGGTGGTTATTGTGTCGAGCCTCGACGTGCCACCAAGGCCATTCTCTACTTTTGCCTGCATCTTGGAATCGATGAAGTCTATCATGTCAAGACGATTGTTCTCCGACAAATATCCCAAAACGGAATCGGGCATATGCTTAAAGACGTCTCTCATGTCCTGTCGTTGTGCCGCGGCATCGAAAGTGGAGAGCACAATGGCAACAAGAACCAAAATGTATTTCATACCTAAATGTCTTGATTTTCAATTAATGTTTTCGGGGCGATGGCGCATCATGCTGATTTACAACAGCTTGCAAAACGGCCCGTTTCGTGTCTCAATATGGGCCGAATCGGAGTGCCAAACAGCCCGTATTGCCGACCCAAACGGCTTGTATGGCTGTTGTGGGCCACTCTGCCTGCATCTAAAACGGACCGCGGCAACGCTGTTCAACGGCAACGCTCATTCGCCCGCAGAAAGATGCATCATCATCACGGCCACCATGGCGGCTGTCTCTGTGCGCAGACGGCTCTGTCCGAGATGCACCGAAACATATCCCGCATCGACAGCCATGCGCACCTCGTCGGGAGTGAAATCGCCCTCGGGGCCTATGAGCACGGTCACAGCTTCCGACACATCGCGACCGCAAAGCTCGTCGTACAAGTAAGTGCGCGGAATCTCCTCGTAGCAGTGGGCTATGAACTTCATGCCGCCACGAGGCTCGGAAACGAATTTGCGAAACGCTGCCATGTCGTTCAACACCGGCTTCCATGCCTTGCGGCTCTGCTTCATGGCCGACACAAGAATCTTTTCGAGCCTGGCCGGCTTTGCCACCCTGCGCTCCGAATTGCCGCAGTTTAGCAACGACACCTCGTCGACCCCAATCTCCGTCACCTTCTCCAGCATCCATTCAGTGCGGTCCATCAGCTTTGTCGGGGCCATCGCTATGTGGTAACGCCCATGCCATTGCGGGAGCTGAGACATCTCTTCCACCACCCTGTATACACAATGATGGGGCGACGCCACAGCCACCTCTGCCTTGAAGAAAGTGCCCACCCCATCCATCAGCACCATTTCGTCGCCGGGCTTCATGCGCAAAACGCGCACGGCGTGGGATGCCTCGTCAGCCGGCAACTCGGTGGCAGAGGCAGCGTCGGGCACATAAAAATATCTTGTCTCTTTCATATTGTCACTCTACGTCAATGCCGGTCTCTTTCCGGCGGTTAAGCTCGTCTTGTATCTGCGAAGCCAACCGGTAGTCTTCTTCCGAAATGGCCTTCTGCAGCTCTATGGCCAACTTTTTCGTGTCAAGAGTGTTTATCGGTATGGCCAACCTGTCTGCGTGGCCCGCATAGGGCATGCTCTGCACGATGAAAAGGCTTTCCTCCATCATCATGGGTATGTCGCCAACCAACGACAGCAGTATGGCGTCGCTTATCCGTATCGGGTATTCCTGCAGCGTCTCGGTGTCCTGAACCACAGTCTTGTACTCACCGTCTGCCAGGTTGTAAACGCAAATCTCAAACTTGCCCATGCCCACATTGTCGCGTAATATCGACACAAGCACTTCGGGCAACAGGCGCTCAGACACACCCGGCAAGGCTTGACGCAAACCGATCTGATACTTCATCATGCCGTCGCAAACCACGCTCAGGGCCCTGTGCTTGCCTGCGTCGGCCAACTGAACCACGGCCATGCCTTTGCCACCAACCACCTCGGATATGCCGCAATAAACCAAACGCACCTTGTTCATCGGGCCGTCTTATTGCTTTCGGGGTGGAACACCAAGGCGAACATGACGCAGACCACAAGGGCATAGCCGGCAAAGATGAACCAGCATGTCTGCCAGTCGCCCACCAGGTAGCCGTCGGGCGTCCAAGAACAATAGCGGTTTATTATGGCGCCGGCAGACAGGGTGCCTATGGTAGCGCCCAGCCCGTTGGTCATAAGCATAAACAAACCCTGGCCCGAAGCCCTCATGTCGGGCGGGCATTCGCTGTCGACATACAGTCCGCCTGACACATTGAAGAAGTCAAATGCCACCCCATATACGAGGCATGACAGTATGAACAGTATGACGCCGGGGAACGACGGGTCGCCAAGGCCGAAAAAGCCGAAACGCAATACCCATGCCACCATGGCTATGAGCATGACTATCTTTATGCCGTAACGCTTAAGGAAAAACGGTATGAGCAGTATGCCCAACGCCTCGGCAACCTGAGAAAGCGAAACGAGCATGGTGGCATTGTTGGCGCCAAAGGTGCCGGCCATCTCTGGTATGCCCTTGAAACTGGTTATGAATGGTGTCGCATAGCCGTTGGTTATCTGCAATGACATGCCCAAGAGCATTGAGAAGATGAAGAAAAGAGCCATGCGCCTGTCCTTGAACAGGCGGAACGCGTCGATGCCGAGCATCTCGGCCACCGAGCGCGATGGCTTTTTCTCTATGGGGCATTGCGGCAATGTCATGCAATAAAGGAACAAGACAACGCTCAGCAAGCCGGATACGAGAAACTGCATATATGTGTACTGGAACTTGCCGGGATTCTCGTCGAGGGTGAAATGGAATCCGTCGGCATCAATGGCTGCGCAATTCACAAACCACATAACGACAATGAAGCCGACTGTACCCAAGACTCTGATTGGCGGGAAGTCCTTGACCGTATCCAGGCCGTGCGACTTCAGTATGCTGAAAGCCGTTGTGTTCGACAATGCCAAGGTGGGCATATAGAAAGCAACGCTCAATGAATAGACTGCTATGAACGTGGCCTTGTCGGGCATGACGTCGTTTCGCCCGATGAAAAACAGGGCTATCATGCTCACACCGGCAAACAAATGGCACAGCCCAAGCAGACGCTGAGGCTGAATGTATTTGTCGGCCACGATGCCCATTATCGTAGGCATGAAGATTGACACGATTCCCTGAATGGCATAGAACCACGAAATCTCGGCTCCCATGCCTGCCCGGCCAAGATAATTACCCATGCAGGTAAGGTAGGCGCCCCACACTGCAAACTCGAGGAAATTCATGATGGCCAATCTTGTCTTTATTCTATCCATATCCTTATTCTATTGGTTTTCCGTTGTAATATGCTCTCAACACGCCATGTGCGTCGGTCTTTATGACGGCCGTCCCGCCAAGCCATTCGGTGTATGCCAGCTCTCCGTCAATCTCATAGCAGCCAACCACCTCGCCTCCTGCAAGCTCTATCGCGCACAACCCAAGCTCGCCTGCATCGGTGATTGCCTTGTGCACCGCTATGCGCCTGCGTCTTCCTGTCATCGCGCTCTCAGTGGTTGGGCTTTCAGCAGGGCTGGCCTCTTGGGCATAGTGTCGGCCAGCTTGGCACCGGTTGGCACTGCCCTCACCTGCATAGTGTCGCGACTGGCCCGCACACTGTCTGTGCCCACAGTGGCCACAGACACTTCTTCCGGGTGGAAGCGCACCAACTGAATCTGGCTGATGAACATCAGCTTGAGCGTATGCGAGTTGTCGTCACCCCTGTTTAGGTAAATAAAACCTTTCATGGACTTTATGCCGTGGTTACGGTCTCCCGGAACCCGCAACTGTGATATGCCCGAAACACCCACGTGGCATGAATATGCCGCAGTGCTGTCGTTGTCGTAATGCACGGCAATGTAGGCCACGCCGTCTTTCGTGCCCGACTGGTAGAGGAAGTCGGTCATGAAATTAAACAGAAACGAATCGCCGCGCTTGAATGTCGAATCGGCCTTCAACTCGAAGGAAAGCCTGTTATACGGCGCCACTGGCATGAGCACGGCCGACGGTGACTCGCGCCATATGTCGGCCGTATCTCCGTCTGCCTTGAGCTTTGAATACTTATTTATATCGCCGACCGAGGCCCCAAGGCTCATGGCTTCGTTGCCTATACGCTCCGACAACTGGACGTAAATGCCATACAAGCGGTCGGCGTTGGAATAATAATATACCAACGACGAGTCAAACTCGGCCTCGGTGACGCCATGCTTCTTGAGCACAGCGTAATAATAAACGTTTTTGTTATAAGAGTTCTTGTCATAGCTCAGACCTTGCCCGGCCATTGCCTGAGTGATATAGTAATCGTACAAGATGTCTTCCATCTCGTCGGGCTGGATATACTCATCAGGCACTGTGGGCTTGCACGACAGCACTAAAACCGTCAGCAACAAGCACATGGCTAAATGCGCCAACGGCTTACGGGATGCATGTTCACGGCTGGTCTTCATCTATTTACATCCTTAGGCTTTAACGAAATGTGGCTGATTTCACGGCGATAAAACAGGAGCAGCCATACCACACCCACGCTGATGCTTGCGTCGGCAACGTTGAACACGGGGCTGAAAAACACGAAATCCTCTCCACCAACCATCGGCATCCACTGAGGCCACGTGGAAACTATCAGCGGAAAATAAAACATGTCGACCACCTTTCCGGTAAGGAACGATGCGTAACCCGAACCGAATGGCACGAAGTAAGAGGTGTAATCCACTGATGATGCATTGAAAATCAAGCCGTAAAACATGCAGTCGATGATATTGCCGATGGCCCCCGCCATTATCATGGCAAGGCAAACGACATAACCGGTGCGGGCATGCTGCCTGACCTGAAGATACAGATAATAACCTATGAACGATATGGCTACAATCCGAAACAACGAAAGGGCGACCTTGCTGCCTATCTCCATGCCATACGCCATGCCGTTGTTCTCGATGAAACAAATCTTGAACCAATCGGTTATCGTGATGGTCTCATGAAGTGTCATGTGGGTTTTGACCCAGATTTTCAAGACCTGGTCAACTAAAAGAATGGCTATAATGATAAGTATAGCCATTCTTCCTTTCGTCAATACACCTTTATTTTCACTCATTTCTTACGGTTCTGCTTCGACTCGACACTAAGTGTTGCATGGGGCACAGCACGCAAGCGTTCCTTTGGGATGAGCTTGCCTGTAATCCTGTCGACACCGTAAGTCTTGTTTTCAATACGTACGAGCGCTGCCTCCAAGCCCTGTATGAACTTCTGCTGCCTGCTGGCCAGCTGGATGAGCTCTTCCTTTGTCTGGGTGGCACTGCCCTCTTCAAGTATCTTGTATGTTGGGGAAGTGTCGTCCACATCGTTTCCATCCTGATTCATAAGCACGCTCATCATCTGCTCATAGTCGCGGCGAGCCAATGCAAGCTTGTCGTTAATGATAGCCCGGAACTCTTCAAGCTCTTCGTCGCTATAACGTGTCTTCTCTGCCATAATAGTATTGTTATGTTTGTTAAGAATCTAAACTTTCTCCACCTTTATATTGGCTTTAAGGTCGTCGAGGTCGAACTCAGCACCGTCATTGGGCGCCAATGTTATGCAGTCTGCCAGCACCTGTGTCCTGATGTAATCGGAATACTCGCCTACCGAGGTCTCTATCCTGGTGTCTGGAGATATGAACACATTGATTCGGTCGGTAATTTCCAGGCCGTTGTCTTTGCGGAGATTCTGGATGCGGTTGATGAGTTCGCGGGCCAATCCTTCGTTGCGCAACTCGTCTGTAAGCTCAACCTCGAGGGCAACGGTGACATTGCCATCGTTGCTGACGAGCCAGCCCGGGATGTCTTCGCTAATGACCTCGACATCGGCAACGTCGATATTGACGCTCTGGCCGGCCACCGACAGTTCAAGAGACCCTTCGCTCTCAAGGCGGGCTATGTCGTCCTGGCTCAATGTGCCCATGGCTGCAGCAATGTCCTTCATGAGCTTTCCGTATTTCTTGCCCATTGTCCGGAAATTGCACTTAACCTTCTTGACAAGCACACTCGAGCCTTCTGCAAACTTCAAGTCCTTTACATTGACTTCGTTGAGAATCAAATCCTTGACCGCCTCGATGTGTTTGCGCTGCTCATTGTCCACCGCCGGTATCATAATCTCCTGCAGTGGCTGGCGCACTTTTATGTTCACCTTACGCCGCAAGGCCAATACCATCGACGTAATCTTCTGTGCCAGGCCCATGCGGGCTTCCAGTTCCTTGTCGATGAATCGCTCGTCGGCCTCGGGGAACCTTGCCAGATGGACAGAGCAAACGTTGTCGCGCTTTGTCACTGCTATCAAGTCAAGATACAACTGGTCGGCATAGAACGGAGCAAACGGGGCCAGCAACCTTGCCACGGTTTCAAGGCAGGTGTACAGTGTCTGGTAAGCGGACAGCTTGTCACGGCTCATCTCCTTGCCCCAGAAACGCTTGCGGTTGAGGCGGACAAACCAGTTGGACAAATCGTCATTAACGAATGAGTCTATCATTCGGCCGGCCTTTGTCGGGTCGTAGCCGTCGAGCTCTGCCGTAACATTCTTTATCAGCGAATGCAACACCGACAATATCCATCTGTCAATCTCCGGACGGTCGCACAAATCTACGTCGGGCTGCGAATAATCGAAGCCATCCACGTTGGCATACAGGCTGAAGAAAGAGTACGTATTATACAATGTGCCAAAGAACTTACGGCGAACCTCGTCGACGCCCTCGGGCGAAAACTTGAGGTTATCCCACGGTTCTGAATTGGTCATCATATAGAACCTCACCGGGTCGGCGCCATATTTCTCAATCATCTCGAAAGGATTGATCACGTTGCCGACGTGCTTGCTCATCTTGTTGCCTTTGGCATCGAGAACAAGACCGGTGGAAATAACATTCTTGAATGCAACACTGTCAAACACGAGGGTGGCTATGGCATGCAATGTGAAGAACCATCCGCGGGTCTGGTCTACGCCCTCATTGATGAAATCGGCAGGGAAAGCCAACTTCTTATCAATCAATTCCTTATTCTCAAAAGGATAATGTATTTGTGCATAAGGCATCGAACCGGAATCGAACCACACGTCGATAAGGTCGCTCTCGCGCCTCATCGGCTTGCCGGTGCTGCTCACCAGCACAATATTGTCGACGTAAGGACGATGGATGTCAATGCGGTCGTAGTTTTCCTTTGAATAGTCGCCGGGCACAAAACCGTTGTCCTTAAACGGGTTCGACGTCATAACGCCGGCCTCGACGGCCAGCTCCATCTCGTCATACAGTTCCTTCAGGCTCCCGATGCATTTCTCCTCGCCATCCTCATCACGCCATATAGGCAGCGGGGTGCCCCAGAAGCGAGAGCGCGACAAGTTCCAGTCGTTCAGGTTCTCAAGCCAGTTGCCAAAGCGTCCCGTGCCGGTTGACTCCGGCTGCCAGTTGATGGTCTTGTTCAGTTCCACCATGCGCTCCTTGCCGGCTGTTGAGCGTATGAACCAGCTATCGAGCGGATAGTAAAGTATAGGCTTGTCCGTACGCCAGCAATGCGGGTAATTATGCACCTGCTTCTCGATGCGGAAAGCTGTCCCGGCCTGTTTCATCTCCATGCATATCACGATGTTCAGGTCTTCGGCCTTGCTCGCAGCCTTCTCGTCATACTTGCCTCCGACGTTGAACTCCGGCTTATAAGCATTCTTGACATAGTCGCCTGCATGGTGTCCGTAAGCCTCGATATCAACACAGTTGCCCACAAAGTTGGCATCAAGTTCGTCGATATTGTAATATTTGCCTTCCAAATCGACCATAGGGCGTGTCTCCCCTTTCTTGTTGATAAGGAAGAGGGCCGGTATGTGAGCGGCTGCGGCCACATGGGCGTCGTCGGCTCCAAAGGTCGGCGCGATGTGCACAATGCCGGTTCCGTCCTCTGTTGTGACATAATCGCCTGCTATCACGCGGAAGGCCATATCGCCAAGCTCTACGTAGCGCTCCTTGCCGTTTTCGCTCTCAAAGACCTTGTCCGGATGCTCGGAAGCATAGTCGTTGACAAAGGCGGGGGCGTGCTCGCCAACCTTCTGGCAGGGTTTCACCCACGGCATGAGCTGCTCATACTTTATGCCGACGAGCTCACTGCCTGTATAAGTGCCCACTATACGGTACGGAACGACCTTGTCGCCGTGGCGGTAGTCTTCCATCGGCCTGTCCTTGCCCTCGGGCGACAGATAGGTGGAGAGGCACTCTTCTGCCATGATGACAGTTATTGGCGCATCGTTGTAGGGGTTGTATGTCTGTACGGCCACATATTTAAATGTCGGCCCTACGCACAATGCTGTGTTTGAAGGCAGTGTCCACGGCGTGGTTGTCCATGCGGCAAAGAATGCCTCTCCCCATTCCGTCCACTCATTCCGTGGGTTGACCACCTTGAAAAGTGCCGTCGTGGTGGTGTCTTTCACGTCGCGGTAGCACCCCGGTTGGTTGAGCTCGTGCGAGCTGAGCCCGGTGCCTGCTGCCGGAGAATACGGCTGTATGGTATATCCCTTGTAAAGCAACCCCTTGTTGTGCAGCTGCTTGAGCAGCCACCAAAGGGTCTCCATGTACTTGTTGTCGTAAGTTATGTATGGATTGTCGAGGTCAACGAAGTATCCCATCTCCTCCGTCAGGCGACGCCACTCGGCAGTAAACTTCATGACATTCTCGCGGCACTTGTGGTTATAGTCCTCTACGGAGATGTATTTGTCGGATTGCTTGTTGTCGATGTCAGCCTTGGTTATCCCAAGCTCCTTTTCAACGCCAAGCTCAACGGGCAGTCCGTGTGTGTCCCACCCGGCCTTGCGATGAACCTGGTAGCCCTTCATGGTCTTGTATCGGTTGAAGGTATCTTTGATTGAACGCGCCAAGACATGATGGATGCCCGGATGTCCGTTAGCCGAAGGCGGGCCTTCGAAAAATATGAATTGCGGACATCCTTCACGTTCATCGACGGACTTATGGAAAACGTCGTTCTCATCCCATTTCTCAAGTATATCCTTGTTTACCTGAGTCAGGTTCAAGCCTGTATGCTCGGCGAATTTCTTTGCCATTGTCTAATTTTCTTAATTGATGTGTGTGAGCCGCAAAGTTAATATATTTTTTTTAGGCAACAAAATAAAATTATCATTTTTAATATAACATATATTATGTTCCGCCGGTCGGCTTCGCCTTTTGTTTGGTTTGGCCCATCGGGCCATGTCCGCCCCCGACCGAAACACGGTCATTTACCGGCGCGCATTTGCCAGAATGCTGTGACACAGAAGACGGACACATCGGTTGTGTAACACTTTATGACAACTTGAACAAAGATGCGCAACAACCACGATAACAGGCTCTTACAAAATGTCTTGTTTTGACATGCAAAACAGGCCGTATTGAGTAGTAAAACAGGCCGTTTGGCAATTCGAAACGGGCCTGATGACACTGCAGCATCATTATCGTGGGAAAACGGTGACGCCCGTTGTAAATAAAAATCAATGCTTGGCATGCACGCCGGCTGGCGGGTGCCCAAAGCCGAAAAACAGACCGGGCCCCCACAAAGGCACTCTTCGAGTCATGCCATTGAGGAGGCCCGGCACAAATGTCGATGCCCTATGAGGTGGCTGCGGATCACCACCGGCTCTCAGCTCACGCCGTGCGCATCTGGCGCAACAAATCCTTCTGGCGCTCGTTGAGACCGGTCGGCAACTTCACGTTGTATGTTATTATCAAGTCACCAAACGTGCCGTCGCCCCTGTCATACCCCTTTCCACGCAACCTTACCTTGGTTCCGTTCTGGGTCTCGGGCTTCACTTTCAACTTTATCTTGGCTCCGTCTTTCAACTGTATTATTATTTCGCCGCCAAGCAAGGCTGTGTACAAGTCGATGTTCACGTTGGCGTTCATCTCGCCGGTATGCTGCCGCGTACCGCCGAAGTCGCCAAAGCCATGAGTGCGCTGGCGTCCCTTGCCGCCAAACAGCTGCTCGAAAAACGAACTGAAGCCACCTCCGCCCATTCCGCCAAAGCTGCTGAAGTCGAAGCCATCAAACGCAGAGCCGTCGCCAGAATACTGGTACGATCCGCCGCCGGCTGCGTTGTACGCATCGGCGTTGCGCCATTGCTCGCCATACTGGTCGTATTTCTTCCGCTTTTCAGGGTCGCCTATCACGTCGTAAGCTTCGGTGAGGGCCTGAAATTTAGCCTTAGCCTTAGGGTCATCCGGATGCAAGTCGGGATGAAACTGCTTGGCGCGCTTGAGGTATGCGCGCTTAACATCCTTCTGTGGGATATTCCGGTCAACGCCGAGAATCTTGTAGTAATCTATAAATGCCATATTTTTTTCCTCCTTGTTTTCATATACCATAGCTGCAAAAACTATGCCCGGCAACGCAAGGCAGACAACTTTTTTCAGTCAAATATTATGACTTAACGAACAAAAACGCAGCAACCAGAAAAACAAGAAGTGCTGTTCGACACATCATAAAAGAAATGTTTCGAGAAGCAAAACAAAGTTTCGCCCCCCGAAACACAATGAAACACGTTGAACAATCTATCTTATAGTATTTGCTTGTAAAGCCCGATGATGTCTTCTTTAGTCACCTCGCGCGGGTTGCCCGGCGTGCAGACATCGGCAATAGCCTGCTCTGCCAGGGCAGGGATGTCCTGCTCCGTTATGCCAAGTTCGGTGAGATGCTGAGGTATGCCCACCAGTTTCGACAGGTCTTCAATGGCCTTGCAGGCTGCATCGACGGCGGCGTCGACGTCCATTCCGTCCTTGTAGACACCGCAAGCCTTTGCAATCTCCACATACTTCTCCTTTGCGGCAGGGGCGTTAAACCTCATCACCACCGGCAGCAGCATTGCGCATGCCACACCGTGGGGCACATCGTGAAGCGCACTCAACGGATGGGCCATACCGTGGTCTACGCCAAGGCCCACGTTAGAGAAGGCCATGCCTGCAATATACTGGGCAACGGCCATTCCATTGCGCCCCTCGGGGTTCTGTGGCTCGTTGACTGCTATAGGCAGGTATTTGTATATCATCTCTATCGCCTTTATCTCAAACATGTCGCTCATCTCCCACGCGGCCTTTGTGATGTAGCCCTCAATGGCATGAGTCATGGCGTCCATTCCGGTGGCTGCGGTAAGAGACTTGGGCAGCGAGTACATCAGTTCGGCATCGACAATGGCCACTGCGGGTATGTCGTTAGGATCGACGCACACCATCTTTTTGTGGTTGGCCTCGTCGATGATGACATAGTTGATGGTTGTCTCAGCCGCTGTTCCGGCGGTTGTGGGCAGCGCTATGATAGGCAGGCTCTTCTTCTTAGTGTCGGCAACTCCCTCGAGCGACACGATGTCGGAAAACTCGGGGTTGTTGCATACAATTCCTATGCCTTTGGCTGTATCCATGGCCGAGCCGCCACCAATGGCCACAATGAAGTCGGCACCAGCATTCTTGCAAGCGTCAATGCCGTTCTTGACGTTGGTAACCGTAGGATTTGGCTTCACATCATCAAAGATTTCGTAAGGAATCGAGTTGGCGTCAAGCTCATCAAGGACCATCTTGGCCACTCCAAATTTCATGAGCCCCTTGTCTGTTACAACCAATGCCTTTGTGAAACCAAGACGCTTAACCACACCGGCAAGCTCCTTGCGTGCACCCGGGCCGAAGTAGGACACTTCGTTCAAAATAAACCGATTTACCATGATTTTATATCCTGTTAGTTAAAAACACGTGCAAAGGTAAACATAAAAACAGAGAAACCAACATATAATACGTGTAAAATCGACCCTTCTAACCGACTAAACAGCTAAAAGGGCCGATTTATATTGAACAGCGGAAGCAACTGCCATGTCTACTTGGCAAATTGCTCTTGTACCGCCATTACATGCCTAACTCATCAATAGTTCTCTGCACGCACCTGGAAATAGCTCTGCGGGTGGCTGCACACAGGGCATATCTCGGGAGCCTGCTTGCCTACCACGATATGGCCGCAATTTGCGCACTGCCATACTGCATCGCCGTCCTTAGAGAACACTTTCTTGTCGCGCAGGTTCTTCAACAGCTTGCGATAGCGCTCCTCGTGCTCCTTCTCTATGGCTGCAACGCCTTCAAACTTCTCTGCAATCTCTATGAATCCCTCTTCGCGGGCTTCCTTGGCCATGCGTGAATACATGTCGGTCCACTCATAGTTCTCGCCGTTTGCAGCATCCTCAAGGTTGGCTTCTGTGCCAGCTATTGAACCGCCGTGCAGGTACTTGTACCACAACTTGGCATGCTCCTTTTCGTTGTTGGCTGTCTCTTCGAAGATGGCTGCCATCTGAACAAACCCGTCTTTCTTAGCCTTCGAAGCGAAATAGGTGTACTTGTTGCGCGCCATCGACTCACCGGCAAATGCTTCCATCAGGTTCTTCTCGGTCTTTGTGCCTTTGAGTTCCTTCACAACTTCCTTGAACTTGCTTGCCGGGGCCTTGCATACCGGGCACTGCTCAGGGGCCTCATCGCCTTCGTGGATGTAACCACACACTGTACATACAAACTTCTTTCTCATAACGCATTTGATTGTTTAATGATTAATACTTTGGTTTATTTACTATTCAGACTTGGCACATTCTGCACACAAGCCCTTATAATACAACTGAACTTCGCTTACTACATTGCCATCGAGGCTTTCGCCTGAAGGCAACTGGGGCACCGCCATGTGCTCCATGTCTGATATCTTGCCGCATTGCTTGCAATAAAAGTGCGCATGGGGAACTATGACCCCATCGTAGCATACCCGATGATCGTCAATGGTTATCATCTGGGCGGCCCTTTTTTCTGAAAACAAGCGCAGTGTATTGTATACCGTTGTCTTGCTCAACGTAGGGCACTTCTTGCACAAGTCACGGTACACTTCTTCCACTGTAGGATGTGTATGGTGGCTGAGCAAGTAGTCCATTATCAGCAATCGCTGGACCGACGGCCTGAGGCCACAGTCTTCAAGCCTCTTATATGCTTCTTTATCTTTCGCAACCATCATTGTTTTCCTTATGTTGACACAAAGGTATATCATTTATTTTACATGGCAAAACAAAATTGGATAAATTACAATTTAATCTTGTAATTTATCCAATTTTAAAGCTACTACAGGATGTCGGCCTGTTTTTATACTATAGTAAGACTTGAAAAACGGCTTAAGCCGTAAGGCGTCCTAAAGCAAATCAGTTGGTCTTGTAAACCTGCTTGACCTTCTTCAGTCCGTCGGTTGTGGCAACCAATGTCACTTTACCGGGCTCTCTTGTCGACCGCAATATCACTGTTGCAGTGCCTTTGTACAAACGGCGCTTGTTTCCTACAGTCAGTTCTTCGCTGTTCATGTCGCCGTTTATAACGCCAACGATTTCAGCCGGGCCTTCAACAGTAAACGTTATGTCGTTCTGTGCCCCCTGAACACGGCGGCCTTTCTTGTCGACCGCACATATCCTGACATGCTGCAAATCCTGTCCGTCAGCCTTCCATGCCTCATTGTCGGGCGTTGCCTGAAGGGCAACGGCATCCGTGGTGGTCTCTATCTTATGGCGTGCCACAACCTTTCCGCCCTTCTTTGCCACAGCCTCAATGTAACCGGGCTCATACTTAACGTTGTCCCATTTAATCTTGTTGCGGCCCTTCGGATTGGTTGTATTCTTCTTTACGCCTATGCTTTTGCCATTGACCAACAGTTCCACTTCGTCTGCGTTGGTGTATGTATACAACGACAATGAGCTGCCGGGCTTGCGGTTCCAGTGGTCAGACATGCGCTGCGACCCAACCTTTACGTCGTTCCAAACAGTGTTGTCGTCACCATCTATTATGCCGATATGAACCACAGGGTCGTCTGGTTTGAACATGCTCCAAAGCAAATAGGCAATGGGCTTTGGCTCCAGCGATACGTCGAATGCCCCCTGCACCCAACCTTTTGCCGGCCAACCATTGGACTCTCCCAAGTAGTCTATCATGCCCCAATAAGCCAGTCCGACCACTTTGTCGAGGTCCATCTCAAAGAAGTTCGGGCCCATCATTGCCGTATTGGCCTCGCTCTGATAGAAAATCATGTTGGGGAACCGGCGGCTGTCGCCCGGGAAATACATGTATCTGTAATTATATGAAGCAATGTCTGTCTCCAAGGCGAGCGGAGCCGGCAGCGAGTCGGTCTTCAAGTTGCGCCCCCGCGGATGCATGGCAACAGTCACGGGACGCGTATTGTCATACCTACGGAGCAACTCGCGCTGCAGCCTGTAGGGCGTAACCCCCCAGTCGGCAAACGGCAACGACCAGTACTGCTGAAGCTCATTGCCAAGGCTCCACATCACGACAGACGGATGGTTGCGGTCACGGCGCACGAACTCGGGCACGTCGTGCTGCCACAAGTTAAGCCATTCTGTACGCCCGCCGGCATATTGCGTGAGCCATTTGTCATACAGTTCGTCGACCACGAGCATGCCATACTTGTCGCAAAGGTCAAGGAACGACTTGCTGTATGGGTTGTGCGACGTACGGATATGGTTGAAGCCAAACTGCTTAAGCAACTGTATGCGCTTCTCCATGGCACGCGGATAGGCCGCAGCACCGAGCGCGCCGAGAGTGTGGTGGTTGGCGTTGCCCTTGAAAAGCACCTTCTTGCCATTGAGCTTGAAGCCAAACTCCGGTGAATACTCAAACCAACGAACACCGAAATTCTCGCATACTTGGTCGGCGATGGTACCATCCGGCCTTAAAATAGAGACTATGGCCTTATACAAGTGAGGCGTCTCGCAGCTCCAGAGCCTTGGTGAATTGATGGTGACGCTGTCAACGATGTACTCATTCACCTTCTGCCCTCGGTTGTAAGGAATGTCATTTGTCACATCGGATACGGTGTTGCCGTCGCCGTCGACAATCTTTGTGTTCACCTTAAAGTCCTTCACGCGGAGGTAGCAAGCCATCTCTGCCTGCACCATCACCGTGGCCTGGGCCTCGCTCACCTTAGGTGTAGTAATATAAAGAGGGTGCCTCGTGAAGTGCTGCTGCGGGTCGGTGACAATCAGGTTCACATCGCGGAACAGCCCGCCGCCCGTGTACCAACGTGATTTTTCCGGGTTTTGCGTGTTCGCTTTCACTGCGACAACGTTGGGCTGGCCAAACTTCAACAACTTGGAAACATCGATGTCAAAGCCAAGGTAACCATATTCCGTTCCGCCAACCCGCTCGCCGTTAAGATAAACGTCGCCCACGAGCATTATCCCTTCGAAGTCGAGCAGTATGCGCTTTCCCTTCCACGCCTCATCGGGAGTGAACGTCTTGCGGTACCATCCTATGCCCATCTCCTTGAAGCCACGCGAACTTAGCCTGCTCTTTACATTGCTGGCAATGTCGCTGTTGTCGGCTTTCTCACCCTTTGCGGGTGCAACCCACGGCTGACTGATCTGGAAGTCGTGCGGCACAACGACGCTTTGCCATCCGCCATCATCGAATGACACGCTCTGTGCATCCGCAACATCACCGGCATGGAAGCGCCAATCAAAGTTGAAATTCTGGACAATGCGTGAATTGTCCGCTGCGGCCAACGGCATGATAGCCATCAAAGCCCAAAGAACAAATGTTATTCTCTTCATATTAATTAATAGAAATGTTGCCAAAGCAAGCTCTCTGCCTCACTGCAGAGACTTAGGAACCAAGGCCATGCCAAGGCATGTGAAAACGTCCCTAAAACAATGTTTCGGCAAAGATAGCAATAAAATGTCAAACAGAAGATTAACAAACGGAATATTTGCAAGCAAACGTTTACATCAGCTCCGATTCCTCATTATTATATATATAATCACCGGTGAGCCGATGATTGGAGTAACGGCGTTGAGCGGTATGATGCCCCCGCCTCCGGGAAGCACGCAAAACAAGTTGCACGCCAAGGCCACCACCGCCCCCATCAAGACTGTAGAGGGCAACAGTATGCGGTGGTCTGACACAGGTATAAGCAGGCGGGCGATGTGCGGAACCGCCAGGCCTATGAACGAAACGGGCCCGCAACACGCTGTAACTACAGCCGTGAGCAAACCTGTGATGACCAAAAGCCAATTGCGCACTCGCACGACACTAACGCCAAGGTTCCTTGTATAGCCTTCGCCGAGGAGCAATAGATTGAGCGGTTTGATAAGCAGAACCGCACCAACCATGCCGGCAATGATTATCGTTGCAAACGCCGGCAGCTGGCGCATCGACACTCCGCTGAAGTCGCCCATGCCCCATACGACATACGACTTAACCCCCTCTTCTGTCGCGAAAAAGTTGAGCAGTGAAGTGACCGACGAGGCAAGGTAGCCCACCATAATGCCTATTATAAGCAACATGACATTGTTGCGCACCACGATAGAGAACAGAAACACTATGGCCATCACTACCATTGCACCGGCAAATGCAGCCATGACCACGGCAACAAAGCCAGTTGTGGAATAAGAACCCACCGTGACTGTGCCGCCGAAGAGCAGCAGCGCCAACGCCACCCCCACCCCGGCACCGCTGCTGATGCCGAAGATGGACGGGTCGGCCAACGGATTGCGGAACGCCGTCTGAAGCATCAAGCCGCTAACGGCCAGCGCCCCGCCGGACAACATGGCCGTAATAGCCTGTGGCAACCTCGACTCGAGCACTATGAACGCCCAGCTCGGCTTGGCGGCAGGATGGCCGAGCAACACCGAGACGACCTCGCCTGCCGGTATGTCTACCGCCCCGTAAACCAAGTTCAACACGAAAAGCAGAGCCGCCAGCGGCAGCATCCACAAACAGCGAGCCACACCCTTGACCATAATGAGCGCTTTGTGAAGTTTACTCCGCCACGGGATGGAAATAACGCAGGCCATGCAGGCCCGTCAGCTCCGGGTGGAACATCTGAATGAAATCTGCCAGGAGGAAATCCGGCCGGAAAGGCGTCTCCTCGTAAAACGGTGTCTCATCGACGTTGCAGCCAAAGCATTTGTGGGTGCCCACAGCCTTAAGCTGACCGTAACCATGAAACTCCGACTTCAGGGAAGAATAGGTTGCCGGACGGTTTCCGCTGTACCTGAAGGCCCACACATCAGCCTCTCCGGCCTTCTCGAGCACGGTCTCAAAAGGCAAAGCCAGACTGCCGGCATCGGCATTTTGGCCAAACGGATAGACGCCGCCTGCGTCGGCAATCATGCCACCGAGGGTGCTGCGCCCACCCGGCACATACCACACCGAACCGGTCTTCTTGTCCATCAGCACCGTCGGGTGGGTTTGCGCCGATGCAGCCAGGGCCTTCAACGCACCGTAGCTGCTGTCGACCACGGCAAACAGCGAGTCGGCAGAAGCCTCCCGCCCCATAAGCATGCCGAAAAACCTCATCCACTCTGCCCGCCCCAAGGCTGTTGGCTCCATATACTCGGCGCATTCGATGACGGGAACGCCGGTCTCCTCAAGGCGACCATAGCCGCCGGAGTTCTCAAACGGCGACACCAGCACGGCATCGGAGGCGGCGTCCATTATCCGCTCCACAGCCGGACTCATCGAGCTGCCGACGTCGGCCACCTTGCCTTCGCTGCACAGACGCCGCAGCATCGGATTGCGAACATACTGCACGTCGGCCAGGCCTACGATGGTCTCCGTACGGCCCAAGTCCATGACCAGGCCGGCGTGGACAACCGAAAACGGTATCACCCGTTGCAGGGGAACACGCACCACCGTGCCTTCGGGCACATTGCCGGGCACACTGCCCCCCCGAGGCACAAGGACATACCTATGCAACACCTTTCCCTTATGCCACGGGTCGGATATGCTTACCTCCGTATAGCCATCGTGCCTGACAGCATGCAACAGTCTGGCATACTTGAAATCGACAGTGTCGCCAGCTGCTTGTGACGACGGTTTGGTACCGCCGCCACAAGCAGCAAAGCCTACAAGGCACATCAGTGCCGCAAAAAGTTGTAGTATTCTCATTTATTTTACAAATACCTTACGTACGGTGCCATCAGACATCTTCACTATGTTCACACCAGGCACTGGCGACGACACTCGCTGCCCGCCCATGGTGTAGCGCTCAGTCTCGACGGCATTCGACGGCCGGCTTACAGCCTTGTCGGCGACAGACGACGTCTCATCGGGCGTGCCGCCTAAATTATCCATGCAGAAATAACCCGGGGTGGTCATTCCATATTCATTGTTATGCGAGCTGCTCACCGCAAAGCCAAGCGAAGTGACCTTGCCCAGCGAGGTCAGGTCTACCCACTGCCAGTAGTCCAAGTAGCCGCGGGCGGCTTCCGACTCGGCACGGTAGTCGGCAAGATAAACCTCTACCTCGGCCGTGCTGCCGTCGGCATGATAGCCCGTTATGGTGAGCTTGCACCAGTCGCCGGCCTCAAACTTACCGGTCATGCCGTCGCCTTCAAGGTAAGCCTTGACGTTGTTGGCAGTGTTGGTCACATAAAATCCGCTCAGCACCTCGCCTTCGGGGCGGTTCAAAACCTCTACGACCTCGCCGTAGGGATATGCCACCGCATAGTTGTCCGAGCCGTCATAGCCGTGGCCTACGGCACTGTTATACTGGTCGTCGTAACCATTGAACACAACCGATGTCTTGTTGGAAACGGCAAAGCCCGACCAGGAGCTCCATGTCACATTATAAGTGTTGTTGAACCGGAAAGAACCGCTTACGACGCTGTTGGCATAAGCCACCGACCCGTAACCGCCGTCGGTCTTTACGCCCGTAGTGTCTGAGCCGTTCCAATATCCGTCTGTTCCGAGGGCCATTTCCTCGAATGTGGCAGTCTGAAGCGGCGAAGCCATGATGGCGTCGAGCGAGGCCTGCAGGTGCAGGTCTTCTGCCCCGGTCACCTCGGTAGACGTTTCGCCAGTCCATCCACACACTTGGTTGATCCCGGTATACACGCGGACGAAATCAACGAAATCTATGCTCACCGGATTGCGCCCGGCGTCTACTGCCCAGTCGATGTCGAAACTGCATCCTGCAGAGTCGGTGTTGGCCACATTGTCTACATATCCGTAGCGCAAGGCATCGCGCACCCAAAACTCCGACGCCCCCGAAGCACGGTTGTAAGCGTTGTCGGGCAGCAGTGTGCCACTGAACACGAGAGGGCTTTCAAGCCACAAAGGGAAGTATTCCTGCCGGTGGAACGCGTTCCTGTCAACGGTGCCGCTGTTGCCTTGGTTGTCTGTCCATGGCACATTGTTCATGGCATCGAGCGAATAGGTTATCTCATATCCGTACACCACCTTGCCCACACTGTCGACGTCGGCACTGCCCGCCAGCTCATACCACTCGTCGTCGGGCAACCCGTTGTGGTTGGAATCCTTAGACACCATCACTATGCCCGGCTCGGCTCCGCTGCCAATGGCATTGCCGCTGATGTAAATGTCTCTCTGCCCGCTTACGTTGGCAATGCTGTGGTCGAAGTGAAACGTGACATAGCCTCCGTAAGCCCCAAGGCATATCATGCCGCGCTTGTTGCCCGCAATGGCCTCGGTACACTTTGCAACCATTGCCGCTGCGTCGTCGCCTTCTTCATACTTCGGCATGGTGTTGACAAACTGTCCGGGTGCAGGCACATACTCGTCAACAGCCTTGATATACTTGCTGTGCTCTGTTACGGCATCCATCCTCTGTCCGTAAGACACGGAAGCCGCTGCCGCAACCATAGATAATAATAGTAATTTTTTCTCCATATACTGTTTATATTACACCATATACTAAAATGATTAAAAATAAGCCAAGCGGTAGCATAACCGATGAAATTGGTTTACATGGCGCCAACCGGGCCGCCCCTGCAACCTGCCGGGATTGCCAAAAGCGCCGTACGGCAGTGAGACAAGGGCCGTTTGGCCGTATGAAACGGCCCGTTTCAGGCTGCGAAACAGCCCATATTGCAACTCGCTGTCTGCCAGCGCATTGCATGGCCAGGCCAAGACTGCAATCAATATTGACAATGGCCGCAGGCCGGCCGTGCTGGTTTTCACTTATATACAAATGCAGCATGACCGGGTATGTCGCCTGTCCACACACGCCACTCAAACGTGCCGTCGGCACGGAAGTGATAGAGCTGTCCGCTCGACAGGTAGTCTTTTGCATCCATTACATAAAAGTCGCGGTCTTCGGGGTTGACGATTATGCCATAAGGCAGGGTTATCTCCGAAAACTCCGGGGCCGAAGTGAGCGACGAAGCCAGCGGCTCGGCCCTGGCCACATCGACTATGCCATGCCCTATCTTGTTGCTCGAGGTCTCATAGCTCCACTCTACACCGATATAGTAAAGCGAGTCGCCGACGATGCAAAGGTCTGACACTGGTATGTCGAGCGTGTCGACAGAGGCCGACGTCCCAGCGGCATCGAGCGTCAGACGGAACAGGCGCGACGGCTCTGTCCAGTAGTCGCCACGCGACGTTGCCCACAAACGCCCGTGCCTGTCGGCCCTGAGGCGGTGCAAGTTGGGCGCAACCTCAATCTTGCCCTCCTCGGTGAACGAAGCCAAGTCGACCACGCTGACCGTCTTCTCGCGGTGGTCGAGCAGGTAACCGCCACTGTTGGCCACATAGAGCTTGCCTCCGAGCACGGCCATCTCCTCGGGCTGGTAGCCCACGGTGACCGAATCGACCTTTTTGTAGCTTGCCGTGTCAACCTTGTAAACCCGCCCGAGGTGCTCGGTTCCGCCCACCTCGACAGGGCCCACATACGAACTGACATAGGCGAAAGCCCCGTCGAAGGTGACATAGCGGCAATTAGGTATGTCTATTTTCGCCACCTTGCGGCAAGAGTCGGCCGTGGCCACCACCACCATGTTTGAGCAGTTGATGACCATCCACACCCTGTTGCCGTTCACCTTGATGTCATTGCCTACGTCACCCAGCTCCTTGACCTCGGTGGGATTGCGCTCCGGGTATATGTTTCGATGGTAAACCACATTCGACCCGTTGCCCGACAAGTCGAGATAGTCAACCGATGCCTTGTTCGTTCCCATGTTTCCCTCGCAAAGCACATACATGCCCACGATGCTGCCACCCACAGAGCTGCCCCCGGTGTCTTGTGTGTCGGAGGGTATGACGAGCTCGTCTTCGCGGCATGCAGCCACCGCCAGGGCGGCCATAAGAATGAATATTGCCTTCTTCATCACAGATTTATATGCTTTATTCCTCATTAGATAGTTATTTCAACCGACGCCGCATAATTGCGCTTTGGCATCGGATAGTTGAGTATCACGTCATAATCCTGGCTGAACAGGTTGTTTACCTCTACAGCAAACCTTGCCTCCACCTTGCCGATACGCACCCTGTAAGTCAGCCCCAAGTCGCTTGTATACCATGGCTGGACATGGTTTACGGGTATGTTTTCCTGCTGGCTGTAACGCTCGCCAACGTAAATGAAACTGTAATTAAAGTCGAATCCCTTGTAGCTCAAGGCTATTATGGCCGACCCGCTGTGCCTTGGTATATATGGAATCTGGTCTTCGTAATATGACAGCGATGGCGAAGTGACGTCGCGCGCTTGCTGGAATGTGTACTGCAAACGGGCAGACAGGCCCAGATGGCGCGCCGGCCGGATGTCGGCCTGAGCCTGCACGTCGACTCCCGCTATATGAACCCGCCCGAGGTTTAGCATGGTCCACCGGAACTGCTGGCCCTTGGGATAGGCCACTACCTTGTCGTGGACGGTGTTGTAATATCCGTCGGCCTGCAAGCTTAGGCTGCCAAGCCACGACGGCCCCGAGTCTGTTGAGAGCACAAAGCCAAGGTTGTACTGTATTGCCGTCTCGGGCTTGAGCGACGCGTTGCCCACTTCGGTATAGTAGAGTTCGTTGAACGTGGGCATGCGGAAACTTTTCTTTGCAAACGCCCGCAATGCGAACGCAGGCGAAGAAAAGGGGTAAACGCTAACGAACGCAGCCGGGGTGACCATGCTGACGGCCGAACGCCCGGCCTGGTTTGTGGCGTTGTCTTTCACAAACGTGCCCAGCAGGCTGCCCTGCACCTTCACCACCTTGCCGTCGTAGGCCGTTGCCACAGATACGTAATGTGAGTATCGGCGGGGGAAAACAAAGTTGCGCAGGTCGGAATTGAGCTTGTTCCACTTGAAATCATAGCTCACCGAAGCGCTCCAGCCCTTCAGTATCTCATACACATTGGCCAGCGACACATACACCTCCTGCTGCTTGTAATAGTTGTCTATGAGCATGGTCGTAGTGTCGTTGTTTACATAGTGCGTATCATAATAAGCGTATTTTGCCGTCAGGCGCGAACTGAACCGCTCAGAGAATTCCTTCCGCAGGCTACCCTGAAAGAAGGTGTTGTGGTCCCACTGGCGCTCCCCGCGCCGCCATACGTTGTTTACAATGGCGCCGGGTATGCCTCTTTCCGAGTTGTATGTGTAGGCCTTGAACATCCAGTTGCCGCCATTCATCACCCCATACAGGTTGGCCTCGGCCCTGATGGCCCACATGTCGCCGTTCTGGCGCACGGCAGTGGTGTCGTAGGCCGTTGTCCCGTCGGTGTTGCTGCGCCTGTAACGGAACTTGTATTTGCCCGTCGCCGTCAGTGCCCCGACGCTCACCGACGAGCTGACGGCACTCGACAGGCGCTGCTCGTAGAGCGACGAGAAGCTCCACACTTCGCCGCTCGACCCGTACTTTACCTTCGTCTTGAGGTTGTAAGGCTTGCCGGCGGCAAAGCTCGGGGCCTTTGTGCGTATGTACACCGAGCCAGCATTGCCGAAGTCGCTGGCCGGTTGGAAGATGGCACTCTTCTGCCCGTTGTACAGCGCAATCTCCTCGACGTTGTCCAAAGAGAACTGTCCGAGGTCTACCTGGCCGTTCTGCGCATTGCCCAACTCCACCCCGTCGTAATACACCCCGAGGTGACTGCTGCCCATGCTCCTCACGTTTATGGTCTTTATTCCGCCCACCCCGCCATAGTCTTTAATCTGTATGCCGGAGAAATATCTCATGGCATCGGCCACCGAATAGCTGCCAAGCCGCTCCAACTGCTCTCCGTTGAGGCGCTGGGCGGGTATGACATCGCGCCCGGAAGGCTTTGACACGACCACCACTTCACGCACATGCTGGACGCTGTCGAGCCTCCCGTGTGCGTGTTCCTGCGAATAGCAGCAAGATATGGCGGCACTCATAAATGCCAACACGTATATTCTCATCCCAACAAAAGGAAATAATTGATTCTCTTCACAAGCCTTTTCCGCGAGGCATTGATGAAGAACAACTCCGCAATGGCAGGTCTTCTGACTTAATGTCCGGACACAAACGTCTTCCCGATTGGCTTAGATGCAGTCAGTGACATTGTTGTTTGTGACCAATAAGGACAAATCACAGCAGCGGGACTGTCGGGGATTCTCACCCTGTTCCCATTTTAATCACAGTCTATAGTGAACCTATTGCGGTGGCAAAGTTAAGCATTTTATTCCACATAATGAAATGATATGGGCAAAACATTAGCCGCGACAGCATATTTGAACGTACAAAGGAGCCGCCCTGCCGGCATGGCAGGGCGGCTCAGGACTAACCGCCATGGCAGCCGCCCACTATTTCATCTCTGCCAGAATCCTCACTATGCGCTCGGCCGTCCTGCCGTCCCAACGGTCTGGCAGTGAGCATTTCTTCCACTTGCCGGCCACCATTTCGCCGACGGCCTGGCCCAGCCTGGCGGCATCTTCGCCCACAAGCACGTTTGAACCCTGGCTCACCGTCTCGATGTGCTCGGTGTAACTGTTGAGCGTTGCGCACGGTATGTTGTTGAAAGTTGCCTCTTCCGCCACATTGCCCGAGTCGGTTACGATGCCCATGGCATGGGCCGAGAGATAGCCGAACTCAAGGTATGGCAACGGCTCGATGGCAAAGAAAGACCCTGACGGCAGCCCAAACCCGGCCACAACATCAGACGCCGGCTTGCGCAGAGGTGCAACAACAGGCACCTCTCCGGCCGCATCGACCATGGCAACGAGCATGCGTTTCAACTTGCCTTCATCGGAAAGCAAAGCCTTGCGGTTCAGCGTGAACAGCAAATACCGGCCTTCGGATATGCCAAGGCTGTCTATGACAGCTGGCCGGCGCAAGCGTGAATGGTTGAAGCGGAGCGTGTCCATGAGTATGTTTCCCACCATGTAAATCTGCGACATGGCGGCTCCCTCGCGCGTCACTATGCTGCTCGAGCCAGCCCCGGCGGTAAAGAGGTAGTCGCTCAGGCCATCGATGACAAGCCTGTTGATTTCTTTTGGCATGTTGATATCAAACGAACGCGTGCCTGCCACGAGGTGGGCAAGCCTGACGCCACACTTCTTTGTAACAATGGCAACGGCCATGGTAGAGGCCAAATCGTCGACCACTATCACCACATCGGTCTTGTTGGCGGCAAGATACCGCTCAAACTCGGCCATTACCCGGCCCGTGAGCTCGTTGAGGCTGTCGCAATCCACTCCGAGATACACATCGGGCTGCGATATTTGAAGGTCGGCGAACAACGTCTGCTCGAGCGTGGGGTCATCGCTGCGGCCTGTGTACACGAGCTTGAAATTGATGTCAAGGCCATTCTGCCTGGCGTTGTTTATTGCCCACATGATGGGTGCCACCTTTATGAAATTAGGGCGGGCACCTGCTACGATACAAATGTTTTGCATATCTTGTCAGTTAAATTTACACACTGTTTCGGTTTACAAAAGTAATAATAATATCGCAATGTGGTGACCTTTAAGGGCAGAAAATCGCCTTGGGGGATAATTTAACGAAAACAACGGAGACAGACTTCACAGCCTGTCTCCATATCATTAAAACTAAACAAATACTTTATGAATCTCAAAGTCGGGAGATCAGAGTTTATCTTTTATGCTTTCTATCCATGCGTCAATGCGCTCGTCGGTCTTGTCTTCTTCGTTGACGTCGTCGAGGGCAAGGCCCACAAACTCGCCGTCGACCACCGCCTCGCTATCTGAAAAATTGTAGCCGGCGGTGGGCACACGCCCGATGAAGGCGGCCCCGCTGCCCTTCAGGCCATTATACAACTCGCCCATGGCACTAACGAATGTATCGCCATACGACTCGCAATCGCCGCAACCAAATATTGCGATGGTCTTGCCCGAGAGGTTGGCGCCCTGAAGCAATTTCAGACCATCGTACCAATCGTCCTGGAGTTCGCCCGCCCCCCATGTCGACGTGCCTATTATCAGGTTGTCGTATGAATCGACCACGCCCGCATCCAGCGTCTGCACGTCGATGGCCTCTACCTTGAGCTTGCTTGCTATCTTCTCTGCGATAGACTGGCACGTGCCGGTAGACGAGCCGTAAATAACAATTGTCTTATTCATCTCTATTCTGTCTATTGGTTAATGTTCCTTTTTACGGTTGCAAAGTTAGGGCAAAACGCTCACATCCACAATACCCAATAGTTGGTGTTTTGCAGGAAGGCAAAACACAGTGTATAATACAATTGGATTAACAACAAATAGAACAGGAACAGCCCGGAGGCTTTGCTTATACCCAAAACCAACGACCTGTAGACGCCAGACACCGATACAAACGCCCCCGACACCACACCGTAGACCACCGAGACAAGTATTGTGCCGAAGCAAGCCAACGGAACCAGGGCCGAAGCGAACGGAGAAGGGAAGAGCCGCCCGGTGGCGCTCAGGAGCACGGCATGGGGTATCAACGACAGCAAAGCGACGACACCCAGATAGACCACGGCCGTGCACAGGGCCGTGACGACGGCTATGCGCTCGCGGTAACGGATGGCACGGCCCGGCACCAACAGCCGTCCGATGCCGCTGCCGCGGCAAGTACCGTAAGCCATCGACAGCAGCAAGAGCCACGCCAGGAGCGGCGAGGCCAGGAATTCGGCATAATGCCCCATAAGCCACCTTAGCCCTTCGCCGCTGAATGCGCTGCGCACGCCGCTCTCGGGCAGCAGCACGCTGACAATCCACGAGACCAGGCAGAGCAGCATCTCGGCCACGAACAGGGCCAAGGCCGCGTATGGCAACAACTTAGTCTTCATCGGGATGCAGGTTGTCGATGTCGATAATGCCCAGTTCGATGGCCCTGACCACCAGGCGCGTGGCATTGACATTGGCACCGCCGTTGCCGTTGGGAAAGAGCCGTTGCACCAAGTCGTTCTGGCGTTTTTCCAAGCTCTTCACCCCAAAAGGCATGCGCCTAAGGCCCGCTATCTGCTCCTTGGTGTAGCCCAAAGCCAAATGTCGCAGGAAGCGTTCGTCGTACTCGTCAATCTCGCAGTCTACCACGGCCTCCTGCTTTGCCACCTGCTTGCTGACCGTCTCCTTGAAACGCTCAACTATCCGCTGCAATATTGGCTCGTTGAACACCAGCCGCTTGCCCTCAATGACGCTGCGTACATCGGACCGTGTGAGCAGTTCACCGCTCTTGAGTATGATGCCGTCGGCCCCTGCGTCGAGCACGTCGACCCACAGTTTCTCGTTGAGTATCTCGCCTGTAAATATGAGTATTTTCACGTTGCGGTACAGTTCTTTCGTGCGACGGCATATCTCCACACCTATGGTGGTAGAGCCGTTGAGCCCCAGGTCGAGCAACACCAAGTCGGGCTGCTGCCTTTTCACCAACTGCCAGTAGCCGGGTTCGCTGTCGGCCGTGCCTATGACGTCGGCCTCGGGTATGTCGGTACGCAGTATTCCCTCGGTGCCCTTGAGCTCCAACGGCACGTCTTCTACTATTATAACACTAAATCTGTCCATCTTCGTATTTATATTACTTGTTGATAATTGTGCGCCGGCTATGTCACCAAAGGCCTTGGCGCCCGGCATTTATGTAAAAATTATTCGCCACATATACCTCGATGCCTATCGGTCTGGGCCACAGCCATTTGCCAAACGGGGCATCCTGCATTGCAAAAGCGCCCGTATGAGGGCGCCATACGGCCCGTCTTGGCGTGCCAAACGGCCCTTCCCGCCCACCGGCCATTGCCGGCTCTGCCAATGCAACCTGCTGTGTAGCCTATTTTCAACCGCGCCACCTGCAACATGGTGGCACAAAAGTGCAGCAGCGCCAGCGCCTGCTTGGCTCAACGCCTGGGCAGTGTGATTTCGATGGCGGCCCCACCCTCTGCAGGGAAGGCCGCCATGCCGCATCGCCTGCGGCCTGTGGCCTCGGAATGCTCCCTCACTATCTGCCGGCACACCAGGTAGGGGATGTTGTCTACCGAAGGTGTGAACATGGCCCCAACCTTGCCGGGCTCGACGCCGGATATGCTGACTACGAACACCACGTAGCGGCCGTCGGCAGCATCTTCGCCGACTCTGACACCAGCAAAGCCCTGCTGGCGGCGCAGTATCTCGAACATATACTCGAGCGCCCCGGCATCGCCGAGCACGCAGACATCGGCAACCGACGGGCCGAGCAGCTGCCTCACGCTCACCGACCCGATGGACAGGCCGGTGTGGGCCAGCTGCCGCATGGCCTGCAGGCTGAGCGTAGAGTAGATCTCGCGATAGTAGGCCACGAGCTCGCGCATCACTTCAAGGTTGGCATCGCGCCCGGCCACCAGCGCGCTTATGCGGCTCGGGTAATACATGGTCTCGTGTTTCAGCGTCGAGAGGCAATTGTCAAGCACCGAGTTGGCCACGTAAACATTGTCTGCCTCGTATTCAATGCGGTGCAACTCGTCGTCGGCCAGTTCTATGTCGGCGCGCCACTTCTCACCCGTCTCGATAGACTTTGTCAAGGCATCCTGTATCTTGCTGACAATGGCTTGTAGGCTGTCGGGATACGACTCCCTGACGAGCGACTCCATACGGCTTAGCTTCTCGGCCGTGTCGGAGTCGCCGAGCAGTATTTCATTTATAGACTTTATGCGCTCTACGCAGAAGCGGTAGTAAAGCCTGTGCCTGTAGTACATGAAGTAATAGGCCGGCAATATCATCGCAAGCAATATTGACAGCAGTATTACGGCAATAGTCTTGTTGACCTTCGACTGCGACATTATGCGGCAGTAATCGGCAAGCGTGCTGTCGGCAGACATTTCCTTGAAGAGCTGAGTGTAAGACCGGTTGTTGAAATGGTAAGCCTCCCAGTCGTGCAACGCCAGCGAAGCCACGGCACTCTCGTTGCGTATGTCGAGTATAATGTTGTAATTGGTGGGCACGCTGTCACGGTACCAGCATATCTCTGCCGGCAGCCCATGGGTTGCCCCGACCAGTTGCATCCACTGACTGCCGTCGGGCCTTACCTGGCTGTAGTGCCGGTTGATGTGGCTTATGCAAGAGTCTGCGTAGCCAAGGGCCATTGCGTAGTCGCCCCTGATGTTTGAAAAGTATGCGCTGTCGGCAAATGCGGCAGCCACAGACAACTCTGACCCAGCCCTCGAACCTGGCCTACCGGCGTGGTGGCCGATTGCCCAGACACCGGCAACGGTGGCCGGCAAGAGGGCGGCCAGAACGCACAACTGGCGCAGCTTGCCCTTGGGCAGCAGGAAGGAGAAACGGCTCCCGCGCCCGGGTTCACTCTCGGCCTTGATGGTGCAGTCGTGGAAGGCCTGGCTTACCTTGCGGTATTTCTCCATTATTCCCCAACAATTCATGAGCCCGAAGCCATGGCCTTCATGCAGCTTATAGTCGAATATATGCCCCAACTTGTCTTCGGCAATGCCGCAACCGTTATCCTTGACCGACACTTCGACAAGGTTGCCGCGGTCGGCGGCCTCAATGACGACCCTTCCCCCACGCCCGGTGAACTTGCGGGCGTTGTCGGCCAGCGTGTTGACCATGAAGAGGGTGAGTGTCTTGTCGGCCTTGACCACGAGATCGGTATCCTTCACGCAAAGCTCTATGCCGTTCATGGCAAAGGCCGTGCGGCTCTTGCCCACCAAGGCGAACAGCGGCATCAACGAAAAGCTTTCAATGTGCAGGCTCAACTGTCCGCGCCGCAACTGTATCCAATGGGTAAGCACATCGTTGTATTCATTTATCTTGTCGGCCAGCTCGGCCACGTAAGTGTAGCGCCCCTCACGCACGGGCAATGGCTCGCATCGGCTTGACAGATGGTCGAGCTCGTTGATTATACGGTCTATGAACGGCACTACGGCACCTACGAGCGACAGCTTTGCACGGTTCTCTATGTTCTGGCGGGCATACTCTTTCCTGCGCAGCAGGCACACTTGCTTCTCCTCGTCGATGGCCTCACGCTTTCGGCGCAGTTCCTCCATCTGCACCGACTGGCGCTCATGCCACTCACGCAATGGCACCAACAGTTCGTCAATACTGCCACGGGCCTTCTTTCTGCGATACAGATGGTCAAACAGCCATAGCATTACCAGCAGCAGCGCAATGGCAAAGATTACCGCAACAATCATCACATTTAGCTGCTCTACCGTTTGACTTAACATGCCGGCACGCGACTCCATATACCGGTCTTGCCTGGTCTGCTCCTGCAAATCGAGGTAGATGTTGCGGTTGTAGTCGCTTGCCGGCTTGTCGTCGAGGCCAGAATATACTATGCTCAGCTGCTCGCGGATGCTCGCCACGAGGTCGGGCGCCTGCTGTATTTGCTGATTGGCCAACGATGCCTCAAGGCAGGACAGTGCCGACTGGTAGTCGTCATCGGCAATATAGCACGATGCCATGGTACGATAAGCCCCCGCAACCTGGTAAACATCTCCGTAAGAAGCAAACAACCGCTGCGACTCTTCGGCCAGTTCAACAGGCATTATGTCGTCGTCAGACCCAATGTATTCGGCAAACAACTGTCCTACCGACGGCGAGTCGGCATTTGACTCCGACTCCAACATCAGCTCCGACATTGCTTCGAGCGAATTTGCCACAAAGAAATCATAACCGTTCTGCGACGCTATGACGTAGCACTCCCAAAGGCAGTCGAACTCCTTGCTGCGAGTCTGCTCTGCCGTTGGCTCCACAATGATTCCGCCCGAACCTATGTTGTACAGGTAGTTCAGGTATTGGGCTGTGTCGTTGTGCATCACCTCGTCTGCATCCACGTATAGCAAGGCATTGGCAGCAAGGCTGTCCAAGCCCACATAATAGTAATATGCCGAACTGACTATGGCATACTCTACCTCGGCATACAGCAAACGGCGCTGCAGGCGCGAATCCAACTGGCCTCGCTCTTCGTTGATTCTGAGCAGCCGCGCCCTGGCACTCTCCCTGCTGTCATAAAAGCTTCGGTTGTCTGACTTTCGCTGGCGTATACGCATACGCAACACGTCGGAGACAAGCAGTTCTACCTGGTTGTCGGTACACTTCTCTACTCCGTCGAGCAATTCTGTCGCCTCGGCATACTCCATGCGCATGATATGGACAAAAGCCAGGTTGTTAATGGCTTCGGCCTTGCCGTCGCCATACTTGCCCGACAAGCCGTATGCCCTGCGTGCGTATACCTCTGCTGAATCAAGATTTCGATAGTGATAGGCATAAGAAGCATCATTCAGCCTGTCTACCTGCTGCCTATCGACACATGAACAAGCTGAGAAAAGCAAAAGGCTCCATAGGCACAACAGCCACACGGAGCCTTTTGTCGTAGCAATATTATGCGCGTGCCTTAGCAATATAACCAAGAGCCTCCACGCACTTGTCTGTTATGGCCTGCCAATTGCCGGCAGCCACCACGTCTTTCGGGAACAACTTTGACCCCATGCCAACGCAGAACACACCTGCTTCTATCCACGATGTCAGGTTGGCTTCGTCGGGCGACACGCCTCCCGTTACCATCAGCTTCGACCATGGCATGGGCGCGAGCAAACCTTTAACGAGCTTCGGCCCGAGCACGTCGCCGGGGAACACCTTGCAAAGGTCGCATCCGGTCTCCTGGGCGGCACCGATTTCCGACACGCTGCCGCAACCGGGGGTATAAGGAATCAGGCGGCGGTTGCATATCTTCGACACTTCCGGGTTGAACAACGGGCCTACCACGAAGCAAGCCCCAAGCTGTATGTAAAGTGCAGCAGTGGCCGGGTCGACAACCGAACCGACACCGAGAGCAAGCTCGGGGCACTCAACAGCCGCATACTTCACCACTTCGGCAAATACGTCCTGGGCAAAGTCACCGCGGTTGGTAAACTCAAAAGCACGTACACCACCATCGTAGCAAGCCTTTATCACCTTCTTTGCCACCTCGGCATCTTTGTGGTAAAACACCGGCACCATGCCTGTCTGGCCCATCTTTGCCAGAACTGCCATCTTATCAAATCTTGCCATTTCTATATAGTTTTGAAACTTCTTAATCCATTAACGCTGAACACGGCCACTGGCATCGCCACCTGCAAGTGCCTCAACCTCTTCCTTGCTGACCATGTTGAAGTCGCCCGGTATGGTATGCTTCAAGGCAGATGCAGCCACGGCAAACTCCAATGCCTTGCCTTGGTTGTCAGGGTAGGTAAGCAAACCGTGGATGAGACCACCCGAGAAAGAGTCACCACCACCGACACGGTCGATTATTGGCATAATGTCATAGTGCTTGCTCTGATAGAACTCCTTGCCGTTGTAAATCAGAGCCTTCCATCCGTTGTGTGTGGCAGACAGCGATTCACGCAATGTAGAAACGACATACTTGAAGCCAAACTCTTGCATCATGCCCTTGAAAATGCCGTAGTAGCCCTCGGCATCGGTCTTTCCGCCCTCGACATCTGCGTCTGGCTTGAAGCCAAGACACAACTGGGCGTCTTCCTCATTGCCAATGCAAACATCAACATACTTCATCAATGGTTTCATGATGCTTTGGGCTTTTTCCGACGTCCAAAGCTTCTTGCGGAAATTAAGGTCAACAGAAACGGTCACACCATGGCGCTTGGCAGCCTCGCATGCAAGCTTGGTCAGCTCTGCTGCCTTGTCGCTGATGGCCGGGGTTATGCCGCTCCAATGGAACCAATCGGCCCCTTCCATAATCTTATCGAAATCAAAGTCCTGAGGATCGGCCTCGGCAATAGAGCTGCCGGCACGATCGTATATCACCTTTGAGGGGCGCATTGATGCTCCTGTCTCAAGATAGTAGATTCCGACACGGTTGCCCCCGCGAGCTATAAAATCTGTGTGGACACCATAACGGCGCAAGGCATTGACTGCGCACTGGCCTATCTCATGCTTCGGCAACTTGGACACGAAATACGCATCATGACCATAGTTGGCGCAGCTTACTGCCACATTGGCCTCGCCTCCACCATAAACGACATCAAAAACATCACTCTGTACGAATCTCTTCTGACCAGGAGAAGACAGGCGGAGCATAATCTCGCCTAATGTTACAACTTTAGCCATCTCAATAATTTTTATGATGATTGTTCAATATATGTGTTTCTGTTTCCGCCCACAAAAATAGTATTATTTTCTCAAATGGGAAAACAAAACAAGCAAAAACTTCATTTCTAGGGAAATTTTTGTAAAACTTAGTGAATCAAGCGCAACGCTTCTTTAATTGAAGTGGGCAAATACGAGAAATCAACAAATACGTTAACAAAACACAACACCTGTTGTTGGGAGAATCCAACCAGATACCGACACAACGAAAAACGCATGTCATGATATGACCAAAAATGTACGTCAAGGCAATGAGATTGTATTCTGCGAAACAAGAAACAGGCTAAACAGGATTTACGTTTAATCCATATTGATAAACAAAGCCAAGCATACAGGCCAGCTTCAATTTAAGGTTTAATTAACGACAGAATGCCAATGGAAGAATAAAACCTGACTTGAAGACACTGGCAATGCTCCTTCCACCGCCCGGTATGAACAATCCACCGAGGCCGCGGCACACGGTTAAGCACACTGCCACGTCGCCATCATTATAAATAACATCCGCCGCCCCATAAAGAAACTTGCAACAAAACATAACAAAGGAAACATAATAAGCACCTGGGACTTGGGATAACGATATATAAAAAGGTGGAAGCCATGCTAAACTTCCACCTATCTTAGAATGTCGGGGCGACAGGATTCGAACCTGCGGCCGCCTGGTCCCAAACCAGGAGCGCTACCGGGCTGCGCTACACCCCGAACACCTTAGTTACTAAAACAATGCATTTGCTTTTGCGAGTGCAAAGGTATATATATTTTCTTTAATACGCAAATTATCGGGTAATTTATTTTATTATATTTTGTTCCCTAAAGATTTTAGCCAAAGCCTGGACGCCGCGTTCAACCTGTTCTTCCGTATGCGTAGCCATCAAGGCAAACCTCACGAGCGTATCTTGCGGTGCGCAAGCCGGCGGAATGACAGGATTGATGAACACACCGGCGTCGAATGCCAGCTTAGTAACAAGGAAAGTCTTGTCTACATCGTGCACATACAAAGGAATGATAGGACTCTCTGTGTCACCTATTTCAAAGCCTTCCTCACGGAAACGGCGCAGAGCGTAATTAGTGACCTTCCACAATGCCTCAATCCTCTCGGGCTCCTGCTTGAGTATGTGCAAGGCTTCGAGGGCGGCGGCAGTTGCAGCCGGCGTATTGGACGCGCTGAATATATAAGTGCGGCAAGTATGCCTGAGGAAGTTTATCGTGTCACTGTCAGAGGCGATGAAGCCCCCGATGCTTGCAAGCGACTTGGAGAAAGTGCCCATAATGAGGTCAACCTCATCGGTAAGCCCGAAATAATCGCACACTCCCCGACCCTCTTTGCCAAACACGCCAAGGCCATGAGCCTCGTCAACCATCACCGAACAGTTGTACTTATGCTTAAGCTCAACAATCTCAGGCAATTTGCAAAGGTCGCCTTCCATTGAGAACACGCCGTCAACAACAATCAGCTTCACAGCCTCGTATGGCAAGGTCTTGAGCAGATTCTCAAGATCTTCCATGTCATTATGCTTATAATGCAGCTGCTTGGCAAACGACAAGCGACGGCCATCTACAATGCTCGCATGGTCACGATCGTCACATATTATATAATCTCCACGGCCTACTACAGCAGGAATGACACCGGCATTGACAGAGAAACCGGTCGACAGGCACAGGCAGTCATCTTTGCCCTCAAACTCGGCCAGCTCCTTTTCCAGCTGTATGTGCAAATCGAGGGTGCCATTGAGGAAACGGCTTCCCGCACACCCTGAGCCATACTTGTCGAGCGCATCCTTGGCTGCGTCGATTATTCGCTGGTCGCCGGTAAGGCCTGTATAAGCATTTGAGCCGAACATAAGAACCTTATGCCCTTCCATCTCAACTTCCGTGCCCTGCTTGCTGGTTATTGCGCGGAAATAAGGATACACGCCTGCCGCCATAAACTTCTGGGGCTCACGATAATTCTTGTACCTTTCTTGTAATTGTCCCATCTTTGGTTATGAATTCTTTCTTTTTTACACAGGCTGCAAAATTACATATTTTTTATCAATGAATGCCTGTTTTGAGTAAAAAAAACCAGTATTTAGTGATTTTTTATACCGCGAAGCAGTATTATTACAAGGTAAATATGTAACTTTGCATAGAGATGGTTCAGAAGAAAGAGATAGTATTCATAGTCAACCCGCGCTCAGGAACGCACGGAAAGAATGAGATTCCACGCATAATAGGGGAGTCCATTGACAAGGGCGCGTTCAACAGCCAAGTCATATTCACAGAATACGCCGGCCACGCGGCCGAGATTGCCAGCCGTTGCGTGGCGGAGAAGACCGACATAGCAGTGGCCGTAGGCGGAGACGGCACTGTGAACGAGGTGGCCCGCTCACTGGTGCATTCGGACACGGCGCTCGGCATAGTGCCGTGCGGTTCGGGCAACGGCCTGGCCCGCCACCTGAGCATACCCATGGACATAAAGAAAGCCATTGCGATAATAAACAGGTGCAACATCGAGGCGCTTGATTACGGTGTGATAAACAGCATGCCCTTTTTCTGCACATGCGGCATGGGGTTTGACGCATTCATAAGCCAGAAATTTGCTGAGGCAGGCAAGCGGGGCCCGATAACATACATGGAGAACGTGCTCAAGGAGGGCTTGAAGTACAAACCAGAAATCTACGAAGTGGAAGACGACACGCAGGCAACGAGGCACAAAGCGTTCCTCATTGCATGTGCCAACGCGTCGCAATACGGCAACAATGCATACATAGCGCCGAAGGCCACCATGACCGACGGGCTGATGGACGTAATCATAATGGAACCGTTTACGGCATTCGACGCTCCGCAAATAAGCATCGACATGTTTAACGGGACGCTCGACAAAAACTCAAAGATAAAGACGTTCAAGGCAAAGCGCATACACATTCACAGAAGCCAACCGGGCGCTATACACTATGACGGCGACCCAATAATGACAGGAACTGACATTGACGTGCACATTGAGGAACGGGGAATAAAAATGATAACCAACCCCGACGCCACCGAAGGCGAGAGGTTGCCAAACGTGATACTCAACGTGTTCTCTGACTTCTTCAACAATCTCAACAACGTAAGGGAAGACCTTGAGAAACAAAGCAAGAGGATACACGCCATCAACAAGGCCTTGCTAAAGAGGCTGACCAGAAACTGACAAGCAACGTATGGACACTACCGACTACAGTGAGATGCTGCCCGTGGTAAACGAACAGGGCGAGGTGACCGGCAAGACAACAAGGAAGGAGGCCCACGGCAAACTCAGGCCCCTACACCCTGTGGTACACCTGCACGTGTTCAACAGCCGGGGCGAACTGTACCTGCAGAAGCGACCGCAATGGAAAGACGTGCAGCCGGGAAAATGGGACACTGCCACCGGCGGGCATGTAGGCTACGGCGAGAGCATCGAGAACGCCTTGGTGCGCGAGGTGGCCGAAGAACTCGGGATAACAGGATTCGCCCCCGTGTTCCTCGGTCGCTACACCTTTGAGAGCGATGTGGAACGCGAACTGGTGCATGTTTTCCGCACACTGTACGACGGCCCGGTAACACCCGACGCCAACGAACTGGACGGCGGGCGCTTCTGGTCGGCCGAAGAGATAGCCGAAGCCATGGGGAAAGGTGTGCTGACCCCAAATTTTGAATCAGAATACAAACGATTTTTCTTATGCAAACAATAATAGTAGCCATCATAATATCGTGCGCCACGGCCTACCTCGGATGGCGCGCTTACACGGCAATCAGGAATGCCGGCGACCCGTGCCACGGTTGCAAGGGATGCGCCCTGCGCGACCAGGCCCGTCGGGCACGAAAAAACAACGGCCGCAAGGCTCCCGGATGCTCGCGCGCCATTGTGGTGCCGGCCAACAACAGGCGCACATTAAAAAATTCATAAACCCATTGTTTGCATGCACACTGCATGCAAACAATGCCAAAGGCCACACGCCACACCGGCCCAATGACCAATGGTTGGGATGTTTGTCATGGCTGCAAGGCTGCAAAGCAGTGGCATGGCAAACATCCGGACGGCATGAGCCGGGCGGCTTTCAAGCATGCGCACGCCCCTGCCCCCGGCATCTTCACACTGGTTTGTGCAACCGTGGTGCACAAAGGCCACCACAGCATATTCCGCCAAAACGTCCGCTTGGCTCCGGGTGCCCGCTCTGACATACATGTAATGACGGCAATACACCGACATCACACAGGCGGAAGCATGGCTATCGCCCTGCCCCCAAACTGCCGGCAACGACTCCGGCTAAACCTAAGGACTGCCATAACAACAACACAATTGAACCGCTTTGTGGCTCGACGGCATATTGGGGATTGCCGTCAAAAGCGGCACTAACTGTCACTGCTATTTATTCGCCACCACAGAACGGGCCGTTTGGGAACTCAAAACAGGCCGAAACGGCATACCGAACGGCCCATACGGCAACGCCAAACAGCACAAAAGCCCAATCGTCTGGCTGCCAACAGATTACGTGAAGCCTCAACAGCAAAGCACAAGACAGGCAAACAGGCTTGGAAGTATAGTCCTGGCAACAAAAGGAAAACCATGGAAACAACTGTCACGCAACAACACATAGTGGCCGACGGGGCAATGCCGACATACCGGGACTGACGCGGGCACGCGCCCCGACCCAAGTCGTGCCAACCGGCCCACCACCGCCCCGCCCCACATCAGGCCGCGAAAAATGGCACCAACAGGCCTGAGCAACACGCGCCAATGGCTCAGGCCGCCACCAGTACGGCGGGAAACGTACCACAGCAACGCCACAACAACACGGAATAAAGCGCGGCACGCCTATACATAAAAGCCATTTCTGTCTATGCCGCGGCCACACTGGCAAGCCCAACAAAAGGCATCCCCCGGTGCGGCCGGCAGAAACGCCAGGCCACACCGGGGGACGACAAGCCACAAGGGCCATTGGGCTGACGGCCCGAAAAAACCGTCACTGCACAATCTTCTTCATGTTAAGTTCTGAAATCTTCATGTCGGGCGACACCTTCGCCTCTACCTTCAGAGTGGTAAACGCATTGTTGGCCGGGTCGGTGTGCTCCAACTTTTGGTCAACAGAGAACGTGACGCTATAGCCGTAAGCACCGTCGGCCGCCGGAATCTTCTCTATCTTCCAGTCGTTATTCATCCTGAACGACATCCGCGTGATGTCGGCCTGAGAGTGCATGCGCTTCATGTATTCTATCACATCCACCTTGGTGGCATCGGCCTTATGCAGGAAACTGGTCATTATGTTTGCCAGACACGCGGTCACACCGTCTTCATCGTTGGCTGCCAACGCCGTGAAAAACCCGGAGAAAAGACTGCTAACGTCTTGCTTGTCCTTGTCGGTAACCTGCTGGGCGTCAAGTTCCTCAAAGCGTTTCTGCGCCTCGTAGACATAGAGCCCCTCAGCGTGGTTCTCCATATAGGCCTTGTATGCCTCGACGGTATTGTCCTCGGTGGCCGCAACCCAGTCGAGAGAGTCAATCTTCAACTTGGCCTCAACCAGGTGAACGCTGTTGGGATGCATCTTGACATAACGCTCTATTGCAGCCTTCGAACCACTGGCAACGGCGTTGTCCCACTCGGTGTCAACCCTCTTCAGGTTGTCGAGCCTGGCCGACACCGAATCGCGGTGTGCGGCGGGGGCGTCGGTATATATGTCGAGGAAGTTGGCCAACACTGCCGGCTCGTCGCTTGCCATGGCGTTTTGGTAAGCCTCTATCTCGTTCTTCTCTTGCGTGTTCTGATAGAAATACATGCCCCCGAACACCACGAGCAGGGCTATGACAAACGCTACGCCCACGATGGTGGTCACCCGTCGGCCCCGGCCATTGGAACCACGCGGCCTGCCGGCGTCTTCACGGCCGTCAGACTCATACTGCGCCACCACCTGCACCACCTCCGAACCATCAGCCTGACTGCCGGCCGGGGCCACAGCGTGGCCGGCAAACTGATGATGGCAAGCCTGACAGCTGTCAGCTTCCTTGAACACAATCTCTCCACACTCCGGGCATTTTTTTATGTTGCCCTCAATCTCAATACCGCAGTTCGGACAGGTCTTTGCGTGGTCGCTGACCTGGTGGCCGCACTCCGGACACTTAATAATTGCCATTACTGATTGAATATTTTTTATGTTATCACTCTTACTATCGCTGTCGGTCAGTGCCTGTAGCGTATTTCCCGCAGCCCGTGCTGCCCCATGAACCGGCTCTTGTCTATATATCCGCTGACGCCGACGATGCGCCCCTTGCCCGTATACTGCCACATGGTGATGTCGCGCTCATCGGCAAGCACAGGCTCTTCGTCGGTATACTGGGCAATCATCAGCTGGTAATCGTCAATCTTGCCCACAAGGTGGCGGTTGTAGAAATTGGTGAATGTATACAGCAGCGGTTTCTGCTTGTAGGCCTTCTCGACAAGTTCGAGAAACTTGAATAGCGAGTCACAGAACTCATCGGTAGACAGCCCGCTCGTTGTCTCAATGTCTATCATCGGTATGAGGTCTTGCTCTCCCGGCCTGCATTGCACCTTGAAGTTCTCAAGTTGCTGCGCCTGGTCGGTCTTTGGGCGGTAGAAATGGTAGCTTCCAACCTTCAGGCCGTACTGGTGGGCGAGCACAATGTTGCTCTCATATCTCTTGTCTATCCAGTCGCCCCCCTCGGTTGCCTTCAGGTAGACGTATGCCATCTTTGTGTTCTGCCCCACCGTCTCCCAGAACACCTCGCCCTGGTAATGGCTCAAGTCTATGCCGTGGATATGGGCACATGTGTCTTCACATTGCTCAAAGGCATCCTGGGCTCTCGCGCCTAACGACAGCAGCAAAACAACAAACAAAACCAATCTATTCATCAACCGTAAATTTTTAGATGCAAAAGTAGGCAAAAAATCCGAGAATGGCCCCGTGAGCAGAATAAAATAAAGCGCTCTAAAGCTAACATTATGAAATATTTGCGAAAACCATCCGCCCCATGAAGCATTGCCGGCACATGCACACAAAAATGCCGCCACCGGCCACCGGCGGGCATGGCGCCCTGAAGCCATGAGGCGCAGCCGCTTTCGGGGCACGCGAAAAAAGAAGGGCGGACGCCCGGCAAGGCCGCGACGGCCCACAGGCGTCCACCCCACACAAACCCCAAATATACAGTAGGCACAGCAGGCAGGTCAGTTGCCTGCGAGGTATTCCATCACCTTGCCGCTGAGCAACATTAGCGACACTTCACACATCTTGGTGTCATACTCAGCGGTAAGTATGCTTTCTTCAGACTCGAGAAGGCTGTTCTGGGCCTCACGGAGCTCAAAGCCCGAGAGCTGCCCCTCAGAGAATATGTAATACGACAGGCCATAGTTGGCAACGGCCGTCTCGTGGTTTTCACGCTCTTTCTGCAATATCTGCAAGTTGTTTTTGTAAGCCTGCCAGTAATTGTTGAGCGAAGCCTTCAGCGACAGCTTGAGGTTTTCGCGCTCGAGGTTGGCATACTCAATGTCGAGCTGTGCGTTGTTTTTCTGCATTCGGCGTTTTCCGTCGAAGATGTTGAAGCCAACGGTGACGCCGGCACTGAGCCCCCAGTTGTCGCGCTTCTTCGTTGCGGCCAGCTCGTAGCGGTTCATGGTATACCCATAGCCCACATTCAGGTTGACATAGGGGTAGTCGCGCGACATCACTTTCTTGTATTCAGCCTGCACAACAGCCGAATTGTTGTCGGCCAGCAGCAGCGAGGAGTTGGTGGCCAGCGTCGACCTCCACAAGTCTTCGTATTGCAGGTTGGGATTGACGTCGATAAGAGTGTCATGCACATTTATGAAAGCCGTGACGTCATCGTTCGACAACAGTTCGTTGAGATTGATTCTCGAAGTGTTCAATGCCTCGAGTTGCTTCATATACTGTGCGCTGTCGGCATTGAAATACACCTTGGCCTGCAGGTAGTCGGCAAGCGAATACGTTCCGATGCTGTAGCTTATCTGCACGTTGCGGAAACGCTCACGCGACAGCTCCATGTTCTTGCGGAAATTCTCAAGGCGTATTTTCTGCTGAATGAAATTATAGTATTCCGTGATGACAGATGCCACATAGTCCTCGACAGTCATCCGCGTCTCGAGCTCACCCTGCTGCTTCATCAACTGCAGTTGCTTGTAATTGGTCCACACGCTGAAGCCGTCGAACACAGTCCAGTTTAGGTCTACCCCTACGTCGAGGGTGCCGTCGTAAGCATTTTTTTCAGTCGTGGCAATCCCGGTGGCACGCGATGTTGACCGCGAAGTGTGGAAGTCGCCGCCATACGACGCACTCAGGTCGACGGTGGGCAGCAGCCCTGCGTTTGCAGGGGTGGCGTTGTTGTCGCTCACCTGCTGCCTGTTCTTGACCATGCGTATGGAGAAATTGTTTTCCAATCCCCTTGCTATGCAATCCTGCAATGTTACCGTGGCCTGTTTTGAGCCCTCTTTCTGCTGGGCAACAACCGGCACGGACATACACAACATCAATGCAATTACTATCTTGTTCTTCATTTTTTCTTGTTTTTAGCACTCTGGTTGGTTGAGATGTAGCTATATACAGCCGGCACGACATACATTGTCAGGAATGTAGACACAAGCATTCCGCCCACCACGGCCACACCCATGGCAATGCGCTGGTTGCACCCCTCGCCCGTGGCAAAAGCCAGCGGAACCAGGCCCAACACCGTGGCGGCGCTCGTCATGAGGATTGGCCTCAGTCGCTGCAAGGCCGCCTCACGCACGGCCTGCATCTTGTCTATTCCGCCATGCTGCTTCTGGTTGGCAAACTCAACGATGAGGATGCCGTTCTTGGCCACAAGGCCAATCAGCATGATTATACCTATCTGGCTGAATATGTTCATCGTTATGTCGCCGAAATACATGAATATCAGAGCCCCGGTGATGGCCAACGGCACAGTGAGCATTATGACCATGGGGTCTTTGAAACTTTCAAACTGGGCCGCGAGTATCAGGTAGATGAGCACCAAAGCCAGTATGAAAGCAAACATCAGGCTCGAGGCACTCTCGCGGAAGTCCTTGGAATCTCCGGCCAACGATGTCCTGAATGTGTCGTCGAGCACATCAGCCGCAATCTTGTCCATCTCGTCAAGCCCCTCGCCTATGGTCTTGCCGTCGGCAAGGCCGGCAGAAATGGTTGCCGAGACGAAACGGTTGTAACGGTAGAGCTTAGAGGGTGCAGTGCTGTATTCCAGTTCGATGAGGTTGTCCATCTGTATCATGCGCCCGTCGCTGCTCCTCAGATATATCGACCTGAGGTCGGCAGGCTTGTTGCGCTGCTGCCTGTTTATTTCGCCCAATATCTCATACTGCTTGCCGTTCATGTAGAAATAGCCCATGCGCTGGCCGCTCAGGCCGTACTGCAATGTCTCTGCCAAGTCACGGGTGCTCACGTCCATGACGTTGGCCTTGTCGCGGTTGATGTGTATTCGCGCCTCGGGCTTGCTGAACTTCAAGTCGACATCTGCCATTTGGAAAGTCGGGTTCTCGTATACTTTCTCCATAAACTCGGGCAGCACCTTCTCAAGTTTCTCTATGTTGGTGGCCTGGAGCACATATTGGATAGGCATCTTCGACCTGCGTCCGCCAAAAGACGATTGCTGCTGGACAAACGCCCTGGCCTTGGTCTTTTTCTGAACGGCCTTCGAGAGCTTCTCCGCCACCTCCATCTGCGTATAGTCACGCTCGGCCATGTCTTTGAGCATGACCTGTATGTTGCCGCTACCGTCGGACACACGGGCCACTACGGCTTGCGCGTCGGGCACGATAGAGTCGACCACCTGGTTGATGTCTTCGGTGTAATCACGCAAATACTCGTAAGTAACGCCATCGGCCCCCCTTGTGTTGATGGTTATCATCGAACGGTCTTCCAGCGGGGCCATCTCCGAAGGTATCTTCCCCCACAAGAAGAAAATGAGCCCAATCATAACCGCCATCACCGGAATAACCCACACGCGGTGGCGCAAGACAAAGTCCAACGAGCGCGAGTAGGCGTTGTTCATGCCGTCGAAAAACGGCTCGGTCATGCGGTAAAACGCATTCTTGCGCTTCTGCTGCTTAAGCATCTTGGTGGCCAGCATCGGCGTAAACGTCAGGGCCGCAAAGGCAGAGATGATTATTGAACCAGAGATGACCATGCTGAACTCACGGAACAGGCGCCCCGTAGTGCCCTCCATGAACACTATCGGGAAAAACACGGCCACCAAGGTTATCGTGGTGGACACCACGGCAAAGAATATCTCTTTGGCGCCTTCTATGCCTGCCTGCATGGGGGGCATGCCGCGCTCTATGCGTATGTATATGTTCTCGGTCATCACAATGGCATCGTCGACAACCAGTCCGACGGCAAGCACCACAGCAAGCATGGTCAAGACATTGATAGAAAAGCCCATCAGATACATGACAAAGAACGAGCCTATCAGCGATACAGGTATGACGATGCACGGAATGAGAGTGACGCGCCAATCGCGCAAAAACAGGAAGATGATGATGATCACGAGCACGAAAGCCTCGTAGACCGTCTTTTCAACCTCGCTGATAGAAGCACGTATGAACTTGGTGTTGTCAAATCCATAACTATAATGCACGTCATCGGGCAGGTCTTTTTTCATCTTCTCCATGCGCTCGTAAACCGCATCGGCAATGTCTATGTGGTTTGCTCCCGGCTGTGGGATAACCACAACGCCAACCATCGGCACCCCGTTCATCTTCATGTAGCTCTTGATGTCGGCAGCGCCAAGCTCTGCCCGCCCTATGTCACTGAACCTGATAATCTGGTTGCCCTCATGCTTAATGATAAGGTCGTCAAACATCTTGGCCGTGTTCATAAGGCCCATAGTGCGTATTTCCAGCTCGATGGTATTTCCCTCGATGCTACCCGACGGCAGTTCTACGTTCTCGTTGTCTACCGCATTTTTCACATCCATGGGCGTTATGCCATACCCGGCCATTTTTATCGGGTCGAGCCACAAACGCATAGAATACTTCTTCTCACCCCAGATGGAAACGCTGCTGACATCGGGGATGGTCTGCAACTGCTCCTTGACGGTCAAGTCTGCTATCTCGCTCAACTCCAACAAGGGGCGCTTCTCGCTCTGCAATGCCACCATTAGAATCGGAGATGCATCGGCGTCTGCCTTCGAAACAGTTGGCGGGTCACAGTCGCGAGGCAAATACCTCTGCGCCCTCGAGACCTTATCGCGCACGTCATTTGCAGCCGTCTCCAAATCAACCGACAGATCAAACTCTACCGTTATGCGGCTGCTGCCTTGCTGGCTTACGCTGGTAAGCGACCGTATGCCAGGTATGCCGTTTATGTTTTGTTCAAGCGGCTCGGTTATCTGGTTCTCTATGACGTCTGCATTGGCTCCGGCATAAGAACATTGAACCGAGATTATCGGGTTGTCTACCGAAGGATACTCGCGTACACCAAGATAAAAATAACCTATGACGCCAAAAAGCAAGATGATTACGGTCATCACGGTGGCAAGCACCGGCCTTCGTATACTTAACTCTGAAATATTCATAATACTGACACCCTCATATTTAGTCGACCCTGTCGAGCACGACCGGCAGGTCGGTACGCAACTGCAATGTTCCTGATGTTATCAGTGTGTCGCCCACTTCCAATCCGGAAAGCACCTGTACCCTGTCTTCCGTACGCAAACCCAGCTTCAGTTCGACAGGCTGGGCCTTGCCAGACTTGTAGAGATACACCTTGTCTTTACCCATCTCTGGCACTACTGCCTCTGCAGGTATGGCTATAGCGTCTTTTATTTCCTGCTTCTTGAGGTTGATGCTGGCATAACGGCCTGGTGAAAGCAAACCGTTGGCATTGGCATACAAGGCCCTGACAGTAAGGGTATGGGTATTCATGTCTATCACAGACTCTTTTGCATAGACCTTGGCAGGGAAGGTCTGCAAGAAGCCGTCGACCGAGAAATTCAACGAGATGCCCGGCTTCATGTCCTTGGCATAGCGCTCTGGAACGGCAAATTCGACCTTGAGGGGGACATATCTGGTCAGCTTGCTGACAACGGTCGAAGGAGAAGCATAAGCACCCACGCTTATCTGACGCAGGCCTATCACACCATCGAAAGGCGCACGCAATTCTGTCTGCTCTATCTGCGCCTTGACTGCATCAATCTCTGCCTTAAGCGTTGCCAACTCGGTCTTGACCTGCTCATAGGCCTCCTGGCTCACCGCATCATGCTGGAGCAGCGTGCGCTGTCTGTAAACGCGGTCGTTTGCAAGTTTCAATTGTGACGACAAACGGCGCAGCTCTGCCCTCAGCACCTTGTCATTAACCCTGGCCAACAATTGGCCTTTTTTTACATGGGCTCCTTCCTTGAACATAATCTCGACAACTTGTCCGGAAGTCTCAAACGATAAATCAACCTCCTCGTCTGGCAGAAGCGTTCCTGTCACCATTATTTCATCAGACAGCACTCCCTTTTTAACCCTCATTCCGTTGACGTTGAGAACCTTTTTCTTGCCCTTACTGCCCGCTTCAACCTTATCTGCCTGGGACAATTCGGAATTCTGTTTCGGCATCTGCGAATATATTCCCCAGCATACCAAAGCACAAACAATAAAGGCCACAAGCCCCCATTTCACTTTTTTATTCATCTATACTTATTTTTTGTTTTGTTTTATTCCACTCTACCAAGATACAATCAACACTAACACAACCTGCCCAAACAACAGTTATATGCATCGCCTTCACGACAGAAGGCATGTCATTGACAAATCATGATAATTGTAAGCGTTTTAGTTTTGTCTACAAAATTAATATAAATAAGCTAACGGAAAAACAGACTTTGGTATTTTTAATATAAATAAAGATTAAGAAATACTGAACAATTGATATGTAAATATGAAAACATTACAGCCACATTCCGGGCAAGAACACACAATTTGGTGAGGTATTATAATTATATTAAGTAGCTGTTCAAAATTAACCGATACAATAGACCTTGCAGGTGTCCTCTATATCTTTGCCACCATCTTGTGTGCTCTTTCGGGCCGCATACCAAAGTCTCATCGGTCGCGTAGCCCGCTACGCTCTCTCTTCGGACTTTGGCATGCATCTCCGAAATAGCGCACAATTTGATGGCAATTAATTTTGAACACCTACTTATGAGCAGCCAACAGAAATGCCGCTATGACAATCTGCTAAACTCATTTTTTTAGTAACTTTGCATATCGGTTGTCATACCGTGAAACTGCTATGTGCAATTATAATACCCAGACGCTTATGAAACAATCCGAGAACGAATATGCCGTACCGAAAAACATTTACCCCAGCTTGTGGAAGAGCCTGTTGTTTGTCATTGGCTGTATGGCTTTTGCTGTGATGGGCTATTGGGAACTGAACGATCCGTCTGCCGACCCGGTGAAGAAGGTGTTATTAGGCTGGTTGGCCATTCTTTTTTTCGGAGGGGGTGGCTTGTTTCTCTTTCTCGTTACGCTGTATAGTAAAATTTTCCGTATTCCTTTGTTGAGAATTTATGACGACCGATTGGAACATTATCTCCTGCTTAAAGGTGTATACCACACTTTGCATTTTGCTGATTTACGGAGGTTTAGAATGATAAAAAGTCGTGGGGTAAAGATGGGGGCTATCGATTATAAAACGGCTCCGATGATTGATAAGATGGAGCATTCGTCACGATGGATGCAGGCGCTGATGATATTTAGTTTTCATCAAAATGGAGCCATTGCATTTATAACGGTTCAGAATCTGGACACGAACGGAAAAGAGCTTTGCGAATTGCTCAACGCACGCCTTAAACAGTTTCGCAAAGCGAGTACGAATGAAAAAAGAAGATGTCGGCAGTTGATAAACGGAAGAACCGAGTTTGTTACATAGCTCTTTGGATGTCCATTGGAGTTGTTCTTGGTTTTCTTTTCTACAATATATTTCTACAAAATCGCTACACGAAAGCAGATATAAATATTCCAACATCAGAAATTCTGCAAGAAAAAAGCCGATTATTGTTTCAACGCGAACAGCAACAGATATTAAACGTAGTGTTCGTAAAATCGTGACTGAGTTAAATAAAAAGAGGGTTAGTCACTCAAGGGTTAGTCAACTCAACTGTGTCAAGTCGCTTCTCCGTTATGCATTAACCTCGGTCGGCGGACGCGATTTTTAATCGCGTTTCGGCGACTTGGTGCACGTAGTAGCCATCCTCGGCTATTATATGGAGTCTCCCGACATTGTATAGCACCTGCAATGCAAATCTTGCAGGCAGGAGCGCAATCTGCAACACACCATCCAAAGGATTGTCTTGTATCGGAGAGAATCTTTCATCATTCACTGCAACAGGGTCTGCCACTGTAATCAGGCAAAGTCGCAAGGAGTAACCGTCGCTTGGTGTGCCACATCCGGGGTGGAGACAGGAACACCGCCTACTTTACAGAAACGAGTTGCGCAACTCACGGGTGTTATACTGAACTTGCCTTTCCTTTTTCTGCAAAAATACTGTTTTATGGCATAAAGTGTGCCTTCGATAAGATGTTTTTTTGCGTAAAGTGTTGGTTGATTGGGTGTAAAGTACTATTTTTGCATTTGACCCCCGCTAAATCATTGCGCTATGGTTACTGATATATACGAGAAAATTAACGAGTGGATGGGAGCACATATCGCGTGGGCGCAGGCTCACCCGAAATGCGGGTTGCTGTTTGCGAGCGGACTGCTTGCCCTGTGGCTCACGGGGTTGTTGCTGCGATGGAAATGGGCATGCGAATGGCAGTTCAACCGTGCCAAGACTTGGATGTTTGACGGCTGCTCGCCCGAGACGCGACGCAGGATTCAGATTGTACTGGTCGGCATAGCGTTAGTCGCCTGCCTGACGATGTTCTTTGTGTGGGAATGAGGGGGTTTTTGCAACACCCTCACCCTCCAGTGATTATAACGGAGATTCTAATTGTATTCTTATGACAAGAAGGTTTGTAGCGTGCCTAATATACACGCACGTTCAAGACCTTCCCGTCAAGTAGTTCCACGTAGCGGTTGTCCGAGAATCTCCATGTTTCGAGCGTCCCGTCTTGCCTTTTTATCTCTGTCTTACGATAAGGTTCGCCCCATGCGGCAATGACCATCTCGCGTGTCATGCCCGTGTCCACCTTGCGGAATGCCACCTGCTTACCGTATTTTTTGCCGTAACGTTCCGTCAGTGAGGAGATGCGGGCGGCACTCACAAATTCATACACCTCGTCGCCACCTATGGAAAAGGCTTCCACACGAACTCCGTCCGCGCCCTCCATGAGCAGGAATGCGCCGTCGCTGTTCATCTTCAAACAGACATCCACGCAGCGGTATTCCGTACCTTCGGGTGGTGTTATGATTTGTCCGTCCTCGGTTTCTACCCGTTTGGCAAGTGAGAGGAATGTCTGCCCGATGTATCTTTTCAGCTTCTCGTAGAAGCCCAAACAGGTCATGCTGAGAGGGTAAAGATAAGGATTGTAGTAGATTTCTTCTCCGCTTTCCTTTTCGCGCAGCAGCAGGCAACAGCCGACTGTGAGGTAATCCCTCTCTGTCCAGACTTTCAGTACCTCATAATACTTTCCCACCACCGCTTCGGCAGGGGTATTGCCCTGCCCGTCATCCTTGTAAACCTGTCTCCCGCTCCCGACAAGGAAGTTGCCCGTGAAGAAAGTGTCGTAATAACCCCGGCTGTCATTCCTTGCGCCGTGCATGTAGAGGGTCTGTCCGGGCAGGGCGGCAAAACTTCGCTCTTCCACGTTCGTAAGGCTGTCGTAAGGCTGTGCGTTTTGCACCATGTACTCTTTCATGCCACTGTTCCGAGTCACGATATTGAGTTGCGCCTCCGCATACAGGCTGTAACTCAAGAATGCCATGATGGCTAAATTCGTTTTTCTCATTGCTTATTGTTTATTTATTTAAAAGATAATGGGGTGCATTGTTCCGCTTGTTCAGTCGGTCTGCTGTTTGTTAGCTGCTGTAGGTTTAATTCTTAGTTCCAATATTTTTTGAGCCGCTTGATTTTTGATTTTTCGACGTAGACTATCCAACCTACGCTGTCCGATACGCCTGTCCGCTGCACGAAGTACATTTGCCAAGCCCCAATAGTCATTTTCAAAATGTTTGGTGACAATCTCTGAAACAGGAGTGTCAATATAATCACGAATCAAGTTTGAAATATCGGAAACATCGGTCGTATAAGGATAAATTTGATGTATTCCATCCGGATCATAATTCCTAACAGTTCCATCTGCCAATACAAACTGTTTCGGATAATCAAATATTATCTCCTTCCCGAGTGTAATCCAGTACCGAGGAAGTGCGGTATTTCCATATCGACTTCTCATCGGATAAGCGACACAGTGAATCTGAAAATCAATCGTTGGATCAATTATCAGATATAATTCCTTTTGTAGTTTGCGCCAACTCTTCATTTGTTCTTTTTTATTCAGCAGCTTAATGTTAAGGCAGATAAACCTACTTCAATGTTTCATCTGTTTGTTAGCAACCTTGTTTTTACCATATACCAACTTCACAAATGCCTTTGAATCTATCTAATATCATTTCACTTTTTTTATCACTTCCCAAATTTACACTTATATGCTTGAGGTTAGGAAGATTTTCAGGAATTACATTATTCAATGAATCAAGAGGCAATTGCAAGTATAAGTTTTTTAAATTCTCGTGGTATAAAGGAAAACTTTGTAGCCGCTTCATATTGGCAAGAGACATACAGGTTAAAGAATGAAGGCTACTTAAATCCGGCATTTCTTCAACATTGCTAAGTCCGTCTAAATAAATACATCTTAGTTCCTTTAAATCCAATAAAAAATTAAGATTCAATATTTTCGGCGAACGGTATATATCTATGCTTCTTAAATTTGGTGCCTTAATACCTAAATGTGTCCCATCCTTTAAATTAAAGCAAGTTAATGTTTCCAAGTTTGGTAGACAGGACAATTTGTTCGAATCTAACCCTTTAATTTTTAATCGCTTCAGTCCGTTCAGTTTGTTCAATGCAGGATATTGATATTTCGTTATAGGATAAAAACTCATACAAAGTTCTTCCAAATTCTCCAATGAAGCAAGTTCGTCAATGCAGAGCTTTTTATCATATAGTGCATCAATAACTATACTCCTCAAATTTCTGAATATTGAAATTCCTTCAATTGTTTTCAGAATATTCTCGGTGTAATTATATGATTCAACTCCTATTACATTGTCACTTATACATTCAAAATTGGAGAAAGCAATCAGATTGTTGTTATTTGAACTAATTACCAATGTAACTTCTGTCGCTTCATTGATTATAGCTTCTTTTAGAAGTTTCAATTTCTCAATGTCAAGTTGTTCTTTTATCAACAATCGCAACTGATTACCTTCATTTTTTAGCCTGATAATCTGTTCTTCTGTATATTGATTTAATTTTTCAATGAACATATAGTTTCTATTTACAGGGTTGTTAATGTTTGGCGGATAATCGACCGTTAGGGAGATTTATCCGCTTGTTAATCGCTATTCAACTCTCCCACGTTACATAGTTAATTTCTCCAGCACTATTAGTATTGACAACCACCAGCATATCTGCAATTTCACGACCTATGGTATAACCATACTGCATAGTTTTCATCGCCGGGATAAAAGCCGATTCGGTCTAATTCTAAAACCGACAACAGCCTTTCCTCTTTGGGCTTGGAATCATCTGTACCTGCTAAGACATTATCTATGGTAGAAGCATCCAATTTTTCAAGATGAATATCAACATATCCCTTTACATCACCTCCATCTTCGTAATCTGAACGAATGGCGGCTTCTACATTGGTTTTATGTTGTTTTAAGTTCTTGATATAACTCTCGTATTCTGCAACCCAGTCATGTTCTGGCACGCCATCATAGAAATTCAGATCTAATTCTATTTGATGATTGTCAATTGTAACCTTTCCGTTGGTTGTCTCTTGTGGATAGTTGATTTCCATATCTCCAAAATAAGTAATGTCCTTTTTCATATTTCGTTCTTTTTTATTCAAGCGATTAATGGGATGCAGCTTGCCGCCGCTAGGCGGAACAGGTGCTTGTTATCAACTACATTAATAGTAAGTCTTTTCCATTTCTACAACTTCATTTGCATTTTCATCCCAAAAGAGTGTTCCACATTCCTCGCATTTTACATTTGCCTGATGGCTTTCTTCTTCAATCGACATATCATAATATGCAGTATCTTTACAATTAGGGCATACTATGTAAATAACCACTCTACCTTGCTTTTGCTCTAAAGTTGATAGTTTCCAAAAATCGGATTTTATAGACTTAAGTTTTTTGGTGTCTTTTTTATAAGATACCAATATGTTATAAGTGTCAGTTCCCAAATCAAGCAATACAATCCTTGCACCGAGTTTTTCCAATCGCTTGTCAAAATAGGATAACGCAAAGGGTACAAAATCACCCCGTTGTGGGTCTTCTATTTCTTGGTTATACTTTTGGTAGACTTCTTCTTCGGGAACGTCCAACCGGATTCCCAGCATTGATTGCAGACGGCTGTCGAAGAACCCGTAGAGCATCCCTTCCTTATCTTCTCCACTCCAGTCCACCACCAAAAGTAACTTCTTGTTTGTCAACTCGTCAAACAGGCTTTCATCATCTTTTATAGCCTTCACATTCATTTCTGCAAGTTCTTTTTCTCCAAGAACTTTTGCGAGCATTGTTTTGTAGTTCATAATTCCTGTTTTTTATTTGTTGCTAATGTTCGGTGGCTTACCGACCTTTTAGGGGAGGTTAAGCCGCTTGTTATCAATCTTCTTTCTGAGTGATTTATTTCTATTCCTATCTTGATAGAATAGGATTTCATCTTCATCAATACTATCAAGATACACCAAATCATAAATTCCTTTTATCAATCTTAACCGCATTGAATTAAGTTCTATTACAGTCAGCATAAATCCTGAAACGCAGAATTTACGAATATACATCAGAATAAATGCTAAATTTTTACAGCATAACAATGGGCCTCCAAAGCGTTTGTCACAAAAGACTTTCTGCCCATTTACGATAAGAGTGCCAACCAGGGGACCACCTTGGCATATTTCATTCAGATCTGTGTATTGAATATGCCTGTTATCTTGCTGTATATCTTTTGTAAATCTCCAAGGAGTATCAGATTTGTTTACAATTCCAATGCTCATAAATTTCTATTGATTGATAAAGTCCAGCGGATAATCGACCATTAGGAAGATTCATCCGCTTGTAACCGACGCTTTTATTGCTGATTCTCTTGTTTATTCTCCTTCTCGTAATAGTATTTACAACAATATCGTTCATACGAAATATTATTCTTATTCAGATAATCTTCAAAATCAGCATACATATCCAGTTGTTGTAGATATTCTCTATATGTGGCATAAAATTTTCGACAATCTTCTATAAGAATTTCGTCATTGGCAATATTTAGTTTGTTTGAAATGGCTTGGAAACTGTCAACAGAGCTTAACATATTCGGTATATCCGAAATGCTTGCTCCATTCACGCCAGACAAAACACCATAAGGAATTTCATGTATTGAGTACCATAGATATTCTTTTACAATGAAATATTTTGTTTTTAACGCATCTTCATTATCAGGATCTTTTTCAAGAACCATATCAGCCAACTGAAGCGAGCTATATTTATAATTATGCTCTTTAGAAAATATAGACACAGGACTTGTCGTTGATATAAAATCAATCCAATCTTTACCACGCAGGCAATAAAATAGGAATTTCAAACTTTCTATGCCTCCGTTCTGAAAGTCCTCATTAACCGTTGGGAGTATTGCCTTGTCGATAAAAATTTTGTTATAGCTTACATCTTTGTATTTGTCCCAATACTCATACAACTCAGAGATAGTCGGATTGGCGTCCGCATATCGAGTCTTAGCCCATTCCGTTAAAAGAATGTGCCGCTGTTTCCTTTCAGGCTTGCTAATATATTCCTTTCGGAATTTCAAGCATATTTCAAGATAATCAGATAATATTTGTTTCATTGTTTTGTTTTCTCGTAGGTAATGGTTTGCAGCTTGCCGCCGTTAGGTGGCACAGGTGCTTGTTATACACATTTTAAGCATAGTAATAATACCAATTACTATTAAAATTATTATCAAAATTTTCCTTACTATCTATCTCAACATGAAAATTTTCTTTTGTAAAAAATCCAAATTCATCATAGCGATTCAATAAATCTAAATAACGTGAGTTCTACGAATTCAAAACAAAGCAAGCTGTGTGTCAAATGTA
>ERZ773136.229-NODE-229-length-64586-cov-7.917234_pt1 | contig 64586 bp, 68 predicted proteins | sample MGYA00580855_ERZ773136 | MGnify/ENA primary metagenome ERZ773136 (study PRJEB29015, sample SAMEA2737860) | human gut metagenome | biome: human gut; feature: human-associated habitat; material: faeces | place: China | collected 2012 ... | reverse complement strand
ATAAGTGGCTCAAATATTGGCTAGCACCTGGCTCAAATATTCATTGACATTTACAGTTTGATCTTCAGTTCACTCTGAAACCATATCGATACTCAATTTGCCAATTTTTGATCCATCATGAAAGCGTTGTACTAGAAATGAAATAGGCCGATGAAAGCGCAGACACCCTCTATAGGTGCATGATATTTACAAGTTGTGGAAACAGTTTTCGCAAGAGCAATACCTATTTGAAGCAGGAGGACCATTATGCTGACTTTCGAAAGAGTTTTGAATGCCTTTGAAGACATTCTCCAACAAGACCCACTGTATGAGGTCGTTTCCACCAGCCACGGCTATACGCTGCTGGCATGGGACGAACACAGGAACCAGTGGTACAGCGCAGAGCTTTTGGAAACGCCGGAAGCCATGTTGGATGCGCTACTGGGTGTTCATTCCAGTTATCTGGAATCTGAACTTCTGGGGGATGAGCGGGATGATCTGACGGAGCAGGAGGAAGAAGAAATTGAAACCCGGTGCCAGCGGCTTCGGGTGAAATGCATACCCACCTAAAATTTGCAGTAAAACGGAGGCCGCAATCATACGACCTCCGTTTCGCTTTTCATCTTTAATCATTCCAATGAACAGGAATAAGGGGAGCTGGTTGTACTCAAGCAAAATAAGTGAATCCGATAAAACACTAAATAGAAAGCACAATTTCAAATGTACAGCCACCGCCCGGAGTGTCTGTTAATCGGATCGTACCATGATGCAGCCTTACAATCTCCTGCGAAATACTCAATCCCAGTCCAAAGTGACTTTTGTCCGTTCTTGATGGATCGCCGGAATAGAACCGCTCAAACACTTTTGCCTTCTCAGCGTCTGCAATGCCAGGACCATGGTCAATGACGAAAAAAGCGAGCTTTTGGGGCAGCACCTTGGCTCCCATTTCAATGGTCTGTCCGGGGCTGGAATAGGAAATAGCGTTATCCAGCAGAATCCCCAAAACCTGGCTGATTCGCTCTTTATCGCAGTGAGTCTTGGGGTAATGATCTTCGATGTCCAGATTCAAGCGGATATTTTTCTTTCTTGCGCTTTCAGAAAACTTCTCCCAAGTTTCGATCAGCAGAGTATCCACATCAGTCTCCCGTATATCCATTTTCCAGTTTCCCGCGTCACTGGAAGCCAGAGCAAGCATGGATTGAACTAGCTTACTCATCCGGCTGCACTCATCCAGAATGATTTTCTGTTTCTGGCCGGATTCCATGGTTTCCGCATTAGCCTGAATCACCGCCAATGGTGCTTTCAGTTCATGGGACGCCGATGCAATGAATTCCTTCTGACTTTTCATGGTGTCTTCCACCGGTTCTACTGCCTTTCCAATCAAAAAGCGGCTGAGAAAATACATGAGCACCAATACACCCAGCCAAACAACAGGATACAAACTGCAGCCGTTTTTCAGTGTCTCCAAAAAAGAAGCCCTGGGATAAAACAATATCAGGTCAAGCACCATTGTCTTGCCGTTGTGAACGGTACTATGGATTGCGTAATACCCATCCTTCTGATTCCCGGAAATGGCATAGACTGTGCGGCTTTTGCCATAGGCGCCGTTCTCAGCAGCTTCCTCTTGCATGGAAAGAACGGTATCAGATTCCTGCGTCCGTTCAATCAGAACTTCCAATGGTGTAGGAAAACACTCCGGGCTGGATTGTGTCGTGGTGCCGTCAAACAGGCGCACCATGGCATTAGATTTGGTGTAAACAGAAAAATCCAAAGTCCTGCTGCTGAATTGTTCAAGAATACTGTCCGCCAGGTTATTTCCGTACTGAATTTCCGCACTGCGAATCTGAGACACTGCATTGCCAGCCATGACCAACATAGCAGCGGTGAAGATCAGCATGGTACAGGTGAGAAACAGTACCATCAGCTTTTTCCTCAACTTTTCAATCATGGTGTTTCCTCCAAACGATACCCGGCACCATAGACGGTCTTGATGCTGACCTTACAGCCAAGCTCCCGGAGGCGCTTTCTCAGGAAGTGGATGTAGTTGTCCACATTTCCGTCCTCCACTTCCGCATTGCCTCCCCAGACCTTCCAAAGAAGCTGGCTTCGGCTCTGTACCATATCCGGCTGCTCCAGAAATACAGTAATGAGATTTGTTTCCTTCTGGGTTAGGATTACAGACTTTCCCTGATAGGTTAGCCGCCGATATTCGGCATCCAGCACCAAACCATATGCCGTGATAGTCTTTCTCTCCTGAATCTCTACCGGGCGGCGGGTCAAAGCCCGGATTCTCGCCAGCAACTCCCGGATATGAAAGGGCTTCACCAGATAATCGTCCGCACCGCAGTCCAGTCCTTCAATTTTATCCTCCAGCTCTCCCAGCCCAGTGAGAATCAGCACAGGCGTAAATATCTGCTTTTGCCGCATGGCTTTCAAAACAGTCAGTCCATCAATAATGGGCAACATTCTGTCCAGCAGAACAATGTCATAGCCATATTCGGGATTCAGAGCGTAGTGCAGCGCCGTTTCCCCATCATAACAGCAGTCGGTGATATAACCTTCCTTTTGCAGCTGCTCTGCAATGGCGTCTGAGAGATTCTGATCGTCCTCCACCACTAAAAGCCTCATGGAAAGCCCTCCTTTCGGTTTCATTATATCACAGGATTCTCTAAAAAACTTTTAAGAATGCGCAAGGATACCCTGAATTCTTACAGGACTTTTCAAGAGCCTGCATGGTATGATCGCTCCGAAATCAAAAAGGAGGTTTTATACCATGTATCGAAAAGTCATTGTTTTTCTGCTGACAATCCTTGTTGTGATCATCATCGCCGGATGCTTAAAACCGTCACATCAGAAGAATGTTAAGGCAATCGTATCACAAACACCAGCAGAAACGGAGCATATACCGGACGCACCGTCCACTGAGACAGTAGCACCCGGCAATCCTGCCAGCGGAGACGAACTGTTTGCGATTTCCAAGCTGAACGGAACCGTTTCTGCATTTACAGAGGACGGCTGCACCGTAGCCCCGACCCATGAAGAGGGGGATGTGGCAGCAATGCCAGCACCGGGATATGAAGATAACTGGGAGCAAGTTTCAGTGGTATATGACAGCGGCTGCTCCTTCCAGTACGCCTATGCCAATCCACAAACCGGAGAAGTCCGCTATGAAACCGCCACCGTGGGCGATGTGAAGAAACAGACAACTTTGATCATCTGCGGCGAATATGACAGTGACAATGTACTTCACGCTGACCGGATTTTCCTTTACAGACTTATGGGGTAAGTCTATGGCATTTTATCAACGCGCCTATTGCTACCTTCGGCGAAAGAAAAGCAAAAGCATTGTTCTATTTTCCTGCTTTCTGGTGATTAGCACGCTGATTCTGTGCGCTGCTATGATCTTGCAAACGGCTGGAAATGTTAATCGCTCTATCCGTGAGAAAACGGGTTCAAAGATCATTTTAGAGGACCGTCGAGGGCAAAACAGCATTTCTTCCGAAACCGTTTCCCTTTTGCTGTCACTACCTGCTGTGACGAAAATCAATCGGACGGCAAGCAGCACAGCATACCCTGCCGATTTTTCCCCGATTATTAAAAAAGAAGGTTCCGACCCGCTGAATCTGACTGTCACCCTTCATTCCTGCGACAATACAGAAATAGACGGGCTGTTTGCCCAAGAGAAATACCGTCTGCTGGAAGGAACTCATATTACGGATGCCCAGGATGGCATTTTGATCAATTCCATTCTTGCCCAGGCGAATGGTCTTGGAATCGGCGATACAATCACGCTGGAAACAGGAACCGGAGATACCGCCTCCGGCGAGATTATCGGTATTTTCTTTTCAGGTATGGAGCGCAGACAGGAGGACAATGTGGCAGCAGCATACCGGATTGAAAACCAGCTTTATGTCGATCACCGTATGTTTGAAACGTTATTTGACGCGGACGGCTATTGCTCGGTTTCCGTTTATACTTCCGTCCCTGACTGTCTGGATGCGCTGCGGGAACAGGCGGAGCCGCTGGTTGATGATTTCGTCAGCATTACAACCTCGGATGCCCTGTATCAGCAGATGATTGCTCCCTTAAAGCAAGTAACACGCATGACAGTCCTTATGCTGGCACTTATCATATCCACGGCGGTCATTGTGGTTTCCCTGCTGCTTTGTATGTGGATGCGAACACGGGCAAAGGAAATGGCCGTTTTCATCAGTCTTGGCATATCAAAAGGAAGCCTGTTTTTGCAGGCAATGACGGAAAGCCTGACTCTTTTTATACTATCGGCTTTGGGAGCAGCGGTAATCTGCGGATTGTTTGCGGGGAAGCTTATGGACAGACTTTTTTCAACAGGTGATCTGGCACACATGGCAGGTGCACATTTGGAGCCCACACATTTTCTGACATTGATCCTTCTGGGATGTGCAATCGTACTGATCGCAGTGGGCTTGTCGGTTTTTCCCACACTCCGGGCAAATCCGAGAGACACCCTGGCCAGAATGGAGGGATAACATGAACAGTTTTCAAAGAGCATGGAGAAGCATGATTCGCAAACCGGTCAAAAGCAGTTTACTTCTGCTTGTGATCGTGACGGTGAGCCTGTCACTTCTGTGTGGCATGGCTTGTCAAAATGCCAGCATTCAGACCCAGGACATCACCCGGCAGGCAGTTGGGGCTGGTCTGCGGCTGGATGGCAATGAGTCCAATCGAACGAAACGGCTGGAAGAAACGACGGACAAGATCACCCATCAGCCGGGGTATCTAGATGAAGGGGAGCTGGACGGTGTTTACATTCGTAAGCTGGAAACCGCCTACGGCACCCAATGGTATGTGGGAGCCGACAATTCCTTTGATTCCCTGCTTATGGACGACATCGAAAAACTTGCTGCTGTTCCAGGTATTTCTGACTACAATGTAACAACAAAAATCACCCCAGTCAATCCTGTCAACTTTACCCGGATCGAAGATCCCGATAATGACCAGTATAACGATATTGGTGGTGTCACCCTGCTAGGAAACAGAAAAATGGAACTGGATTTCAATGTTCTGTCCGGCAATGTGACAGTGAAAGAAGGGCGCATGATCGGTATGGAGGATCGTGATGTGTGCGTGATTTCGGAACAACTGGCACAGCGCAACAGCCTTCATATTGGGGATACTTTGCAATTCAACGACTGCCACGACCCGGAAAGCGCCCCCATTTGGGAAGCGGTCATTATCGGCATCTATCAAACGCAGCAGCTTATGCAGCCACTGATGTCCGGCGATACTTACCGTTCAGAAAATGTTGTCTTCACCGACCTCCGTTTCCCGGAAAAGGCAGAAAACGAAACTGAGCCCTGCTTTGAACACGCCTATTTCCGCATTGGAGATGTGGATGAATACGATGCTGTGAAATCGGCGGTGGAAGCTGTGGACATTGATTGGGAGCGATATGACCTGATTGACCGAAACGGAAATCTTGCTACCATGTCATCCAACTTCCATAATCTTGAAAAAATCAGCAACGTGTTGATTGTACTAACCTTTGCCGCTGGCTTTGTCATTCTGTTCCTGATATTTCTATTCTGGACGAAAAACAGAAATCAGGAAATCGGCATTCTGCTCTCTCTTGGTTTTCGGAAAGTCAGTGTCATCGGTCAACTTCTCGTGGAAGCCCTGCTTATCACGCTGTTGTCCTTTGGAGTCACCATTGCCCTTGCCCCAGCAGCTTCGGAAGCAGCGGCAGATTACCTGATTGCCGCCCAAGTGGAGCAGGCGGAAATCCAAAGGGATCGGGACGCAGGCAAGGTCATGTTTGCCTCTCAACAGACGGAACAGACGGTCATGGGTGCAGATGTGAAAATCACGGAAGAAATGTGGCTGTTTAGCGGCGCAGGCGTAATTGTTCTGATTATAGTTTCCATTGGTATTGCCGGAATCCCTGTTCTGCGAAAGAAGCCGCGGGAAATTCTGAGTGAACTAAGTTAAGGAGGATCGCATGATTTTAGAAGCAAAGAATGTGTCCTATTATTATAAATCGCAGCGCGACAAGCTGATTCTGGATCATGTAAGCTATGGCTTTGAATGCGGCAAGCTGTACGCCATCTTAGGCCCCAGCGGTTCCGGGAAAACAACTCTGCTTTCCCTTTTAGCTGGACTTGATGTTCCCATTCAGGGAGAGATCTGCTATGACGGAAAGCCCATCACCACGAAAGACCTGGCAGAGCACCGCCGTCACCACATTTCTCTGGTATTCCAGAGCTACAATCTGATTGACTATCTTACTCCGTTGGAAAATGTAAAGCTGGGCGGCAAGGGCGATCCCAAATCGCTGCTCAGCAGCATGGGAATTGGAGAGGAATACTGGAAACGTAGCGTCCTGCAGCTTTCCGGTGGTCAGCAGCAACGGGTAGCCATCGCCCGTGCCCTGGCCAGTGATGCCAAGGTCCTGCTGGCAGATGAACCAACAGGCAATCTGGACGAGGCAACGGCATTGGATGTCATTGATGTGTTGAAGAAAATTGCTCATAGTGGAAATAAATGTGTAATCGTTGTCACACATAGTAAGGAATTCGCTGAACAATCTGATGCAATAATCAATATTGGTTTGTAGTGCTTTTCCTTATTATCTGAAAGTCTAGATTGATAATTCATAGAAAGGATGCAAAAATCACCCAGCAGAAAATTCCCGAAATAATCAGTAAGATAGATTGATGATGGCAAAACGGAGGGTGCGTCTATTCATCCTCCGTTTTGCCTAATTCAATTGCGCTGTCAATAGTTCCTTCGATAATCGGCAAATACGTCTCTGGGCACAGCTTCAGCTTATGGCTGATACGCTGCCGCATTTCACTTTCGCTACGGATAATTGCCGAATTAAAGTAACGATCCGAAGGAAGTCCGCAGATACTGATAAGCTGAATCACAACAGGAACACTGGGAATCGTCCCTTTGTTTTCAATATTTGCGAGATAGCGGGAATCAATACTGACCATCTCCGCCAGGGTTCTTCTCGCCCAACGCTTTGCTTTTCTCGCCGCTTTTACATCTGCCCCAAAAGTTTCAAATCCAGGACAATCTTCAATTTTCGCCATATTGCATCACCCACCTACATTGTATATTTCATATTTCTCTAGTGGAATGTTGCTATATGCACTTAACCAACATTTTATAGTTCCTATCTGCCCAGCGGCAGAAAAGAAAAAAAGCCGCTGTTGGGCAGTCACTTTACATGCCTAAAATTTCCCCCTCGGCGGCTTTGATTTTCAGAGCCGCCATTTTCTTTTGCGATTCATCAGGTTTGGCGGCTCATAGGAGGAAGCCGTCTTGATAATAGCCCACTGCCGTAGTCCGATAGGAGTATCCCTGTCAAAAAAAGCCTGCCCCCTGAACAGGACAACTGCGGCAGTGAGTATGTACTATACTGTGTCGTAATTAAGCAGAATACACCCTATTGCGCCCAACTGGTATTTTATCGGCTGGGCGTTTTTCTGCGCCTTCCTCACTGCCGCTCTCCGCCGCCCCCGTTCAGATTCCCAACAAAAATCTGAATGGAGGAAAAACAATGTTTGATAACAAGAGCGACTACGCTTTGAACAAGAAAGATCAAGACAGCATCGTGTACAGCGGTAGTGATGGCCATGTAGCCCGTATTACCAGAGCAGACTTTTCTTCTGAGGAAGAGTTCCTGTTCTGGAAGTCCTGGTCGGATGCCGATTACAAGGAGACTGACTATGCCGATTCCTACTTTCACCGGCACACAGTGGGACTTGACACCATCGGGGACAACGCTGGTAACATCCCTTCTCCCGAGGAAACGCTGCTATACAAAACAGAGCGTGAAGAACAGGTTCAGGAAGCTATGGAGTTAGTTCAGAGGATTTCAGAATCCCTCACAGAGGTGCAGTTCCGAAGACTATGGCTTCACTATGTCCATAAGAAGAATGTGCGCAGTATCGCAAAGAAGGAAGGTGTTGTCCACTCCTGCATTGTAGCAAGCATTAAATCTGCCGAAAGAAGAATTTTCAAGATTGCCTCAAAAAGCACAACCAAAACCAAGTAGGAATTGACGATAGGTGAAGGGAGTTTTCACTGACCTTCCTGAACCTTGAAAACTGAACAGACAATGGTAAAAGCACAAACACCTATGAGGGTGTGTGGGAGATGCGCCGCCATGACAGATGCTTTTCAAGAAGCCATCCGAGCGATCTACGCAACCTCCAAGCCCAGTGTGGCACTCTGGGCATATCACACCATCCATAGGTGACAATGAAACTTGCTCACGCTCTCCCAAGGACTAGGGGGAAGCCCTGCGGTATCCGCCAGCTATCGGGCAGCGGTACTGTGGAGCTATGACAGCCATGCCAACGGCGGCTTGTATCATTCCTACCACCAGGGGTGCGTGGCAAAAATGGTGGACATAACATTAAGGTATCTTAAAAACGCAACGCCGGAATTCGTATGTTTATATGCGGACAAACAACCGGCGCTGCTACCTCAAAGTCAGATGCCGTGCGCTGGAGGAGCTTTTCTTCCAGCGCATTCATGTGACTTTGATGATCTATATCCATCACACCGGAGGTAATATTATGTGCAAAATCCGAAGTATCAAGCAAGCAGCTGACTACTTCAAGCAGCTCGATCCCGAAACCCAAATCACCGAATATACCCTTCGCAAGCTGATTGCAGATGGTACAATTCCATCCATCAAGACCGGAAACAAACACCTTGTAAATCTTGAGCAGGTGCTGTCCCTGTTTGAGCCTGTTTGCGTTACCACCGTAGAGTAGAAAAGCTCTAATAGTTTTCCGAATAATCGAATCTTTTACAGCAAAAAAGTTCGTTTCTTGACAAAGTGGTGCAACCCCATTTTTCTCGGTATAGTAACTACATAAACTAAAAGAAACGGAGGAGCCAACACAATGGCAACAATCAGAGAACGCAATGGTACATACCAGATTTCCGTATATGCTGGTTTCGACCTGAACGGACATCGTAAGAGAGAAACAACCACTTTTACACCCCCGAAAGACCTGTCTCCGAAGAAAAAGGAAAAGGTTGTCCAGGCATTTGCCATCGAGTTTGAGAACCGGGTAAAAAACGGTTTGGTTCTTGCAGGAGAAAAATCTACCCTGCGTGAGTTTGTTGACAGATGGAGAGAGGAATACGCCTCTCAGAATCTGGAACCGGGTACACTGGAAAAGTACAACGCCGAAATCGACGATAAGATTCTTCCCATGCTTGGGCATATGATCTTGACGGAAATCAAGCCCCACAATGTAAACGGCTTCTATGTTTCCATGACAAAAAGCGGTGTCCGGAGGGATGGAAAGCCGGGAGGCTACAGCAAGGGAACCATCACAAAAACTGCGAATGTCCTCTCCTCCATTCTCAAAACCGCTGTAGACTGGGAAGTCATAAACCGGAATCCCTGCGATAAGGTTCGGACGCATGGCGAGGATGTCGCCGATAAAATCAAATTCTTCACACCGGCACAGGTCAGTTGCTTCCTGGAATACATCGAGAAACCCTACGAAATCCATACACGGGGGCACAGCCGGGTGGATGATACCGGCATCCAGTATCAGGTTGGTGACTACACGCTGACCCGAACCATGCCGGAACAGCTCAGAATTCTTTTCAATCTTGCGGTCTTCTCCGGTCTGCGGAAAGGAGAAATGCTGGCGCTGCAATGGTCTGATATTGACTTTGAAAACAGCACTGTCAGCGTCACCAAAGCCGCTGCAGTGGTGGATGGCAAGCAGGTCTGCAAAGCACCGAAAACGAAAAACTCCCGTCGAGAGGTCAGCATCCCCAGGTTCCTGACAGACCGGCTCCACAATCTGATGGTCGAGCAGACCAAAAATAAGGAATCGCTGGGTGCCTACTGGAAGGGCAACAACTGGCTCTTTACCCAGTCTGACGGCTCCATGATGAGCTACTCTACACCCTATGCCACCTTCCAGGATGCCATAGATCGTTACAACACAGACAAGGAGCCAGCCGATCAGCTTCCGCACATTCCCTTCCACGGATTGCGTCATACATCAGCAACCTTGCTGATCGCCGCGCATCAGGATGTCCGTACCGTGTCCAACCGCTTGGGTCACGCACAGGCTTCCACGACCATGAACATCTACGCCCACGCCCTGAAAGAGAATGATCGCACAGCATCCAACGCTCTTGAAAATATGCTCTGCAAAACCGGAGCATAATGACTCAGGTATAAAACAAAGCAGGTCGGATTCCATGTCCTACCTGCTTTGTTTTATGATTGAGGCACTGAAACCAGCTTTCCATTATAGAAAATAACGTCAAATAATAGTGCGCTCAGCAACTTTTGGTATCTTCTGAAAAGTTGTGGTTTCATCCAAAATCGTCATGTTATCATTGAAGCAAAAGAATCCAAAAAAGTTCAGTATTCTCCGAGTTTGTGGAATAATCAATTTTCCCTGTCCTGTTGCGTCTATTTTTCATTATAAATAAAACACCTCAAAAAAATTCGGAAAATCCGGTTTCTCAAAATCCCGTTTTTTCAAAAATTTGAATCCTTCAAAAAAATAACGCCAAATTAACGCCAAGCCAATTTTGGGGTCTTTCAAACCACCCTAAAAAGTTAGAAAAACCGCCGTTTTCGTTTTGAAAACGGCGATTTTTGTGGAGCTAGTGACCTGACTCGAACAGGCGACCTTCTCATTACGAGTGAGATGCACTACCGACTGTGCTACACTAGCATTTCTTTAGCCAACTCATTATATCCGGAATCTGCGAAATTGTCAACTGCTTTTTCAGACAAACCACCGATTTCCGCGGCGTAGGTGGGGAACGGCGCTGACAAATCGCCCCGTTTTATGCGACACGACATTGCTTTCCGGCAAGAAGGGTGTTATAATGACGCCGTTATGAGGTGAGCGTATGAAAAAACTTCTCAAATATCTGAAGGGCTATGAAAAAGAATGTGTCCTTGGGCCGCTGTTCAAGCTGCTGGAGGCCACGTTTGAGCTGCTGGTGCCGCTGGTTGTGGCCAGTATCGTGGATAAGGGCATCGGCAGCGGCGACCGGGGCTACATTGTGAAAATGTGCGCCGTCATGATCGGACTGGGCGTCGTGGGGCTTGCCAGCTCGGTGACGGCGCAGTATTTTTCTGCTGTGGCGGCGGTGGGCTTTTCCACACGGCTGCGGCATACGGTGCTGGAGCATATTCTGAACTTAAGCTACAGCCAGGTCGATAAGCTGGGCGCATCCACCATGATCACCCGGATGACCTCCGACATCAATCAGGTGCAGAACGGCGTGAACCTGACGCTGCGGCTGCTGCTGCGCTCGCCCTTCGTGGTGTTCGGCGCCATGGTCATGGCTTTTACCATCGATTTTCAGGCGGCGCTGGTGTTCGCCGGGGTCATTCCGGTGCTGTGCATCATCGTTTTCGGCATTATGCTGATCACCATGCCCATGTACAGGCGGGTGCAGGCGTCCCTTGACAGCGTGACCTCCGCGTCCCGGCAGAATCTGACGGGCGTTCGGGTGCTGCGGGCTTTCTGCAAGGAGGACGCGGAGGTTACGTCCTTTGAGAAAAAAACGGAGGACATGACCCGCAAGCAGCTGTCCGCAGGACGGATTTCCGCCCTGATGAATCCCGTGACCTACGTGGTCATCAATCTGGCAGTGGTGCTGCTGGTGCATGTGGGTGCGCTGAAGGTGGAAAGCGGCGTGCTGACCCAGGGACTGGTCATCGCACTTTACAATTATATGTCCCAGATTCTGGTGGAGCTGATCAAGATGGCAAACCTGATCATCACCATCACCAAGGCCGTCGCCTGCGGAAACCGGGTGGCGTCCGTGCTGGAGCTGGAACCCGGCCAGGAAAACGGCACCCGCACGGCTGCGGATTTGAAGGGACAGGTGGAGTTTCAGGATGTGACCGCCCGATATGACGGCGCGGGAAATCCCTCCCTGGAGCATATTTCCTTTACCGCCCAGCCGGGGCAGACCATCGGTATCATCGGCGGCACCGGTTCCGGCAAGACGACGCTGGTGAATCTGATTCCAAGGCTCTATGACGCAGCCGGAGGAAAGGTGCTGCTGGACGGCGTGGAGACGGCGGCGTATGACCTGACGTCCCTGCGGCAGGCCATTGGCGTTGTTCCCCAGAAAGCGGTGCTGTTCAAGGGCACTATCCGGCAGAATCTGCTCTGGGGCAACGCCAGCGCCACAGACAGTGATCTGTGGGAAGCGCTGACCGTTGCACAGGCGAAAGAAGTGGTCGAGGGCAAGGAAAACGGACTGGACGCACCCGTGGAACAGGGGGGCGTCAACTTCTCCGGCGGTCAGCGCCAGCGTCTCACCATTGCCCGTGCTCTGGTGCGGAAGCCCCGCATCCTGATTCTGGACGACAGCGCGTCCGCACTGGACTATGCCACCGACGCGGGTCTTCGTATGGCCATCCGCAGAATGGATGATCCGCCGACGACCTTCATCGTCTCCCAGAGAGCGGCGTCCGTGCGGTATGCGGATGAAATTCTGGTGCTGGACGACGGCGTTCTGGCGGGCAAGGGTACCCACGATGAGCTTCTGGAATCCTGCCCGGTTTATCAGGAGATCTACTATTCCCAGTTCCCCAAGGAGGCGGTGCAAAATGGCTAATCAGATGGCGATCCTGCGGAAGGTACTGCGCCGCATCCGGCGCTATTGGGTGGGGCTGGTCGCGTCGCTGCTGCTGGCGACGCTGTACGTGGTCATGAGTTTATATATCCCCATTCTGGTGGGAAATGCCATTGACTGTATTATCGATGCCGGACGGGTGGATTTTACCGCCATGTGGGGCTATCTGCGCAATGTGGCGATTTGCGCCGCCGTGGCGGCGCTGGCGCAGTGGCTCATGAATCAGATCAACAACCACATGACCTACGGCGTTACCCGGGACATCCGGAACGAAGCCTTCCGGCATATTCAGGTGCTGCCCCTTTCCTATCTTGATAAACAGCCTCAGGGCGATGTGGTCAGCCGGGTGACGGCTGACGTGGACACCTTCGCCGACGGACTGCTCATGGGTTTTACCCAGCTGTTTACCGGCGTGATGACCATTCTGGGAACGCTTGTTTTCATGGTCCGCATTCACTGGGGCATTGCCCTGGTGGTGGTCTGCATTACGCCGCTGTCGCTGCTGGTGGCGAATTTCATTGCGACACGGACGTATTCCATGTTCAAGCTCCAGTCCGTTACCCGGGGCGAGCAGACCGGCCTGATCGACGAGACCATCGGCAATATCAAGGTGGTGCAGGCCTTCGGCCATGAGAAGGCGTCCATGGAGCAGTTCGACGAGATCAACGGACGGCTGCAAAAGGCGTCTCTGCGGGCAATTTTCTTCTCGTCTCTGGTGAACCCCAGTACCCGGTTCGTCAACTCCGTGGTGTATGCGGGCGTGGGCCTGAGCGGTGCGCTGATCGCCATTTCCGGCGGCATCACCGTGGGCAACCTCACCAGCTTCCTGAACTACGCCAACCAGTACACCAAGCCCTTTAACGAGATCTCCGGCGTGGTGACGGAACTGCAGAACGCGTTGGCCTGCGCGGGGCGGGTGTTCGAGCTGATCGAGGCCCCGGCGCGGACGCCGGAGCCGGAGCATCCGGAACGTCCGGAAAAGGTGGAGGGCGCAGTAGAGATCAAGGACCTTCGCTTCTCCTACACGCCGGACAAGCCCCTGATCGGGGACTTCAACCTGTCCGTCAAGCCCGGCCAGCGGGTGGCCATCGTCGGCCCCACGGGCTGCGGAAAGACCACCTTCATCAATCTTCTCATGCGGTTTTACGACCCGGACGGGGGCGAAATCCTTCTCGACGGGGTCAATACCCAGAAAATGAACCGGGGCGAGCTGCGCAGGAGTGTGGGCATGGTGCTTCAGGATACCTGGCTGAAAGCAGGGACGATCCGGGAGAACATCGCCATGGGCAAGCCGGAGGCGACTGAGGAAGAAATCATCGCCGCCGCGAAGCAGGCGCACGCCCACAGCTTCATCATGCGTCTGCCTCAGGGGTATGATACCATTATCGGCGAGTCCGGCGGCAGCCTTTCTCAGGGACAGAAGCAGCTGCTGTGCATCGCTCGGGTGATGCTGTGCCTGCCGCCCATGCTGTTTCTGGACGAGGCGACTTCCTCCATCGATACCCGGACGGAGATCAAGATTCAGAAGGCGTTCGACACCATGATGCGCGGGCGCACCAGCTTTATCGTCGCTCACCGCTTGTCCACCATCCGGGAAGCGGACAGGATCCTCGTCATGCGGGACGGCCACATCGTGGAGCAGGGCAAGCACGAGGAACTGCTTGCCAAGAACGGCTTCTATGCCAAATTGTATCAGAGCCAGTTTGCACACTGAAAGTTGAAAAAATGTGCCGGAGCTTTCTGCTCCGGCACATTTTTATGTAATTATCAGGCAACCTTCTGCTTTTTCGCAAAGTGAATGATCAGCCCCAGAACAAGACCCACAAAGGCGGGGAGAACCCAGCCGAGGCTGATGTCGAAGAAGGGGAGAATCTTCTCCGCAAGGCCGACCGCGCCGTCCAGATGAAGGGCGGTTTTCAGATTCGCGGGCAGCGCCTTGGCAAGATCAAACAGAGCAGCGATGCAGGTGAAGGCCGTGACGCTGACGTAGACAGCCCGGTCGTGATGGAACAGATTCCCGAACAGCGCCAGCAGAATCAGGGTGATCGCCAGCGGGTACAGGAACAGCAGCAGCGGCAGGGAATAGCTGATGATCTTGGACAGACCGAAATTGGAGATCAGGAAGGAAAGTACGGTAAATATCACCGCCCAGGCGCGGTAGGAAAGTCCCTTGGGGAACATGCGGGAGAAAGCGTCCGAGCAGCTGGTGACGAGACCAATGGCGGTTTTCAGGCAGGCGCAGGTGATGGTGACTGCCAGAACGAGACTGCCCGCCCGTCCCAGGTAGTGGCCGGAGATCTGCGCCAGGGCGATGCCGCCGTTTTCGGAGGTCTCAAACAGACCTCTGGACTGGGTGCCCATGAGAATGGTGGTAACGTAGATCACGATCATGGGGATGCTGGTGAGCAGCCCGGAGGACAGAACATCCTTCGCCACGTCGGAATCGTCGGTAACGCCCATGGAGCGGATGATGTCGATGACCACGATGCCGAAGGCCAGACCGGCAATGGCGTCCATGGTGTTATAGCCCTCAATGAAGCCCAGAGAAAGCGCCCCGGTCTGATAACCGGCGGCAGGCTCCACGTCGGAAACGGAGGTGGAGGGATTGATCAGCGCCGTCACCACCAGAATGGCGAGGAAGACCAGAAAGATGGGGGTGATGACCTTACCAATCCAGACGGTGATCTCGCCGGGGCGCAGGGACAAAATCAGCACGATGGCGAAGAAGATCACGGAGAAGATCAGCAGCGCAATGGACTCGGACGCGCCCGCACCCAGCATGGGGGCAACGCCTACGGTGAAAGAGGTGGTCGCGCATCTGGGGATGGCGAAGCCGGGGCCGATGGTCAGGTAGAGCAGGCAGGAGAAGACGTAGCCGTAGCCCTTGCCGACCTTGTTGGACAGCTGCTGCAAGCCGTCGGAGTGGGTGTTGCCGATGGCGGCTACGCCCATGATCGGAATACCGACAGCCGTGATGATAAAGCCGATCATGGCGGGAAGGACGTTCCGTCCGGCCAGCTGACCGAGATGAACGGGGAAAATCAGATTGCCGGCGCCGAAGAACATGCCGAACAGCGTTCCGGCCACCAGAATCTTCTGCTTGAAAGTAAGGTGTTTTTTCATTTTTTCTGCCTCCTTCTGTTTGACGATATTCTAACATTTCCCTTGCATTCTGAGAAGTCCATGTTTATAATAGGGGTATTAGAAAATGTAATAGATATGAAATGGAGTGCGGCATATGGACAGCAAGAAACTGGAAATTCTGATGACGGCAATCGACCTTGGCAGCTTCACCAAAGCGTCGGAGGTGGTGGGCTACACCCAGTCGGGACTGACCCACATGATGGACGCCCTGGAACGGGAGGTGGGCTTTTCCCTGTTGCAGCGCGACCACAACGGCATCCAGCTCAGCCCTCAGGGGCGGCAGCTCATGCCCGCCATCCGGGAGTTTTTGCAGGCCAATGCCAACCTGGAAAACCAGATCAACGCCATTTCCGAGCAGAAAAAGGAGGTCATCCGCATTGCGGCCTACGCCAGCATTGCCATGCACTGGATGCCGGAGCTGCTTTACCGCTACAAGCGCGTCTGTCCGGATGTCAGCGTGGATCTCCGGATGGTGGATAACGCGCTGGAGCCCTACGAGCTGCTGGAAAGCGGCCAGACCGACGTGATTTTTGCCAGCCGGCAGAATTACAGCTTCTGCGACTGGACGCCCCTGTACAATGAAAAAATGTATGCGATCCTCCCCAAGGACTACCCCCTCAACGGCCGCACAACCTTCCCGTTGGAGGAATTTTCCGGGCAGGAATTTCTGATGCCCTACGGCAGATTTGACATTGACGTCAACGCGGCCATGGACTCCGTGGGCGTGAAGCTCAACGCCAGCGTTTCCCGGGTGGACGACGAGACGGTTATCCGGATGGTGGGACACGGGCTGGGTGTCACCATGATGACGGAGCTGATGATCCGGGGAAGGACGGACGATGTGCTGTGCGTCCCCGTGGACCCGCCAAGGCTGCGGGAGCTGGGCATGGGCACCAGCCGCAGAATGAAGCTGACAGACGGTATGCAGAGTCTGAAGGACTGTATGCTCCAGTTCATCCATGACAGATCGTGATAGAGCTGCGGGCGGTTTTCCCCACGAGGAAAACCGCCCGCAGCAATAACGCATTCTGACCGGTTTCTGCCGCCGCTTCCTGGCATAATTTGTCATACTTGGACAAAATGAAAAAATCCTTAAAAATCACTTGACAAATTGTTTAAGGTGGGCTATTATACAGAAGGTTAGCAAAAGCTAACCAATATTAACGCCCAAGGGTTAGCAATAGCTAATCTGTAGACTCAGAAAAAGAAGGTGTTCTCCATGCCGCTTACGGTTGCGGATACCGGCGAGGAATACGTCATCAAGCGAATCGGCGGAAAGCCGGAAGTCAAACAGCATCTGGAGAATCTGGGGTTCGTCGTCGGCGGGGTGGTGTCGGTCATCAATACGATGGGCGGCAACGTCATCGTCAAGGTGAAGGAGTCCCGGATAGCCATCAGCCAGGAAATGGCACAGAAAATTATGGTTTAACGAGGAAAAAAGGAGGAATCGGTATGAAAACACTGAAGCAGGCCAAGGTCGGCGAGACCGTTACTGTGGTGAAGCTCCACGGCGAGGGCGCTGTCAAGCGCAGAATCATGGACATGGGCATTACCAAGGGCGTCACCGTTTACGTGCGGAAGGTTGCTCCGCTGGGCGATCCGGTGGAAGTCAACGTCCGCGGCTACGAGCTGTCGATCCGTAAGGCCGACGCCGAAATGATCGAGATCCAGTAAGACCCCAGTAAATCATAGGGACGCAAGCCCCAATTTTGATAAAACGTTAGCGGAAGCTAACAGAAGGAGAGTATCATGGATATCAGAATTGCCCTTGCGGGCAACCCCAACAGCGGCAAAACGACACTGTTCAACGCCCTCACCGGTTCCAACCAGTTCGTGGGCAACTGGCCCGGCGTCACCGTGGAGAAGAAGGAAGGCAAGCTGAAGAAGCATTCCGACGTCACCGTCACCGACCTGCCCGGCATTTATTCTCTGTCTCCGTACACCATGGAGGAAGTGGTCGCCCGGAATTATCTGATCGAGGAACGGCCTGACGCCATCCTGAACATTATCGACGGCACCAATCTGGAGCGGAACCTGTACTTAACCACCCAGCTGACCGAGCTGGGCATCCCTGTGGTCATCGCCATCAACATGATGGATATCGTCCGCAAGAACGGCGACAAGATCAATATCGGCGAGCTGTCTCAGGCGCTGGGCTGCAAGGTCGTTGAGATCTCCGCCCTGAAGGGTGACGGCGTTATGGCTGCTGCCGAGGCTGCGATCGATGCCGCAAAGAACGGCAAGACCGTTCCCATGCACACCTTCTCCGGCCCTGTGGAGCACGCCATTGCCCACATCGAGGAAGCAACTGTCCACGGTATGCCCGAGGAGCAGCAGCGTTGGTACGCCATCAAGATCTTCGAGCGTGACGACAAGGTAATGGAAAAGCTGGGTCTGACCAAGGAGACCATGTCTCACATCGAGGCCGACATCGAAGCTGCCGAGAAGGAGCTGGACGACGACGCCGAGAGCATCATTACCAACGAGCGCTACATCTACATCGGCGAGGTCATCAAGCGCTGCTACAAGAAGCACTCCGCCGGTAAGCTGACCACCTCCGATAAGATCGATAAGATCGTGACGAACCGCTGGCTGGGCCTGCCCATCTTCGCAGTTGTCATGTTCCTTGTTTACTACATCGCCATGGTCGGCGTGGGCGCTGCCGCTACTGACTGGGCAAACGACGGCCTGTTCGGCGACGGCTGGCACCTGTTCGGCATCGGCTCCGCCGATTACAACGAAGACGCTGATGCGTATAACGAGGCGTCCCTGATCGTAGACGGCTACGACGCCTACGTGGAAGAAAACGGCACCGCTCCCACCGGCGACTTCCCCTACGAAGTCGAGGATGAGGAGACTCTGGAGATCACCGAGGAGACTGCTTCTCTGGCTGACTATGAAGAAGCGCTTAAAACGCTGGAAGGCGAAGAACCCGACCCCGCAAACTACGGCGTTTGGGTGCCCGGTATCCCTGTTCTCATTGGCGACCTGCTGGAGAAGGCCAACGCAGCCGAATGGCTCAGCGGCCTGATTCTGGATGGCATCGTGGCCGGTGTCGGCGCGGTTCTGGGCTTCGTGCCTCAGATGCTGGTGCTGTTCCTGCTGCTGGCCATTCTGGAAGCCTGCGGCTACATGGCCCGTATCGCATTCGTTCTCGACCGTATCTTCCGGAAATTCGGCCTGTCCGGTAAGTCCTTTATCCCCATGCTGGTCGGCACCGGCTGCGGCGTTCCCGGCATCATGGCGTCCCGTACCATTGAAAACGAGCGTGACCGCCGGATGACCATTATGACCACCACCTTTATCCCCTGCGGCGCGAAGGTTCCCTTTATCGCCATGATCGCGGGCGCCCTGTTCGGCGGCAGCGCATGGGTCGCAACTTCCGCTTACTTCATCGGCATGGCCGCCATCATCGTGTCCGGCATTATGCTGAAGAAGACCAAGATGTTCGCCGGTGAGCCTGCTCCCTTCGTTATGGAGCTGCCCGCCTACCACCTGCCCACCGTGTCCAACGTCCTGCGTAGCATGTGGGAGCGCGGCTGGAGCTTCATCAAGAAGGCCGGCACCATCATCCTGCTGTCCACCATCTTCGTGTGGTTCACCACTTACTTCGGCTTCGTTGACGGCACCTTCCGGATGCTGGGCGAGGAAGAAATCGACTACTCCATTCTGGCTGCCATCGGCAGTGTGCTGGCGTGGGTGTTCAAGCCTCTGGGCTGGGGCAACTGGCAGGCGGCTGTCGCTTCCATCACCGGTCTGGTCGCCAAGGAGAACATCGTTGGTACTCTGGGCATCCTGTACGGCGGCGGAGACGGCACCGTGTATCAGAACCTTGCCAATGCTTTCAACGGCATTACCGGTTATTCCTTCCTGGTGTTCAACCTGCTGTGCGCCCCCTGCTTCGCGGCTATCGGCGCCATCAAGCGTGAGATGAACAACGCCAAGTGGACCTGGTTCGCCATCGGCTATCAGTGCGGCTTCGCTTACATCATCGCCCTGATGATCAACCAGTTCGGCAACCTGTTCCTCGGCCACGCCAGCGTGATCGGTCTGATCTTCGCTCTGGCTGCTCTGGCGGGGATGCTGTACATGCTGTTCAAGCCCTACAAGGAAGCCACCAAGCTCTCGAAAGTCTGATCGTTTCGGAGCCAGACGATACGTCTGGCTCCAAGCTTCAATGTTCTGAAATGGAGTGATTTTTATGCTGCAATGGATCAGCGCGAATATCGGTACAATTCTTATCAGTCTCGTCCTTCTGGCAGTGGTTGCTCTGATTATCCGCAGCATGGTACACGACAAAAAACAGGGAAAGTCCTCCTGCGGCGGCAACTGCGCCGGCTGTGCCGCGTGCGGTGCCTGCCACAATAAGAGTAATTGAATTGCTTTTCCCGAGTTCCTAACCCCCGAATGCAGTCCGCAGACTTTGTCTGCGGGCTGTATTTCTTTGTGTATGTTCTGACAGCATTCTGACCCGCCGTGTGCTACCATATCTCCGGGAGGGGATACCAATGAGAACATTGGCAAAGGATATTCTGACCGCCGCCGTCATGGGACTGGTGGTGCCGGGGATCGTGCTGAGCATTGCGGCGCGCCAGACGGATACTCCGCCGGAGACAACGCCTGAAACAACGGTGCAGACCGTACAACCCACGGCGCAGGAGACTGTGCGGCTTCCTGTGCTGGTCAGGCAGGAGGACGGCACGGTTTCCCAGATGGATATGGACGGCTACCTTGTCGGGGTGGTGCTGGCGGAAATGCCGGTATCCTTTGAGGAGGAAGCACTGGAAGCCCAGTCCGTGGTAGCGAGAACCTATGCCCGGAAGGCGTGGGAGACCGGCGGCAAGCATGGAGACTGCTCCGTATGCACCCACAGCGCGTGCTGTCAGGGCTACATCGGGGACGAAGACTACCTGTCTCAGGGCGGCACGGAGGAAGGTCTGGAAAAGGTACGCGCCGCCGTGGCCGCAACCTCCGGCTGGGTGCTGACCTACGAGGGGGAGCTGATCGAAGCGACGTATTTTTCCTGTTCCGGCGGCAGTACCGAGGACGCCGCGGCGGTGTGGGGAACGGAGTTCCCCTACTTACAAGCTGTAGCCAGCCCCGGCGAGGAAAAGGCGGCGCATTACACGGATACGGTGCGCTTTTCGGCGGGAGCGTTTCAGGATGCCCTTGGTGTCAAGCTCAGCGGCAGCCCGGGAAGCTGGTTCCGGGACGTGACCTATACCGATGGCGGCGGCATCGATACCATCGTCATCGGCGGGACGAGCTATAAAGGGACTGATCTTCGCTCCGCGCTGGGTCTGCGTTCCACGGCGTTTTCCATATCCACCACCGAGGACACTGTCATCATCACCACCAGAGGCTACGGCCACCGGGTGGGCATGAGCCAGTACGGCGCGGATGCCATGGCCGTCACCGGAAGCACCTGCCCGGAAATTCTGGCGCACTATTACCCGGGAACCACGCTGACGAAGCTGGGATAGCGAAAAAGGACTTGCCGAAAATAAGCAAGTCCTTTTTGCTGCTTGACAAAACCAGGAAAGAATGCTATATTACAAATACTTAGCAATACTAAATAGGAGGGGAGCCGATGGAGGACAGATTTGCCCAGCAATTAAAAAAGGGCGTGCTTGAAATGCTGGTGCTGAAGCTGATCTGCGAGAAGCCCGCTTACGGCTACGAGCTGCTGTCAGAGCTGAAAAAATCCTCTCAGGGGCGGTTCTGCCTGAAGGAAGGGACGCTGTATCCGATCCTGTACCGCCTTGAGGATGACGGCATGATCCGCTCCCAATGGTCAACGGGGGAGGGGCGCACGGCACCGAAGAAAATCTACGAAGCCACGGACGCTGGGCAGGCGGAAAATCTCCGCAGACAGCGCGTCTGGCGGGAATTTGATGATACGGTAAACGCATTTTTGCAGGGAGGAAGAGAGTCATGACGCAGACGGAAAAGAAAATGAAGAACTACGTGAACGCGGTGGAGCGGCGTCTGAACCTGCCCCGTGAGATAAAGGCGAGAGTTATGAGCGACTTCCAAAGCTCCATAGTCGCCCGCCGGGAGGCCGGGCAGACTGACGAGGAAATCTACGCCGAGCTTGGCACCCCCGCGAAAGCGGCCGCCGACCTGAATGAACAGATGAAGGACTACACCTACCGGAAAAGCCCATGGCGCTTCCTGTTTCTGGGAATCGCGGCGATCGGGGGCGTGCGGCTGCTGTACGACGGCTTCGTTTCCCTGATCGGCTATTTCATTCTGCGCCGTGAGCTTGTGCAGAGCGGGGGCGCGGCGGCCATCGGCATCATCGGCGGCGCGGACGGCCCTACGGCCATTTTCGTCACCACCCCCGCTTGGACAAGACCGGCGTGGATGGCGGCGCTGCTTATCATTGGCATAGTTGGATATCTGCTGCTGCGGCGGTGCAAGGCGAAATCAAAATAAATCTTGCAGAAAACATAAACGTGTGCTATAATATAGCACACGTTTTGTGCAATTTCCCTAAGGAGGTAACGTTATGGATTTGACAATGGACGGACGGAAGGTACTGCCCCAGCCGGGACAGAGTTTGCTGGAACTGGTGAAGCAGCTGGGGCTGGACGGCAGTACGCTGACGGAAAGACCCCTTGCCGCGAAGATCGCCGGTGAGGTCTTTACATTAAATTATATTCCCGTGCGGCAGAAAGAGGCGGAGGCCGACCGCCAGTCCATGCGCCGGGCGATGGCGGCGTCCAACGGCGAAATCCGACTGCTCCGCTACGCCGACCCAGCGGGCAAGGAGTGCTATATCCGCACGGCGCAGTTCACGATTTTCCTTGCCATGCGGCAGCTGTGGCCGGAGGCGACGGCAAAAATGACCTGCACGCTGGGTTCCAGCGTGTACATCAGCGTTGCGGGGGCAAAGGATTTTTCCGCTTCGACCCTGAAAGCGCGGGTCAGTGAGCTGGTGGGGCAGGACATTCCCCTGATCCGCCGCCGGGTAAAACTGCAAAAGGCCATCGACCGGTTCCGGGAAGAAGGGCAGACCGACAAGGCAAGGCTTCTTTCCTGGCGGACGGTGGATTATTTCGACGAGTACGCCTACGGCGACTTTGCCGACTATTACTACGGCGAGATGATGCCCTCCACCGGGTATCTGACGGTGTGGGACATTCTCCCGGCGGACGGCGGCTTTGTGTTCGTCTATCCGGACGACGGCAATCCGGAGATCTGCGCCAAGGTGCCGCCTATGCCCAACTTTTTCAGCGTGTTCAACGAGGGCGAGCGCTGGGGCGAGCTGATGGAGTGCCAGACGGTGGCCGACCTCAACGACCTGACGAATTCCGGCCGCATCCGGGAGCTGATCCGCGTAAACGAAGCCCTGCACGAAAAGCGGTTTTCTCAGGTGGCCGATCAAGTGTGCCAGCGGGGGGCGAAGGCTGTGCTGCTGGCAGGCCCCAGCTCCTCGGGCAAGACAACCTCGGCGAACCGTCTTGCCACCCAGCTCCGCGTCCATGGGAAAAAGCCCATTCTCATGAGTCTGGACGACTATTACATAGACCGGGACAAAATTGCCCCCGGCCCTGACGGTAAACTGGATTTGGAGCATATCAACACCATTGACTGCGCCCTGTTCCGGGAGGATATGGCGTTGCTGCTGGCGGGCGGGGAAGTGGAGCTTCCGTCCTTCAACTTCCTTACCGGAAAACGGGAGTGGCGGGGCAAGCGGCTGCGTCTGGAAGCGGATTCCGTCATCATTGTGGAGGGGCTTCACGGTCTGAACCCTGCCATGCTGCCGGAAAGCGTGGACAAAAAGCTGATTTTCCGCCTTTACGTCAGCCCGCTGCTGCCCTTGAATCTGGACAATCACAACCGGATTCCCACCAGTTATCTGCGGCTCCTGCGGCGCATTGTCCGGGACTACGAGACCCGGGGCGCGTCGGTGCAGCATACGCTTGCCATGTGGGACAGCGTGCAGCGGGGGGAAAAGCGGTGGATTTTTCCCTATCAGGAGAATGCTGACGTGATTTTCAACAGCTCCACACTGTACGAACTGGCGGTGCTGAAGAAGCACATTTTCCCCCTGCTCACCGCAGTTCAGCCGGAGGACGAATGCTACGACGAGGTGCGCAACATCGTCAAAATTCTCAACTACATTCAGGAAGCGGACGTGGACGACGAAATTCCCCCCACCAGTCTGGTGCGGGAGTTCATTGGAGGAAATACGTTCTATAGGTAATTCTTCAACAGGGAAGATAAAAAAGCGGCAGCCGAAGCTGCCGCTTTTTCAGATGTAAGTTACACAGTAGGCGCAGGGCCGGGATAGCCAAGAAGCAGGGACACCAGCACGCACAGAACGATCGCGATGAAGCCCGTTACCATCCACAGACTCCGGCGGCGGGAGAACTCGCCGGTGATGACCAGCCAGCCAAGGCATAAAAGGGAACCAAGAATGGCGATAATGGCGGTGGTCACCTTCAGAACGGTCCAGCCAAGACCGGCGCAAAGCAGGTACAGTGCAAACACCAGCGCGTCGCCAATAATGACCCTGGTCATCAAACTCTCCATCTCACGATAACGATTCCGTTTTGCCACTTCTCATCCCTCCGAATTTCGGTTACAAACATGATACCACATAAAATCGAAAATTGCAACATTTTCTGAAAGAAAGTTCATGAAAGTTAATGGAATATTAGGGTTGCGCCCGGGGGAAAAGAATGCTATAATGTCTGCAAGTATGTATTGATTTAGTTTTAGCAAAGGAAGCCGCTATGGGAGAACCGCAATACCGTCTGGAGGGCATCGTCCATACCAAATCCGACGTTCTGGAGGATTTTGAGGGGCCGCTGGATGTTATTTTTGAGCTGCTGAGCAAGAATAAAATCGAAATTCAGGATGTGTCCATTTCCGCAATTCTGGAGCAGTATCTGGGATATCTGGACGAAATGAAGCGGATGGACATGGAGATCGCCAGCGAGTTCATCACCATGGCGTCCCACCTGATGCTGATCAAAACCAAAATGCTCCTGTCGGCGGCGGAACAGGCCGAGGCGGAAAGCGAGCTTGACCTGCTGCGCCAGTCGCTGGTGGAGCGGAAGCGGAAGGAAGCCATGGAGCAGATCCGGCAGGCCGTGGCGGTGCTGGAGCCGAGAAACGAGATCGGCCGGTGCCTGTTCACCAAGGAGCCGGAACCTTTGCGCAGGGAGCAGGGCTACCGCTATCAGCACGATGTGATCGACCTGCTTCGGGCGCTGGACATCATTGCCGAGCGCAGTCAGCGCCAGCTGCCCCCGCCCACGGCGAATTTCCGGGGCATCGTGGGAAAAGAGCCGTACCCCATCGGCCGGAAAACCGGCGAGGTGCTGCGTCAGCTGCTGCTGCGGGGCGTGGAACGGCTGAAAAATCTGTTCCGGGGCAGCCGGAGCCGCTCGGAGATCGTGGCGACTTTTCTCGCCATTCTGGATTTGTGCAAGACGAACTCCGTGACGCTGGAGGACGACCCCGGCGGGGAAAACCCCAACGTCCGTCTGCTGGACAAGCACCCAAGAGAGGAGATGACCTGATGGAATCGGAACAGCTACAGCGTGCCATTGAGGCCATTCTCTTTGCCGCGGGCGAGCGGATCGATATTGGAAGACTTGCCGCCGCGCTGGAAACGGACGCGTCGGATGTGGAAAAGGCTGCCGACGATCTGGCGGACAAATATGCCTTTGAGCGCCGGGGAATCCGCATTCTCAAGCTGGAAAAGGGCTACCAGATGGTGTCCTCCGGGGAGATGGCGGACTATGTGACGAAGGCGCTGGAGACCCGAAAGCCCCCCAAGCTGTCTTCTTCTCAGTTGGAGACCCTGACCATCATCGCTTACTACCAGCCGGCGACGAAGGCCATGGTGGAGCAGATCCGCGGCGTGGACAGTGCCTATTCCGTGGCGGCGCTGCTCAATAAGAAGCTCATCGAGGAGGCGGGGCGTCTGAACGTTCCGGGACGTCCGATTCAGTATAAGACGACGTCGGATTTTTTGCGCACCTTCGGCCTCAGCTCTCTGGAAGAGCTGCCCCCCATTGAGAAGATCACATTCGGCGAGCCGGTGGAGTTGCCCGAGCAGCCCCCAACCGGGGAGGACGCATAAATGGGCTGGTGGATTGCGCTGGGCGTGATATTCCTTCTGGGAATCCTGCCCCTGGGTGTCAGCGCCCGGTACAGCGGGGAGGGGCCGCTGCTGCGCGTCGTGATAGGCCCCGTCCGGCTGACCCTGTTCCCCCGACAAAAGAAGGAGAAAAAGCCAAAACCTGCGAAAAAAACGGCGGAACAGCCGAAAAAACAGGGAGAACCTCTCCCAAAGCCGCCCCAGCCCCCCAAGCAGGAGCCTGCGGCGGATAAGAAAGAAAAGGGCGGCAGTTTGCTGGACTTTTTGCCATTGGTGAAGGTCGCGCTGAACTTTCTGGGAGATTTTCGGCGGAAGCTGCGTGTGAACCGATTGGAGCTGAAGCTGATACTGGCTGGGGGCGACCCCTGCGACCTTGCGGTCAATTACGGAAGGGCTTGGACGGCAGTGGGCAATCTGATGCCACGGCTGGAGCGGCTGTTCGTGATAAAAAAACGGGATGTGGAGGTCGAGTGCGACTTTACCGCGTCCGAAACACTGGTCATTGCGCGGCTGGATCTGACCATTACGCTGGGAAGACTTCTGGGTCTTGCCATCGTGTACGGCATCCGGGCGCTGAGAGAATTCCTAAAACTTCAGAAAAAACGAAAAGGCGGTGCTACCCATGAGCCAGATTCCCAATATGCTTGAAAGTACCATTCAGAAAATCCGCGAGATGGTGGACGTAAACTCCGTCATCGGCGAACCCATCTCCACGCCCGACGGCGTGACGATCATCCCCGTGTCCAAGGTCAGTGTCGGCTTTGGCGGCGGCGGTTCCGACTTCACCAAGAAGACGGCGGCCGGCGACAATCCCTTTGGCGGCGGCGTGGGCGGCGGCGTCAAGGTGACGCCCATTTGCTTCCTCATTGTCAAGGACGGCAACGTGCGCATGATGCCCGTGGCGGAGCCTGCCAGCTCCACTGCCGACCGCATCGTGGAAATGGTGCCGGACACGCTGGACAAGCTCACCGCCTATCTGGATTCCAAAAAGAAAGACTGATTTGCGCGGACGTCCGTGGTGCATAGTTTCCCCATAATGGGACACAATAGCCACGGGTGAGAAGAAATGAGACGATTTTTCGCCGGGACGGCGGCTGCATTGCTGGCCGCCGTCCTGTTTTTGCCTGTGGGGGCGGGTGCCGTGTCCGCCCGGCGGGCGTATGCGGTGGATGCCGTCAGTGGGCGAGTGCTTTATGAGAAAAATCCCACGGAGCGCAGTCTGATCGCCAGCACCACCAAAATCATGACGGCGCTGATCGTTTGCGAGCAGTGTAACGTCCTGGACAGAATGCGCATTCCCAAGGAAGCGGTGGGCATTGAGGGTTCCTCCATGTACCTGAAAGAGGGGGAGGTACTCACCTTGCAGGAGCTGCTCTACGGGCTGATGCTGTCCTCCGGCAACGATGCCGCCGTGGCGCTGGCCATTTACTGCGGCGGCACTGTGGAGGGCTTCGCGGAGCTGATGAACGACAAGGCACACAATCTCGGCCTGACCGGGACGCACTTTGAAAATCCCAACGGTCTGGACAGCCCCGGCCATTATTCCACGGCGAAGGATTTGGGAACTTTGGCGGCCTACGCCATGGAAAATCCCATTTTCTACAAGACCGTTTCCGCCAAAAACGTCAAGGTGGGGGATCGGTATCTGACCAATCACAATAAGCTGCTGTGGCGGGTAGCGGGCGCCGACGGGGTGAAAACCGGCTTTACCAAGGCCGCCGGACGGATTCTGGTGTCCAGCGCCACGAGAGACGGGCGACGGGTCATCGTCGTGACCATCGACGACCCCAGCGACTGGTCTGACCATGCCGCGCTGATGGAAGAAGGCTTCTCCCGGTATGCCATTGGGCGTATCGTGAATCAGGGCGACCGGGTGGGAAGCGTGGAAGTCGTGGGCGGCGAGAAACGGCGGGTGGAGGTACTGGCGGCGGAGGACTTTGACTATTCCGTCGCGCCGGAGGAACACCCCTGTTTGGCGCTGCCCGGCCCGGGATTCATCTATGCCCCGGCAGTAGAAGGGGCGGACGCGGGGGTCGTGTACGTGCTGATCGAGGGCAAGGCCGTGGGAAAAGTCCCGGTCGTCTACGGCGCGACCGTCGAGCAGACCCAGCCGGAGGAAAAGAGCTTCTGGAAGAAACTATTCCACAGGGGGAGCGGCTGAGTTGCTGCTCCCCGATAATGACCATGCGGGGAGGAAAGACCATGACAGAACGTTTGCAGAAAATACTCTCCGCCCGGGGCATGGCCTCCCGGCGGAAAGCGGAGGAGCTGATCCGGGCGGGGCAGGTGAGCGTCAACGGCGTCACCGCTTCGCTGGGGGACTGCGCCGACCCGGAAACCGACGATATCCGGGTGGCGGGACAGCCTCTGGCCGCCCGGGAAAAGAACGTGTACATCTTATTGAATAAGCCCCGGGGCTACGTCACCACATTGTCTGACGAAAAGGGGCGGCCGGACGTGGCCGGTCTTGTGGCGGACTGCGGCGTGCGTGTGTACCCCGTCGGGCGGCTGGACATGGATTCCGAGGGGCTTCTGCTTCTGACCAATGACGGCGCGTTTGCCAACGCCCTGATGCACCCGAAGCATGAGGTGGAGAAGACCTATGACGTCTGGGTCACCGGCTACACGCCCGGCGGGGAACGCCGTCTGGCGAAGCCCATCACGCTGGACGGCTACACCATCCGCTCGCCGAAGGTGAAGCTGCTGAAGGCGGAGGGTCAGTCGGCAAAATTCCGGGTGACCATCCACGAAGGCCGCAATCGGCAGGTGCGGCGGATGTGCGATGCTGCCGGAATGCACTGCACCCGGCTGCGCCGCATTCAGGAGGGAAGTCTCCGTTTGGGAGATCTCCCGCTGGGGAAATGGCGCTATTTGACGGAGGCGGAGGTTGCAGGATTGGTGCGGACACCGGGAACATCCGGCACTATTTGAAATATTCCTGCATTTTTTGCGGTTGTCTCTTGCAAAATGCCGCCGATTTTGCTAGTATAATATAAGGCGGCTTTTCGGCAGAAACGGGCGATTGCCCTGACCGATGGCCATAAAAAACGATACAGCGCCGCACAAGGAGGCAGCTATGAGTTACGATATATTGTCCACTCTGCGGGAGATGGAACCTACCTTCTCCAAGGGGCAGAAGCGGATCGCGCGTTACATTACGGAGGACTATGACAAGGCCGCGTTCATGACGGCTAACCGTCTGGGAAAGACAGTGGGCGTGTCGGAATCCACGGTGGTTCGGTTTGCCGTTGATCTGGGCTTTGACGGCTACCCCAGTATGCAGAAGGCCATGCAGGAAATGGTGCTCAACCGCCTGACCTCCGTGCAGCGCATCGAGGTCGCCAACGACCGCCTGGGCGATCAGGACGTGGTCTCCACGGTGCTTCGCTCCGATATGGAGAAAATCCGCCAGACGGAGGAAATGGTGAGCCGGGAGGAATTTTCCGCCGCCGTGAACGCCATTCTAAAGGCAAAACGGGTGTACATTCTGGGTGTCCGTTCCGTGGAGCCGCTGGCGAATTTCCTGGGGTACTACTTAAATTATATGTTCAACAACGTCCATGTCGTTTCCGGCTTCGGGGCGGGGGAGATGTTTGAAAAGATCGTCAGCGTGAACAGCAGCGACGTGGTTATCGCCTTTTCCTTCCCCCGGTATTCCTCCACCACGACCAAGGGCGCGAAATACTGCCGTTCTGCCGGTGCGACGGTCATCGGCATTACGGACAGCAAGCTGTCCCCCTTAGGCAGCAGCTGCGACCATGTGCTGATCGCCAAGAGCGATATGGTCAGTCTGGTGGACTCCCTTGTGGCGCCGCTGAGTATCGTCAACGCATTGATCGTCGCCATTGCCGCCCAAAAGGAGAAGGAACTCTCCAAAACCTTCGCCAATCTGGAGCGTATCTGGGAAGAATACGACGTGTATGAGAAGCGGGTGGACGGCTGATGCGCTATGACGGTATCGTGATCGGCGGCGGCGCGGCGGGCATGTTCGCGGCCATTACGGCGGCAAAACGGGGGCAGAATGTGCTGCTTCTGGAAAAAAACGACCGTTTGGGCAGAAAACTGCTGATCACCGGCAAGGGCCGCTGCAACGTGACCAACAACTGCACCGGGCAGGAGGTTTTGCAGAACGTTCCCCGGAACGGACGGTTCCTCTACAGCGCCATGACGGCGTTCCCGCCGGAAAAGACGATGGCCTTTTTTGAAGAACGTGGCTGCCGCCTGAAAACCGAGCGGGGAAACCGGGTATTCCCGGTGACGGACAAATCCCAGTCCGTTCTGGACTGCCTGCAATCGGAGCTGCACAGGCAGAAAATCACCGTGAAAACTGCCCGTGTCAGGGATATTCTCACCCAAGACGGGCATGTTACCGGGGTGAGGACGCAAAATGAAGAAATCGCCGCAAATTGGGTGATTCTCGCGACCGGCGGCGCTTCCTACCCCGCCACAGGCTCCACCGGCGACGGCTACAGTATTGCCGCCGCTCTGGGACACACGATCATCCCCCCGGAGGGAAGTCTGGTGCCGCTGGAGACGGCGGGAAACGACTGTCAGGAAATGCAGGGGCTGAGCTTGCGGAACGTGGGGGTCAAGCTGCTGAATGCCAAGGGAAAGGTGCTGTACAAGGACTTTGGCGAGCTGCTGTTTACCCACTTTGGCATTTCCGGCCCCACGGTGCTGTCGGCGAGCTGCCACCTGAAAGGAGACGGCTGCCGTCTGGTGCTGGATTTGAAGCCCGCGCTGGAGAGTGAAAAGCTGGAAGCCCGCATTCTGCGGGATTTGGAGCAGTATCAGAACCGCAGCATGGAAAACGCTCTGGTGGACTTGCTGCCCCGGAGCATGATCCCCGTGGTGCTGCGCAGACTGGATATTTCCCCGGAAATGCAGGCCAATTCCCTGACGAAGCAGAAGCGCCGCGCACTGGTGGAGCTGCTGAAAGCCTTCCCCATTGACATCACGGGCAAGCGCCCCGTGTCTGAAGCAATCATCACCAGCGGCGGCGTGAAGGTATCGGAAATCGACCCCAAAACCATGGAATCCAAGCGTGTGACCGGGCTGTATTTCGCCGGGGAGGTCATTGACTGCGACGCTTACACCGGCGGCTTCAACCTGCAGATCGCATGGGCGACGGCCTATGCCGCAGGGATGGCGGTTGGGTAAAAACAGGGCATTGACAAACGCGGGTTCCTGTAATAGAATACGATAAGATAGTTCCGCAGAAAATACTGAGAGGAGGACTTACACATGTACGAGAAACTGGTTAACTACGCGGCCAAGCAGCTGGAGCTGGACCCCGCCGAGATCACCCCGGATGCTACCTTTGAGAGCCTGGGCATCGATTCTCTGGATATCGTTGAAATGATCATGGATCTGGAGTCCGAGCTGGGCGTGGAGCTGGATCTGGAGGATCAGCAGATCACCACCTTCAAAGAGCTGGCCGACTTCATCGAGTCGAAGCTCAACTGATTGCAATTTCACAAATTTCAAAATTTCCTTGTATTGAGCTGTCCGGCTTATAACAAGGTCGCACTAGTCGGGGAGATAGCGGTGCCCTGTACCTGCAATCCGCTACAGCAGGGATGAATTCCCACACCCGGGCAAGTTTGAATATTGTCTGACCTGCGCAAGTGGTGTTGATAGATTGGTCTTGCGCAACGAGATCCCGTGAACCATGTCAGGTGGGGAACCAAGCAGCATTAAGCGGATCTTCTCGTGTGCCGCGGGGTTGCCGTTCTTGAGCTAACTGTGTCAGGTTCGGGTATTCGCCTTGTTCAAATGTGGGTGTGCGATCTTGTTATGGGCCGGATGGCTTTTTAGGCTCGCAATGGACTTTTGCAGAAAGGAGAAGCACAATGTCGGCTTATCAGGCGTTATACCGCAAATACCGCCCCCAGACCTTTGACGACGTTTCCGGGCAGATGGCGGTGACGCAGACCCTGAAAACCCAGATCATGACCGGGAAAATGAGCCATGCGTATCTGTTCACCGGCTCCAGGGGCACGGGCAAGACCAGCTGCGCTAAGATTCTGGCGAAGGCGGTCAACTGCCTGAATCCCGACCACGGTAACCCCTGCAACGTCTGCGAAGCCTGCAAGGCCATCGATTCCGGCTCCTGCATGGACGTGCTGGAGATCGACGCCGCGTCCAACAACGGCGTAGACAACGTCCGCGACCTGCGGGACGACGCCATTTATACGCCGTCTCAGGTGAAAATGCGGGTGTATATCATCGACGAGGTGCATATGCTCTCCATTTCGGCCTTCAACGCGCTGCTGAAGATCATCGAGGAGCCGCCGGAGCATCTGCTGTTCATCCTTGCGACCACGGAGCTGCACAAGGTTCCGGCGACGATCCTGTCCCGGTGCCAGCGGTTTTCCTTCCGGCGCATCAGTCAGGAGGACATCGCAGCGCGGCTGCAATATGTCGCCTATCAGGAGAACATCGACCTGGACGACGGCGCGGCGCGGGTGATCGCCCGCCTTGCGGACGGCGGAATGCGGGACGGCCTGAGTCTGCTTGACCAGTGCGCCTCCGCGACCACGGGGGAGCTGACGGCAGAGCGGGTGTACGCCTGTCTGGGCATTGCCGGGGAGCGGAAATGCGGGGAAATGATGGGCTATATTGCCGCCCACGATACGAAAAACGCTTTGGAGCTGTTCAACCGGCTCTATACCGAGGGCAAGGACTTAAGCGCCATGCTGGATGAAATGGCCTGCCTGACCCGGGACCTTCTGGTGCTGAAAACCGCCGGAAACGCCGGGATCACCATGCTTTCCGGCGTGGCGTCGGACAAGGAAGCACTGGAGCTGACAAAAGCCCTGTCCAGCGCCGAGCTGGTTCGCATGATGGAGCGGCTTCAGGAGACGATGGCCGGTTTTACCCGAAGCGCCAGCCGCCGCATGGACGCAGAGCTGTGCATTGTGGAGCTATGCCAGCCGGAGCTGAGCCTGGATACCAAAGCACTGAACGCCCGTCTCACCCGGCTGGAAGAGCAGGTAAAGAGCGGCGCGTTTGTCCCGGCGGCTCCCGTGAAGGCGGAGAAAGCCGCGTCGGAGAAGGACGAATATGAGGACGATCGCCCGCCTATGCCGGATGATGCCGACGCGCCCCCGGCAGAGGATACGCCGCCGGTGGTGGAAAGCGAAACCCCGGTCGGCTTCTGGTCGGACCTGGTGGCGGCGGTTCGCAAGGAGCTGAAACCGCCTGTTTCCGGCTTCTTTGTGGTGACGCCCAACGCGCCGGTTCAGGGCGCGCTGGTGGGGGACAGGCTGGAGCTTCGGTGCAGCAACAGCTTTACGGCGCAGATGTTGGACAGACCGGAAATTCTGGAGGTCGTCTCCCGGAAGGCAACGGCAATGCTGCCCCATCCGGTGAAGGCGGCAACGGTGGATATGTCGGCAAAGCCTGCCGCGAACCCCAGAATGGAGCAGCTGATGAACTTCGGCAGGGCGCACAGCGATATTGTAACGATCAAACGATAATTTTCGTGTGAATTTTCAAGATAGGAGAATCATATTATGGCAAAAGGCGGATTCCGGGGTATGCCCGGCGGAATGAATCAGGCGGCTATGATGAAGCAGGCGCAGAAGATGCAGCAGGAAATGCTTCGGATGCAGGCGGAGCAGGAGGCCAAAACCTTCACCGCGGCGTCCGGCGGCGGCATGGTCACGGCCACCGTCAACGGCAAGCATGAACTGGTCGGCATTGAGATCAAGCCGGAAGCGGTAGACCCCGACGATGTGGAAATGCTGCAGGATATGGTCATTGCCGCGGTCAACGAAGCCATGCGGGCGGCGGACGCCGAAGCGGCGAACAACATGTCCCGTCTCACCGGCGGCCTGAATCTGGGCGGCCTGTTCTAAGGAGAAGCTATGCAGTTTTTTCCCGCTGCGCTGCAAAATCTTGCCGACCAGTTTGCGAAGCTTCCGGGCATCGGCGGCAAAACGGCGCAGAGACTTGCTTTCCATGTGCTGAGCCTGCCCATGGAGGATGCGGAGGAATTTTCCAACGCCATTCTGGAGGCAAAAAAACAGGTACACACCTGCCCCGTCTGCCAGAATCTGACCGACCGGGAAGTTTGCCCCATCTGCGATGACGATACCCGGGACAAAAGCGTCATCTGCGTTGTGGCCGAGCCGAAGGATGTCATTGCCATGGAGCGCAGCCGGGAGTTCCGGGGCGTTTACCATGTGCTTCACGGCGTTATTTCGCCCCTGAACCATGTGTCGCAGGACGACATCAAGATCAAAGAGCTTCTCCGCCGGGTAGCCGGGGGAGAGGTCAGAGAGGTCATCATGGCGACGAACCCGGACACCGAGGGAGAAGCCACGGCCATGTACATATCCCGCCTGCTGCGACCCATGGAGGTCAAGGTGACCCGGCTTGCCTACGGCGTGCCGGTGGGCAGCCAACTGGAATATGCCGACGAGGTGACCCTTTCCAGAGCCTTGGAAGGCCGTCAGGAGATGTAAACGAAAATATGGGGGGCTGCCGCCGGCAGCCCCCCATATTCTATGCTGTTTTATGACTTTTTTGCGAACATTCCCACAGGAAGCTGAGAAAGAACCACACCGGCGAACACCAGACCGCAGCCTAGCAGCTCCCAAGGCATCATGGTCTGGTGAAGGATCAGCCAGCCGCCCAGAGCGGCAAAGACGGATTCCAGACTCATAATTAACGACGCCGTGGTGGGTTCCAGACCCTGCTGCCCGACGATTTGCAGCGTATAGGCGACGCCCATGGACAGAACGCCGGAAAAGACCAGCGGGAACCAGCAGGCGGTAATGTCAGAAAAAACGACGGTTTCCTTTGTCAGCAGAATGAACGGCACGGAAAGCACCGTAACCACCAGCGCTTGAATGCAGTTCATGCGCAGACCGTCTAAGTTCCCCGCCAGCCGGTCGATGCAGGTGATCTGCACGGAAAAGGCCAGCGCGCAGCCCATCAGGTACAGGTCGCCCTTGTTGATCTGAGAAACGCCCATGCAGCTGAGCAGATACAGCCCCACCACCGCCAGCGCAACGCTGAAAACGGTGGTTCTGGGCGGCTTTTTCCCGAGAAACAGCCCCAATACCGGCACCAGCACGATGTACATGGCGGTAATGAACCCCGCCTTTCCGGCGTCGGTGTAGACAATGCCGATCTGCTGCAGGCTGGATGCAACGAACAGGGCGCACCCGCAGATCAGTCCCACCCGCCACAGCGTCGGGTTCTTCCACTTTGCCGCGGATTCCCGGAAGCTGCATTTGCCGATATCCAGCACAAACGCGCAGGGAATCAGAAACAGCACGGCAAGCAGGCACCGCACGGCCTGAAAGGTAAAGGGGCCAATATGATCCATGCCCACGCTCTGGGCAATAAAGCCAAAGCCCCAAATGGTTGTACCCAGCAGCAGACTCAGACTGCCGCGAACGCGATTTTTCTTCATATGCATCACCGAGGCTAACTTTAGCATAATTTGCCGATCTTTGCAAGCGGCGTTGATTTTTTTGGATAGTGTGGTATAATAGCAGAAAAAACCAGGAGGGTTCATTATGGAAGAAATCAAAAAAATTCCCAGCCGCGATCAGATTCCGGCGGAGGACAAGTGGGCCATTGAAGATTTGTACCCCACCGACGAAGCATGGGAAGCGGAACTGGCGGCGCTGGCGGATAGCCAGAAGACCCTGGCTTCCTTCGCGGGACATCTGGGTGAGAGCGGCGAGACGCTGTATGCTTACATGGAAGTCTTTGAGCAGGTCAATGCCAAGGGAGATCTGCTGGGCAGCTACTGTATGCGCCGGGCGGACGAGGATACCCGAAACGCCACCTATCAGGCCATGGCCGGAAAGTTTATGGGCGTTGCAGTAGCACTGAACGCGGCGTGCAGCTTTGATACGCCGGAGATCATGGCGATTTCTGATGAGAAGCTGGCGCAGTTCTATGCCGACTGTCCCAAGCTGGAGCGTTACCGCCGCTATCTGACCAATCTGCGCCGCCGCAAGGCGCACACCCTCTCCGCCGCGGAGGAAAAGCTGCTGGCGTCGGCGGGTGAAATGTCTCAGGCACCCGACACCATTTACGGCTCCCTCGCCGATGCAGACCTGAAATTCCCCGATGCCGTGGACGCCAAGGGAAATAAGCATCCCCTGACCCAGGGAACCTTCGTCAGTCTGGAGGAGAGCAGCGACCGAGTGCTGCGTCAGAGCGCCTATGAAAATCTTTACGGTACACTGGCTGCGTTCAAGACCACCACTTCCGCCCTTCTCAATGCCCAGAACAAGCAGCTGAAATTCTTCGCCGAGGCGCGGAAGTACGACACGGCCTTTGAAGCGTCTCTGGACGCGACCAACGTCCCTACCTCCGTGTACAAGAACCTCATCGAGACAGTCCACCAGAATATGGACAAAATGCACCGCTATGTCCGTCTGCGCAAGAAGCTGCTGGGCGTGGACGAGCTGCATTTCTACGATGTGTACACCCCCCTGCTGAAAGATGTGGACAAGCACATTCCCTACGAGCAGGCCAAGCAGACCGTTTACGACGCGCTGGCGCCTCTGGGCGACGATTACCGCACCATTCTGAAAAACGGCTTCGACCACCGCTGGATCGACGTGTACCAGAACGAGGGCAAGCGCAGCGGCGCCTATTCCGCCGGGACGGTGGTGCATCCCTACGTCCTGCTGAACTACACCGGAACGCTGGACAGCCAGTTCACGCTGGCCCATGAGATGGGTCACGCTCTGCACTCCTACTTGTCCAACAAGCACCAGAACCCCATCGATGCGGACTACGTGATCTTCGTGGCAGAGGTGGCCTCTACCTGCAACGAGGCGCTGCTGATGGAATATCTGCTGGGCAAGACCACGGATAAGAAGGAGCGGGCGTACCTCATCAACCATTTCCTCGACCAGTTCAAGGGAACGCTGTACCGTCAGACCATGTTCGCCGAGTTTGAGCTGAACATCGGAAAGATGGCAGCTGAGGGACAGACCCTGACGGCGGACGTCCTGTGCGCCGAGTACAAGCGCCTGAACGAGCTGTACTACGGCCCGGACATGGTGGTGGACGACAATATCGCCATGGAGTGGGCGCGCATCCCCCACTTCTACTACAACTACTACGTCTTCCAGTACGCCACCGGCTATTCCGCCGCCATTGCCCTGTCCCGCCGCATCCTGCGGGAGGGCGCACCGGCCGTGAAGGATTACCTCGGCTTCCTCTCCGGCGGCTGCTCCAAGTCCCCCATTGATCTGCTGAGGGGCGCGGGCGTGGATATGACCAGCCCGGAGCCTGTGAATCAGGCGCTGGCGCTGTTCGGCGAGCTGCTGGATGAAATGGAAGAGCTGACCCGGGAGTAAGGGCATGGCAGAGCTGTTTTTGCCCACCCTGCACACCTTCGCCATGAACAACATTTTTACCGGCTCCAAGGGGCTGTTCCGTTTCCGGGCAGAGCCGAAGGTGGTCATGGCGAACCCCAAAGAGGTGGATTTCGCCCAGAGCGCCATCCATGTGGAGTACTGGCACGGCCTTTACTGCTATGAAAAAAGCACCATGGAGGGCGAATGCACCTTCCCCATGAGCGAGGAAGGCCGGGAGGAAATGCGCCGCTGGCTGGAGGAGAAAATCTGATTCGGAAACCTCTGCGGAATCGGCAGCCGCCGGTTCCGCAGGTTTTCGGTTTCCCGGACAGACAATTTGACTTTTTCCGGGAAACCGCCCGAAAAAATGGGAAATGAGCCTTGACTTTTTCCCTTTTTGTGATAAAATATCGACGATATGGAAAGACATTGCGGAAACCAAGCGGAAACGTAGTCCTTCAGCGAGGGGGAAAAGGTGCAAGCCCCCGGATGAACTCCCGCAAGCCATTTCCCGCGTCGCCCGGGATGACCGGGACGGGCGCTCCCGTTACAGAGCAGCTAAGATGTCTGATTTTCAGGCGAATTAGGGTGGTACCGCGATTTACGTCGCCCCTATTATTTGGGGGCGGCGTTTTTAGTTGGAAGTGAAGAATTCGCTTTCAGCTCCGACAATTTTTATGGAGGTAGAAACCAATGAATCCCAAGCCTTACGGCGTAAATGAACTGCGCGAAATGTTCCTTTCTTTCTTTGAAAGCAAGGGTCACCTGCGCCTGCCCAGCTTTTCTCTGATCCCCCAGAACGATGCGTCATTGCTGCTGATCAACTCCGGCATGGCGCCCATGAAGCCCTATTTCAAGGGTGAGGTGGAGCCGCCCCGTCACCGGGTCTGCACCTGCCAGAAGTGCATCCGCACCGGCGACATCGAGAATATCGGCAAGACCGCCCGCCACGGCACCTATTTTGAGATGCTGGGCAACTTCTCCTTCGGCGATTACTTCAAGCACGAGGCCATTGCATGGAGCTGGGAGTTCCTGACCAAGGTGGTCGGTCTGGACGAGAACCGGCTGTACCCCTCCATCTACGAAAACGACGACGAAGCCTTTGAGATTTGGAACAAGGAAGTGGGCGTCCCTGCCGAGCGTATTTTCCGCTTCGGCAAGGAGGACAACTTCTGGGAGCATGGTTCCGGCCCCTGCGGCCCCTGCTCGGAAATTTACTACGACCGGGGCGAAAAGTACGGCTGCGGCAAACCCGGCTGCACCGTCGGCTGCGACTGTGACCGCTACATGGAGGTCTGGAACAACGTCTTCTCCCAGTTCGACAACGACGGCCACGGCAACTATACCGAGCTGGCCCAGAAGAACATCGACACCGGCATGGGCTTGGAGCGTCTGGCGGTGGTCTGTCAGGACGTGGACTCCCTGTTCGATGTGGATACCGTCATGAACATTACCCACAAGGTCACTGAGCTGACCGGCGCGACTTACGGCCAGAGCGTGAAAATGGACGTGTCCCTGCGTGTCATCACCGACCACATCCGCGCCTCCACCTTCATGATTGCCGACGGCGTGCTTCCCAGCAACGAGGGTCGGGGCTACGTCCTGCGCCGTCTGCTGCGGCGGGCAGCCCGACATGGCAAGCTGCTGGGCGTCAATCATCCCTTCCTCTATCAGATCGTGGAGACCGTGGTGGAGGAAAACGAGGTTCACTACACCTATCTGCGGGAGCGCTGCGACTATATCACCAAGGTTGTAAAGGTGGAGGAAGAGAACTTCGCCCGCACCATCGACGGCGGCATGGCAATCTTCTCCAACATGCTGGCGGAGCATAAGGCCAAGGGCGAGACGGAGTTCTCCGGCGCCGATGCCTTCAAGCTGTATGATACCTACGGCTTCCCCATTGACCTGACCCTGGAAATGGTGGCCGACGAGGATATGACCCTGAACCAGGCGGCATTTGCCCAGCTGATGCAGGAGCAGAAGGTTCGCGCCCGGGAAGCCCGGAAGGCGCTGGGCGATCTGGCCTGGGCAGGCATCGACCTGGGGCTGGACAACACCCCCACCACCTTTGTCGGCTACACCCAGAATAACTGCGACGCCAAGGTTCTGGCCGTGTGCGTGGGCGATGAGGTCTCCGGCACCATTGCCGGCGGCGAAAAGGGCATCATCGTTCTGGACAAGACCCCCTTCTACGCCGAAATGGGCGGCCAGATCGCCGACCAGGGCGTGATCCTCATGGGCAACAGCCGCTTCGTGGTGTCCGACGTCCAGAAGGACAAGGGCGGCAAGTACCTGCATCACGGCAAGATGGTCACCGGCTCCATCAAGGTGGACGACATTGTGGTGGCCTCCATTGACGTGGAGCGCCGCAAGGCCATCATGCGCGCCCACTCCGCGACCCACCTGCTGCAAAAGGCGCTGCAGACGGTGCTGGGCGACCATGTCCATCAGGCGGGTTCCTACGTGGAGCCTGACCGGCTGCGCTTCGACTTCACCCACTATTCCGCGCTGACGCCGGAGGAGCTGGTGAAGGTCAACGCCATCGTCCAGAATTCCATTCTGGAGGGCTACAACATCGTGACCCGGGAGATGCCCGTTGACGAGGCCAAGGCCATGGGCGCCACCGCGCTGTTCAGCGAGAAGTACGGCAGCACGGTTCGTGTGGTCAACATGGGCAACTACTCCATCGAGCTGTGCGGCGGCACCCATCTGGACAACACCGCCAAGGTCGGCCCCTTTGAAATTGAGAGCGAATGCTCCGTCGCCTCCGGTGTCCGCCGGATCGAGGCCATTACCGGCAAGGCCTGCCTGGAGAGAATGGAGCGGAACCAGACCATGCTTCTGGAAGCGGCTGCCAAGCTGAAGACCAAGCCCATCGAGCTGGGCACCCGGATTCAGGCGCAGCTGGAGGAACTCCGGGAGCTGCGGCGCACCATTGAGGCGTACAAGGCCAAGGAGACCGTGGGCGAGATCGACCGCATTCTCTTCGGCTCCCACAATGTGGACGGCCTGAAGGTCATCACCGCCAGCGTTCCCAACGCCGACACCGGCAGACTCCGCCAGATGGGCGACGTGCTGCGAGATAAGGATGCTTCCGTGGTTGCTGTGCTTGCCACGGTCAACGAGGGCAAGATCACCTTCCTGGCCGTCTGTGGCAAGGACGCCATTGCCCGGGGCATCAAGGCCGGCGACCTGGTGAAGCAGGTATGCTGCTGCTGCGGCGGCAGCGGCGGCGGCAAGCCCGACTCTGCCATGGGCGGCGGCAAGGACGTCACCAAGGTGGACAACGCCCTCGCCATCGTGGACGATTACGTGGTTTCCAAATTGAAGTAATAAGAAAGGCGCTGCCGCAAAGGCGGCGCCTTTTCCAACGATAAGGAGGCGGCAGGATGCGTAAACTGGTATGGTTTTCTCTGGGCTTCGGCGCGGCCTGCTGCCTGTGCGCGTATGTTATTACGGGAAGTACGCGTGTCATTTTGGGCGCAGCTGTCGGGTTTCTGACGCTTTTCGCGGCGATTGCGGGGAGAAAGTTCGCATTATTCCGGCGGATTGCCGCGGTTCTTCTTGGCTTTGCCATGGGAATGGGCTGGTTCATTCTGTACGACGGCTTTTATCTGAATGCCGCCGGAACGATGGACGGAAAAACGGCAAACGCAGTCATCCGGGTGTCGGACTACAGCTACGAGACGGCATACGGTATCGGCGTGGACGGCACGGTGCAGCTGGAAGGAAAGTCCTGCCGCCTTCGGGCGTATCTGGATTTGAGCGAAACGCTGGAACCCGGGGACATGATCTCCGGCCAGTTCCGTTTCCGCGCCACTACGCCTAAGGAAAGCAGAACCTATCACGCGGGCAACGGCATTTTTCTGCTGGCGTATCAGGTGGACGAGGTTTCCGTTTCGCCCCATACAGACGCGTCTTGGCGGGATATCCCTGCGCGGCTGCGGCACCGGATTCAGGCAATTTTGCAGACCTGTATTCCGCAGGATGCCGCGCCCTTTGCCCGGGCGCTTCTGCTGGGTGATACCACAAGCCTGAGTTATGCGGTAGATACCAGTCTGAAAATCAGCGGGATTCGCCATGTGGCGGCTGTTTCCGGACTGCATGTGTCGATTCTGTTCGCTTTGCTTACTGCCGTTACTTTCCGGAAGCGGTTTCTGACTGCCCCTGCGGGTTTTCCAACGCTGCTGCTTTTCGCGGCGGTGGCGGGCTTTACCCCGTCGGTCAGCCGTTCGTGCATCATGTGCGGACTGATGCTGGCGGCGCTGCTGCTGAATAAGGAATACGACGGCCCTGCGGCGCTGGCCTTTGCCGCCGTGGTGATGCTGATTGGCAACCCGCTGGTCATCACGTCCGTGGGGTTCCAGCTGTCCGTGGCCAGCGTGGCGGCGATTTATCTCTTTGCGCCGGGCATCCGCAAGTGGCTGGTTTCTCTGTTCCCGGACAGCAAAGGGAAGGGCGTCAGACCCACGTTGATTCGCTGGTTTACTGCTTCCGTGTCCATCACCCTCAGCGCCATGATTTTCACAACGCCGCTGAGCGCATGGTATTTTGGTACCGTCAGTCTTGTTGGCGTGGTGACCAATCTGCTCACTCTGTGGGTCATCAGCTTCATTTTCTATGGGCTTGTGGCGGTCAGTCTGGTGGGTGCGTTCTGGACGGGCGGGGCGATGATTCTTGGAAAAATCGTCGCGTGGCCGATTCGCTATGTTCTGTTGATCGCAAAGTTACTGGCGGGCTTTCCGCTGGCGGCGGTGTATACCAGAAGCCCTTACATTACCATCTGGCTGGTGGCCGTGTATATATTGCTGCTGGTGTTCCTTCTGAGCCGGAATCGCCGCCCGGGCGTTCTGCTCTGCTGCGGCACGCTGGGGCTGTGTCTGGCGCTTCTGGCATCCTGGGCGGAGCCGATGCTGGACAGCACCCGGGTAACGGTGCTGGATGTGGGGCAGGGGCAGTGCATTCTGCTGCAAAGCGAAGGCCGGACGTACATGGTGGACTGCGGCGGAGACAGCGACACCGAAACTGCGGACATTGCCGCCGAAACGCTCCTGAGTCAGGGCATCTCCCGGCTGGACGGCCTGATTCTGACCCACAGCGACCGGGATCACACCGGCGCGGCGGAAAATCTCTTAAGCCGGGTGAAAGCGGACATCCTCATCCTCCCACCGGAGGAAGGTATGCCGACATCTGATAACGCAGAGGTGGTATACGCCGAACAGGATTTGCTTTTGACCTACGGCAAGACAAATCTGCACATTTTCACCACCGATTCCCATGGAAGCGAAAACGAAAACAGCCTGTGCGTCTTGTTTGATACGGAAAACTGTGATATACTCATAACGGGAGACCGGAGCGCCTACGGCGAGCGGATGCTGCTCCACGCCGGGAAAATCCCGGAGGTGGACGTGCTGGTTGCCGGACATCACGGCTCCCAAAACTCCACCTGTGAGGATCTGCTTGCCGCTGTCCAACCGCAGACGGTCTGCATCAGCGCAGGAAGGGACAATCTCTACGGACACCCGGCGGCGGAGACCCTGCAGCGGCTGGAAGATTTCGGCTGCACGGTGTACCGGACAGACCGGGACGGAACAATTACCATCAGAAGGTGAAACCATGGCAAAAAAACCAGCCCCCGGGGGCAATTTACAGGAACTGAAAACCCAGCTGAAAAACAAGGACTTGGGGCGGCTGTACATTTTCCATGGGGAAGAGGTCTTTCTGCTGCACCACTACTTGGAGCAGATGAAAAAGCAGCTGCTGGACGCGCTGACGGAATCCTTCAATTTCCACCGGATGAACAGCGAGACCTTCGATTTGCAGACATTCGCCGATGCCGTGGAAAATCTGCCCATGATGGCGGAGCATACCATGGTTCAGGTGGACGAGGTGGACTTATTCAAGCTGGGCGAGTCCGACCGGAATAAAATTGCGGAAATTCTGTCGGATATCCCGGACTACTGCACGGTGGTGTTCACCTACGAGACGACCCCGTGGAAGCCGGACAAGCGCCTGAAAAAGCTCTGGGAGGCGATCGACGGCGCCGGGCTGATCGTGGAGTTTGCCAAGCAGGATCAGAAAGACTTGGCGGCTTGGGTCACAAGGCATTTTATGGCGCGGGACAAACGGATTTCCACAGATCTGTGCCTGTACCTCATCGACATCACCGGCGGCACCATGACGGCGCTGAGCGGCGAAATTGACAAAATCTGTGCCTATTCCGGCGCAAATGAGATTCGGAAGACCGACATCGACGCCGTCACCGAACCGGTGCTGGATGCCGTGGTGTTCCAGATGACGGATATGCTCAGCGCCGGGCGCTTCGATCAGGCGCTGGTGAAATTGCAGCAGCTGCTGAAAATGCAGCAGGAGCCGCTGGCGATTCTGGGGGCGGTGGGCAATCATTTCCGCCGGGTCAGCGCCGCGCGGACGCTGCTGGACAACGGAAAGAACGCTTCCGACCTGCAAAGGCTCTGCGGCATCCCGGACTATCCCGCGAGAAAGACCATGGAGGCGGCCAGACGGTTCACGCCGGAATTCTGCCGCCGGGCGGCGGAGCTGGTGCTGGAAACGGATTATAAGATAAAGACATCCTACGACGACCCGGAGCGCCTGCTGGAGCTGCTGCTGTTGCAGTTGGCGCAGGAGGGGCGCAATGGTTAAAATCAGGGAGGCCATTGTGGTAGAGGGGCGCTACGACAAAAACACCCTCAGTCAAGTGGTGGATGCTCCCATTCTGGAAACGGCGGGGTTCGGCATTTTCAAGGACAGGCAGCAGATGGCGCTGCTTCGCCGGGTGGCGGAAAAGCGGGGCTTGATCGTCTTCACGGATTCCGACGGGGCGGGCTTCGTCATCCGCAACCACATCAAAAGCGCCATTCCCGGAAAATACCTGAAGCACGCCTACATCCCGGACATTCCCGGCAAGGAACGGCGGAAATCCGCCCCCGGCCGGGAGGGTAAGCTGGGGGTGGAGGGCATGACCCCGGAGGTTATTCTCGCCGCTCTGCGAAACGCGGGAGCCACCATAGAGGGGGAGGAAACGACTTCCTCCGGGGGCATCACGAAGCAGGATCTCATGGCGCTGGGGCTTTCCGGCGGAAGCAACGCCGGAGAGAAGCGGAAAGCGCTTCTGAAAAAGCTAAATCTGCCGGAACACATGAGTGCCAACGCCATGTTACAGGCGTTGAATTTGCTATACACCCGGGAAGAACTGGAGCAAATACTGAAAGAATCCGGAATCGAACGCGATTAAATGGAGAGAATATGGTTGATATACAAGTCAGGAATCTGACAAAATTCTTTGTAATCGGAGAAAATCTGCTGGACAACCTGAGCTTTGAAATTCAGGAAGGGGAGCGGGTGGCGATCCTTGGCCGAAACGGCTGCGGAAAAACCACACTTTTCAACATTCTTACCGGCCAGATGGACTATGACAGCGGCGAGGTCTACGTCAATCCCAACAAGCGCTTGGGGCTGATTTCCCAGATCCCCAAGTTCCCGGCGGGCTACACCGTGGAGGACGTGCTGCGCACCGCCTACGCCGGCCTCATGAAGCTGAAAGCCAGAATGGAGCGGCTGGAAGCGGACATGGCGGGGGGCGCAACGGCGGAGCAGCTGCGGGAGTACGACAGCCTGTCCAACCGCTTCCAGTCCGGGGGCGGCTACGAGATGGATGTGGACGTGGACAAGGTCTGCAACGGTCTGGGCATCCCGGCGGAGCAGCGCGCTCAGGAATTCGACAGCCTTTCCGGCGGCGAAAAGACCAGAGCGAACCTCGCCCGCCTTCTGCTGGAAAAGACGGACATCCTGCTTCTGGACGAGCCGACCAACCATCTGGATTTGAGAAGCGTGGAGTGGCTGGAAGGGTATATTCAGAATTTCCGGGGGACGGTGCTTGCCATTTCCCACGACCGTTATTTCATCGATCAGATCGCCCAGCGGGTGATCGAGATCGCGGACGGCCACGCGGAATTCTACTCCGGCAACTATTCGTTCTACATGGACGAAAAGCAGGCGCGGTTTGACCTGCAAATGAAGCAGTACGAGCAGGAACAGGCGAAGCTGAAGCAGCTGGGCTACACGGTGGAGCGGATGAAGGGCTGGGGCATCAACAACCGCACCCTCTACCGCCGGGCCATGTCCATTCAGCACCGGATGGATCGTATTCGCAAAACGGAACGACCCAAAGCGGAAAGAACGATGAAGGTCAGCTTCGGGGAGCGGGATTTCTCCGGAGACGTGGTGTTCAAGATGAAGAACGTGTCGAAATCCTTCGGCGACCGGACGCTGTTCTCCGACGTGAATCTGCTGGTAGAGGGCGGCGAGCGCATTGCCCTGCTGGGGGACAACGGCACCGGAAAATCCACCTTTATCAAGTGCCTGCTGGGTGAGGAGGACTGTCAGGGGAAAATCCAGTTCGGCCCCACGGTGAAATGGGGATATCTGCCCCAGATCATCCACTTTGACCACCCGGAGCGGAGCCTCTACGACACCATGCTCTATGAGAAAAACTGCACGCCTCAGATGGCGAGAGACCGTCTCGGCGCGTTCCTGTTTCAGGGGGAAGACGTGTTCAAGACAGTGGGCAACCTGTCCGGCGGCGAGCAGTCCCGCCTGCGGCTGTGTATGCTGATGGACGAGAAGATCAATCTCCTGATTCTGGACGAGCCGACGAACCATCTGGACATTGCGTCCCGGGAGTGGGTGGAGGCTGCCATCGAGGAATTCGAGGGCGTGCTGCTGTTCGTCTCCCACGACCGGTATTTTATCGAAAAGTTTGCCGAACGCATCTGGCTGCTGGAGGACGGGAAAATCCGGGATTTCCCTTGCGGCTATCAGAAATACCGCTCCATTCTGGAGCATGAAGCCGCCGCAAAACCGGCCGTTTCCGCTGCGCCGAAGCCGAAAAAGGAGCGGGCAAAGGGCGGAACCAAAGACGCGGACAAGCTGGTGCGGCGGCTGGAGCGGGAGATCGAGAAGCAGGAGCAGGTCGTCGCCGACTTTGACCGGAAGATCGAAGCGGCCTCCGCCGACTATCAGGAGCTGACCCGTCTGCTTGGCGAAAAGGAAAAAGCCGAAGCGGCGCTCATGGACCTGATGGAGCAGTGGGAACAGGTGCAGACGTGAAGAATGAAGCTTTGACGGTTGACACAGTTCGATACCCGGCCTATAATAGAAACGATTAAGAAAAAAGGAGCAACAGAATTATGAGTTCTTGTAACGGAAATTGTTCCGAATGCGGCTCTGATTGCGCCGATCGCAAGCCCGAGAGCCTGCTGGCGGAGCTGAACCCCAACGCCAGCGTGAAAAAGGTCATTGCCGTGGTCTCCGGCAAGGGCGGCGTGGGCAAATCCACGGTCACGTCCATGCTGGCTGTCGCCATGGCACGGAAGGGAAAGCGGGTCGGCGTTCTGGATGCCGACATCACCGGCCCCTCCGCACCCACCGCGTTCGGCGTCACGGAGTGTCAGGGCGCAGACGAACACGGCCTGTATCCGGCGCTGACCCGCACGGGCATTCAGGTAATGTCCATCAATCTGCTGCTGGACAACCCCGCCGACCCGGTGGTGTGGCGCGGTCCGGTCATCGCGGGCGCGGTGAAACAGTTCTGGACGGACGTTATCTGGGAGGACGTTGACTATTTGTTCGTTGACATGCCCCCCGGAACCGGCGACGTACCCCTGACGGTGTTCCAGAGCCTGCCGGTGGATGGCGTCATCATCGTCACTTCCCCTCAGGATCTGGTGTCCATGATTGTGGCGAAAGCCGTGAAAATGGCGAACATGATGCACATTCCCGTGCTGGGCTTCGTGGAGAACTATTCCTACCTCCGCTGCCCGGACTGCGGCAAGAAGATCAGCGTCTTCGGCAAGAGCCATCTGGACGAAATTGCCGCCCAGTTTGATCTGCCGATTCTGGCACGCCTGCCCATCGACCCCGCCGTGGCGGAAGCTTACGACAACGGCCAGATGGAGACGGTGAACACGGAAGCACTGTCCGCGGCTGTGGAAGCTATTGAGAAGTAAAAAGAACCGCCTAGTAAATGGGCGGGGCATAAGACAGTTAACAGGCACAGCAGGATAATCTGCTGTGCCTGTCCTTGTATCATTGAATGCGAGCACCCCTTGGCTCTCCCAGAGGGAGAGCCAAGGGTTTGTACCCCGTCAAACTGCTAGGGGGGCTTTTTTACAGCAGTCCCAGATTTTGCTTCCATTTCAAAATGCGGGTGACGGAAGCGTTCAGCGCGTCAAAATCGATGCGGCCGTCCAGTACGGCGCTCAGCACGGCGTTGTACTGTTCCGCGTAATCCGTGGAGCAAAGCAGATCGTTTCCCGCCTGAACGGCCAACACGGCGGCTTCGCCGGTGCCGTAGCGGTCGGTGATGGCCTCCATCACCAGATCGTCGGTCATGACCACGCCGTCAAAGCCCATGGTGTCCCGGAGATATTGATGGACCGCGGGGGAGAGGGAGGCGGGGGAGTCTCCGTCCAGTGCCTGAACGATGTTGTGGCTGACCAGTATTGCGCCGCAGCCCGCGTCAATTCCGGCGGCGAAGGGGAGCAGATCGCTGCTTTCCAGTTCTTGCAGGGAGCGGCTGTCAACTGCCAGCCCGGTGTGGGTGTCGGCGTTGTCGCCGTAGCCGGGGAAGTGCTTCAGGACGCTGCCGATCTGGTAGGCGTTCATCAGCCTGACGGTTCCGGCGACAAACTCCCCGGTGGTTTTAGCGTCCTGCCCCAGCGAGCGCTGGTACATAAAGGCGCTTGGGTCTTCGGAAATATCACACACAGGCCCCAGATTGACATTGATCCCGAGAGATTGCAGCAGTTGACAGATATCTTCCTCATTGGAAAGCGCCTGGGTCAGCCCGCCGTCGGCAAAGGCTTCCCGTGGAGAGGGAAAGCGCTGGGGGTGGAAGGCGGGGTAGCGGCTGATTCTGGTGACGGTTCCGCCCTCCTCGTCCACGGCCAGCAGCAGGGGGATGCTGGCGGCGGCCTGATAGCCGGACAGTGTCTGCCGGAGGGAACTCGGCGTCTGACCTTCAAAATCCTCCCCGAACAGAACAAAGCCGCCCAGATGGTATGCCTGAATGTCGGTCAGCGCGGATTCAGCGTTACAGCGCGCCAGAAACAGCTGCCCGACCCGTTCCTCGATCGTCATGGAATCCAAAAGTTCCTGAATCGGGTCGGGGGGCGCTGTAGTGGCGGGAACGGTCGCCTCCGTGGGGACAGTTTGCGGCGCTTCGGTCACAGTCGCCGGGAGCGTCGGCTCCCGCGTCTCCGACGGGGAAACGGCGCAGCCGGTGAGAAAAAGGAAAATAAGTAAAATGGATAATCGTTTCATAGTTGTACCTCGAAATGCCGGGAATGAGAAGGCGGCAAAAGTCCGCCTGGCAGACATTCTAGCACAACTGTCGAAAAAAGTCAAAAACCCTCCGCTTTCCAGCGGAGGGTAAAGTTTTGCTTATTACAAAGCCCAGCCAATTAAGAACCACAACAGCAGCAAAACGACGGCGAGGGGAATATACGCAGAAAGGGCGGCGGCGCTGACGCAGATCACCGTACAGCCGAAGTATCCCAGCAGGAACACCACGCCGCAGATAATGCCGGAGGTGAACACGGCCTTGCTCAGCTGCTTGCCGATGATGTTGGAGAAAAAGAAGGTATACAGCGCGCCGAAAATGGGGTTGACTACCGTCAGAACCACGCTGAGAACAAGATTCAGCAGACCCATCAGCAGCGTGACCGCCAGAATGACCAGCAGAATGGTTGGCGCGTAAGTGACCAGCACGTTGGGAAGATAGGTCTTGAACGCCCAGTCCACCAGAATGTGCAGCACCATGGCGAACAACACGGTCAGAATCCGCAGGAAAAACCATCCCAGAGCGGAGTTTCCCCGGGGAATCAGCGTGTCCAAGAGATTCACCAGAAATGCCAGAATCACCAGCGACAGAATCTCACTGCACACAATGGTCAGCGGCGACCCCTGGAAGGGGATGATCAGCAGATGCTCTCCCGCAAACCGGACAAAGGGCAGGGGGGACAGCAGCGCATCCAACGACCACGGTTTGAAGGTGTAGACCACAATGGCTACCGCATAGATGAACAGAATGCCCATGGCCGCGGACAGGGAGTGGTTCAGGCTGGAGCGCTTGCCCAGAAAAACCCGCCCCATAAATCCCAGAATCAGGGACGCAGCGGCAAAAAACAGCATGAACTGCACCGTACTGCCCAAGCTGATCTCCGTCGGTATGTAAGATGCCGCGCCGGAAATCGCCTTTTCCAGATCGTCCGGCAGATAGGCGGAGGCGGCAGCAAGTACGTTCTCCACGTCACCGGGAACATAGTCTGCGACGGCGGAGAGGGTAGAGCGTAAATCCATAGGAATGTCCTTTCCCTAAGGTCTATCTAAAGGAAAGCGGCCGCCAAAGTCTGGCGGCCGCGCACCGTTTGAAGATGAGATAAATTACTTGATCTCGGCCTCGGCGCCGGCTTCCTTCAGCTCGGCGACCAGCTTCTCGGCGTCTTCCTTGGAGATAGCTTCCTTCAGGGTCTTGGGGCAGTTGTCAACCAGATCCTTGGCGTCCTTCAGGCCCAGACCGGTAGCGGCACGGACAACCTTGATAACGCCCAGCTTGGAAGCGCCGGCGGACTTCAGGATGACGTCGAACTCGGTCTTCTCCTCGACCTCAGCAGCAGCGGAAGCAGCGGGAGCGGCAACAGCGGCGGCAGCGGCGGAAACGCCGAAAACCTCTTCCAGAGTGTGAACCAGTTCGGACAGCTCCAGAACGGTCAGTTCCTTAACCTGCTCAACCAGAGCAGTGACTTTTTCACTAGCCATGATAAATTTCCTCCTAAAATGATGTGTAGTGAGATGTTTGTGGGGTTACGCGATCAGGCTTCTGCTTCTGCAGGAGCGGAGCCGTCCTTCTGCATCCGGATCTGATCCAGAACGAAGGCCAGGCTGGAGATAGGCGCCAGGAAGGTACCCAGGACAGAAGCGACCAGAGCGTTCTTGCTGGGCAGCTCGCCGAAGCCGTTCAGCTGGTCAGCGGAAAGCACGGAGCCTTCCACAACGCCGCCCTTGATGGCCAGGGTCTTCAGCTTGTTCTTCTTGGCAAACTCGCAGACGATACGAGCAGGGGCGATGGGGTCGCCGGTGGTGGAAGCCATAGCGGTGGTGCCATTGAGAACCTCAGAGAAATCATAGCCGGCATTTTTAGCGGCGAAATTGGTCAGGGTGTTCTTAACGACGGCGTAATCCACGCCTGCTTCACGGAACTGCTTACGCAGCTCGGTATCCTGAGCGACCGTGATACCCTTGTAATCAACGAAGACGACGGAAGAGGCTTCCTTCACCTTGCTGGTCAGAGCATCAACAACGGCCTTCTTGCTCTCAAGAACCTTTGCGTTGGGCATAATTTTCACCTCCGAAAATAAAAAAGTCCTTCTGCCACAAGACAGAAAGACACGCAGAAATTTTATATTCAGCGCACCTCGGCAGGACTTACGGATAACTCCACCTGCTGTCTCTGGCAACTGCTATATTCTAGCATGGGGGAGGGCAAATGTCAAGGGAAATTTGATGTATTTTTGAGAAAAAGCGGGAGGACACGCGCCCTCCCGCTTGGGTTTCACGTTATGGAATGATTCACTCCACGTCTGCCTATGGTGTTTCATTCAGATTTGCTGGGGTAGGCAGGAACCAAATCCTCATGGGTAAACAGATCAATGACCCGCATGGACATCATTTCTCCCTGCCACGAATAGCTGAGACTCAGCGTCATGGATTCGTATTTCTCATAGACGTCTTTGGGTATGGTATAATGCCCTGCGGGCAGAGTTTTATGAAGCAACAGATCTTCTTGCTCACCATCGGCTGTTTCTGCAAGGATTCCAGCGGAAAAACCGTCTTGCACCAAATTCAAGGGAACATAGATAACGATGGTTGTCGGTACACCGTCTGGTTCCTCAGGCCCTCCTGACGTTGAAAAATCGTCCAGAATCGGGGCGCCCCCCAGATACCACAGCTCTTTCGGAGGGGCACCGTCCTGACTGCGTACCGCGTCCGTTGCGTCCGTTGCATCCGGCACACTGGCCTGAACCTCGTTGCGGCCGATTGCAAAGCCAATGCCAAGAAGCAAAACTGCGGCCAGGGTCAGGCCGATTATGGACAGGATTTTTCGTGATTTCATAGGAATACCTCCTTTGTTGCCTGTTTCAGGAAACGGTAAAATCCAGATTATAAATCTGCGTGTCGTAGAAGTTCCGCATCAGAGGGTGCTTTTGGGATTCATCGTAAATATCCTTAATCCAGAGAACCAGCTCGTATTCTCCGCTGGAAACCTGCCCATAAGGTTCTGACCAGTCGAAGGTGAACTCGGTGACATCATCTGTCTTGAGAATAACATGGTCTGTGAGAGGGCTGAATTCAAAACCGTCATTTAATAGCAGGTATTTCCCGTCGTGGGACAGCGAATAATCCACAATTTCCAACTGCCCGATCTGCTGGCCGCCGGAGTGGGTACACCGAATGGTCATGCCGGTGGGAGAGACTTCCGTGATCTCAAAATTCAGCCCCCAATCCTCCCGGTCATATATATCCCCGGTTTCCTCATCGACAAAAAGGTGGCAGGGAAGCAAAATCACGTTCTTTTCGTAGATGACCATTTCGCTAATCAGACGCTGCTCACCGCTTGGAGATTCATAAATGTCATAAAGGAGCCGGAGATTGTAGTCGGGGTAGGCGAAGGTAAAATTGGTCAGGCCGTTCAGGGATTCACAGGTTTCCTCGCAGAATCCCTCCCGCGCGTCCAGCCGGGCATCGCAGAAAATTTCTTCCTCGGTGATGAAGCCGTCCCGCAGCGCTTCGTTCAGTGGCATACTCTGACCGTCAATATCAATGGTCACGCTGGTTATGTTAAAATTGTAGATCAGTTTCTCACTGAAATTGCCGCCCAGCTCGTCGCTGGTATATTCAACGTAATCAGCATCGTCGTCGAAGCTGACAGAAAGACGCAGATGCCCCATGGAAGCGGGTTCCGTAGGTGTCTGGGTCGTGCTTACGGTGGCCGGGGCAAGGGATTTCTCATTTGCGCAGCCGGCACACAGCAGTAAAACCGCGGCCAGAATCAGGCTGATTATGGATAGGCTTCTTCGTGATTTCATAATAGTGCCTCCTTCCGAAAATGTTAATCTTTATTGAAACAAAATCACAATAATACAAAACGTGTATTTTGTCAACTGTGACAGCAAAATAGGGAGATGTGGGAAAGCATCCCACATCTCCCTACATAAAAACGGTGGATATCAGCAGTAAGCTTAAAAGTGCGTCCACGTCAAAGCAAAAAATTTAGCATCAAATTACCGTCACATTCGACACTTTTCCCTTGCCGTCAAACCGAATCCGAGCGCCTAGGGTCGTTTCGCTCTCAAATTCCAGATAATATTCTGCGCCAACCGTAAGATTGGAAAAAGTATGGCTCGTTTTTGTGTCATTGGCAGAAACGGTGAAACTGCCAATATCGTCCCCTTCCATTGCGCAGAGGGTAACGGAGAAAGTTTTCCGTGCATCTGTGGTCGGGTTCCGAGGGTCTGTCCACGTAGGCGTCTTATCGATGTCACGAAGCCAGGCTGTAACATCCACCGTGATTTTTGCCTTTTTTGCTTTAAAATGTGCGGATGTTAAGCTGGAATTGAACGAAAAGGTAAAACTGCCATCGGAGTCCATTCTTGCGACTCCCGAATCAAAGGCAAAAAAGGAATCTGCATCGGGGTCTTCTGCGGGGACGCTGGCCTCAGCGGCAAACCCACTGATGGCAAAACTCTGCACCATAATGATGCACAAAACAACACACAGAACTTTTTTAAGGATATTCATAATTTACCTCTTTCTCATGTATTTCCGTCCATAACAGAATCGGAAATAATCCCATCGGCCACCTCTTGATCGACCACGCCTAAGTCAAACCACATATGGTAGACCAATGCGTCTTTCGTGAAGAAAACATGGTCAAAATAGGATTTGTCGCTTGTATCATCTGCAATTTTAGTCAACTTGATTTTGACAATCGGATTTGTTTCTCCATTGAAAGATGCTATGAACTCGACATTGTTGGTTTTATGGAACTCGCTTTGCAGGTATGACATAATCTTGGCTGTGGCGTCGTCGCTATCGTTTAAATCCTTTGGCTTCAGGCTTGTTACTTCGATTCCGCCGATTATTGCATTATCCTGATCACGAACAATATCGCAGTTCTCGCTTGTCACATCAGAAAGAGAATATCCGTCTGATAGTTTGAACGAGAAATCACCTTGCTTGACTGTGGTATCCTTTCCGGAACAACCCGCCAATATAACGAGAATCAAGGCGAAGGCCAAACAAGCGAATCTGTTCAGGTGCATTTTTATTACATCCTTTCGAAACGTGTACCTTTTGAATAGTCTTACGCGGGATACTTAGCCCATCGGAATCATCCCTTCCTGAATTTGGTAAGCTCATAATAACACATAAACTGCCCTTTGTCAACAAATACTTTTGTAAAATAGGTATTGCAAAATGAAAAATATTGCGATATAATATATTTAAAAGCTAGGTGATGGATGTGGCGATAGACAGCGGGCAGAACAGCTTCCGCCGGGGCGTGATGTCTCTGGTGATTTTGGGATTGCTGAAAAAAGAAGATATGTATGGCTATCAGCTTGTGCAGGAAACGGAACGGAGAAGCGGCGGGCGAATTGTTACACAGGAAGGCTCACTGTATCCTGTGCTTTATAAGCTGGTAGATCAGGGACTTATTTCCGACCGGAAGGTTCTGGTGGGCAGGCGCATGACCCGGGTGTATTATCATCTGGAACCCGCCGGGGAACAGCGGCTGGAAGAATTGGTGCGGGAGTATGAGGAAGTCACCAAAGGCGTTTTCCAGATTATAGAAGGAGACGGGCAACAATGAGAAAAGGGAACAGAGCAGCCCGAAGATATCTTCGGAATGTCAAAGACTGGCTTCCTTGCTCTGGGAAGCTGAAACGTGAGATTATGGCACGAATCAAAAACGTGCTGGATGATTATTTAGCAGAACATCCGGATGCAGATTTTGTGGAATTGTCCCATCGATTTGGCCTGCCGAAGCAAATTGCATCGTCCTATGTAGAAGAAATGGATACCGAGGAACTTCTCCATAATTTGAGAATACGAAGAAGGATTCTTGGGATTGTGACCTGTACCGCGCTGATTGTCATTACGCTTTGGGCTGGGACGGTGACATATGCAATTATCCACAACGAAAGACTTGCTCATGGATATGGTGTTCTCGGGGAAATCGAAGTTATCGAAAGAGTAGAATATACGGAGGGAAACTGACATGAAAAGAGTTATTTGTTCCTTGTTGGTAGTGATGTTGGTATTATGTTCGATTCCGATTTGTGGAAATGCTGCGGAGCGTGAGCAAGAGATAATCCGATTTGAGGATGGAAGCTATGCTGTCGTGGAAACGATTACCAGTGGAGCGCGGGCGTCTGGGAGAACAAGCGGGAGCAGACCGTATACCTATTATGACAGCACCGGTACTGCACAGTGGAAAGTAGTGCTGAATGGGTCTTTTACATATACCGGGAGCAGCGCCACCTGCACAAGCGCCAGCTGTTCAGTGACAATTTACAATTCTGAGTGGTACACAATTTCCAAAAACGCAAGCAAAAGCGGAAGTACTGCCACCGGAAGCTTTTCTATGGGGCGGAAGCTGTTGGGCTCCGCGATTGAAACAAAGGATGTTACGTTAAAGCTGTCCTGCGACAAAAACGGCAACCTCAGCTGAATAAACATAAAACCCCCGGATGCGAAAGCATCCGGGGGTTTACCATATCAGCTTACAGATACTTGGAAGTGGAAACCTTCACGCCGGGGCCCATGGTGGAAACCACGGTGCAGGAGCGGATATACTGACCCTTCGCGGCGGCGGGCTTCGCCTTCACGACGGCCTTCAGCAGCGTGTCCATGTTCTCGGACAGCTTCTCGGTGCCGAAGGACACCTTGCCGATGGGGCAGTGGATGATGTTGGTCTTGTCCAGACGGTACTCGACCTTACCGGCTTTGATCTCCTTGACGGCAGCGGCCACATTGGGGGTCACGGTGCCGGCCTTGGGGGAGGGCATCAAGCCCTTGGGGCCCAGAACCTTACCGAGACGGCCAACAATGCCCATCATGTCGGGGGAAGCGACGACCACGTCAAACTCGAACCAGTTCTCCTTGGTGATCTTCTCCACCAGATCCATGCCGCCGACATAGTCGGCGCCGGCTTCCTTGGCTTCCTCAGCCTTGGCGTCCTTGGCGAAGACCAGAACACGGCGGGTCTTACCGGTGCCGTTGGGCAGAACCACGGCGCCGCGAACCTGCTGGTCGGCGTGACGGGAGTCAACGCCCAGCTTGATGTGCAGCTCAACGGTCTCGTCGAACTTGGCGGAAGCACCCTTCACGACCAGATCCAGGGCTTCGGTGGGATCATACTGAACAGAGCGGTCGATCAGTTTGGCGCTCTGCTGATACTTTTTACCTCTAAACAATGTAATTATCCTCCTTATAGTGGTGATGCGGAAAAATCCTCCCACATTTCCGGGTCAGACTGCCCGGACAAGCAAATATCAATCGACGACGGTAACGCCCATGGAGCGGCAGGTACCGGCAACCTGGCTTTCGGCAGCCTCAAGAGTGGGGCAGTTCAGGTCAGGCATCTTGGTCTTGGCGATCTCGGCGATCTGCGCCTTGGTAATCGTGCCAACCTTGGTCTTGTTGGGGACGCCGGAACCCTTCTCCAGACCGATGGCCTTCATGATCAGCATGGGGGTCGGAGGAGTTTTGGTGATAAAGGTAAAGCTGCGGTCAGCGTAAACAGTGATGACGACGGGAATCTTGTAGCCCTCCATATCCTTGGTGCGGGCGTTGAATTCCTTGATGAAAGCGGCGATATTGACGCCGTGCTGACCCAGAGCGGGGCCGACAGGGGGGGATGCGGTCGCCTTAGCGGCGTTGATCTGCAGTTTGATAATGCCAGTGACTTTCTGTGCCATAATAAGCACCTCCTGAATAAAATGTGGTAGTATGCGCTTGGGCGCATTTTTTGCGGGGCGCGTTCGCCCCTCCCACGTTCCGATCGAGAAATCGATCCGATGCGTTTACTGGGAAACGACCTCCACCTGGTCAAGCTCAAACTCGACGGAGGTCTCGCGGCCGAACATGGACACGACCACGTTCACCGCGTTGTTGTCAACGTCCACACTCTCGACCGTGCCGGTGAAGGAGGACAGGGGGCCGTCCAGGATCCGGACGGTATCGCCGACTGCGTAGTTCACGATAATCTCCTTCTTTTCCACGCCCATGGCGTAGACCTCTTCTTCGGTCAGAGGGGTGGGGTCGTTGCTGGAAGTGCCCACGAAGCCTGTTACTCCGCGGACGTTCCGGATGACATGCCAAGTGTCGTCACTGTAAACCATCTTCACCAGCACGTAGCCGGGGAAGACTTTGCGGTCATAGGTCTTGCTGGCGCCGGACTCGGTGATCTCGGTGACGGTCTCCAGAGGAATGGAGACGGCGAGAATCTGATCCTGCAATGAGCGGGACTCTACGGTCTTCTCGATGGTGGCCTTTACAGTGTTTTCATAACCGGAATAGGTATGCACAACATACCATTTTGCAGTCTCTGCCATAACTTCGTACCTTAGTGGAACAGTCCAATCAGGGCGTCAATGCCGACCTGGGCAACGAAGTCGAACAGCCAGATGAACACGCCGACTGCCACGACGCAGCAGGCGACGATGGCGGTGTTCTTCAGCACCTGCTGGGGGGTGGGCCAAACGACCTTCTTCAGCTCGCTGCGCAGCTCGCGGAAGTACTTCTTGACCTTGCCCCAGGTTCTTTTGAACCAGTTTTCCTTTTTGACTTCAGCCATGATTCGGGCCTCCTTACTTGGTCTCGTTGTGAACGGTGTGCTTCTTGCAGAATCTGCAATACTTCTTCATCTCGAGACGGTCAGGGTCGTTCTTCTTGTTCTTCATGGTGTTGTAGTTTCTCTGCTTGCACTCAGAGCATCTCAAAGTGACTTTTACGCGCATAACGGCACCTCCTTAAATACTGCCTCCCTGTATCACCCCGCCCAGAGAAAATTTAGGAAACGGTCAACTACAAATTACCGCCCGGGGCTGAAAAAGGCGCACAAAAAAAGCCCTTTTTCACAGGTAAGGACATTCTATCATGGGGGGAGGGCAAAGTCAACTATTTTTTCTTCCATTTTTGGGGAAATTGTAGTATGATAGAGGCAAAACAGTCAGGAGGAAATGAAAAATGAAAATTATGGGAATTGACTACGGCGACGCCCGCACCGGCGTTGCGATTTCTGACCTATTATGTACGCTGGTCGGTTCCGCCACAGTGGTGCCCAGCCGCAATACGGAGAAGGCCATCGCTGACATCGTCCGTCTGGCACAGGAAAATCAGGTGGGGGAGATCGTGGTCGGTCTGCCCAAGAACATGGACGGCACCGAGGGCGTCCGGGCGGAGCTGTGTCGGGAATTTGCGGACAAGCTCGCTCAGGCCACCGGCCTGCCCGTGAGCATGTGGGACGAACGCCGAACCACGGTGGAAGCCCACAATATCCTGTCCCAGCACAATTATCACGGGAAAAAGCGGAAGGACACGGTGGACGCCGTGGCGGCGTCGCTGATTCTGGAGGGGTATCTGGCATATAAAAAGCGGAATGGCTGAACTATGACTTTGGCCGGTAGCACAGTTCCCGGATTCCCGTCGCAAGGAGCAGAACGCCGAACAGTTCTTTGAGGATGTCCAAGTCCATCCGGGTGCTGATGAGGGAAAAGACCGCCGCGGCGGCACATCCGGTAAAAATGGCGGGCAGGACTTTTTTGAGCGTTACCGCCCCCTGCTTCCAGCGGAGATAACAGGCAATCATGGCGGAGGGCAGAAAAAACAGCAGATTGATACCCCGGGCAGCGGTCTGGGGCATTTCCAGCACCAGCGTCAGCCACAGGATCAGCAGACTTCCGCCGCCGACACCCAGCCCGGTGAGAAATCCCAGCACGGTGCCGACGATCAGCGCGACAGGCAGGCTTTCTAGTAACATAAATACCGGTATCCTCCCCACAAAATCAGAATGCCCAGACCCCGGTGGAGCCACTTGACCGGGATTTTCCGACCCCACATGCCCGCCGCCCAGCCCCCGACGGCGCTGCCAAAGAGGTATGGAAGGGCGTCCTGCCAGGGAACCGTCCCCACGGCGGCGGAGACCGCCAGCGTCACCAGACAGATGGGCAGAATGATGGTGATGGAGGAGGGGAACACCTCGGATTCCTCCAGCGGCGTCAGAAGGGTCAGCAGGGGAACCAGCACCATGCCCCCGCCCGCACCGAACAGTCCGGCCACGGCGCCCGCCGCCAGACCGGAAAGCGCCATGCCCAGCCAGCTTTTCTTTTTCATAGCGAACACCACCCCTTGGAAGTTTTTCCATGGCGTGCGGTTTTATGCAGCTTCCGGGAAAAGCACGCCGGGGCGGCGAAAAAATCCAATTTATAGTAGAAAAATTCATATCTTTCTGTTAGAATGATTTCAAGAGGTGAGATGAATGGCAACTGTTTTTGATTATCTGAAATGGCGCGGCGACCTGTCCTTCGCGCAGGACCCCCTGAACCCGGTGGACGGGCTGATCTTCTGTGCCCTCTCGTATATCCCCTTCGTCGGTCAGGCGGCGGAGACGCCCAATGAGCCAATCGCGCTGCGGGATGCCGCGGCGGATTTCCTGTCGCTGGACGACTATGAAAGCCGCGTCCGGGCAAAAAACGACGCGATGATGCTCCGCGCTGCCGCCGAGACGGCGCGGTTCGGCGGGTGCAAAATGGTGCTGTACCGGGATCAGTTTGCCCCGGAGGAGGAGACACAGTTTGCGGCCATGACATTTCTGCTTCCCGACGACACGGCCTTCGTGGCCTTCCGGGGAACAGACCGGTCGCTGGTGGGCTGGAAGGAAGATTTCAACATGGCCTTTCAGGAGGCCGTCCCCGCCCAGCTGCTGGCGCAGGACTATGTCCGGGAGGTGGCGGCGGAGTACGTGATGCCGCTGCGTCTGGGCGGCCACTCCAAGGGCGGGAATCTGGCGGTTTTTGCCGCCGCAAGAAGCACGCCGGACATTCAGCAGCGGATTCTGGAGGTCTACAACAACGACGGCCCCGGCTTCACCGATTATCTCATGGGTGACCCCGGGTATCTCGCCATGGTGCCGCGGATCAAGACCTACGTGCCCCAGTCTTCGGTGATCGGGATGCTGCTGGAGCATGAGGAACCCTACACCATCATCAAGAGCAATCAGGTCAGCGTATTGCAGCACGACCCCTATTCCTGGGAGGTCATGGGGCCGAACTTTGTGCCGATGCAGTCCATCACGGCGGATTCCCAGTTCGTAAACCAGACCATCAAGGCGTGGATCGCCTCCATGGACACACAGGAGCGCAACCGTCTGGTGGACGCGCTGTTCGGGCTGCTGGGCACGGGGGGTATTGACAAGGCGCTGGACATTTTCCATCCCCGGAACATCCGTACCTATATCAAGACGCTGGGCAACGACCCAGAGACCCGTCAGATCCTCTCCGCCGAATTCCAGAATCTGATGGAAGCGGCGAAGCGGACCCGGATGCAGCCGGGGGACGCAAAGACGCTCCCGGAGGGAAAATAAGGGAAATATTGCGGTTAAAAATCCGCTCTGGGCAAAAAGCCCGGGGCGGATTTTGTTATGCTTTGCCAATGGAGACAAGGAAACGTGCAGTGCATACTGTTCAATTCGCCAAAAGTTAAAGAAAATGCAAAATAACACTTTACAACTTTAGCGTGATGAAGTATAATGCAGCCATCAGACATCAACCAGATGCCAATTCAGAAAGGAAGAAAAGAATATGAAAAAGAGCATTGCATGGATTTTGACCGTTATCATGATGCTGGCGCTTCTGACCGGCTGCGGCAGCAAATCCGCGAAATCCGACACGGAGTACGTCAAGAAGAACGGAAAGCTCATCGTCGGCATTACCGACTATGAGCCGATGGACTACAAGGACGAGAACGGCGAGTGGACCGGCTTCGACGCCGAGTTTGCCCGGATGTTCGCCAAGGAGCTGGGCGTGGACTGTGAGTTCTTCGTCATCGCCGACTGGGGTCAGAAGTTCTTCGAGCTGGATTCCAAGAACATCGACGCCATCTGGAACGGCATGACCATCACCGACGAGGTGACCCTGAACACCAACTGCTCCAACCCCTACGTGGTCAACGCGCAGGTGGTCATCATGAAGGCCGACGTGGTTGGCAATTACACAAGCACCGACAGCCTGAAAGACCTGACATTCGCCGTGGAGAGCGGCTCCGCAGGTGAGGACGCAGTCAAGGATCTGGGCATCACCGATTACGTGGCGGTGCAGGATCAGACCAAGGCCGTCATGGAGGTTTCCGCCGGTACTGCCGACGCCTGCGTCGTGGACATCACGCTGGCCAACGCCATGACCGGTGAAGGCACCAACTACGATGACCTCGCTTCCGGCATCAGCCTTAGCTCTGAGGAGTATGGCGTAGGCTTCCGCAAGGAGTCCGACCTGACCGACGCCTTCAACAAGTTTATGGAAAAGTGCCTCGCCGACGGTTCCCTTCAGGCGCTGGCCGATAAGTACAGCCTGACGCTGGTCGGCTGATAGAATCCGATTAAAGTAAAAAAACAGGCGCCGGTGGCATCACCGGCGCCCGTTGGAGAGAGGTAACCATTTATGTTCCTTCCGGTGACAATGGAGCTGCTCAGGGGCTTCTGGGAAACCGTAAAAATCTTTTTTTTGACGCTGGCATTCTCCCTGCCGCTGGGACTGGTGGTGGCCTTCGGCTCCATGAGCCGGTTCTGCCCGCTGAAACGGCTGACGCAGGGGTTCGTCTGGATTATTCGCGGCACGCCGCTGATGCTCCAGCTGATCGCGATTTTCTACGGCCCCGGTCTGCTTTTCGACATTCACATACTGGGACGGTTTGAAGCTGTTATTGTGGCTTTCGTCATCAATTATGCCTGCTATTTTTCGGAAATTTACCGCGGCGGCATCGAGAGCGTTCCCCGGGGGCAGTATGAGGCCGGACAGGTGCTGGGCATGACCAAGAGCCAGATTTTCTTTAAGGTCGTGCTTTTGCAGGTGGTAAAGCGCATTCTCGCGCCCATGGGCAACGAGTTTATCACTCTGGTGAAGGACACCGCGCTGGCGCGGATCATTGCCATTTACGAGATCGTCTACGTGGGCGAATCTTACATTAAAAAGGGGCTGGCATGGCCTCTGTTCTACACCGCGGCGTTCTATCTGGTGTTCAACGGCGTCCTGACGGTGCTGTTTGCGAAGCTGGAAAAGAAACTGAACTATTTCAGGGGTTGAGAGTATGCCGATTCTGGAAGTAAAAAATATCAAAAAAGGCTTCGGCGACACCGATGTGCTCAAGGGTGTCAGCTTTTCCATGGAGCGGGGGCAGGTGCTAGCCATCATCGGCTCCTCGGGAAGCGGAAAAACCACGCTGCTACGGTGCCTGAATTTTCTGGAGACCCCGGACGAGGGGGAGATCTGGGTAAACGGAAAGCTGCTGACGGGGGAGAACCTGTCTGACGATCAGATTCGTCAGAACAGGCTCCACTTTGGACTGGTTTTCCAGAATTTCAACCTGTTTCCCCAATATACGGCGCTGGAAAATATCATGCTCGCGCCAAGCCTCCTGAAAAAGGGGACCCCGGCGCAGATTCGGGAGACTGCCATGTCCCTGCTGGGCCGGGTGGGACTGTCTCACAAGGCGGATTCTTACCCCTACCAGCTGTCCGGCGGTCAGCAGCAGCGGGTCGCCATTGCCCGTGCGCTGGCCTTGCAGCCGGAGGTGCTGTGCTTTGACGAGCCGACCAGCGCTCTCGACCCGGAGCTGACGGGCGAGGTATTGAAGGTCATCCGGAGTCTGAAGGGCAGGGACAACACCATGGTGGTAGTGACCCACGAAATGGAGTTCGCCCGTTCCGTGGCGGACGTGGTGATCTACATGGCCGACGGCGTGATCGAGGAATTCGGCACGCCGGAGGAGGTTTTCGGCAATCCCAGAAGCGAAAAAACCCGGAATTTCCTGCAAGGCGCCCAGAACGCCCGTGACGGTCTGGCATAGACGATTCTTTCTTTTTCCTGTCATACAAAAGGCGCACTCTGCCGCAGCGGCAGAGTGCGTCTCATACTATAAAAGCTTACGTTTCATCAGAAAATCGTATAAAAGCAAATCTTTGCCCGAACAGGCTCTTGCAAATATCCGAATTGTCTGATAATATAACTGTGTATACGTAAAAAAAAGGAGTCGAGGCGATCGACCAGAAAAACAAAGGAGGCATTTGCACATGAAGGGAAGAATAATCGTATCAACGCTCCTTGCGCTGCTGCTTCTCGTCAGCATGCCCATGTCGGCGCTTGCGGCGACCTGGGACATCGGCAAGGGCGACATCACCGTAAACGCCGAGAGCGGCGGGCAGACGGTCAGGCAGGGAGGCGGAGCCGCTGTACCGGACAGCGCGCCCGTCATTACGGGAACCTCTAAGGAAAACAACGTCACCATCAACGCGGAAAGCGGTCAGACCGCAAGCGTCACACTCTCCGGTGTGAACATCGACGTGCGCGATAAGGGCAAGGCCGCCGTTTCCACCACCGGCGAGGGCAATGTCAGCATCGAGCTGAACGGCGAAAGCACGCTCAGGAGTGGCTATGAGCATGCCGGCCTTGAAAAGAACAACGGCGGCAGCCTGACCATTGCGGACGAGGACAAGAACGGCAAGCTGACCGCCTGGGGCGGCCAACAAGGTGCGGGCATCGGCGGCGGAAGCGGAAAGGACGGCAGCAACATCTTCATCACCGGTGGCGGGGTCAACGCCATCGGCGGCCTCGCCGCCGCAGGCATCGGCGGCGGCCTCGGCGGCAACGGCAGCAACATCACCATTTCCGGCGGCAAGGTCGGGGCCACCAACGGCCTCAACGGCGCAGGCATCGGCGGCGGACAGCACGGCAGTGGCAGCAACATCACTATCTCCGGCGGCGAGGTCAACGCCATCGGCGGCGATTCGAGCGCGGGCATCGGCGGCGGCCACACAGGAGATGGCAGCGACATCACCATCTCCGGCGGCGAGGTCAGTGCCAGCGGCGGCGAGAACGGTGCGGGCATCGGCGGCGGAGTATATGGCAAGGGAGAAGGCATCACCGTTTCCGGCAATGCACAGTTGAAGGTGCGGGGCGGCAGTGTCCACGGAGATTACGGAACGGGCGCAGGCATCGGCGGCGGCGGCAGCTATGGCACCGACGGCGCAGAGGTGGAGCCGGATATTTGCGCGCTGAACCCCGGCGGAAAAATCGAATATTACGCGCCCCGCAAACCCATGTCGGGAACTCCCAGCAAAACGGTCACCAACCCCACCGGAGACTTTGTATGGGACGGCGGCACGGTGACGACGCCCGCCACCTGCACGGAAAAGGGGGTCAGGACTTACACCTGCACCAGCTCCTCCCATACAAAAACCGAGGATATCCCCGCCCTGAACCACAGCTTTGCAGGGCAGGAGTATGTTTCCGACAACAACGCCACCTGCGAACAGGACGGCACCAAGACGGCAAAGTGCGCGCGCTACGGCACGGGCGGCTGCACGGAAACGGACACGGTAACGGACACGGGCAGCAAGCTCGGGCATCTATTTGAGGACTATGTTTCCAACAACGATGCGACCTGCGAGCAGGACGGAACAAAGACGGCAAGGTGCGTGCGCTACGGCACGGGCGGCTGTATGGCAACAGACACGGTAACGGACACGGACAGCAAGCTCGGGCATCTCTTTGAGGACTATGTTTCCAACAACGATGCGACCTATGCGCACGACGGCACCAAGACGGCAAAGTGCGTGCGGTATGACCAGTGCGGGGAGACCCACACCATGCCGGATGAGGGAAGCCGGTTAATAGCTCCTCCCCTCTACCGCGTGACCGATAAGGACGGCAGGGACATTGCCTACACGGCCGAGCAAAAGGGCGGCGTGCTGACCGTCACCGTTGACGAGGACCTCGCCATTCTCACGGGCAGACTCAGCGGCATGACCGCCCTCAGGGCGCAGGGCATAGAAAAGATTATTTTTGTCACCAACGGCGCAAAGACCGCCGTAAAGCTCTCTACCATCATTTCAAAGCTCACCGCGAACGGCGTCTTCCGCCTCACCCATGACGGCAAGGCCGCCACATTCACCCTCGGCTAAAGCATGGCGGATGTGAGCCCCATTCTCACCAGGCCGTAAGCCAAATCTC
>ERZ773136.225-NODE-225-length-65721-cov-3.686809_pt1 | contig 65721 bp, 83 predicted proteins | sample MGYA00580855_ERZ773136 | MGnify/ENA primary metagenome ERZ773136 (study PRJEB29015, sample SAMEA2737860) | human gut metagenome | biome: human gut; feature: human-associated habitat; material: faeces | place: China | collected 2012 ... | reverse complement strand
CTGATGTTCACTTCCTGGTCAATTCCGTTGTCCTTGCAGAATTGGACAAAGCACTCGCGCTTCTTCTGGTCGTGGTCTTGGTTGGTCATTGTTGAGTGATATTAAATAATGATGGGGCGTCTTGATAAATCTGAAGACGATGTTTAGCTGCAAAGTAGTAGTGCTCGTCGATCTCAATTCCCAGAAGTGGAAAGCCCAAGGCGTGGCAAGCGATGGCGATACTGCCTGATCCGAGATGGGTGTCTAGAATTTTCCATTCCGGCAATGCGAACCGCTTAAGCAACCACGCATACAGTGCGACGGGTTTTTGTGTGGGGTGGATACGTTTCTCGTTGAGTGCTTTATTCCCTTGTATAACACGTCCTTCTGAGATGCTTTTTCCCTGAAGCATTCCGTTCCACATGAAAGGGAACATACGAACGGAACTAAACAAGTTGGTTGCGGCTATTTCACAGTCAGAAAATGATGAGGCGCCATTACATTTGTCCCATACAATCCGGCCATGGTCGAAAACATAGTCGTAATAATTGCAGCCCCAGACAATGTAGTATTTTGCAACACGGCGCAACTCATTGAAATATTCAGCAGTCGGGACGTTCCATTTTTCGGACTTGACATATAGTCTGGATACGCCGATTGAAGACACTTTCTTGCCATAGAATTGTCTTCGTTCGGGGCCCCTGAAATATGGTGGATCCACGATGGCAAGATCGAATTCCGCGTCACCGAGCTTAGGCAGAATGTCCATGCAATCTCCGTGGTGGAGTGTGATATTATTGAAAGCTTCCATTATTCTATAGCCTTGATCAATTCTTTTACTTTCATATTCCTCTCATTGTTTCTTGGTAAAACTTTTCTTCTTCTATGCAGTCACTGCATTTCTCGCCGTCTTCTGTGGTGACGATCTCGTCGGACTCTGCGCCGCACCATTCGCATACGCCGTGGTGCAGGTCGGCAGGGGTGTAGGTTGTTTCGGTTATCATAATTCTTTGTTGGCTTCTATGTTTCTCCATTCTGCATAGTTCTCAATCCAATTATCGTAGCTGTCAAGCATGATGGTATTTGGTTTATCCTTGGGGCTTAGACACTCTCCACATACGAGATTTCGGTTGAGGTTTTCCAGTTCATACCAACCATGGTGCTTGGCGTATTGCTTGACGAAGGCCGTCCACGCCAATATGCCCCATGATTCATACAGCTCTTGCGGCGGCTCAGGAATGTAAAGTTCCTTGCCGCACCTTTTACATTTTGGATGCTCTATCCGATAGCGCAACTTGGCGCGAAATTCATCAACGGTCATTGCTCTATTCCTCCTTTCTTTTGACACGGGCAGTCGGGATCGTGGGTGATGCCGCCTTTGTAGCGACCCTGATAGATGATATAGGAATGACCGTTATACTCTACCGTATGGAGGTCGTCACGGCGGTTTTTATCATCTATTTTCTGTAATCTTTCTTGTATCTGTTGTCTTTCCTCCGGCGTATGCTTTTTGCACCCCGTCAGCGTCAAGGCAAGCAGGGCGAGAATTGATAGTGTCAGTTTCTTTTTCATATTTCGTCCTCCACCGAATTTACAAGTTTAACAAAATCCTCTACATCCATATAGTCGCATCCGAAGTTCTCGGCAGTTTTCTTGTCCGTGTCAGACCATTGCCCATCTTTACCTGAAGCATCGCCTATCATAAGGCAGTCTTCATCATAGATTATATGCTCTCCCCTAAACCATTTAGTTTGAACCCTGCTAAAAAGACTGTCAAGCATCCCTGTATTAGGCTTGCGGTATTGGTCGTTCTTATCATTAGAATAACAGCAAGAGTATTCTACGAACAACCCTGTATATTCCTTTATAGAGCGTATAAGATACTCCATTTTGAACACAAAGTTCCTACGGTTCACAAAACCACTTTCTACACCGCCTTGATTGCTGACGATAAGAAGAGCCAAAGGCTGCACCTTCTTGATAGCATCAAGTACTTCAACCCTAAACTCCATGTCCCAAATACCCTTGGGGAATGTCTCACCGCTCTTGGTTTTGATAATCGTACCGTCTAAATCGGCAAATAGTACTTTATAGTTTTTCATTGTTGGTCTTTTTTTATACTTCCATTATAGCAGCCAAGCCCATAGTGTTTACTACAACATTCATAGTTAAACTCACAGGCTACACAACCTACCCACCTATGACCGAGATATTTGTGAACTATATCACATTCAGATGGTACACAAAGCGGGCCATCAACATGAGCACATCCCTCGTTTTTATAAACAGGGCAGTTATAAACAGGGTCACTGTTACATAACCTATACCAAACTCTTTTTATTCTCTTTATTATTTTCATTGCTCGTTCAGTTTACATCCGTTGGCGGTGAGCCATTCAATTTCTTGCACGGCACACTCTATAAGGCTGTCGGTATGCGTAAGCCCCTTTATTACTCTTGGCTTCTCCGTACAGTAGTAGCCGATGCTCCATTGCCTGCCGTAGTCCATCGGAGCTATATCGAGCCAATATTCGTATTTGCCACTGTGAATTTTGAACGGCAGAAGTTCGAGCAACGCACTCAGGCTCCACACAGGCTCAATATAATCGCCTCGGTAGATGTCTTTGGCCGAACTGTAAGGCATTGTGAGTAATAGCGGCGTTTCCCACTCCGCAATATCCTTTATCATTGGCTCCGTAATCGTGCGTATGCTCATATCCGCCGTATCAGCCGGAACTCCGCAGCGGAGAAGTCGGTCGGATTGGCCTTTAGTTGTTGCTATGTTTGTGTTCATTTGTTATTTTACACTTTAAATTGTTTGATATTCATCTACTTGCAGTCCGTTGTCGGATTAAGCATATCCGAGTCGGCTTATTCTGCATCGTTATACTCTGCTACCCCGAAAGTCTCGTCCCAATCATGGTCGGACATGCCATCATCAGCTGAGCAGTCAGCATATTTATGCCTATCCGGATTTTGTCTGTTCCAAAATTTATCTTTGCAATGTCCGCAACAGAAAGCCTGCGCCCATTGGATTTTCTTGAACTTTATATGACAGACCGGACACTCAATAATTTCGCCAACTTTCGCTTCCTTGTTGGTGCGGTATAAGCCTTTCTTCTTCAGTTTCATACTCTTTCTCCTAATTTGATGATGAATACTTCTTCTTCGGGTGCACCCCAAGCGGGGTTGCCGAAACCTATGTGCATACTCTTGATTTCACGAAGCATCGTTGTGGAGGTATAGCCACGGTGGAGGCGGACATGAGTGTATTCTTGCCACACTTGATCTGTAGGGAGCGAGGCAAGATACCTCAATGCTCCATCTCGTCCGCTGTCTATACGGAGGAATCGTTTTACCCAATGATTGGAGAGAGCGCGGTACTCTTCCGGCTTTTCGCCGGATTCCTCCATGTCGTACCATTTGTGCTTGAGGACTAAATCAAGTATTTTCATTATCAGTTCTGATTTATGTGTTTACACTGTGTTATGACTGTCTTAATCTCCCTCCCGGAATAGGAACACCACCAATATGGTTGGAATAGATTTGGCGAATGGGTGCAATGTCGACAAGATTCACACAAATTATCGCTGCCTTTTGCTGTTCGCGGTGGAAAAGCCGGTTTGTTTGGCTTGAATGGGCTATTCTGATTCATATTCGAGTAACAGGTTAAGTTCATCGCCCTCTTCACTGTAGAGCCTTTCGCGCGAGGCGTAGACAAGGGGTAGGGCATAGCGCCACTGACCTTTGTCTTCATCCCATGCGTCCTCAGAGAGCTTGTCTATGACGATGTAGACCGGCGTATCAGCAGGCAGGTTCTTGATTTTCTTTCTCAGTTCGCCGACGGTCATAGGCGTGGCGTGCAGTATGTAGTCGGGGATTGCTGCGGGATTTATCATAGTCTGTTTCTTTTAGAGCTCGGGCAGCGGCATCCATGCGATTACACTCTCGGTTTTGATAGCACCGCCATTAAAACCTTCTTCTGAATATCGGTCTGTCATGTAGAGCGTCAGATAACGACCTTCATAGTAAGACTGATAGCAGATAATTATGCGTTGCCTAATGTCGGGGAGCTGTTCGCAGGGACGATTCCATTGATTCGAGAGGACGATGCGGCCGAAGTTCACGAGAATATCTTTATATCGCTCTTTGGCCTCCGGCCATGGTCTGTCAATTAGCATGTCGACGTCGTCCAGAAAATGCTTGTCGGCCCATTCTTCTGCCAATGTAGTTAAGCTGAGATCTTTCATGATTTTTCTAATATTAAACCTCCGTTGAGAACGTGATCAATTTCAAATACATTCATTTTGAGAAGGTGTTTAAGCTCAGGCCGATACCAATTTAGTACGCGGACGTCTTCAGGAAATGTATCTTTGCTGAATGTTCGGTTATGGTGCATCGAGCCGCCGCAAACAGGGCAGCCTATAACGAATGGGGTAACGCCTTTATCCTTATACGTAGTGAAGACTCGGAAGTGGCATTTTTCGCATTGATACTGGTCGACGGTGTTACGGCCATCGTATATTTCCATGTTCTCGACATGTGCCAATAGGCTGTTGTATTTCCTTGAGAGCTGTTTCTTTGTCATTGTTGGCAGTTTATTAATCCAATAACCCAGAGAGCTGAGTGAGCAGCAGTCATGCTCTCACCATTCGTAAGGGCTATTATACATTGCTCCCCTAAGGGAGTGATAGTAAGAATTTTGTCGGTGTTGATGAGAATCGGTTCTCTTACGGTCTCAAATACATCCTCGCCTTCAACCCTGCGTGAAACAGAGCATAACATATTAACCTCTATGAATTTTGCCATAGTTCACAGTTTTAAAACCATGTCAGGACTACAAACTCATTTCTCGGATCACTCTCGGCAAGCCATTTGCAGATTGTCGAAATGAAGTTTTCAGGCGTCGTATCGACAGAGTGACTTTTCAGCCACCCGCAGAACGACTCTTTGTCATTGGCGATCTCTGCAATGAGCATGACGAGGTCGGCCCTTGGTATGGCGAGCCATTCTGAACTTTCCACGTCTTCTCCATAAAATTGGATGTCACTGCTGTGATCATAAAGCAGCCGGTTGATTTCGGCCATTCTGTTTCCGAAATAGCCACCCCCGTAAGTTACCTGATAGACAGGGGAATGATGGATTCTTAATGCCATTGTGATAGTTTATTTATTGGTTTGACTTATGCAATATCTTTAAGCTCGTCGTCAAGAGCCTTTCTGAGCTCTTTGAAATCATCGTCGATGAACTCTGAGAGTTCGCCTGAGTCTTCGTCGTAGTGAGAGGCGATGATTTCAGTCACATATCCCCATGCGGATATAAGCTCGTCGCATGCGGGTGTAATGTCGTCGCCCGGGGAACTTTCCCATTCACCACAACATTTATAGTTGACCTCAATTGTCCATCCGTCTTTCATGTAGCAGAGATAGTTCTCGATTGCGTCGTCGCTTCTGCAACTGCCGCAATCATCAAAATCATAATCTGAGCTGCCGATTTCGTGGTCAGTGTTCCTGATGAGTCCGACAAGTGTGGGAATGAGAGCGTTGAGGTCTGATTCGGTTTTCATTGTTATCGCGGATTATTGGCTTGACTTATATTATTTGATGCTGTAAGTTAATAATTTGCAGCTATTTGTGCAAGCGTATCCGCAGCCATATTGCCACCTTAACAATTGTCAAGAAATGTCATTGCTTTGCGCTCTCAGCGGCATCCTCTTCCGCCATTATTGAGTCTGCCAGAATACGGCATCGGTTGGCGAGTACTCTGACGCATAGAGACATCGTATCTGTTATCTTCATCTTATGTCCGAAAGTTTCGGCAATGTCAATACATAATACTGAGATGAGCACGCAGTAAGGATTTTGTCGGCGATTACATGTATTTTTGATTCGTGCCGAGATGATTTTGTCCATTCTTGTATCGAAATCCTCGACATAGGTCATTAACATGCGGGCCAGAGTTACCCGAGCCGCTATCTCTTTGTGGGGGCGACCGACATACTGTCGCGATGCCTCATTCGTGAAGGTACACCAGCATTTGAAAAGATCGAGTAAAACATCATCACGCAGTCTTGCCAGATAACTCTGATAAGTATACCACGCCCGGCCATAACTGGCGCGAAGTTCTGAGTCGTATTCCTCAATACAGTTCCGCAGTTGCCTGTTGTGACGCTTGTATTCGTCAAGCCGGTGCTTCCGGCAATACATTATCATTGCCTTGAGCTGATCGAAGGCGAGTGCCGTAAGCATCTGCGGTATGAAGTTCATCATCACGGCCTCTCTCGCACCGAACAACTTTATACATTCGTCAGAGGTAAGAGGTTTAGGCTTTTCAGGCGTAGCAGATGAAACTTTGACATGATAATCGACGATGGGCGATACGGGCACACGCTCGGTAGTGACGCCCATCTTTGCCAGTAGTTTCCTGTCTAATGGCGGCTGATCATTTAACATTTGAATTTTCATTGTTTGATAGGAAATTAAAGCGGCCCGGACTAAGAGTCCGAACCGTCGAAAAGATTTTTAGGGGGTGGAGGAACGAGGTCATCGAACAGTCCGGGGATTCTCGGCCGCAACGCCTCGTATTCATCTCTGAAAAAATCCTCCTTGGTTCGATTATACTTCTTGCCTTTTGCTGTATGGACATCGTAAGTATAATCAGGTATGGGAATAGGATAGCGGCGCACATCTTCAATCCAATGCTCTACGTCCACCATTCTGTGGTCATAGATGAAGTTTTGAAGATGATCCGCGTCTCGGTTCTTGCGGCACTCGCATAGGAGAAGCACCGCTTTGCTCACGAAAATGCGGCCTTTGCCTTCGGGATGGTTTTTGTTGACTAACTCATGCCCTTGCCATAAGGCTTCAATCTCTGAGGTGATGAGTCCGTAGCAGTCCTCCGCGCTGATAGTGAACAGACGCTTCCAGACATAATCGCGAAAGCCCGAGTGCCATAGCTCCAGAGCGAAGAATCCGGCGACTCTCGCATCGGCCCGTCGGATGGCCTTCTGCATCGCGCTGCTCACCTCAAAGAAGTTATATCCTGATACAGTTCTTTTAATCATAACTTGCTGTTATTTTGATGGTTGCTTCTGTAAAAGTAACCAAAATTAACGGAATATGCAATCGTTATGACCGCCATTTTTACGATGTTTTTTTTCAGATAGTCAGTAGCTTAGAATTTGAATTTACATGAAATATTATATTCGACGAGCTGTTTGGTCTTACCTTTGCCGTTGTTGGTGATGCCTTTGAGGTTGATACTGTCGCCGAAGTTCTTTTTTATGAACAATATCGAGCGACGCTCTTCTTCCTGATTACGGATTGCCGCAAGTCCTCCGGCGTTAACAAAGGTGCCTTTCTGGGCAAAGTTATAGCGTAGGTCTGTGAGAATGCGACGTTCCTTATATTTCATGTAGCAGCTTATCCAAAAGTCCTCTTTGAGCCGGATTTCCTCGTTCCACCAGACGTTCTTGTTGTAGCGGACGCCATAGGCGCACCCGGTGACCATTTTTGAAAGAGAATAATATCCCCATTCATTATACATCATAGGAGAGATGGCTGAGGTAAAACCGAACAAGTGAACATCGAGAAGGCACGATAATTCATACAGCGATTCTATAATATGGGTTATTCGGTCTGGATCGCGAATAGCGCCGACTTCACCTTTTTCGCTATAGAGTGCTTTGACAGCATGAACGTCGTCATCGAGCATCATAAGATCACCGAAGTGTCGGGCCATCCAATTTCGTTTGGGTATCAGACCGATAACGTCATCAGGATGAGTCACTATTTCGCATTCGGGATTGTATTCATGATAGAGGTCTTTTTGGCTCTCGGCCACGCAGATAATCGGATTATTCACGAGCTTTTTTGCGTAAACTCTATCGTGCCGTTTGTGGGACGGTATTACAATTTTGAGGTCGCTCATTTCCTTGCGCCCTCCAATGCGACCCTGACATCTTTAATGTCGATTACATTGCTTTTCGAGACCTTGCCGGTCTTATATGAACGCATCCGCTGCATCCCGAGCCGTTCACGAAGCCAATTACTGTCGACTTCATTAGACGACTGGATGATGAACAGCTCATGCCGCTCGTCAAACTTAGGGACAAGAGGATAGATGGCGGTATCGTCAGTAATGGAATTGAAACGCTCTTTGAACGGATCGCTCTTCTTTTCGAGCGTGAGCTCTACGCCCCAATCCTGTAGTTCTGACGTATCCCACTCATTTAACATGACATCCATATCATTTTCCCCGAAGCTGACATTGTCCTTGGTGGCATATTCGCGTAGTTTCCTGACGTCTGTATCAGGGCTGAGAATTTTGCAGGGCAGCTCTTTGTATCCGAGATCCTTGCAGACCATCAACCGCAGATTGCCGCAGATTACTATGTAGCGGCCATCGGCATAGGGAAAGACTATCAGCTCACGAAGCTCAAGCATCTCCGGGGACTCGGCGATGCTCTTCTTCAGCGCTTCATATCGGCTGTCCCGAAAGAACCGGGGATTCTTCGGGAGGCCGGGTAATTGTCCCCTGTTGTAATCCAGAAGACTGATTGATAACATTGTGTTTTCGGTCATTGCTATTATTCTTCATCATTATTGTTCTTCATCTGAATAGCCATTAACGAAACCTATGTATTTTGCCGGGCGCGAATTTCGAGAGCCTCACGGAGCAATTTTTCAATACCATTGCAGCCAATGCGCCTAAGGTAGACCAACGCCGCGATTATCACGTCGGCGGTGCATTTCTCCCTTTCGCTCCAACCCTGGAGGTCAAGATCCCGGAAGTCAGTTGCTTTGCGCAACTCTCTCCATTCTCTGGAAATACCATAAAATGAAACAGAGGGAGAAGAGTCTGGTGTTATATCGCCTTTGGTCATTGCTACCTGTTCGCATTGCTCGGCAAATTTGTTCAGAGGTATTGCCATTGGTAAAGATCGGGTTAGGTGAATGACTGGTTAGTTCTCGCTATGAGGCTCAGGGAGGGGAACGATTGCAAGGTGGCATTATATCTGTGATGTTATTTGAGCTGTTCGGGAATATTATCGTCATCTTGGGCTTCATCCTCGAGGAAGTCAAAGAGCGAGGGCGCTTCCTTTTTGTTAGCGGCCTGGGCGCAATACTGTGCGCCGTCGAGGAAATAAGTTGACGATAGTTCGATGCCCCAGCCTTTGCGGCCCTTGTTGAGCGCACAATAAGGTACCGTCATCAGGCCACCGAATGGGTCAAGAACAATATCACCGGGATTGCTCATCTGGTCAATCACACGGTTCACGATGTCGAATTGAAGAGGACATAAGTGTTGCTCCTTACCCTTGACAGACTGAATGGTGTTGAGAGTGCGCATTCGGGCAATGTCAGACCATACATCGTCAGTCCAACTGCCGGGCTGGAGTAGCATGAAGCCCGTGGGAAGTTTGCCGTGCAGCTCCAGTTCTTCAGCGATCTTCACGACGTAATCATAATCCCATACATTGTTGAGGGTATAGCGGCGGAAGTATCGGTAAATGGCTTTGTGATCCATCTTCGCTATCTCTTCGGGAGTCATAAGACGGTCGCCGGAAGAGCGAGTATAGCCGTGGGCATCCATCTGCCAGCGTGCGCGGCTGTATCCGTCAGGATTATCCCACTGCCTCGTCTGCTCGTTCCACCATTTCTTTTCCTTGACAACAGGGATGTCCGCGTAGGCATTTGTGCGGTCAGTGGCAGGCTTGCGGAAGATGAGAAGATATTCCGGCATGCCGACGCCCATCTTGGTGCCGTCCTTGCACTGCTCCGTCCATCCGAGGCGGTAGGTCTGATTGTTCTCTCGGACAACATCAGTTACGATGGTTTTCATGCCCATGTAGGCAAACCCATGTCGGGAGTAATGAGCGATGCAGTCGCAGTGGAAGGGATAGACAGTCTGGCATCCCATTCCGCTGAGGCCCATCGGCACGATTCTATCTTTGACATGGATAACGGCCATGCGGCCCGGTTGTAGCACTCTGAACAGATTAGGAGTTAGAAAATCCATCTGCTTGAAAAACTCTTCGTTGCTTTCCGAGTGTCCAAAGTCGGCATAATTGGGCGAATACTCGTATTGTGTCGCAAATGGAATAGAGGTTACGATGAGACCAACGGAATTGTCCGGGTAGAGTTCGGTTTTCTGCAACTCCAGAACATTGTCATTGTTGGCTATGCGGTAGCCATCACCAACAATCTCAACGCGATCGACACCCATTTTGCGAGCGAGGTGCGCGGCCATCTCTTTATGAGAGAGTCCGTATTTCTTTATTATTTCAATCATGTTGTGAACAAGTTTGTCATGTTTCTGCCACTTGGCCTCAAGACTCTTGCGGACGCTGCGCTCGGCCTCGGTGTAAATGAGGTCGACCCTTACGACTTTTGTCTGAAGGAATCGTTGCAAGCGGTGGATTGACTGGATAAAGTCATTAAACTTGTAGCCTATACCGAGGTATATGGCCCATGAACAATGACGCTGAAAGTTACAGCCGGAACCGGCAATGACTGGCTTTGCAGCCAATTCCTGTATCCGGCCATAGGAGAAGTCGAGGATGTTTCGCTCTCGTTTCTCATAGTTCTGAGAACCGTAGATTGATTTGATTGTCGGAATGGCTTTCTCGATAGCGTGGCGCTCGATTTCGAGATCGTGCCAGATTATGCGGTGCGCGTCGGGATCTTCGGCCCTCAGTTCCATCATCTTGGCTATTCGGTCGGGCAGACTCTCGCGCTTTTCTTTTGCTGACTGTTGCAGGCCCATAGCCTCGCAAGCAAAGAGTACGGGATTGCCGTATTTGTCGACGCTCGGTTTAGAGTAGTCAGTCGGTATCTCGTGCCATCGCAAGTCAAGTTCCGGCAGGATATAACCCTCATCATCGGCTTCGTCGCCGGTAATGTCTGAGGGTTTGCTGACGAATAGGGCCCATGATGAAATCCACAGCCAGAACTCTTCTTCCTTGTGAGGGTAGAGGGTGAGATGATCGGCGTGCGTTGAGTCTCGCTTAAAGAAGCGTGTTTTGGCCTGCGACACATCCATGATGCCGAGGAAATCGGCATAGGCAAGTAGTTCTATATAGTCGTTGGGGGAGGGTGTAGCGGTTGCCACATAACGGAACTTGATGCATTCTGCCTGACGGCGGACCTGCATGGGGCCGCCGTCACCGGTGAACAGACGCATAAACTCTCGGAATGTCTTTGAGCCACCGAGACCCCTCAGAATGGAAGCCTCGTCAAGACTGGCGACAATGAACAGCTCAGGGTCTAACTTGCCGTCGCGGATACTTTCGTAATTGGTAAGATAGATACCGTCACCGTCCATTTCTTCGGGGCGCCGAATGAATTTAGGGGGGGTAACCCATCCGAGAATGTTCTTGGAGTCCTCAACAAATTCTTGTCTGACCGATAGCGGGCAGACTATAAGGCCGGATCCATGTCCGACCTTTGCGAGAGTGAGTCTGACGGCTTCCAGCTGAGTTACGGTCTTGTGTAGGCCGAATGATGCGAAACACGCTCTCTTGCCGCCCTCGACAAGCCATTTTACCATCAGCTTGTTATGCGGTTTGAGGTTAGGGTTTATTTCGCTCATGTCAACCTTGAATCCGTAATCCTCGGAGATTTTTATTTTTGATTTGAGAAATTCCTGATACTCCATACTAAAGCAAGCGGCGACACTCAGACGATGAGCGGCGCCGCGTTATGGGTTGATGATGTGTGTTATGGAGGGATTATTTCTTCCCCTTCTTGCTCTGGTCGCCCTTCTTAAGCCCTTCGAGCTGTTCGCAGATGGCCACCTTATGTCCTGCTCGGATGAGCTTGGGAAGATATGTGTCGAGGGCATGGTGAGGGAATCCTGCCAACTTGTATCCCTTGGTGGTGGTGAGTGCCAGATTGAGAGTCTTAGCTGCTCTCTCGGCGTCCTCATCGAAGCACTCGTAAAAGTCGTTGACTCGGAAGAGCATGAGGGTTCCGGGATGTTTGGCTTTCATCTCCTTGAACTGCTTCTGAATGTCTTTTCCCTTAGGAATAGATATTTTGTCAGCTCGGGGAGCGTCGGCAGATGAAGCGGGCTCTTTGGGCTTAGGGAGTAGCTTGCCATCGATATCATATCCGAGTTCCTTCAGCTTCTCGGCGTTCTTGGCGAGGTCTTTGTCAAGTTTCATTGTGAACTTGTGTGTCATCTCTCTCCATTCCTTGGGCATCCATTCCGCAAGCACTTCACCGGCGCAGAACTGATATAGTCCATTATAGGTCATATCCGCACTTGCAAATATGGTGCGCATGAACTCTCTCATCCACATCGGCCAATCTGCCCGATTCTGCCTGATTACGCCTATGAATGAGCGTTCAGTCACTTTGCCGTAACCCTTATGTCCATATCGTTCAAGCATCTCGGAGCCGCAGAGAGAGAAGATAATAGATTGGAATGCGAACACCTCGGCATCGCTCAACTCTCCTTTGCGCTTGGCTACTCCAAGATTGTTAGCCATTGTCCGAGATTCCGCTGCGATATTCTCCATTGCGATCTCTTTTATCCGGGCGCGTTTCTGAATTAGCTTCATGGCATCCACGGATTGAGATGATGTTGCCGATGTCGCAGGTGTCGTGGAGTTGTCATCTTCGTCGGCGTTACTTTTGCCTTTGAAGTAACGCCATTCCGGCTCAATCTTCATACTGTCGTAAGTGAAGAGTCGCAGACACTCGTATACATTCCCCATTTTGATATTTCGCTTGAGGCGATTATCTTTATACCAACACTTCCCCTCGAATAATTCGTTGGACTTGACAACCTCATATCCTGCCGCTTTGATTGCCTCGAAAACGGCAGCTTTGAGGGCTTTGGTAGAAGGGTTGCAGTAGCCGTCAGTATCTATAATTACAACGCAGCCGGTTTCGAGAGCGGCGCCGCGCCTGATTATGGGGCGGTCGTAACGATTGAGAATGTCGAGTATGAATGCCGCGTGTTTGGCGTAGAATCGGGTGCGGTCAGTGCATTTGCCGGCGTCCTCGGTTTTCATTTCCCAGAATAAGCACCCATGATTGGCGGTGTTGTATTGACATTCTGAACACTTACGGCCGCAACCTCCTTCAAAATCCTCATCTCTGGAGTCATTGGTCTGATACCAGGGTGCGTTGCCTATGGACATGAAGAGAGATTGAGTGAAACTCTCTGCTGTCTGTTTGGAAAAGCCGCCGGCGTTGTTGGAATAGACGGAATGGTAACGCCTCTGATGCTCTTCATCAAGTTTGGCTATTATCATTGCGGCCGCTATGCTCATCTTGTCATCCTTGATGGCCAGCATGAGCTCCGGGATAAGATTGTTGAGTTTGACGCGATCCTGAACGAAACGGATAGATTTGCCAAAGCGGGCCGCTATCTCTTTGGGTGTCTTGCCTTTTTGGATGAGCTGACCAAAGGCAAAAGCTTCTTCAATGGGATCGACATCTTTGCGCTGAAGATTCTCCGTTATCATCGCATCGAAAGCCTCGTCGTCGCTCATCTCGCGCACAATGGCGGATATTTCGGAGAACCGATTGTAAGATGCGCCTTTGGGTGCAACACAATCCATTTCAGCCCATTTGTCTGAAAGTTTCTGGAAAGCTCGGTAACGGCGCTCACCGCAGACAATTTCATATTCGTAATGAAAGTCTGCATTGCCATCGACAACGGCGAAACGCTTTTTGTCTTTAATGGGTCTGACTGTGATAGGCTGGAGCAATCCTTGTTTTTCGATGTTGTCTGCAAGCTCCTGAATCTCTTCCTCATCAAATGTCTTGCGGGGATTCATCGGTGACGGATGCACCAATGACAGCGGGATTTGTCTAATTTCCATAGTTGGTATTTATTGGTTTGACTTTTAGTTTGTTATACTGTAAAGATAGCTATTATTGGCGGGAAATAAAAATATATTGGCCACCATTTTTCCGCCATTTTCTGTCGAGGATACTGAAGAAACCACGACGGGCACATTCTTCGAACAGCTCACGGTCTTCGGGTTTAATCAGAGCGGGTGTCAAGCCGTTGAGAGTTGTGTATCGCGGCATGGCGAAACGCCTGCGGATAGCCTCGATGGCGCCCTTGTCTTTAGTGCGCCATCTGATAACAAGTTTTACCGCCATGACTCACCTGACATTTCTACAAAGTTGAACATTTCGTGGCAGCGGTCGTATATGTGTTCACCGTATACATCGCCTATCTGGTCAGGCGAAAGGTTAGAGGTGACGTGCGTAAAATCGCCGTGTCTGAGGTCGTAGCGCCGTTGAAAAATATACTGAAAAACGTTCTCCATGTTTCCGTAATATCCGATAGGGATACATTCGCGACCAACCTCGTCAAACGCCTGGCGGCATGTTGTGATATAGTCCTCAATGCCGGGATAGCCGTTTTTTGCAAACATTCCGGCTACGTAGCTCGCGTTGGTTATGTTGAAACCGTATGCCCAGGCATCTTTGTGCATGGCGCGCGGTTGCAACGTCTTGCGGTAGTACGCAGGGGGTCGCATGATCCGGCAGTAGTCACGGATGATTTCGAGCATCGTCGACTTGCCCGTTCCGATGTCGCCCCACAGCCATAGCCCTTTGTCAGGGTCGTATCTGCCATCGAGCATCAGGCACCACCGCACAAGATCGTTGAGTAACGGCTTCATGGCAGAGGTTATTCTGAATCGGGGGCAGACAGACCTGCATACGTCGAGAAATTTAAATTTCTCCTGACGTGTCACGTCTCTTAAGCCGTCCGCTCGGCACGACACGCCCTTTGATTGGTATGCCGCCTCTTGAACTGTCCGGCCTATAGGTTTGGGATTGCTCATTTTTCTGTCTGTTTTCTTTTTGTCGTTGCTCGTCATCGAATATCCATGAATTGGCGCGGTTCTGCCAACTTGTTAAACGGCGGTTAAATTTATCGAGCCAGCCAACGGCGGCAAAGTTGTCGTAAAACCTCCGGGCACATTCCTCCCAATTCTCAAGACGCGTTTCTGCGTCCTGACTCAGGAAATACCGTAGTACCTCGTCAAGAGTCGGCGGGATAAAAGAATCTTTCGTTTTTGTTTTTTTCGGCCGTTTCTCTTTCGGAAAACTAAACTCGGTTTGACGCGCGTGCGCTACGCTCTCGCCGTTAGGCGAGATATATGTTTTCTGTTTTTTGTTTATATTATTATACTTATTAACAACCCGGGGTTTTGGGTCAGTTTTTGGGTCAGCGTTTGGGTCAATTATTGACCCAAAACAGCTTTTTGGGTCAGTTTTTGGGTCATCTGTTGACCCAAAACCGTCGGGAAATATCCACTCATCATCAATTTTCACAGGGAAACAATATACCGGCTCAGCCTTCCTCCTTGATCCGTTTCTGAATCCGATCAAACCCTTCGACACGAGCTTTTCTCTTCCTGCGGCGAGTGTATTCTTTGTTATCGCCATTAATGCTAATGCCCGTGGATTAGGTAACGTGAACGGGTTCCTCCAGTGTGATTTGTTACAATAATCAAGCAGACGAAAATATATTTCCGTCTCTACTGAAGTCCGGCGCTCCGTCTCGGATTCCATAATTTGCCAATATCGGTTTATCAGCTCGATATAATTCATCGATATAGCGGATACTTGTTAATAGCTTCGGTAATGTATTTCTGTGGACTGATCTGAAGATAAGTGCAAACCGCATTAATAAACTCGATCAGGCCATGACAGACGACGTAGGAGCTTCCGTATCGCTCTACGAGAGCCTGCCATTGCACCTGTTCGTCACTCTGAATTCCGGCACGGCTGTTTCTACGTTCGGGAACTTTCATCTCAATGCAGAGGCTCGCTTTGCCACCCGAGGGGAACAAAAGAATGAGGTCGGATACTCCCTTGACTTGTCCCTCATAGACCATTGATGCCCCCGCTCGACCACCGCGCCAACCTCCATTGGGGACAGAGAATAGCAGTCGGTCGACCTTGGGAAATGTCATACGGAACCAGCAGACGCAAGTATGCTGTATCTTTGCTTCCGAATAGCCTTTCTCTGTCTCTAAGATTTCTTTCTCAGTCATTTTGATTGGGGTGTTCTTTATGTCGGTCGCGCTCGTTTAACTGCTTGACTATTTGCTTAGCTTTCTCTACATTGCCGTTCTTGGTGTCAAAGAAAGCAACCGTCTCCAGCTGAGGCCCGAACAGACAGATGTCACGTTTGAGGATGTAAATTTTATCGCCAAAGATTTTGTAGCGGAATGTCCGTTTCATAATTTGTCTTTGAACAGATTCATGGTGATGTTGACCATATCCTCTTCAATCTGTGTCGTTGTTCCTGTGACCTCATTGGCAATTCCTTTTTTTGTCTGAATTACGTTATACATATATCTGTCGATGGTCTTGTCGCCAAGGAAATAATAGCAGTTGACTGCGTTTTTCTGCCCGTTGCGGTGAGCGCGGTCTTCTGCCTGCTCGCAATCAGAATAAGTCCAGGGGAACTCTATAAATCCTACGCGGCTTGATGCTGTGAGAGTCAGACCCGTTCCGCCAGATTTGTAGTTCAGGATGATAAGCTTGCACTCCGGGTCGTTCTGGAACCTGTCGACAGCGTTCTGCTTGGCCCGGATGTCATCGGAGCCGGTAACAGTGACCGCTTCGGGGAATTCTTGCTTAAGGGCCGCCACTACATCTTTAAGATATGCGAACATGATAAGCTTTTCGCCTCCGTCGACGATGTCATGAATAAACTCCGAAACAGCTTTGATCTTGCCTTTGGCAGCGATTTGCTTGAGGATATTCATCTTCACCATTACCTGCCCTCTCATAGCACGGGCAACCCGATCGTCACTCGCATTCTGGTATTGTCGCAGATATTTGATGACGTCATTCTCGGCATCGTCATACTCTTTGCGGTTGGTGATGTCGCAGGTGATATACTGTCTCATCTTATCAGGCAGCTGCGTCAGTACTTTTTGTTTCTCCCGGCGAAAGAAACAGCTCATCCACAGACGGTAATTAAGCTCTCGCAGGTTGGACGACTGTTTGGGGCCGTCGCAGTAGCGCTCGACAAAGTGCCTCCATCCTCCGAAATCGTCAAGCCTGTCGAGAATCCGAAGCTGTTGAATGAGGTCGGTGTTATTGTTTACGACCGGAGTTCCCGTCAGCGCGAATATCCAACGCTTGCCTTTGCAGATTCCCTCAACATATTTTGACTGCTGGGTTTTGCTTGACTTGCATTTGTGGCTTTCGTCGATGATGACCGTATTGAATATCCCGATTCGTTCGTCGAATATGACAGAACGAAGCGTCTTTCGTGCATGATCTTTAACTCCCGATACGAAAAATTTCTTAAGACTTTCGTAGTTTGTTATGAATACCGGGGTATAGGGTTCGCCGTCGACGCGCTTGAGTTCATAGAACCGTTCCCAGCTGTCGCGGTTTTTGTCGTCGAGGATAACCGCATTAATGCCTGCGAACTTCTTGAACTCGCGCTGCCAGTTCACTTTCAGCGCTGCCGGACATATCACGAGCGCGGGATAGGATTCGCCGTAGGTCTTAGCTTCCTTATGCGCTTTGACAACTGAACAAATCGCCTGAATTGTTTTGCCCAGGCCAGGTTGGTCTCCGAAGATACAGCGTTTATGATCCAAGGCATAGCGGACTCCTTCGAGTTGATATTGATAGGGATTGAGAAGCATATAATGTTCACCGGTGAATTCCTTCATCGGAGGCACCTCATATATTACGTCGTGAGTCTCGCTACGCCTTGAGATGCCGGCACAATACCGCTTTGCAACGGCCCATTGGGCGAAAGCCTCTACATACCACCGGGCATCACGCCCGGGAGGATAGCAGATGCTTTCCTTTTTCACAATCCACTCTTTCTCCTGAGCATCCCATCTCGGGCCGCTCGGAACGCGCCTTATGATATTGACGAGTTCTTTATGATACTCAAAAGAAAGACGGAATGTGTTTGGCGTTTCGGTAATGTATATCGGTTTCATTTTCAAGCTACGTTCTCGTCAGGCTGTTCAACCGGCGGAGCATCGTCAGTCGGTGTCGCTGCGGCAAATGGATCGTCGGGGTCACCGTCAAACATCGTAGTCTGCATGACTTCCCATTTGCGGTTGAGGATATATTCCCTGACCTCGTAGATGACATCCTGAACAGCAAGATCGAAGTTGTCGATATGCCTCCATTCAAAAGTTTCGGACTCCATCTCAACTCCGGGAGCATTCAGGTTGAGTACGCGTGAAGTAATAAGCGTGCGGCGCCCCGTCATTGTAATGATGCGGTTATTTTCGTCGCCACCTATGCTCAGGCCGGTGACATCGAGTTTACGTAGCAGATCGACATTCCCGGCAGACTCAATGTCGCTCCAGTCGATGTCGTCAGCTTCTTTCTGTTCAGTGAGATCAGCAAAATACGGCACAAGGGCCGCCAGCGCAACGCGCAGGTCATTGTGACATTTGTTTTTTCCTTTGAGTGTGATTTCGTTACCATCGGCGTCAGTATATGACGCTTCGACGCAACCGCCTTTGCTCAATTTGACTTTTTTGATTCTGATGTCTTGTGTTTCCATTTTTATTAAAAAGAAAGCCGGACGGCGCGTGGCCGTCCGACGTGTTATCTGATTCTGTATTCTGAGATGAACGACTGATAGCTTCGGTCTTCAGGAAGCGGTAACGTTATCCCGAACTCTGTAGCGGCATCCGCTTTTACCTTTTCAAGATAATCGGTCATCTGTAAGGTGTTCAGGTCTGTCGTGCTTCCGATGACAGTAACCAATCGACCGCCTATGGCGACTTGCCTCGACAGGAACTTAGCCTTGTAGTAGTCGTGAAAATCATCCTTTGAGGTTCCCGTGGCCTCTTCCATGCATTTGAACCACATCCACATCAATGAATTTTGGGATATTGTGCGAGGCGTTGTCTTTCGGATGATTTTCACCGTATATTCTCCGTTACGAAGCAGTGAGCACATGAAATCGAAATCCTTATCCATGCTAACTACTCCATTACGCTTTACGAGGTTGGCATCCATCAGCTTGGCGAGAAAGGGAGGTCTGCCACACCTGGTGAGTGCTGACCGTCAAAGGACTGTCGGGGCGGCGCAGGAGCAGCTGCGGGCGATGGCGCCGGAGCAGGGGCCGGCTGCTGTAGCGGTTGATGCTGCTGGCAGTAAGCCGGAGCAGGGGCTGGCTGCTGTGGATAGCTGCCTGGCATCGGTGCGGCCTGGTAGCCGGGAGCCTGCTGGTATTGACCTTGAGATGTATATGCGCCGGGCATCGGTGCCGGCGCGGGTGCATATTGCGGCTGTGCCTGATACGGGATGACAGACAGACCTCTGACGGTATTGTAGATTCTGCTGTTATACTCTCGGCCGCACAGCATCCCTTCGATATTCACGCGCTGTCCGGGAAAGATGCTGTCGAGCTGTGCCATTTTGTCGCCTGAGAACTCGATTACGACAAAATTAGTGTGAAGCCGGCCCTCCCGTTCCCATGAGTCGTTTATGACGAGCTCTCTCTTGAAAAAGCTTTGTCCGCCGCTTTTCGACGGAATCTCGATGGCCGGCGATACCGAGTGGACAAGAGCGTTCTGTGCTGTAAATTTAATCATTGTCTTTTAGTTTTAAAGTGAAGCTGCCTTTTTTTGATTTCCGGGAGCTATATTTTTTGTATAAATCCGGATGATCCTTTTTGAAACTTTTGGAATCAAAGGAAGTGGTTGTGCTGTCGGCCGCAATCGTTGCAGAGAATGCGCCGAAATCAAACGATTTGACATTGTGCACAGTCATTGCCGCCCGAAGAGCTTTCTTTGCCTCTTCAAGTTTTGCCTCTGCATCCTTATAGGTTTTGAGCAGATGGGTGAAGTAGTCCACGGCATCGGGAGCAATGATGGGTGTCAGTTCCTTTCGCCCGACGGGGAGATCTGAGCCTATTCCGAAGACAGACAAGTCGTGATGAAAATATATAGGGCCGTTGTCGCCGAAGATATATTCAGTGGACAGCAGCTCTCGGACAAGCTCAGGCGGCTTACGTTCGATAAACCAAAGGGCGTCATTGTCGGGCTTAAGCCAGTTGCAGGCAAGCCCCTCGACTTTGATGCCGGGATTTTCTGCCTCGAACAGTTCAGCATATATGGAAAGTTGCCATGAGAGATATTCCTTCAAAGCATCTTCGCCGGTGCTGAAATAACTGGCATTGAAGTAGCCACACAGCGGATAAAGCTTTATGTTGTTTGTCTTGGTGTCGACAAGCCATATCCCTTGCGTCTTCTCACAGAGCCATACATTGTCAATCTGAGAGGCATATCGGATATTGTCAGAGACCGTCAGCTCATTGGCCAATGGTCTGAATCCGTCGAGATGTCTGATATAGGCGTCGAGTTCGGCGGTGACGTCCCATGTCTCGTCGACATAATAGGCGTTCCCGCGTTCCATGCTGCCATATCGGGTATGCACAATCTGCGTGGTCTGCCTTACTCCTATGCGGTCATAGGTCTGTATGGCATGATGAACTGCCGTACCGCGGCTGCCGGCCCGTGGAATGACATATTCCTTGACGTGCTCGCTCGCGTCGGGGTATACACCCAATCCGAGGATTGAGTGTATAAGCCCCGTTATGCCGAGCAGACTCTTGCCGTCAAGCTGGTAACTGTGGCTGTCTTCGTCGAAGATAACCGGCGATTGTTTGAACTGTATCATTTTGCGGCTTTTGCGTTGCGGATAGATTCGATTTTACGGCAGGCGTCATTATAAAAAGGAGTGCCGTTATAGCATAATGCCGGAACTGATTCAGACCACTTTTTCCATATCTGCGCGAACTGTTGCTCAGTGGCGCAATCCGCAAGTTCCCTCAGAGCTGCATTGAGCTGCTCACCCGTATAATTGGGGTTGGCTCTCTGTTGTGGAGCGCTTGGAGTGGGGGAGTAATCCTGATCTCTTGTCGCGCTCTCGTATTTGCTTTCGTTGTGCCCGGTGGCTTTTGGCCCGTACCAGATGTTGCCGCCTATTCCGAGAGGCTTCATTGCGATAGAAAGAGCATCGGTAAGTGCCATCTTATAACCCTCGTCGTTTACGTAAGCGCCGCCACGTTCTTTCGACACTATAGCTGATCCGCCGTTGCCGGGAATAGGTGCGCTCCATTCTTTTGTCTCAGGGTCGCGGACATAAAGCGAGACATTGCAGAAACACTTTACCTCATAGATGCGGGTTCTGGTTATAGTTTCGGGCTTTTCTGCAATGCCGGGTTTTAAGACTCTGCCCTGTCCGTCTGTCTCAGGCAGGACTTGCGGCTGATACGCTGTTTTGCTTTCGGTCGTTTCAGTGACATATTCCTCCACCCACTGCCGGTCAATGGTATACTTCCATCCGAAGCCGACAGGTCCGAAGATTTCAGTCATCTTCTTCATGCGCCACATAGGGTTGACGTCAGACATCCCTCTCAGACGGCCCGCCTGTATCGCCTTGATGGCGTCGGCCGGAACTTCGCACCCCTGAGAATAGAACCGCAGGTTGTGGCTGACGGTGTTCTGCTGCTCATTCATGGCAGGTTCCGCCGATGTGTCTTGTCTTTCTTTTGTCATTGTTGTTGGTTTTATTGGTTTGACTTGAATACCTTGATTTTGGTATACGGTAAAGTTAGTGAATAGTAACGAGTTACAGAAACGTATCAGGCGCCATTTTTACGCCTTAACGTTTGCTGACATTTCCATATGCTGTCGTCTTGACTCCAGCAACAGCATTTTGGCGTCAGTCTTAATATCGTCAATAGTGCGGTCGATCTGTTCGGAGTATCTCGACTTTGAGAAATACGGCAGCAGTATTTTCAGAGCTGTCAAATGTATTCGCAGCTCTTGGTTAACCATGTCTTCTATAGTCATACCGTCAAGCCTAAACGTCGTGCATAAAACTCGAAATTCTTGCGCTCTATGTCGGCATCTTCAGGGTACCAGCGGGCGCTCTTTTTCCAACTGCGATAGCACTCACCGCAGTACCAGTGATTCAGCACTGCGATATAATAGCCTGTTTCGCGGGGATTGCACCTGCGGCAGCACCAGTCGCAGAGACAGGCGTCTGTGCCGACAGCGTCCATGAGTTCGCGGGCGGTGCACTCGATGACGAGGAACTTGCCGGCCTCAATTCTTCTTGCCATTTTGTCTGATGTATTTGATAATTATATTTGAGAATCGTATTACTTTCCTGCACAGGCTATCATCGAACATCCCTATATGTGTCTGTTCTTTGGGAAGGCCGAGTGCAAGAGATAAAATCTCGTATGCTACAGCCCGCGGCAAGTATCCTTTTTTCCATAGAGGGTCGAAAGCCTCGTGAGCTTGATGCTTCCATTGTCTCAGCTCCCTGTTGGCGATTCGGCCGAGGGCCTTATCTGTGTTTCTGTGGCATCCGACCCATGCGCCGCACGGTTCACAGATATAGCATTTGGAACCGTATGACCGGCCGTAGATCTGTGAGTCGTCGACGAGTTTAGTAGGAGCTCCACAATATGGGCAGCTTAAGCCGAGAAGCACGAGCGCGTCATTTTTTAGCCTCATTGCTGATATATTCCGCGACTTCGGAAAATGCCTCGGCGAATCTGTCTAAGTTCTCCGGGAAGATGAATATTCTCCATTTCTTGCCGGGGTTCGGACTGCCTTTGGTTGGCTGCTCTGAGATTGCCATATAGGGCTTGCCGCGAGGATCTCGGACAGCGTCTATAAAATAGTCGCGTGTGCGCGTGTGTATGCGCTTTGATAATTCAGGTTTAACTTCCATTTTGATGATGTGTTGATGATGTAGTTGAGAGAGCAGGAGTCGAACCCGCTTGTAGGTTATTCAGCGGCCGCCATTATTTGCCTACGCCCGGTTCAGCCCGGGTTGCACTCACCGATTGCAAGTCTCTCATGTGAAAAACCGGACTATCTTCACAGACCGCCCGGCGTTAATGATACTATTCTAATTGGTGTGTGGACGGTACGGGAGTCGAACCCGCCTCTCTGCGTCGGCGCGCCTCGGCAGTGTTTCAGCCATCTAAACTGACCGTCCGTAATACCGGGCTATCTTCACAGACCGCCCGGGCAACTGGAATTTAGAGATTGTGATGGAAACTCCCTTAATGCAAATCATAGTCGTATTTACAGATATATGGAGGAACGGACAGGAGTCGAACCTGCGAAGCGTTTCCGCACAGCGGCAATGGCATGCCGCGTCACCTTGGCCACTTGGTTGTACCGTTCCGGGTTAGCCGGGATAACCCGCCCGGCTGTCGGGGCTTGATTGAAAATGATGCCATGACCCTCACGGGCTTTTACAGGCATCCATCTCATGTCTTGCTTCGACCCTCACGGGCTTTCTGTCTTAATCGATATACTTGCGGTAGTCATTTTCTCATATTCCTGCAATGTCGCAAAACCTGTGCCGCATTGCACTTCCATTTGCTGTTCTGGGCATTGCAGCCCTTCACTGCCGTGATCTTGCCGGCCGCGATGAGGTTCTCAAGTTTCTTGACACCTCCGACGATCTTTGCCGAAATGTCTTTGCTGAAAGTCTCGTGCTCCAGCGCGAGGAAGATATTCTCAAGCATGATTTCAGCGGGATTGACAGATGTAATCTTGAACCGTCCCATTCCTCACGCCGTTCGTATGACAATCATGCTCTTGGTCTTGAAGTCGGTTCTGGCCGACCATGCCTTGCCCTCGTTCATCCTGTCGGGCAGCAGCGTAGTCGCCGTGCACGAACGCACCGACGTCGGATTGTATCTGTCGACGGGAAACTGAACGACATCGCCGACATTCATGTCTCTGAACTCCGCGGCTATGCCACGGGTTGCTATGCGTGTTATTTTATCCATAATTATATTGTTTGGTTTGAATTGTTCCCCCGGGCCGATCCGATCAGCGGCTCATGCCATACCGGGGGATTTTCGTAATTTTGTGGGTGGAAACTAAAAACTACGAATATGGTTAAACATCCTTCTGTTTTGGTGCACGATATGATGGATTCATATATCGAATACGTAAAGGCCCAAGAAAAATATGCACCTATGTCGGCTGCGCGCCGTATCCTAAGGCGGGTGAGTGATGAGCTAATCGACTATGTTTTCGACATTATGGGTTTCCCCTTACAATCCCCTGAGTTTGACCGAGATTTCCTGTTTGACACAACTTTAGTAAACCCATCAAGTCAGAATCATCACGAAGATGTCGATGACTATCTGGAGTATCTGTATCAAGCTCGGAAGGAGCTTGTGCAAGAACGGCCAGGCCTTTTTCAGTAAGTTCCACTTCGACAATTCCGTGTCGGATGTCGGTGAGCTCTGTCACTAAGTCCATTTCGATGAGCTCTCCAAGCCTTACGTATGCCGTGAGGCCGTTGCCACTACATATATCATTGTCAATGGCTTTGAAGTTAATCTTCGTCATATGAAATTAAGTTTGATAGGGAACGGTAGTCGGCTTTGCTCCGACGACCTTCAGGACTGCGTCCTGACGCTCTGCTGGCTGAGCTATACCGTTTCTAATGGCAATTCCATGATATTCTTCAATGCAATGGGTCAGAACGACAAAGTTCAGGCAATACAGGTTAATTGCTGTATTGAAGAGGTCGAGAGAATCCTCAACGGCGATTGAGCCATTGATATAATTTCTCATCAGTGCAGCAAAAGCCTGCTCCGTCAGAGATATTTTCAATAAACCAGAGCCTGCTCCGCCATTCTTTCATTGGCGCATTGATGATAAACGAGGTTATGTTTTCGTAGTCTCCGAATCGCTGTGTCTGTTTCAGTACCCGTTTTTTGATGGCTTTTATTATTGCCCTTTTGATAAATCTGATAATCATATAATAGGAATTGATGAGGAACGGCGGACGGAGTCGAACCGTCGACCTTCAGCGCTCTGACTGCTGCTCTACCTTACTGAGCTACGCCGTTCTTTTTGTTATATTTGCGGTGTCAAAACAAAAAATAACATTATGAGTTATATCGAGCTGTCGCGAGGCCGTGACGGAATCATCCGGCGCGAAATGTGGAATGCCGATGATATTGCTGATTACTGCAATATCGATTTCGAATCCGCCGGCAAACTTTTAGTCATTGCAAACAAGGCTTGCGGATTTATAGGCTATGGCGATATTCCAAAAACTGATTTCATGAAGTTCTATGATGAAGTTGAGCGAGAACGTAACAGCCGGCGATTGCAGGATGAGGCAAACGCCGCTTCAATTCTATACGCACAAAAGAATTTTAGATTCAATATCGGGTCTACACTGATAGGTCAGGCACTTTCCCTTCTAAATAATCTCTGATACTGTAGCGCTCTTCCGAGTCTTCGCGTGACCGTATAACATGATTTTTATCATCATAGTAATACGGCCACTTAAGATTGTGTGAAAGATGCCCCGACATTATCAGCGCCTCAATCTCAGCTTGTATGCCTTTCTCAGGCATGTTAAGATGACTCAGAATCGGTGCCAGACCTCCCGCGATAACTTCTCTTATCTCGGGGATGAAATAGGATGTGCCTACAGTAGCCTCGACTGAGGCTGAAATCTTGATGTCGGAGACTGAAACCAGATTCTTTTCTCCGAAGTCATAGGTGACTGATACTTTCATATATCTGATAGAATATTTGGAACGGCGGGCGGACTCGAACCGCCGGCCTTCAGGAGTGTGCCCTGATGCTCTGCCTAACTGAGCTACGCCGTTCGCAGGAAATCATTAACTTTGTAAACGCTAAACCAAAATCAATGACTATGACAAAGTATGGAAGGAGGGCAAATGAATTGCTCGATCGTGTTCAATCGCTTATTGATTCATTTGAAGTTCGCAAAGGCACGTCGGGACGGGCGGGCCATCATGATGCGCAATCAGACATCGAAAGCCAGTACCCCGACATCCTTACAGATGTGCAGATTCTGTTATTCAGTGACTCACCTGAGCACCCGCTTTATATTCAGTCAATGAATCTGAATGAACGCCGAGACTATGTCTTAAGCAGGGCAGGTGGTAGCTTCGGGTATTCGGATCTTATCAAACTGAGAAGCATTCTTTCAAAATACATTGAATATCGCAATTTCCTTGAAGCAGGAGATTGATGGCGTTATCAGCTGCCGTTGGCTCCGCGCCTGAAAGCAATAATACCGATTTGAGATTGGCCGCAATATCCTCAGATATGGCGGAAAGATTTTTTATGCAGTCAAGACCCATTCCATGTATCTCAATATCGAAAGATTCGTCTTTCAAATTGATTTTGATTGATTTTTCCATTGTCGCGAACCTAAATTTGATTTTTTATGACACAATTTATTGAAGTCTCGGATAATGCCGGAAAACATTATCTGTTAAACCTTGATGCCATAGCTTCAATCGAAGATTGCAGAAAGGCTGTATCTGTCAGATTCATCAATCCGGCACAAAATCCCATCTTGTTATCGATGGGGTATGCGTCAATCATCTCATCCATCAAGAATGGTGATCCCATAATTCCCGGCGGAACGATTTTATAGTTATTCCGAATAATTTCACAATTTTCTCTTCACCGTCGATAGAAAATTGTGTTATGACAGGAGCGCCAAATATGGTGGTCTCTTTGGTGCGTGCGTCAATTTTATTTACTGTTTCATACAACCTCCCGTCGAGTTTCACACTGGAGGTTGTGCGATACTTTTTTGTAATAGTCTGTATTATCGCTTTCATATACTGATAAATTTCAAATGAGGAACGGCGGGCGGACTCGAACCGCCGACGCATCTGTTTTGCAGACCGCTCTACCTTACTGAGCTACGCCGTTCTGGTGAAAATCACCTGAGTTTCACTATCTTTGTGATGTCAAGACTAAAAACAGTGAAATATGAGAAAATTAAGAACCGGGAAGCCGCAGCCCGTTATTGAATGGGGCGAGGCTGACATCATGGCCCATCTTGGCTGTGACCAGACAAAAGCTAAAGAGATTATGAAAGAATGCAGAAGTAAGTACGACCTCAGCGGTTATGGTGCCATAGAAAGGCATTATATCCTTGACTTTATCAATGAGAAACAGCGCGTGGAGCGGGAGCGCGAGGCGCGCTATAACGCCGACATCGCCGTAACACGTCAGGTTGCCGTTCTCGAAGAGCAGGTCAGGACTCTGAAAACTCAGAATCAGACTCTTCAATCAATGTGTGATTCGTCTTCGGCGGATGCCCGCAAGGCACGCACACAATCGCTGGTCGCCAACTTTATATCCGGCATATCTCTTGTCATTGCCGTTATGGCTTTGGTTCTTAAGCTGTATTAATACTCAGTCCATTTTTCACGGGCGGACACACTCAACCCGCCATCCGCTGTTCTATCGGCATAAGCGCGAATGGATCTCTACTTATCGCAGCGCCGACCCGATTCAAAGTGCCTTTCGCCTTTCGGCTCACTCAGCTGCTTCTTTTTCGGCTGCTGCTCATCGCTGATGTTCCGGCGGTCTCCCGTCCGGCCATTTCAGCGGAATTTCCAATACGTCAAAGAACTCTTCTTAGGTTGTGGGAGTGGCAGGCATGGCACCTGCAACCGTCCTGCTGCGAGTGTTGGTACTCTTAACACCCTTTCGGGCACTCGCTACGTCGGCGGACTTTCCCGACTGTTCACTCCCTGCTGCAACCCCTTTCGGGGCCGGGGCTCTCATGCCCCTCGGCATTGCTCACTCCTGAGCTGCCGTATTCGGTTGGTTTGACTTTGGCGAGGGTCAGGCTATCGAGCTTACGAGAACTGCAATCGCCTTAATCTGCTGTTTGATGCGGTTGTTGCTCGTCGAAGCCTCCGACCACCATTTGGAATACTGTGCCTCCTTTTTCCGGGAGTCGGCGAGCTGATCCTTGACATCTGCGAGCTGATTCTTGATTTCGGCAATCTCGGTGGACATATCTGTGCGCTGGTCCGTCAGTCGGGCGATTACCCTGCGCAGGGTGCCGGAGTCTACGGTTATGAGGTCAGCAGCGCTTTCAAGCTGCTCGTCGCCGAAATCGAGAGTCTCGGCAAGAAAGTCGAGCATGTTAGTGTTGATGTATTCGTTAACAGCCTTTTCAGAGTTCTCGGTTATAAGGATTGTGTTCAAGGTAGGGAAGAGTGTCACAGTTGTGCCGAGAGAGACTACGAACTTTGCAAGGCTCTCGTATGATTCTCTGTTGGCTGCTACATAGCGGATCGATAGTGTCTGTTCCATTGTTGCGGGTGTTGAGATGGTTATTTGCTGATTTTTTTGAGATATGTCTTGAATTTCTTGTAGACAATGAGTTTGCCGTTAAGGATGGGGTCGTCAGTCGGTTTGCTCGTTGTGAGGGCATCGGCCGGAGTCGATAGCTCGATTCTGTAGATCATGAATCTGATAAAGTTTTCGACAAGGGCTTCCTCTCCATCGCTGACGAACCCTTTGAGGGTAGCGAAATGCCTGAGCATTACCGAGGCGGATGCATATTCGTTCCAGGCGAGGTTGAAATCGTCGCCGTCGTAGTTGAGTGCATTCATTCTCTGAGAGGCTGTTTTTATAGTCTCATCGCAAAAGAGGATTTGATTGTCGAGGTCTCCGACAATAGCTGTTGAGGGTTTGAGAGCTGTTTCCATCGAGCTAATTTTTTGTTGATTAAGGTTTTGAAAAGACCAATCAAAGTGCTACATTTGTATCGTTTGATTGATTATAGTGCAAAGATAACTCTAAATAGAGTAATATGCAAGCAATGCAACTCCATCAAGAGTTATTTTAACTCTTATTAAGTTTTAGGTAACCATGAATATTGTTGATCGGCTACAGGAAATATTGAAATTTTCGGGCTTGTCTGTTCGAGCTCTCGCTAATAAGTGTTCTCTTAAACAACAGACATTAGACAAACATATAAAGGGCATTTCGGAGCCAAGTGCGAACACACTAATGTCCCTTGCATCTGCATACCCCGAAATCTCTACAGACTGGTTGCTACTCGGTAATGGTACGATGCTGCGGGCTGATAAAGAATCAGAGCGCATCAGTACCCTTATTGACACCATCACCACGCTTCAGGACACGATTAACGCGAAGACTGACACTATCGCTACGCTCAATGAGCGCATCAAACAACTCGAATCCAAACTTAACACCAAATAATCATGAAAAGAATTTTACTCGCATTGTGTCTCTGCATCCCTTTCATGGCGTCCTCGATGAAGATTGCCAAAGACGAAATCGACGAGTTTACGGGCAATCGCACTCTGATAACCTCATGGGAGGGGTTGTGCGCAAATAATATCCACGTCCGTTTCCGCTTGCAGAACGGGCTAAAGGTACTCGACTTCAAACTCGTCGAGAACGACGCGATAGTAATAGGCGAGGGTGACAAGCTGATGTTTAAGAGCACGGTCGACAATATCGGCGAGTTTTCATCTATAGGAATCTATCGTGGCGAAAAAGGTGGTGGCGCTGTCGGGATCAACGGTTCAGGTAATTGGGGTATCATGGCCACTTATCAAGGCGACCTTGCTTATTTTGCTGATAACATTGTTAGGCTTGCCCGTGTTTATACGACAGATCGCTACATCGATAAAAAGATAGGCGAGGGCGACGGTAAAAAGATTCAGAAGTTATACGATCTCTTCTCGACAGCCCTCGGCGGTCAGCCGGGCGTCGCCTCATCCTACGCCAACTATACCATCACGTTCATGAAGAGCACGGACGGCGGCAAGTCGTGGGAAGTCGACAGAGAGGAATATAAAAAAGACCTCTCAAAGGAAGAGCTCTCAGAGATTGTCAGCGAGTGGAAAGCCCAGTCAAAAGACCGTAAACTCTTCGACTGCCGCATCAAAAAAGAGAAGTAAGTAATCCTCGGGTGGCGTCTGAATCAGGCGCCACCACACCAACATTTCCGTTTTATTGTCGAAACGTTTTTATCAACCTTACAACTATCCTGCTTGCCAATATCTTGCAGCCATATCGCAAAAAATTTACAATTTTTTCTTTAAACCGAGCCTTGCGGTACCTAAAATATAATAATAGTCAATAAAATTGAATAGTGTAGGCGGAATAACGTTGTATATAAAGAGTAAAATACTTAAATTTGCAGCGAGGTTGTCGGCCGGCGCGATTGTCGGTGTCGTCAGCCTGTAAATGCTAATAATATCACTAACCAGCTAAAAGAAAAATTTCACAAACATCAATTGAGAAATGGCCGAGAGGCCACATTTAATTATCCTTAAACTACAACACTCATGACCCAGGATCAGAACGACAAGAAATCGAAGCGGCCGCGCATTGGAGAACAGCGCAGCGCATCAGCAGAGCCTGAAAAGAACGATCACGCCGGCTCGTCTTTCATACCGCGAGACAGTAATAACGCTACGGAAGAAGGAGAGCGTCAGGGCTACACGCCCCGCCAGGGCGGCTATAACCGTTATGGCAACCAAGGAGGTTATAACCAGTATGGCAACCGCGAAGGCTATCAGCCGCGTCAGGGCGGATACAATAACAATAACCGTCAGGGCGGCTACAACCGTCAGGGCGGCTACAACCGCTATAATAATCAGGGTGGCTATAACCGCTATAACAATCAGGGCGGTTACCAGCAGCGTCCCTATCAGCACCGTCCATATAATAATGTTCCCGCAGAAGGAACTCCGGCCGCTGAAGGCACTGAGAATACGGCTGCAGCCGGATCAACGGTGACTTCAGGATCGGAAGGCGCACAGCAGCCCCATCAGCAGCGCCCCTACCAGCAGCGCCCCTATCAGCAGCGCCAGGGTGGTTATCAGCAGCGCCAGGGTGGTTATCAGCAGCGTCAGGGCGGCTATCAGCAGCGCCAGGGCGGTTACCAGCAGCGTCCTTACCAGCAGCGTCAGGGCGGATATAACAACAACCGACAGGGTGGCAACCAGGGCGGTTACCAGCCGCGACAGGGCGGCTATCAGCAGCGCCCGGGCGGTTACCAGCAACGCCCCGGCGGCTACCAGCAGCGCCCCGGCCAGCAACGCCAGCGTCAGAACCAGTATGGTATGCCTTACGGCGGAAAGAGCTTCGTGCCCCGTCCGAAGCCGGTAGAATATGAGGTGCCTGTGCCCGATCCCGACGAGCAGATCCGTCTCAACAAGTATATGGCTAATGCCGGAATATGCAGCCGCAGAGAAGCCGACGAGTTTATCCGTCAGGGGCTTGTCAAAGTCAACGGCGAGGTTGTTACCGAGCTCGGAACCAAGATAAGCCATAGCGACACTGTTGAATATGACGAAAAAGTCGTTACTCTCGAGCGCAAGTGCTATATTCTTCTCAATAAACCGAAAGATTGCGTGACAACTTCCGACGATCCGAACGGACGCCTGACTGTAATGGATATTGTCAAAGGCGCATGTAACGAGCGTATTTATCCGGTAGGACGTCTCGACCGCAATACTACCGGCGTTCTGCTTCTGACGAACGACGGCGACCTTGCATCTAAACTGACTCATCCCAAATATATCAAGAAAAAGATCTACCACGTCTGGACTGACAAGGATATTTCGGAAGATGATATGCAGCGCATTGCCGACGGCATTGAACTCGAAGACGGCGAAATCCACGCCGACGCAATATCTTACGCCACCGAAACCGACCGCAATCAGGCCGGAATTGAGATTCACAGTGGCCGTAACCGCATCGTGCGCCGCATTTTCGAACATCTCGGCTATCACGTCACCAAACTCGACCGTGTTTATTTCGCCGGCCTGACAAAGAAAAATCTGCCCCGCGGACGTTGGCGCTATCTGACTCAGGAAGAGGTCAATTTCCTTAAAATGGGTTCTTTTGAATAAAATAACAGAATGAAACGTACACTCATAAAAGACCTGAAGCCCGAAATGATCGGCTCGCAGGTCGAACTAAAAGGCTGGGCCCGCACACGCCGCGGAAACAAACACGTTCAGTTTGTCCAGCTTAACGACGGAAGCAATGTCGGCGGCATACAGGTTGTTTTTGATATGTCGAAATTCACCGACGAGCAGCTTAAACCGATCACTACCGGTGCAAGCCTGCGGGTCGTCGGCAACCTCGTCGAGTCGATGGGCAAAGGACAGTCTATGGAGGTTCAGGCCGAAAGTCTCGAGCTATACGGCACCTGCGATCCCGAAAGCTATCCTCTTCAGAAGAAAGGCCACACTCTCGAGTTCCTTCGCGAGAAAGCCCATCTTCGTCCGCGCACAAACACCTTCGGCGCCGTGCTCCGTGTGCGCAGCGCCCTGGCTCAGGCTATCCACAAATTCTTTGGCGAGAAGGGTTTCTATTATCTGAACACTCCGCTTATTACGGCTTCGGACTGTGAAGGCGCAGGCGCTATGTTTCAGGTAACGACTCTTCCTCTGAATGATCTTCCCAAAGATGAAGAGGGTAATGTCGACTATTCGAAAGATTTCTTCGGCAAGCCTACAGCTCTGACTGTCAGCGGACAGTTAGAGGGAGAACTCGGAGCGACGGCTCTCGGACAGATTTATACTTTCGGGCCGACTTTCCGTGCAGAGAATTCCAACACTCCGCGTCACTTGAGCGAGTTCTGGATGATAGAACCCGAAATGGCTTTCTATGATATCAACGATAACATGGATCTTGCCGAAGAGTTCGTGAAGTACTGCATCAGATATGCTCTCGACAACTGCCGTTCAGACATCGATTTCCTTGCCAAGATGTATGACCCCGAGCTTGTCAGCCGTCTCGAATTCGTGCTCCACAACGATTTTGTTCGTCTCACGTATACCGAGGGCGTCGATATTCTGAAAGCCAGCGGACATAAATTTGAGTTCCCGGTAGAGTGGGGCATCGACCTTCAGAGCGAGCATGAGCGCTATCTTGTCGAACAGCACTTCAAGAAGCCCGTTATCCTGACCGACTACCCGAAAGAAATCAAGGCTTTCTATATGAAGCTCAATGACGACGGCAAGACTGTGCGCGCAATGGATGTTCTGTTCCCGCATATCGGCGAGATCATAGGCGGTAGCGAGCGTGAGGAAAGCTTCGACAAGCTTAACAGACGAATCGAAGAACTTCATATACCTATGAAAGATATGTGGTGGTATCTCGATACCCGTCGTTTCGGCACTGTCCCTCACAGCGGCTTCGGCCTCGGCTTCGAACGCCTTGTGCTCTTTGTGACAGGCATGACAAACATTCGTGATGTCATTCCTTTCCCGCGCACCCCCGGCAACGCCGAATTCTAAATTCCAGTAAATATTTCACGGGGGAGGCCCGATTTTAAGGCCTCCCCCGTATTATTTTGCTATTTTGGAATCAATCAGACTGTTACAGCTTTTTCGATGCCGAATTTGATGCGCAGGTTTTTGATCATGTCGCGCGTCATTGTGTCGAGGTCAAATTCAGGCTTCCAGTCCCATTCTTCGCGGGCACAAGTGTCGTCGAGACTGTCGGGCCATGAATCGGCGATGGCCTGACGCAGCGGGTCGAGCTCGTAGGTCATGGTGAACTCGGGCATATACTCGCGAATCTTGGCGTAGATAATCTCGGGATCGAAGCTCATCGAGGCGATGTTGAACGAATTGCGGTGTTTGAGGCGTGTGGGGTCGGCTTCCATGATTTCTATGGCGGCGCGCAGGGCGTCGGGCATATACATCATGTCCATGAACGTGCCTGGCTTCAGCGGGCATTTGAACGGCTCGCCCTTGACGGCTGAATAGTAGATGTCGACGGCATAGTCGGTTGTGCCGCCTCCGGGAGGCGTCGTGTAGCTTATAAGGCCGGGGAAGCGCACCGACCGGGTGTCGACGCCGAAGCGGCGTGCGTAATAATCGGCAAGAAGTTCGCCGGTGACTTTAGTCACGCCGTAAATAGTTTCAGGGCGCTGGACTGTGTCCTGAGGCGTTTTGGTGTGGGGTGTAGACGGGCCGAAAGAGCCTATTGACGAGGGGGTGAACACGGCGCATCCTTTTTCCCGGGCAACTTCAAGGGTATTGTAAAGTCCACCGACTCCGATTTTCCAGGCAAGCTGGGGGCGGGCTTCTGCCACAGCACTCAGTAGGGCCGCAAGATTGTAGATTGTGTCGATGTTGTAGCGTTCAACGGCGTCGGCAATCTGGCTGGCATCAGTGATGTCGACAAGCGCCGAAGGGCCGCTTTCGAGAAGCTCGCCTTTCGGCTCAGCTCCTTTAATATATCCTGCTACTACATTTCCGCCAGGATAAGCCTCGCGCAGTTTCATGGTGAGCTCCGATCCTATCTGTCCGGTTGCTCCGATGATTAGAACATTCTTCATTTAAGGTTAGATGTCGTTGGTTGTGCAGTAAATCTATTTCTGCCTGCAAATTTAGATTTTTTTGCTTTAACAGCAACACCCGACCAAATTTTTTTTTACTTTTGCGGTCAGTAGAGGTGCCGGTGACACGGCGCCCGACAATAATTAGCCTTAATCACATCTTATCATGTACACAAAATTCAAAGAACATCTTCAGAGCGAGCTTAACGCCATTAAGGAAGCAGGGCTCTACAAGAACGAGCGCGTTATCGTGTCGCCGCAAGGCGCTGACATTGCTGTGGAGAATACCCCCGGCGAGGTCCTCAATTTCTGTGCCAACAACTATCTCGGTCTGGCCGACAATTCACGCCTTATCGATGCTGCCAAAGCGGCCATGGACGAGCGTGGCTTCGGCATGTCGTCGGTGCGTTTTATCTGTGGCACTCAGGATCTCCACAAGCAGCTCGAGCGCGCTATCAGCGAATATTTCCATACGGAAGACACGATTCTCTATGCCGCATGTTTCGATGCTAACGGCGGACTTTTCGAGCCGTTGCTGACCGAAGAAGACGCTATCATCAGCGATGCCCTGAACCACGCCTCGATTATTGACGGTGTGCGTCTCTGCAAGGCTCGCCGCTTCCGCTATGCCAATGCCGATATGGCCGATCTCGAGCGTTGTCTTCAGGAGGCTAAGGACTGTCGCTTTAAAATGATCGCAACCGACGGTGTATTTTCAATGGACGGCAATGTCGCACCTATGGATAAAATATGTGAGCTCGCCGAGAAATACGGCGCTCTCGTCATGGTTGATGAAAGCCATTCGGCAGGCGTCGTCGGGCCGACAGGCCGCGGCGTAGCCGAACAATACGACTGCTACGGACGTATCGACATTCACACGGGCACACTCGGAAAATCGTTCGGTGGCGCAATGGGCGGATTTACCACGGGTCCGCGCGAAATCATCGACATGCTGCGTCAGCGCTCGCGTCCGTATCTGTTCTCGAATTCTGTAGCACCTTCAATTGTAGGCGCGAGCATCGAGATGTTCAAGATGCTGAATGAGAGCAATGATCTCCACGACAAACTGATGAAGAACGTCGAGTATTTCCGCACCCGCATGATCGATGCCGGCTTTGATATCAAGCCGACTCAGAGCGCTATCTGTGCGGTCATGCTTTACGACGCAAAACTCAGTCAGGATTTTGCTGCCGCCATGCAGCGCGAGGGCATATATGTGACCGGTTTCTACTATCCCGTAGTTCCCAAAGGACAGGCCCGTATTCGCGTTCAGCTCAGTGCAGCTCACACCACAGAGCAGCTTGATCGCGCTATTGCCGCTTTCATTAAAGTAGGCCGCGAGATGGGCGTTCTCAAATAACTCTTGACACTTTTTTCTTCACCGGCCGCCGGAGCACGAAAGTCTCCGGCGGCTTATATTATTCTTTTTTTCGGCAAAACTGTCCATTGGTTCTACAAAGTTTTATCGGCTTGAGACTGTTGATTAATTTTGTCGGGATGACAAAACTACATTTAAAGTATGCATTATCTGCTGTCGCCATGTTTCTGGCGCCGATGCTGACTTCGTGTGATAATTTCGAGTATCACCCCTATTCGGCGGATATAGACGGCCCTGTCGGACTGACCGACCGGAATATCACCGAAATTAAGCACAAGATAACTTCATTGCCGCTTACGTTCGCCTTTATTACCGATACCCAGGGCTCTGACGCTGATTTGAAAGATGCACTGAAAGTTATCAAAGCACGCGGCGACATTGATTTCATCGTTCATGGTGGCGATCAGACCGATTTCGGACTTACACGCGAGTTTCTCTGGTGTCGTGATATAATGGAAAAGTGCGGCCTGCCGTATATTACCGTGATAGGCAACCATGACTGTCTGGGAAACGGCGAGGAAATATATAAATATGTCTATGGCGTTACTAATTATTCATTCGATGTGGCCGGAGTGCATTTTGTCTGCCTGAACACAAACGCTCTCGAATATGACTATTCCGAGCCTGTTCCCGATCTGGGCTTTATAACAACTGATGCTGTTGCGGCAAAGGAAGCGGGTGCCACTCAAACTGTGGTTGTCATGCATTCCCATCCCTACGACGAGCAGTTCAATAATAATGTAGCCGAGCCATTTCTCTATTATCTGCGGTCTTATCCGGGAATGGGCGATAATGACGAACGCAGAGAAGACGGCACCTTTTGCAGAGGATTTTGTGTCAACGGCCACAATCACTCTTTCGATGTCAGTGAGATCGGATCGCGAGGCATTCTTTTTTATCAGTGTGCCAACATTGCCAAACGTCAGTTTTTTGTATTCACCGTAACATCCGAAGGCTATGAGATGGAAAAGATTGATTTCTGAAATTCTTGTGCTGATAGCCGGCTTTTTGTCGGTTAGCGCCGACGAGGCAGCCGACAGCCTGCGCATTGAGCGGTATCATAAGCGTCTGGAGCGACGGCAGGAGGCGTGGAACCGGCTTATTCCGACGGTTTTCCCTCTCCAGTATGCCGGAGGCATGGGGATGTTTTCAGCCGGCATAGGCTGGGATTATGGCCGCGATAATAAGTTTGAGACACATCTTATGATAGGCTTTTTGCCAAAGCGCTATAACAGCAGTGCCTATGCCACGCTGACATTGCGCGAAGAATATCTTCCATGGCGCATCAGGATAGCGTCGACTCCTTTTGAAGTGAGACCCCTGTCGGTTTCGCTCGCCATGAACACCATTTTCAGCAGCGATTTCTGGACCAGCGAACCTGACAGGTATCCGAACGGTTATTATGCATTTTCGAGCCGTGTCAGATTTCATCTTGGAATCGGATCGCGTTTAACGTTCAGGATTCCCGAGAGGCGTAGGTATGTTGTCAAGCATATATCACTCTATTATGTGGTATCGGTCTGTGACTTATACCTCAGGCAGAAGATTGTCGACAGTGCGGTTCCGACAGGCGACATCTTCACAATAGGAATAGGCGCCATACTGACTATATGATTGCGCAAATTTCGTACCTTTGCCGGGAATTTCCAAGGTATGAAAAAATCTTTGCTTTCTCTGTCGTTCGGAACATTTGCGCTTGGCGTCGCCGAGTTCGGAATGATGGGTATATTAAACGAGATTGCCGCAGACATCGACATCTCTGTTGTTCAGGCCGGCAACCTTATCTCGGCGTATGCCGCCGGAGTTGCAGTGGGCGCCCCTTGTCTGATTTTTCTAAGACGTATGGAACTCAGGCGTCTAATGCTGCTTCTTGCGGCAGTAATAGCTATTGGCAACGCTATGGTGGCGTTTTCGCCGTCATACACATTTCTTCTCATTGCCAGATTTATCTCCGGACTGCCCCATGGGGCGTATTTCGGCGCTGGAGCTATCGCGTGCACCCGTTTGGCTGACAGTGGGAAAGGGGCATCGGCCGTAGCCGTACTCATAGGAGGAATGACTGTCGCCAATCTCGTTGGCGTCCCTGGCTTCACTTATGTGTGTCATGCATTGTCGTGGCGTCTTCCGTTCGGGATAGTGGCTATTACCGGAATAATAACTTTTTTCTCGGTCAGGATCTGGATGCCGCGAATCGAAGCGTTGCCTGATTCGGGATTGAAGGGGCAGTTCAGATTCCTTAGCCGTCCGGCTCCGTGGCTGATTTATTCGGGTATATTTTTCGGACAGATGAGCGTTTATATGTGGCTCAGTTATATCTCGCCGATAATGACTTCCGTGACAGGTCTCCCGGAAAGTTCGATGACATATATCATGGTTGTTGTCGGAGCGGGAATGGTATTCGGAAACATTGTCTCGGGCAAGATGGCCGACCGCTATGCTCCGGCAAAAGTGTCGATGGTTATCGCCGCTCTCATTGTGGTTGTCATGCCATTGATATGGTTGCTGTCGCCATATAGGCTTCCTTCGCTGATTCTGGCTTTTATAGCTCCCGGATTGCTTTTCGGTCTCGGCGGCCCACCCCAGTTCCTTATTGTCGGCTATTCGAGAGGCGGAGAGATGCTTGGGGGAGCCGGAATCCAGATTGCCTTCAATGTCTCCAATGCGGTTGCCGCTGCCATAGGCGGCGCGATAATCCGCCACGGATTCGGTTATGCCTCACCGGCAATCGCAGGGGTTCCCTGTGCTATCATCGCTGTCGTCGCCTTTTTAATTCTCTACAGGCGCTATCCTATTGTGGAATAATTCGTAACTTTGTGACTTCATGGAACAATTCTCGCGAAAACAGACATATCTGCATGGCCTGACAGCAACCGCTATGTTTGCTGTCTACACGCTGTTTGCCTCCCCTCTTAAACGCGGACTTCATGGATCATATAAATTCGTAAAAAGATCTGACTAAACGATGACTGCAAAATTGAATTCCCGTTTTTTCAGCGCCAATGCGATAATTGTGATCGCCTTAATGATGTTGGTCTATACCATTTATTCATGGGTCACGCCTTATGCGCACGATGATTATATGTTTAGTCGGTATTATCTTGACGGAAATAACCATCAGGAGAGTTTTTCGCTGACGGGACTCTTCAATTATATTTCAATGGTCAGGAATGTTGAAAACGGACGGTTGGCCAATTATCTTTGCGCTCCGATTGTGATGTGGATGCCACATTGGTTGTGGTCGCTGCTGTTTGGCGCAATTGTGACTGCTTCCGTTATGTTGTCGGCGCGTCTTTCCGTCGGCCGGAAGCAGGTATCTGCCCGTATGATCGTTTTTATATGGGCACTATCCGTAATTTTCTGGCCGTGGCAAGATTTCAGCGGCCTTGTCGCAATTGATTATGCGCTCAATTATCTTCTTTCGTGGCTGTTGGTTCTCCTGACATGGATTTTCATGATGAAAGTCGAGGCCAAGCCAATGTCGGTGCCGCTATATTGTCTTGTGATTCTCCTCGCATTTTCAACGGGGATGATTCACGAGAGTTTTTCTGCTGTGCTTGTGGCTTCCGCTGCTGTATATGCTGCGATAAGAAAGTTTCGTTTGCCGGCTCAATGGTGGGGTACTTTCGCGGCACTCATAGCGGGTCTCCTGATATGCGTAAGCGCTAACGGCATCATTCAGAGAGTGATTCGGACCGCAGGTTTTGAGCGTTCTCGCGATATGATGTATTTTGCGCGGCTTATATATCATACGATGTCGCTATGCGCCTTTGTGGGATTTGCCGGCGTTATTATGTCTCTTAGCCGCTCGGGTCGCCGACATCTTTCGAGCATCTTTGCGAATCCGATAAATGTTTATGCCGCCCTGCTGGCCCTGTTTGCTACGATATCTATTGTTGCTGCTTATGCACCAGCTCGTTCTGCCATGATGGCCGTGCCTCCGACAATCATTCTTCTGGTCGGGTCGTTGCAATCGCATTGGAACTTTCCGCGATATTTTTCTAGAATTCCATCAGCTATAGTCCTCTCTCTGATTCTGATTTTCTACGGAGGTCTTATCTATTGGCAGAATAAGATCAGACAGCAGAACGATATTATAGTGGAAGCTATGAGAAAGGCAGGCGGCAAGCCAGTATATTTCGACACGATAGATTATACACCCTGGTATACTTTTGACTATCCGCTAAATGGGTTGTGGAGTTATTATAGTTTTCATGAGGGTTGTGTAGCTGACTATTTAGGAATGGATGGCTCAAAACTTTATGTTTTACCAAAAATATTAGAGAATATTGATCTGAAGAAGTGCGATAAGGTCACTTTCGACGACAACGACGGTTATTTCCAAATCGGAAATTATCTGCTTTATGATGGCCGCGATGACAGAGATTCCTTGCCCGGCGAAATTCGTTTTACTTTAGCAAGTGGGCGCGTTGTTGGATCCGACGTTAGCTGGAAACCGTTTGATGCCGCCGACGGTAGCTTATGGTTTCTGGGCATTCCCGCAAAAGATAATGTGAAGGGGCCATTCCTTAAAATTGAGAGCTGAAATAATTATGACAACACTTTTTCAAAAAATCACGCCGAAAGCCATTGCGGTTGCCGCCGTAATGACGATAACTTATATTATTTTTTCGTGGTACGTGCCGGTTGCGATCGATGACTTTACTTTCATGAGTTATTATCTCGACTTGAACGGAGGGGATCCGAGTTTCTCACTGTCAGTCCTGTGTGGCTATATTAAATCAGTCTGGGAAATTGAAAACGGCCGACTTGCCAATTATTTGTGTGCCCCGTTTCTTCTTTGGTTCCCTCACTGGTTGCGGGCAATTTTGATGGGTGCTACTATCTCTGCTACTTACCTCATTTCGGCGAAATTTGCCGTCGGAAACAATCCATTGACCGGTAGAGTTGTGGTGTTCGTATGGGCGCTTTCGGTCGTCTTTTTGCCTTGGCATGATTACAGCGGACTGATGATTGTCGATTATTTCCTAAACTATTTCTTCTCCTGGCTATTAGTCCTTCTGACATTGGCGTGCATATTCCGGCTCGAAAAGAAAAACTTCAATCCGCTGCAATATGTTTTTGTTATAATCCTTTCGGTGGCCACCGGACTTATTCATGAGTGCTTCTCGCTTCCGCTTATTGGAGCCTTAGGATGTGTTGCCCTGATTAATAGGTTTAGAATGAAACCTCAGTGGTGGGGAATATTCATAGCACTTTTTATCGGTTATGTTATCTGCATGAGTTCGCCGGCAATTCTCGATCGATTAATGATAACAACGACCGACACCGACAAACGGGCATTCCTGTTAAACTTCCTCCGCATTCTTTATCATAGTGTTCTTCTTTGTGTTATAGTCGGCATCGTCGCCTTTATAATGCTTCTCTCTAAATCGGGAAGGCATCGTCTCAAAAATATATTATCTAATATACAGAACCAGTATTTTACATTCTTGTCGTTGTTCGCGTTGTGTATCGTTTTCGTTCTGGTTGTGACAGGACGTGCGGCCTTTCTTGCTATCACTCCTATGATAATTGTGGCGACCAACGGGCTGTATACTGAATCGAGATTTTTCAGATATTTTTCTGCGATTCCTTCAGGATTTGTTCTTCTGCTGCTTCTCGCCTTCTATGGCCCGCTGATCTACTGGCAGAAAAAGATCTACGAAGAACACGAAGCCGTTTATGCCGATATCAAAAGAAATATTGGAAAACATGTCTATCATGACACGATTATAACAGCTCCATGGTACACGTTCAGATATACTACCGACGGCTTATGGGCTGTCGGATATCAGTATTTCGGACTGTCGTGTCATTTCCATGTTGATGAGGACAGGCTGACGGTGCTCCCTGAAGTTCTGAAGGGAGCCGATCTGTCAAAGTGTGCGAAAGTGGAATACGCCGGAGATGAAGATATTTATCAGATAGGAGATTATCTCATCGTCAAAGGCGATGTGGATCAGTCGAGATTGTCTGACGACTATATTTTTTATATGGCCAATGGAAAAAAACGTGGTTCTTCGATCTGCTGGAGATATTTTTATGATGAAAACGGAGTTAAATGGACTATCGGATTACCTCTGCGCGGTCCAGTCAATGGCCCATTTCTCCGAATTGTTCAGCCGCATTAATATTAGTATTCGAGAATGAAATCAAGAGTTAAATTCAGTGTTTATTCGATGATACTGACGGTGGTTATCTCCGTCGTCCTCATATTGGCCTGTGTGAAGACTTATGGTGAGCTCGTTCCGTTCTGCATTGTCCTCGCACTTTGCCTTATGCTGATTATCCCGGCGCTTTTCTACGCACCGTTGTCGGTCAGAGCCAACGAGAGGTACATCATTATTTCGAGCCTTCTAACGAAACATCATATTTCTCTGAACGACATAGTGAGAGTAGTGCCTTTCACCCCGACAATGGGGGCCCGGCGCCTGTTCGGTTCCGGCGGTTTCTTTGGTTACTGGGGCATATTCAAGGAGGGCGATGTCGGCCGCTATGCCGCATATTTCGGAAAAGCATCTGATTGCTTTCTTGTCCGTATGAAAAACGGCGATAAATATGTGATCGGATGTGCCGACAGTTCCGAAATGGTAAACTATATCAAAAGACAGATTGGATAGTGGCGACAGATTTCCGATACCTCAGGCCGCGAAAAGCGGCTTTGCTCCGGCGTTTCTATGAAGACTTCAGCCGCAATCTTCATCCGTTGCGTTGTGTCACCGTCGATGGGGCTACAGTAGTGCCGCCGCCTCCGGCAGTCTGCAATGACGGCCTTTGGGATTGTGGCGTAACTGATTCCGACTGGCGTTTCGTTGCCGAGTCGGCCCGCACAGATAAAGTGCCCGAGATTGAGGCATACGCACGGAATGCAAGCGCTGACACTGTGGCTGGAACCGCAATGTTCTGTGGCTTCCTGAATTATCACTGGGGCCATTTTATGGTCAATAGTCTGGCGCGACTGTGGGCTGCTGTTTCCGGACGATATGATTTCGACAGGCTTGTTTTTGCAGTCCCTAAGAACGGCATCTTGCCTCTTGAGGGCAATATACGCGAGGCATTCAGGCTTTTGAATTTCGACAAACCGATAGATATTATTGACACTCCGCGCCGTTATTCACGAGTGATTGTTCCTGAAGAAGGCTGTTCGTCGGAGGAATATGTTGCGCCTGAAATTCTGTCAGTCTACGACCGAATTGCCCGGGCCGCCCTTGCCGAGCATCCCGTCACAGCTAAGCCGGAGAATATTTATCTGAGCCGTGGGCGCTTCGAAAAAGCTGTCAGGAGCGAATTCGACGTAAGATGGTTCGATAAATTCTTTGCCGCTAACGGATACAGGGTTGTTTACCCGGAATTGATTTCTTTGGGCGAGCTTATTTCGATTATTCATGGAGCTTCATCCGTAGCGGCTATGGCGGGAACGTTGCCTCATACACTGCTTTTTGGCCCTGATGGTCTCGATGTGACTATAATTGAGAAATTCGCTTATATCAATTCGTATCAGCCAGGGATTGACCTTGTCAGGAAGCTGAATGTCACTTATGTTGACGCCAATGCTTTTATCCGGCCTGTATCGCCCGGAGGTGGCCCTTTCATTGTCTATCCGAATGGTATATTCCGCTCTTTTTGCGCCGACAGAATGCTTAGTCTTGAAGATTTGCCCGTCTACGATTGCCGAAAAATGTTGCGGCAGTTCGTAAAGGCATATAGGCGACAATATTCACGTCAGTGGGTCTATGAAGAGTTTCTTGAGCCTCAGATAGGACTAATGCGTGAGGCGTATGAGGGGGCAGAATCCGATTTTGGCGATTGGCTGACAGGCAAAAAACCGCTTTTCCTGAGCGATCTGCTTTCTCCCAGACGTCTGGCCAAGAAACTAATCAGTTTTTTTCGCTGAGCAACGGAGATCGAGTTCTTTCCCGCAGAAAGTTGTCTGCGGGGTCTCGGTTATAAATGGTTCTACTGATTCGACGGTGTTGTCGTCGCTATATGTGACAAGGGCCGGTGCGATCTTTTGCCCGTCGACAAGTATAACGGCTGAAAAGACAATCCGTTTCATCGCTTTATGCTGTGCTTTGAAATTGGACTCTTGATATTGCGGGCATGACGATGGCGCATTCTGATAAGCTGCAATGAGTCGACATATGCCGGAAGCATAGACCCTTTGAGCCCGACATTCAGCGACCCGTAGATTCTGTTTGCCGCTTTGTCGGGAGTGAGGTCGAGCGTGATTGAATGCCAGCCGTTGCCGCTTAAGCGTGTGACGGCATAATCGGTCAGTCCGGGATAGTCGGCCGACAGGTTCACATCAATTTCGGCCGCGCTTCCAAGCGTCTTGAAGCGCAGTTCATATATGTCGCCCGGCTCGAAATACTGGTCGCGTCCCAAAGAAAAGCTGATTATCCGCGATGGAGAGTTTGCCGCGATTCTCCATGTACGGTCATCCTGCCACACGTCAACCGAATCGCCATCCAGCGAGGCGACCGATGTATTCATAGCAAGATTCGATTCGTTGGCACCCGATTCACGTGCTTTCCTAAGGCGCTGTTCGAGAATTTCCTCGACTCGCGCATATACTTTGGTGTATTGTTCGACGTGCATCCCGTACCATGTCAGCGAGCTGTCGACATCGGCCGTTGTTACATCATGGCGTGCGCATATTGACTGACGCAGAAGCTGCCGCAACGAATCGTTGCGGAATGAGGCTCCATCGGTTTCGACAACAGCTTCACCCATCTCCATATCAGCCATGATCTGAGCCATGGGTTCGGGCGAGATAACGCCGTCGGGAGTCGGATCGCAGGCTGTCAGCGCTGCGGTAAGAGCTATAACGGATATGGGGCCAAGACGTCTGTTCATTCTTTTTTATCTTCGCCGGGTGTGTTGCCGTCAGCATGTTCTTTGACAGGTGACGACAGGAATCGAGAATAAAAAATCAGAGTAACGATGATTCCAACGGAAATTGCCGCGTCAGCGAAGTTGAATACGGGTTGGAAAAACAGGAAGTATTCGCCTCCGACAAACGGCATCCAGTCAGGCCAATAGAAACTGAACAGAGGAAAATAGAACATGTCCACTACTTTGCCGTGAAAAAGTGAGGCATATCCTCCGTCGGCAGGGAAAAGAGTGGCGACTTCAGGCGGCATCGGATTGTTGAAGATGACGCCATAAAAAACGCAGTCGAAGATATTCCCGGCAGCTCCAGCTGTGATCAGAGACAGACAAACAAGGTATCCTGTCGAGACATCAGCATTTCTACGTATCAGACGCGATATATACCATATCAGAGCTCCTACAGCCAACAGACGGAAAAGCGTCAGAAAAAGCTTGCTTCCGATCTCCATTCCGAATGCCATTCCGTTGTTTTCGATAAACAGCAGCTTGAACCATGAGGTCACTGTTACGGATTCGCCCAGATAAAAGTGTGTTTTGACCCAGAACTTGATGATCTGGTCAATGATGATGACAGCGGCTATTATTGCCGCTGTCATCAGTGTGCGTCGACGGCGAACCGACGCCTGTTGGTCGGGGACAGGATTCACCGGCGTTTATTTTGCTGTTCTTTGCCTGCGATACTGAGAGTTGCGTGAGGCACGGCGCGCAAACGCTCCTTGGGAATCAGTTCGCCTGTCTCGCGGCATATACCGTAGGTTTTGTTCTCAATTCTGATAAGAGCGGCCTGAAGGTGCTTGATGAATTTTTGCTGACGCTGGGCAAGCTGTCCGGCTTCCTCCTTGCTTAGGACACTCGCGCCTTCTTCGAGCACTTTGAAGGTGGGCGAAGTGTCGGCGACATCGTTGCCGTCGGTGTTGGTTAGGTTGGCGCGCAGGATTTCGTAGTCTTCCTGAGCCTTGGCGAGCTTTTTCAGTATAAGCTCCTTGAACTCTTCAAGTTCTTCGTCGCTATAACGTTTTTTTTCGCTCATGGTGTCGATTGGTTAGGTTAGTTTTTATTGATTGCCACTTTGAGTAACAGTCCGTCGATGTCGAGAGTCTCGACTTCATTGCCTTCGGGAGTCCCGAAGGTAAGAGCTGACGCGAGGACCTGCTGACTGATATAGTCGGCGAATTCGGTGATCGCTTCGTCGGCGTCGGTTCCTTTCTCAAAATTGAGCGTGATTCTGTCAGTGATGTTATAGTCGCGGTCTTTGCGGATATTCTGGATTCGGTTGACAATGTCACGGGCTATGCCTTCGCGGCGCAATTCCGGGGTTACAGTAATGTCAAGGGCGATAGTCACATTTCCCTGATTTGCCACGAGCCATCCGGGAATGTCTTCCGAGAATATGTCGACGTCAGAAGCCTCCACGCGGTGGTTCTCTCCGTTGATGTCAAGATCGATGAATCCGTCTGCCTCGAAATTGCGTATGGCAGTCTGATCGAGGGCCTGGATTGCAGCGGCCACAGCCTTCATTGCTTTACCGTGTTTTGGCCCGAGCTTCTTGAAGTCGGGTTTGACACGCTTGACAAACGCGCTGTCGTCGCCGGCAACAAGCTTGACTTCCTTGACGTTTATCTCGTTTTTAACTAACGGACTTATCGCTTCGAGCGCAGCTCTCATCGAATCGTCTGCCACGGGAATCATAATGGCCTGAAGCGGCTGACGAACTTTAAGATTCACCTTGCGGCGCAGCGCGAGCGCCATAGACGTGATGGTCTGCGCCAGCGACATACGTTTCTCAAGGTCTTTGTCGATAGCCGCTTGGCTGACCTCGGGGAAGAGTTCGAGATGGACACTTTCAACCGAAGCGTCGGCGCCGGTCAGATCGCGCCACAGGCGGTCGGCAAAGAAAGGTGCTATCGGAGCCATCAGTTTGCTGACAGTCAGCAGGCACTGATAAAGAGTCTGATAGGCAGCCAGCTTGTCGGCGTTCATTTCTCCGCCCCAGAAACGTTTGCGGTTGAGACGTACATACCAGTTCGACAGATTGTCGATGACGAAATCGCTGATAGCGCGCGCGGCACGGGTGGGTTCGTAATCGGCGAGATCGGCGTCGACTTCGGCCACGAGGCTGTTGAGCAGTGAGATTATCCAGCGGTCGATTTCTGGGCGCTCATTCAGCGGAACCTCTTTTGCGTCGGGGGTGAATCCGTCGACATTGGCATATAGGGCAAAGAAGCTATAGGTGTTGTAGAGGGTGGCAAAGAACTTGCGGGCGGTTTCTATAACGCCTTTGTCGTCATATTTGAGATTTTCCCATGGCGATGTGTTCGAAATCATATACCAGCGCAGAGGGTCACTGCCATGTTTTTCGATAGCTCCGAACGGGTCGACGGCATTCCCTTTGCGTTTCGACATCTTATTGCCGTCTTTATCGAGCACGAGGCCGTTTGAGACGACAGCCTTATAGGCATTTGAGTCAAAAATCATGCCGGCTATGGCATGCAGGGTATAGAACCATCCGCGTGTCTGGTCTACACCTTCGGCAATGAAGTCGGCGGGGAAGAGACGACCGCTCTCGACGCCTTCCTTGTTCTCGAAAGGATAGTGTTGCTGAGCGTATGGCATCGCTCCCGAGTCGAACCAGACATCAATGAGGTCGAGTTCGCGGTGCATGGGTTTTCCGGAAGGGCTCACAAGCACGATGTCGTCGACATAGGGACGATGGAGGTCGATCTTGTCGTAGTTTTCGGCTGTATAAACGCCCGGCTCGAAGCCTTTGTCGCGTAGCGGATTAGTAGCCATGACGCCGGCTTTGACTGCGTCGTCGATGGCATTATAAAGTTCTTCGACAGAAGATATGCAACGCTCTTCAGTGTTATCTTCCGTGCGCCATATAGGAAGCGGTGTCCCCCAGTAGCGTGAGCGCGAGAGGTTCCAGTCCTGAATGTTTTCAAGCCATTTCCCGAAACGCCCGGTACCTGTGGCCGCCGGTTTCCACTTGATCTGGTTGTTCAGTTCCATCAGTCGCTCGCGAACCGCCGTTGTGCGGATAAACCAGCTGTCGAGAGGATAATAAAGAACAGGCTTGTCGGTGCGCCAGCAGTGGGGATAGTTGTGAGTGTGTTTCTCAATTTTGAACACTTTATCTTCCTGCTTGAGCATCATGCAGATTTCAACGTCGAGAGTTTCGGCGTCGGGAGCCAGATTGTCGTCGTAGGCGTTTTTCACAGGTTTGCCCTGCCAGGGAGAGTAAAGCTCAACGTTGACATTTGTTTTGACAAATTCCGGGTCGAGATCTTCGATTCTGTAGAATCGGCCCGTCAGGTCAACCATCGGGCGCAGGCGTCCTTCGCGGTCGATGAGATGGAGTGGGGGAACACCGGCCTGTTTCGAGACGAAAAGGTCATCGGCGCCGAAAGTGCCGGCAATATGCACAATGCCGGTGCCGTCGGCAGTCGTAACATATGCTCCGGGAATAACCCGGAATGCTCCTTCGCCGGGATTCACCCACGGAATGAGCTGTTCGTAGTGGATTCCGACAAGGTCAGAGCCTTTGGCTTCGCCGATTACTTTCCAGGGAATAATTTTGTCACCTTTTTTATAGGTATCAAGATCGCCGTTTTCTCCTTTTGGATTTAAAACACTGCCAAGAAGAGCGGTGGCAACTGTCACAGTGATAGGATTACCGCTATAGGGATTGAACGTGCGGACAATAGAGTAGTCGATCGAAGGGCCGACTGCAAGGGCTGTGTTGCTCGGGAGAGTCCACGGTGTTGTTGTCCATGCAAGGAAGTAGGCGTCGCCCCAGCCTTTCATGCTGTCGGGCACGTCAATGATGCGGAATTCGGCAATGCAGGTAGTGTCTTTAACATCGCGATAGCATCCGGGCTGATTCAGCTCGTGGCTGCTGAGGCCGGTACCTGCTGCGGGGCTGTAGGGCTGGATGGTATAACCCTTGTAAAGCAAGCCTTTCTTATACAGCTGCCCGAGCAGCCACCACACAGTTTCTATGTAGCGGTTGTCATAGGTTATGTATGGATCGTTCATGTCGACCCAATAGCCCATGCGGTTTGTCAGAGTTTCCCATTCGCGGGTAAACTTCATTACTTCGCGACGGCAGGCGGCGTTGTAGTCGTCGACACTGATTTTCTTTCCGATATCTTCTTTTGTTATCCCTAAAGTTTTCTCGACACCGAGTTCGACGGGCAGTCCGTGGGTGTCCCAACCCGCTTTGCGGTTGACCTCGTAACCCTTCATCGTCTTGTAGCGACAGAAAGTGTCTTTGATGGTGCGGGCTAAAACATGGTGGATTCCGGGCATGCCGTTAGCCGATGGAGGTCCTTCGTAGAAAACAAACGATGGCGCCCCCTTGCGGGTGGCAAGAACCCGTTCGAATAATTTTGTCTTATTCCAGCCTTCGAGTTCCTCTTTGTTGACCTGACTGAGGTCAAGAGAGGCATATTCCTTGAATTTCATTTTAGGGATAACGATGGTGTTAAAAAATTTTCGCAAAGATACAAAAAATCTGTGGAATCGCGGATATAAAATGAATCTCAGGAGTTAAAGGATGTATATAAATGCGGCAAGCCCCGCAGAAGCGAGGCTTGCAAATGGTTGACGGTGACTTCAGGCTATCGGTGTCCCCTGAGCAGGAGCGGCGGGAGTAGCAATTGTCGGAGTTGCCATGGCGGGAGCCTGAGCGGCAGGGGGATTTACAGGCTGCTTGGCTTCCCAGCCGAGAGCGCTGGCGCCGAGAACGGCGGCATCGGCTTCCTTGAGCTCTGAAAGAAGAACGTTGACCTTTCCTTTGAACACCTTCAGCAGATTCTTTTCGAGGTTTTCTTTGACGGGGCGCATCAACAGATCGCCGCTCTTTGAAAGGCCTCCGAAGAGGACGAAGGCGCTGGGCGATGAAAATACGACCATATCGGCCATTGCTTCGCCGAGAAGTTTGCCGGTATAGGCGAAGATGTCCTTGGCGATCTGATCGCCTGCGACTGCTGCGTCGTAAACATCTTTGCTTGTAATGTCTTCGATAGGAATGTTGCGTAGCAGTGAGGGCTCTTTGCGTATTTCAAGGAACTCGCGGGCGGTGCGGGCAACGCCGGTGGCCGAGCAATAGGCTTCGAGGCAGCCGGTGCGGCCGCAGCCACACATGCGTCCGTTGTTACGCTTGATAATCATGTGGCCGAGTTCGCCGGCGAATCCGTCGTGGCCGTAGACAAGCTGGCCGTTGATGACGATGCCCGAGCCTACGCCGGTGCCGAGGGTGATCATGATGAAGTCACGCATACCCCGGGCAGCCCCGTAGGTCATCTCGCCGATGGCGGCTGCATTGGCGTCGTTTGTAATGGCTACCGGTACGCCGAACTTGTCCATAAGAAGCTGTCCCAGAGGTATGGGGGTGGGCCATGGCAGATTGACGCCGTCTTCGATGGTGCCGGTGAAATAGTTGGCGTTGGGGGCTCCTACGCCTATGCCGGTTACCTTGCCCACAGCGTCGTTGGCCTCGAGAAGCCGCATGATCTCGGTGTGGAGCTCATCGATATAATCGGTGATATTATTATGTTTTGCTGTTTTGATGGAACTGCTGGCGATAACAACGCCACGTGCGTCGACTATTCCGAAGACGGTGTTTGTGCCGCCCATGTCGATGCCGATTACATAAGGTTTACTCATGGTTGTGCTTAAGTTGCGTTAAGTGGTAATAGAAAATTTTGGCAAAGATAACAAAAAAATCAAACAATCGCCTAATTATACTTGATGTCAAGGCGAAATTGGTCTGTGCGATAGTGCTTTTCGTGTCAGTCTTTCAGTTATGCCCGGATTGCAGCATTTTGGCTTTAGTATTTTTTTAGCTATCTTTGCACCAAATAATAGTTCCGTCTGATTTAAATGGGAGTAGTAGAGAATACACCGACATGGTTTGTTATGCGCGATCTCAAGCGTCCTAATGCATTAAGTCCGGCATGGAAGACTCTTCCCGGAATGGGGTTTGAGGTTTTCACGCCTTTGCGCACTCGCATCGTGATGCGCAAAGGTGTTCCTATGCGTGAAGCTTTGCCGATTGTTAATGACCTCCTTTTCGTCAGCGCCGAGCGAATGGCTCTTGTCATCATGTATAACAGCGGCAGTAGAGGTCGTCTTGCCTGAAATTGAAAATACCGTATAATGATACATTTCCATACTTCACCGACACTCCATCGGTTATTTGACAGATATCTTAGCAAATGGGCCATTTTAATGATGGATATTCTGCTGGCTACCATGGGGTCGATTTTGTCATTGGGACTTATTTCAATCTGGAACAAAGATCTGTTTTCGTCAACATCCTTGCCGCTTACATGGGTCACGGGCGCTGTCGTGGCATCGACGATCAGTTTCTATTTCTGCCGGACATATCTGGCTATCATCCGTCATGCTTCGCTCCGCGAGGTCGGATCGCTTTTTGGGGCCGTCTTTATTAAGGAACTTTGCCTGGGCCTTTTGTTTATTACTATTCCATGGCTTGAGAATCTTCGTGTATTACCGCCCCAGACCATTGTGCTGCTGTTTTTCGTCGACACGCTTCTGACTTTCGTTGAAGTTATAGGCGCACGCGTGGTCATGATTCTGATTTACAATCAGCTGCGGCGCCATTTGTGGGGTGATGACCATCGAATCCGCACACTCATCTATGGAACCGGAAATAAATCGGTTGCAATGATTAAACGTCTGGCGACATCCCCACATTATAATGTTATAGGATTTATCGCCCGCGGACAGGCTAACCAAAAACAGTTGATCGGAGGTCTTAAAGTCTATTATTTTGATTCGCCTGACGACTTACACCGTATTAATCTTGGCCGAATGGTTCAGGCTATTCTTTTCGCAAAAGAAGAAGAAGCCCGTTCCGAGCAGGATCGTGAGCTTTTCAACGAATGTCTCAAACGCGGCACCAAATTGATGATGGCTCCGAGTATTGACGAAGTTGTCGGAGGCCGTTTTATGCGCAATCAGGTGCGCGAAATAAAGATTGAGGATCTTCTCGGTCGCTCAGAGATTGAGATTGGTGTCGATGAGGTCAAGAATGATTTTGCCGGCAAGACCGTTTTGGTTACCGGGGCTGCAGGTTCCATAGGGTCGGAACTCTGTCGCCAGCTATCATCATTCGGACTTAAACGTCTTGTCTTATTTGACAATGCTGAGACTCCTACCCATAACATACGTCTTGAACTTGAAGAGCGCTTCCCTGATCTTGACTTTGTGCCGGTTATAGGCGATGTTCGTCAGCTTGACCGTGTGAGGTGGGCATTTGATAAATATCAGCCGCAGGTTGTGTTTCATGCTGCCGCGTATAAGCATGTACCTCTTATGGAGGAAAATCCCTGTGAGGCTGTTTTTGTCAATGTCAACGGTTCGCGGAATGTAGCCGACGAGTGTCTCCGCCACAATGTCGAGAAAATGGTTATGATATCGACCGATAAAGCTGTCAATCCGACGAATATCATGGGCTGTACCAAGCGTCTGGCTGAAATTTATGTCCAATCTCTTGGAATTGCACTTGAAAAGGGTGAGCTTGAGGGTCGGACTCGTTTCGTCACGACTCGTTTTGGAAATGTATTGGGAAGCAATGGATCTGTCATACCGCGATTCCGCGAACAGATTGTCAAGGGTGGGCCGGTCACGGTTACTCATCCTGATATAACCCGTTTCTTTATGACTATACCTGAAGCTTGCCGTCTTGTTATGGAAGCTGCGGTCATGTCAACGGGAACCCAGATATTTGTCTTCGATATGGGTCGTTCAATGAAGATTGCAAATCTGGCGCGTCGTATGATAGAACTTGCCGGCCTGACTCCCGATGTAGATATCAAGATTGAATACACAGGACTGCGTCCCGGCGAAAAGTTATATGAGGAAGTATTGAGTTCGGCCGAGAACACACTTCCGACAGAGCATAGCCGGATACGAATCGCACGAGTGCGAGAATATTCTTACGATGACGCTCGTCGCGCTGTGGAAGCACTCTCGGCTCTTGCAGCGAAAGTCGATGTCGACGATATGGTTCGCATGATGAAAGTTACTGTCCCTGAATTCAAGAGCAAGAACTCACGGTTCGAGGTGTTCGATCGCGAACTCGCCGCAATGAATTGAAGTTCAGAATGGGCCGCGGTATTGTCCTTTTTTGTGTGTGAAGCGGCCGTATTCGATGGCGTGTGACGGACAACCATTGTAACATCCCAGACATAGGGCACAAAGCTCTCCCCACACCGGACGAGCGCTGACGAGCGTGATGTTTTCCATCGGACATCGTCTGACACAGCGACCACATCCGATGCATTTGTCATTGGCGTGGAAGCTGTTCGGGTTTATGTTTTTGGTAAAACCCGGATATATGAGCCGGGTTTTAATTCGTGGAAAAGAGCCGCGCTTTACGTCGACTGCTTCATTGCCTGATGCAATGGCATCGGCTATAGCATCTACGCGAGGTTTGGCGGCATTGATTTTAGCATGCTCAACTGCTTGACTGTCGACATCGAAAAATGGGAAGCATACGTAGGTGTTCGGCATTATGACGCTCCATGCACCACCGAGCTGCCAACCGCGGCTAAGGATGTCGTGACGGAACATTTCGGCTGTTTCGCCGCAATCATCGCCCATAGTGCATACCATAAAATGTTTGCCTCCGACATCGTTAATCCTCCTGATAACTGTTCGAACTGTCATCGGTACTCCCCACGAATGGACGGGGAATACCCAGATGAAGCGCTCTCCGGCCTCTAAATGGGGACGGTCGTAAAAAGCGCGGTCAATTCGGCACGTTGCTTCTCCGAGGCGTTCCGCAATATGGCGGGCGACCCATTCGGAGTTTCCGTTTCCAGAGAACCAGATTATCATCAGATTGTCACTTGTGTCGCTCCATAGCCATATTCCCGGAAGGACGCGTCGCATACATCGTGACCGCGATAACGATGGTTGAGCTCTTTCATCAGAGCGGCCCGCAGTACGCCTTCTCCCTTGCCGTGGATGAAGACAATGCGTGTGCCTTTATTTTTCAGATTTGCGTCCATGACATGGCAGAATTCATCGACCTGACGGTTGAGAATGTCGGCCGGACTCATTCCGTTGGTATTGTCAATAAGGTTCTCAATATGAAGATCAACAACGAGAGCTCCGGATGAGTCGGTTGTGTATTGCGGACGTAAGTCGCGACGGCGAACCGGCCGGCGGTCGACGCGCTTCTTCTGCTGCATCATTTTTTCTTCAAGTCCTTTGGCATCGACAGGCTTGTTGCGGCGGAGAGTCTCGTCGTCGCTGACGAAGTCTATGCTGAGAACCCGAGTGTCGAAATATGTAGACTGGGTAAAGCAATGAAGCTTGCAGAATTTAGTAGTATCGAGCTGAGCACGGGATGTCATCGCCGGTTTCATGACAAACGATTTCGACCGTTTGTAGGCTATAGCCTGTAACATAAGGGAGTCGAACTTTGGAAATGTCGAACGGTCAACGTTGCCAAGCAGAATCTGGATGTTCGGCTCGACGGTACCGGCGGCAAACAGTGTCCATTCTTCACTCTCTTTCGGCTTGAAGCACAGTGAATAGTCAACATAGTAATTTGAGTCGTTGACGAGAAAAGCGTCGAATGTCGTTGTCGACAATTCGAGAATGTTCACCGGTTCGAATGCTACAGTTAGACTTATCTTTTCGTTTCCGGCAACTTCAATTTCTTCCTCCTCGGCCGGAGTTGGGAGCGTCGGAGCTGCCGGTGCCGCAACTGTAGGTTCCTGAACTGTGGAGGAAGGAACAGTTGAGGCTTTTGGAACAGTGAATGTAGTTTTTGAGGGTTGCTGTCCGGCATGGGCCACAACAACGCATTCACGTACCTGCACCGGGGTCTCGAAGCCGTCCTCGTCGACATAAGCTAAATTCCCGTCGATTCGCACAACGCGTCCGCCACCTGTTGAGTTGAGATATCTGACAATATCGCCTGTTTTTAGGTTTGCCATAATTCGAAATATAAGTATAGTTGGCCTTTTTGACCTATTTAGTCGACAAAGATAGCGAATTATGGCGAAAAACCGACTATAGTTGCTAACTTTGCCATGACATGAGAAATCGTATTATCATTAGTAATGACGCTCCTGTAGGGATAAAAGACCTTACCAAAGAGCTTATAACCAACGGATTGCCGGCAAGCAGCCGCTCGCTTTACAAAGGTCGCAACAAAGTTGTGGCAACAGCTTTGGAAAGCGGTATCGAGGTGAATGTCAAGGCATTCAGGATTCCAATAGCAATAAACAGATTTGCTTATGGATGGATACGTCGAGGCAAAGCCCGTCGTGCTTTCGAGTTCGGATTGAAGATGCTTTCGATGGGAGTTTCGACTCCGCGGCCGTTTGCCTATGTTGAATGTTTCGATAATATTGGTTTCCTTCATGAATCATATTTTGTCAGCGAGCAGCTCAACGGGTGGAAAGAAATACGTTTTGCCGCCTCGCGTCCTGATTTCGAGACGCTTGCAGATGCTTTGGCACGTTTTGTGGCCGGTTTTCATGCGAAAGGCGTGAAAATGAAAGACCTTTCTCCCGGAAATGTTCTTGTCAGGACTGAGCCCGGCGGCAGTTATCATTTCAGCTTGGTCGACACGAACCGAATGCGTTTCGGAGTATATGACAGGAAAGAGCTTGCCCGCACCTGCGGAGCACTTTTCGAAGATCATTCTGCCAGACGTCTTTTTGCCCGGAACTATGTCAGGTATGCCGGACTTTCGGATAACTATGTAGAACTCATAATGGCCTCAGGGCGTTGTTGACTATGATGAGTGACAAGGTATTCGCTTTTGATGCGAAGCGCATATTTCGGAATCTTACCGGATTGGGCAACTATTCGCGGCTCGTTGTCGAGCAACTTGCTGCCGCATTGCCTGAGGTAAGAATGCAGCTGTTCACGCCTACATCCACGGCTGTTGAACGCGCCTCGAATCTGCTGAACATGTCAAATGTAGAGACTGTTCTTCCCGACAGTATGATGTTCGGGAAGGCCTTCTGGCGTTCCTTCGGCATGACCCGGCAGCTTTCTGCCGGACGTCCGGCGCTCTATCATGGCCTCAGCAATGAACTGCCTCTTAATATTGTCAATAGCGGAGTGCCGTCGGTCGTTACTATTCATGATCTGATATATCGCCGGCTGCCTTATTGTTATAAAGCTATTGACCGGCGTCTCTATGATTTCAAATATCGACGTGCATGCGAGAATGCTACCCGCATTATAGCCGTCAGTCGCCGAACCCGCGATGACATAGTTGAATTCTACAATATCGATCCTGAAAAGATTGATGTTGTCTATCAGGGGTGCGACGAATCATTCCGTCGTCATATTCCGGCTGACATTATTGAGAATTGTCGTCGCCGTTATAATCTGCCCCGACGCTATATAATTCAGGTCGGGACAGTCGAGCGACGCAAGAATCTTGAGTTGACAGTCAAAGCGCTTGCTGCGCTTGATTCAGAACTGCATCTTGTGGCTGTCGGTCGGGATCACTATGGTTATATGTCGCATATCAAAGAGTTGATAAACAGACTGCGACTCAATGACAGGGTAACCTTTCTCCAGAATCTTCCTTTTGTCGATTTGCCGGCCGTTGTTGCCGGAGCCGAAGTCGCAGCATATCCGAGCCGTTACGAGGGTTTCGGGATTCCAGTCCTTGAGGCTCTTTCGGTTGGGGTGCCGGTTGTGGCTGCCAATGGATCGTGTCTGGAGGAAGCTGGCGGTTCTGCTACTCTTTACGTCGATCCTAATGATGTCCGGGCAATGATACAGGCTCTTACGGCTCTGACTGATGGTTCGGTCGACCGTGCCGATATTATTGCCCGGGGTCAAAAACATGCACGCCTCTTCGATAACTCTGCCATGGCAGATAATATTCTTAAAGTTTACTCGAAAATAATCGATCTCTGATATGAAATATTCTTTTCAACTTATTGTTGTCTTAGCTTTTCTGGCAATCGGAATGAATGCTTCGGCCGCTCACTCGTTCAGCGATGAGAGCCTTAATTATAATGTCAGTTATAAGTGGGGGCTTATTCATAAGACCGCCGGTACGGCAACACTCACGCTTCATAACCGTGGAAATGTCTACGATATACGGCTTACAGCCAAAAGCAAGCCATGGGCCGACCGCATTTATCGAGTCCGAGACACTCTGATAGCCAAGATTGCCAAAAACGGATTTAAACCGCAGTCATATAAACGTATTGCTCATGAAGACGGCAAATTTGCGCTCGATGAGCTTACGTATAGCTATAATGGGGCGTCGACTACCGGTACTGTTAAACGAACCCGCGAAAAGAAAGGGAAGCGGACTACATCGTCGGTGACACATTCAACAACAGGGGCCGCTTATGATCTGCTGACGGTTTTCTATTATCTCCGCACTATTGATTTTTCGTCGATTCCGAAAGGGAAGGTAGTCGTTACCACTCTATTCTCAGGCAAAGCTAAAGAGCGTGTGACAATCAAGCCTGTGGGTCTTGAGAAGATAACGATGTCTGACAAGCGCAAAGTTGAAGCCTATCACATCCGATTTAATTTTACGACTGATGGAGCAAAGAAAAGTAGCGACGATATTGATGCCTGGATATCATGTGACGGACGCGGTATTCCGCTTATGGTTGTCGGAGCTTTGCCAATCGGGCAGATTCGTTGTGTATATACAGGTAAATAATAGCATACATAATAGACAAAGAGACGTGTCTCAATTGAGAGATGCGTCTCTTTAGTACACCCGTAGGGAGTCGAACCCTAATCGATGGAACCGGAATCCATTATTCTATCCATTGAACTACGGGTGCAATCATATTTGCGGTCGCAAAGGTAGTTATAATTTCGGAAAATATGGCTTTCCTTTCGGAAAAATTTTGTAATTTTGTGGAAATTTTTTTCAACCGTAAATCTAAATTATAATCATGCAAGACCCTTTGTTTTGGATTGTTCCGGCCGCATCAATTGTGGCTCTGGTCTTTGCGCGTGTGTTCTATGTGAGCATGAAAAAGGAGAGCGAAGGCACTCCTGTCATGCAAAAAATCGCAGGTCACGTGCGCAAAGGTGCGATGTCGTATCTTCGTCAGCAATATAAGATTGTTGGCATAGTGTTTATCTGCCTTGCCGCAGTGTTTGCTGTAATGGCATACGGTTTCCAGCTTCAGAACGCATGGGTTCCTGTTGCCTTTCTGACCGGTGGCTTTTTCTCGGGATTATCCGGTTTTCTTGGCATGAAGACTGCCACCTATGCATCGGCCCGCACTGCCAATGCTGCCCGGACATCACTTAACCGCGGGCTTCGTGTGGCTTTCCGCTCAGGTGCCGTAATGGGCCTTGTCGTGGTTGGACTCGGTCTTCTCGATATTTCATTCTGGTATGTCCTTCTCCAGATTTTTGTCGACAATCCAGATCCTCTTCAAAAAATGTGTATGATTACCACCACCATGCTTACATTTGGAATGGGAGCCTCGACTCAGGCACTTTTCGCGCGCGTAGGCGGCGGTATATATACGAAAGCAGCCGATGTCGGCGCCGATCTCGTCGGCAAGGTTGAGGCCGGAATTCCGGAGGATGATCCGCGCAACCCGGCTACAATCGCTGATAATGTGGGCGATAACGTAGGTGATGTCGCCGGAATGGGTGCCGACCTTTATGAGAGCTATTGCGGTTCTATTCTCGCGACTTCGGCTCTTGGCGCTGCTGCGTTCATGCTGACAGGAGATGCCGATATGCAGATGAAAGCTGTCATTGCGCCTATGCTTATTGCGGCTGTCGGTATAATTCTGTCGATAATCGGTATTTTTGCTGTCCGCACCCGTGAGGATGCTACTATGAAGACTCTTTTGGGTTCGCTTTCGCTCGGAACCAACCTCAGTTCTCTGCTGATTGTCGGAGCCACCTTCGCTATTCTTTGGGCTCTTCAGCTGACAAACTGGGCATTGATCGGATGTTCAGTAGTCGTTGGTCTGGTTGTCGGAATTGTAATTGGCCGAAGCACAGAATATTATACATCACAATCTTATAAGCCGACTAAGAAGCTTGCCGAGAGCGGAACGACTGGTCCGGCTACTGTTATAATATCCGGTGTCGGCCTGGGTATGATCTCGACCGCGGTTCCGGTTATTGCCGTTGTTGCCGGTATAATTCTCAGTTATTGGTTCGCTTCGGGCTTTGATTTCACTAATGTGTCGATGGGTCTTTATGGAATCGGCATTGCTGCTGTCGGAATGCTTTCGACTCTCGGCATAACCCTTGCCACTGATGCTTATGGCCCCATTGCCGACAATGCCGGTGGAAATGCCGAAATGAGTGGTCTGGGTGAAGAAGTGCGCCGCCGCACAGATGCTCTTGACTCGCTCGGTAACACCACGGCTGCGACAGGCAAAGGCTTCGCAATAGGTTCGGCCGCTCTTACCGGTCTGGCCCTCCTTGCATCTTATATAGAGGAAATTCGTATCGGACTGTCGCGTCTCGGCGAGACAATGATTCAGATAGGTGACAAAGCTGTGCCGGTTCATGATGCCTCATTCACCGACTTCATGACATATTACGAAGTAAACCTGATGAGTCCGAAAGTTCTTGCCGGAATGTTTATCGGCGCAATGATGGCATTCCTTTTCTGTGGTCTGACAATGAACGCTGTCGGGCGCGCAGCCTCTTCGATGGTTGATGAAGTCCGCCGTCAGTTCCGTGAAATCAAGGGTATTCTCGCAGGTAAGGCAGAGCCCGACTACGCCCGTTGCGTCGCTATCAGCACACGCGGGGCACAGCGAGAGATGGTGTTCCCGAGTGTTCTCGCAATAATCGCTCCTATTCTGACCGGACTTGTTTTCGGTGTGCCCGGAGTTCTCGGACTTCTCGTCGGTGGCCTTTCCGCCGGCTTTGTTCTTGCAATATTCATGGCAAATTCAGGTGGAGCGTGGGATAATGCCAAGAAGTATATCGAGGAAGGCCATTTCGGCGGCAAAGGCAGCGAGGTTCATAAAGCCACAGTTGTCGGAGACACTGTCGGAGACCCCTTCAAAGATACATCCGGTCCGAGTCTGAACATTCTCATCAAACTTATGAGTATGGTATCGATCGTTATGGCCGGCCTAACTGTGAGCTGGAGCCTTTTCTAACAGAGCCGTCGGGCAATAACATGGCCCGGAGATGCGTTTAGAAGAATATGAAGCTTATATCTCATATCGCTTTATCGACGGCAGTCGTTATCCTTTCTGCAGGAACAGCGGCTGCCGGCGACAGCTCTCCGGCCTATAACTTTCTGAATGTGCCGTCGTCAGTGACATCATACGGACTCGGCGGTCTGAATATATCTACCGTAAACGACGACGTCAACAATATCGACATGAATCCGGCTCTTCTGGGGCCTGAGATGGAGAAGGCGATAGGCCTGAACTACATGTATTACATAGGCAAGAGCAATTTTGCCGGAGCCAAGTTCGCCAATGGCATAAATGACCGCAGTGCCTATGCCGTCGGAATACAGTATTTCGGTTATGGCTCTATCCGGGGGGCTGATGCCGAAGGCAATCTTACGGGTAATTTCTCACCCAAAGATGTGGCATTTTCCGGTTATTATGCCCATGACATCGGAGGATATTGGCGCGGAGGCGCGGCACTTAAGTTCCTATACAGTGCCTATGACGAATATTCAGCGTTCGCGATTGCGACAGATCTTGCCGTGAACTATTATAATCCCGACAAAGATCTCAGTTTTTCATTCGTTGTTGCAAACCTTGGCGGTCAGGTGAAGCGGTTTACAGATTCATACGACCGGCTTCCTATAGATGTCAGGCTTGGCTGGACCCAGTCGTTCGGCTCGCTGCCGGTTCGTTTTTCGATTACGGCATGGAACCTTACCAAATGGAATCTGCCTTACTATGAGGCGGGTGACGGCACACAAGATCCTGAACTTAAGAAGACATTCGCCTCTAACCTGTTTCGCCATCTCATTTTTGGCGTAGACTTTGTGCCCAGTTCAAATCTAAGTATTACATTGGGTTACAACTATAAAACGCGTACCGACATGTCGGCTTACCAGCGCAGCTTTCTGAGCGGTTTTACGATAGGAGCGTCGCTGAAAGTCAAAATGTTCGGTATCGGTATCGCATTTGCGCAGCCTCATTCCGGCGCGTCAACCTTTATGTTCAACCTGTCAACATCAATCAATGACTTCCTTAGATAAAGCTATAATAGTCGCTGTCGACGGCTTCTCATCGAGCGGAAAAAGCACAATGGCGCGTCGTCTGGCTTCAGTTGTGGGGTATCGTTATATAGATTCCGGAGCAATGTATCGTGCAGTCACGCTATATGCTATGCGACATGGCATGATAGCAGATAATGGAGATCTTGACACTGCAGCTCTGATTGATGCGCTTCCTTCTATCGTGATAGACTTCCTTCCGGAACCCGGAGGACGTCAGTCGACACTTCTCAATGGCGAGAACGTTGAGGAAGAGATACGCACACTTGCGGTCAGCAATAATGTTTCGCCTGTATCAGCTGTCTCCGAGGTTCGAAAGGCTTTGACGGCAATGCAGCAGGATTTCGGGCGCCGGCGTGGAATTGTAATGGACGGTCGCGATATAGGCACGACTGTTTTCCCGGATGCCGAACTGAAACTGTTCGTCGAGGCCTCTCCCGAGACGCGTGCCCGTCGCCGTATGCTTGAACTTCAGAGTAAGGGACAGCAAGCCACTTATGAAGATGTTCTTGCAAATATTGTCAACCGAGACCATATAGATACAACTCGAAAAGAAAGCCCTCTTAGGTGTGCTTCCGACGCAATTCGTATCGATAATTCCGAAATGACCCCTGATGAGCAGGACGCTCTCGTGCTGAAACTTTTCAACGACGCAACCGCATGAGAAGTCCCGTTGTCGAAATCGATGCCGGCAGCGGTTTCTGTCACGGTGTGGTCAGCGCTATTCGAAAGGCCGAAGAAGAGCTTGCACGTTCCGGTAAGCTCGCTTGCCTCGGCGACATTGTCCATAACAGCGATGAAGTTGAGCGTTTGCGTCAGAAAGGGCTCGATACCATAACCCATGATGACCTAAGCCGAATGAGTCATTGTAAGGTACTTCTGCGGGCCCACGGTGAGCCCCCTTCGACATATAAGACAGCACGCGAGCGCGATATCGAGATAGTCGACGCGACTTGTCCGGTTGTCCTTCAGCTTCAGCGGCGAATAAAAAGAACTTTCGATACGGCTCCGCGAACAACTCAGATTGTCATATACGGCAAAAACGGTCATGCCGAAGTCAATGGGCTTGTCGGACAGACCGAAGGGACGGCGATCGTCGTCGAGGACGTGTCGGGACTCGGTGCAATCGATTTCAGCCGTGATATAGAGCTATATAGCCAGACAACCAAATCGGTCGAAGGTTTCCGCGAGATAATCGATGAAATAAATCGTCGACGTGATCCGCGATGCCGGTTCCATTTCTATGATACAATCTGTCGTCAGGTAGCAAATCGGGTAGGGCATCTGCGCGAATTTGCGGCTGCCCACGATGTCATTCTGTTTGTGAGCGGGGCGAAGAGCAGCAACGGTCGGGTTCTTTTCGGTCATTGTCTTCAGGTGAATCCCGATACTCATCTTATCAGTAATGCCTCTGAGGTCGATCCGGCATGGCTCGAAGGTAAAGATTCGATAGGAATCTGCGGCGCAACTTCAACACCCCGCTGGCTCATGGATCAGATCGGGAACCTAATAATTGAATCACTCAAGAAATGAAATTTACAGCTATTCTCCTTTCTGCGCTCGCGATGTCAGTTATGGTGTCATGCGGCTCTAAAGGAAGTTCTGAATCTATCCATAGTAATGCCGACACTCTTGATGTCAACTATGTTAATGGACGAGAACGGGCCGAACGGTATTTTGATAATTGCGCAGATTCTGCCTCGACGTGTCTTTTTCTTCTCGAGACTCGTGTGAACGCAGATGAATTGCGCCGTGACAGTGGAGATGATGCTGCCGATAACTATATTGCCGGTTTTGAAGATTATATTCGTAAGTTCGATCCGGAACTTGCTGCTGAAATACTTTAGATTATGAGACAGGGATTTCTTCGCCTTGCGGCCGTAGCCCCCGAAGTAAGTGTCGGCAATGTGGGGTTCAATATCTCCAGAATTAAAGAAACGCTTGTCAGGCTTGAACGTCTTGAAGTCGAGATTGCCGTGTTTCCCGAACTGTCGCTGACAGGATATACTTGTGCCGATCTTTTTCATCAGCAACCGCTTTTGACAGCCGCTGAGAGAGGAATTGAAGAACTGGTAGAGTTTTCAAGAGAACTTCGGATTGATTTTGCTGTGGGAGTACCCGTGCCGGCCGGCAGTGCGGTTTATAACTGTGCTGCCTTTATTGGCGGAGGCAGTCTTAAAGCTCTTGTGGCAAAGAGCTTTCTTCCCAACTATAACGAGTTCTATGAGCGGCGCTGGTTTAGCACACTGCCTGCCGACGTAGCAGTTCCGATGCGATTTGCAGGAGTGGACGTTACGATGGGTTCGCGTCAGGTAACCGACAGTCATGGGACTCTTGTCGGCATTGAGATCTGCGAGGATCTGTGGGTGCCTCGGCCTCCTTCAACCGATATGGCGCTCAGGGGAGCCGAAATAATTCTGAACCTATCGGCGAGCAATGATCTCATAGGTAAATACGCTTATCTGAAACGGTTGATTGAGCAGCAGAGCGGGTCATTGTTCTGTGCCTACGCATATGCCGGAGCAGGTTTCGGCGAATCGTCGACCGACCTTATTTTCGACGGCAAGGCTATGATTGCCGAGTGTGGGTCGATGAGAAAGACTTCGGAACGCTTTTCGATAAACGGGGTTGAAGCCATAACGGATGTTGATGTGGAGGCTATCCGTCGCGACAGGGTTCATACGACATCCTGGGCCGACAGTTGCTCGGTGAGCAACGTCAGATTGCCTTTGTCCGATGATTCTGATGAGGTGACCGATCTAAAGTTCCGCGAGGTTGATCCGCGACCGTTCGTGCCCGACGGGCCTGCCCGCGACGAGCGTTGTAATGATATTTTCAACATGCAATCGCTCGGACTCTCACGGCGTCTTGATGCAATAGGATGCCGACAAGCTGTTGTCGGTATATCTGGCGGACTTGACAGCACTTTAGCTCTTCTTGTGACAGTCGAGGCGTTTGATCGTCTCGGTCTTGACCGAGAAGGGATTGTCGGAGTCACTATGCCCGGATTCGGAACTACTGACCGCACTCATGATAACGCTGTCAAACTCATGGAATATCTTGGCATATCCCATCGGGAGATTTCAATAGTGCCAGCCGTTAAACAGCATTTCAAGGACATCGGGCATGATCCTTCGGTCCACGATGTCACTTATGAGAACGCACAGGCCCGGCAGCGAACATATCTTCTGATGGACATCGCGAATGCCTGCGGCGGAATAGTTATAGGCACGGGTGATCTCAGCGAGCTTGCACTGGGCTGGGCTACATATAACGGAGACCACATGTCAATGTATGGAGTCAATTCGGGAGTTCCCAAAACTCTTGTCAGATACCTTGTCGAATGGTATGCCGTTACGAAGGCATCCGAGCCTGTCGGTAAAGTGCTTGCCGATGTGTTGTCTACTCCGGTAAGTCCCGAATTGCTGCCACCTGACGAAAACGGCGATATAGCACAGAAAACCGAAGATGTCGTAGGCCCATATGAATTGCATGATTTCTTCTTATACTATACTCTTCGATACGGATTCTCGCCTGAACGTATTTTCCTTTTGGCCAGCCATGCTTTTTCGCCTGACACATATCCGACATCTGTCATAAAGAAATGGATGAGGGTGTTTTTCCGTCGCTTTTTCGCTCAGCAGTTCAAGAGGTCATGTCTGCCCGACGGCCCGAAAATCGGAAGTGTCTGTCTTTCTCCACGAGGCGACTGGCGAATGCCTTCAGATGTTTCGGCGGCCGCATGGCTTGCATCGCTCGACCGCATGTAAGGTCTCTTCAAGACTAACATAACCTAAAAATTGAGAATAATCTGAAAAAATTCGGGCATCTTAGTTTTTTAGGCGTTTATAGGTTGTGTATAATTTAAAAAGCGCTATCTTTGCGACAGCGTAACCAAGTAATTAACCTAAATAACCCTTAATATAATATTGACACTATGGACTTTTTAACCAATGACAAACTCACAATCGTCGGCGCAGCCGGTATGATTGGTTCCAACATGGCTCAGACTGCAATCATGATGCATCTGACTCCTAACATCTGTCTTTATGATCCTTATGCTCCCGGTCTGGAAGGTGTGGCTGAGGAACTTTATCAGTGTGGTTTTGAAGGCCTCAATCTGACCTATACCAACGACATCAAGGAAGCCCTTACCGGCGCCAAATATATTGTCAGCAGCGGCGGCGCAGCCCGCAAAGCAGGCATGACACGCGAAGACCTTCTTAAAGGAAATGCACAGATTGCCGAGGAATTCGGTAAGAACGTCAAAGCTTACGCTCCCGACGCAAAATTCGTTGTTGTCATCTTCAACCCGGCCGACATCACCGGTCTGATCACACTTCTTTATTCCGGTCTCAAACCGAGTCAGGTCGCCACTCTGGCCGCTCTTGACAGCACCCGTCTGCAGAACGAGCTCGTGAAGTACTTCAAGATGCCCGCTGCCAAGATTGAAAATTCGCGCACCTATGGCGGACATGGCGAACAGATGGCTGTTTTCGCCTCGACAACCAAAGTCGATGGCAAGCCTCTGACCGAGGTTATCGGAACTGAAGCTCTTCCTGAGGCTGCTTGGGAAGAAATGAAAGGTAAAGTTATTCAGGGCGGCAAGCGTATTATCGAGCTTCGCGGTCGTTCGTCATTCCAGAGCCCCGCTTATCTCTCTATCGAGATGATAGCAGCCGCTATGGGTGGCAAACCTTTCCGTTGGCCTGCCGGCACGTATGTTAACGACAGCCATTTCCAGAACATTATGATGGCCATGGAGACTGTTATCGATAAGAACGGAATCAGCTACAAAGAGCCCGCCGGAACTCCTGCCGAAGAGGCTGAACTCGAAAAGAGCTATGAGCACCTCTGCAAAATGCGCGACGAGGTTATCGAACTCGGCGTTATGCCTCCCGTTGATCAGTGGAGCAAGGTTAATCCGAATCTCTGATCTGAGTATTCCAACAAAATCTATAGAGGCTGTGTCAAAATTGGCACAGCCTCCTATGTAACCTGCTGTAAAACATAAAACAAAGCCCTGACTTTCACAAGCCGGGGCTTTGTCATGTCAGAAAGTTTTTGTAACTTAGTGACCTAAAAGAA
>ERZ773136.220-NODE-220-length-66560-cov-5.291166_pt1 | contig 66560 bp, 81 predicted proteins | sample MGYA00580855_ERZ773136 | MGnify/ENA primary metagenome ERZ773136 (study PRJEB29015, sample SAMEA2737860) | human gut metagenome | biome: human gut; feature: human-associated habitat; material: faeces | place: China | collected 2012 ... | reverse complement strand
TGACGCCAACTCTTTTCTTTGCTCCTATGGACGATCCGGATTCCCTGCGTGGGATTATAGGCAATAAACTGCTCGCCCTGCCGGACGAAGATTTGGAGAAGGTTTCTCTCTTTATCGAATGGATTAAAAAATAAGCAGGATAGTTGTTCTTTTTCTGCTTTAAGCAATTCCTTAGAGTGGGCCCTTCTGGTTGGTTCACCATGAACCTCTCCTCAGTTCAGCAAATAGGCGGACTCTCCCCTTGGCGGGAGGGTCCGCTTTTTCGCTTGCCGCCTTATAGGAGACGATACAGGTTGGATGTGTAGCTGCCATTTTCACGCCATCGCGGATCCTTCTGCAGCAATCCGGCTTTGCAGAGATCATCCAGCGCCCGCTTAACGGTAGAACGGGAGAGACCAAGCTCTGCACCAATGGTCTTGATGGCTGGCCAGCACTGGCCCTCGGCATCAGAACGGTCCTTTAAATACATATACACGGCCCGAGCCCGGTGACTCAGATCGGATTGATAGACTGCATTAAAATATGCCAAATCAATACCTCCTATGGCCTTAGAGCGGGCTTGCGGCGGTTTGCCTCTGGGCGCATCCCCTGAGAAAGCCCTCCGGCTGCCGCAGCTCCCTGATCGACCTGATTTTCTTCGTCTTCTATACTGGAAGCATAGTGACGGCGGATGATGGCCTCCTCCAGCTCCTGTTTATCGGCATAGGCTACTGGCCTCTGGGCTTTCTCTGGCACCTCGTAGGGTTCGCCGAAACGGATGCCCCAGTCGAGAAACAGTCGGAGCCTCACCCGCATGGGGTGAACACCAGTCTTGGCTACGATGAAGCTGCCCTTGGGCATGGACTTCAGCTCGTCCGGTGTCATGAGGGGCCGCTCCATCATCTGAAGCGACTGGCTTGGATCATTCTTTCCCCGGCTGATGGAGCCGCTCATGACTGTGCGGCTGCCCAGGGCCTTGGACAGCTCCTCGGCAGTCTGGGAGGCAGGAGCGAAGCCGCCGAAGATATTCACCTGACAGTTGTCCACGATGATCTCCGAGCCCTCCTTGCCATAGTTCTTCTGAAGCTGGCCGGTGATGGACTGGACGATTGGCACCAGCATCAGTCCACGGGAGCGGGAGGCAGAGAACATGAGCTCCAGTGACTGGATGGGCGGGCAGGAACCCAGCTCATCAGCAAAAAAGACCACCCGATTCTTCAGCCGGCCACCGTTCTCATCCGCCACAGTGAGGATTTCCCGGTAGAGGTTCTGGATGATGAGGGAAACCATGAAATACTTGGTCGTGTCCTCCTCCGGGAGTACCACGAAGATGGCCGACTTCTCATTGCAGAACTTCTCAGCGTCTACGGCGGTATCAAAGCAGAGGATCTGCTCCATCTCGCTGTCCAGGAAAGCGTTGAGTCGGGAGAGGACGGTGGAGAGAACCGAGGCCATAGCCTGCTCCGCCGTGTTGAGGGCGGAACCGGCGAACCACTTGGCCTTGTGGTTGGGCGGGAGCTTGTCCAGCAGGAGCTGGAACTGGTTTTTTCCCTTGACCCTTGAGGGTGCGAGAAGTTCCTGCACCAGTTTGAACACCGATACGATGTGCCGCTTCTCGACGGGATTACCTTCCTCATCCTCGGTGGGCAGGTACTCTGCCACCAGCAGGAACATGGCAGTCAAAAGTCCCTCGGCACTGTCGTAGAAAAAAGCGTTTTGCCCATACTGGGCGCTGTCGCCGCCGCTGGTGTTGATGAGGGTCTTGGCAAGGATCTTGGCGTATTTCTCCGCCTTGGCCTTTGCAGCGAGGTTATCCGGCTCTGCTTTGTAAATGTCCATGTATTTGTTGATGAGGTGGAGCAGATTGTTTCCATCTGAGCGGGTTGGGTTGCGAAGATCGAGGATGGCCGTTTGATAGCCATAGCACTCTCTGGCGATGCCGGCGTAGTTGCGGAAGAGGTCGCCCTTGGTATCCGTACATAGGAAGGACATCCCGGTGGCCAGCGCATATTCGATATTAGGATAGAGGAAAAACGCAGTCTTGCCGGCGCCGCTGGCGGCGGTGACCAGGGCGTGGATATCATCGGTGTCTACCACGGCGGTCACATGGCCCTTCGGCCCCTCGCAGCCAAGGATGAGACCCTGCTGGTCGGGCAGGTTCTTGCCCTGCCGCCACAGCTCTGGTTCAAAGGGAATGTGGGCGTAGGTCTGGCGGATCTCCTGCTTGGTAGCCCACCGAGCGGTACCATGCTGGCCGTCGCCCACTGTTTTGGACTTGATCCCATTCAGTGTGTAGTAATGGGAAATAAAAGCGAGTCCACCGATGATGAGAAACATAAGGCCAGCTACGCCGATGAGCAATAGGATTTGCGTATGCATAAAAGCCTCCTTCTGATCTGAGTCGTGTCTCGATATCAGAAGCAGGTCATCCCGGTTATTCCATCACAGGTCCAGCCCCTCGCTGGGCCTGTTCTTCTTTTTGTCGCTGCTTGATTTGATCCGCCTCATAGCGGATGGGTACTTTGGCGCAGGATGCTGCCAGCTCCAGCCAACGGTAGGCCAGTGATTCCTTACTCTCCCGGCCGCATATCCCGGCAGAGGCTTTTTGGGCGAGGATACGCTGGAGCTCCATGGCAATCTCATCCGCCCGGTTCTTCAGGCTCCCCCTGTTATGGTGGGGCTGGATAGACTGACGCAGGCGCTCAGCCCCCTGCTGGGGGGATACCACCTTGCCCATCTGCCGGAACTCCCGCAGGGCGGAAGAGAGGGCCATGGCCGCGGCCAACTCCATAGCATCCATCGCCCGGTCAAAGCGGCCCTGATGAAGATGATTTTTATAGTCTTGCAGTAAGATGGGGAGCTTTTGTTCCGCCTGCTCCGGTTTCGCCACCCCGGAGGAAACCGCAGCACCGATTCGTTGACAGATGGGATCTGCCGCCAGCAGCTGCGGATGCTCCTCAGCTGGTTCCGCAGGCAGCCCGTGGAGAGCTTTCAAGTCAGCGTTCCAGTCCTTGTACTGGGAACGAAGCGGGGCGGCCGCTATCCCTCTCTCACGGAGGGTATCCTCATGCTGGCCGCTGGCCTCGATGCCCGCCTCGTCGTGGTCCAGACAGAGAGCCACCTTCCTGATTTGAGGGTTTTGTTCCAGCATCCAGAGCATGGCGTGTTCAGAGGTCCCGCAGAGCGCCACATAGCTGTGCTTTTGCCAGTCCTGCGGATATAGGGTGAGAAAGGAAAGCAGATCAATGGGAGCCTCGAACACATAGAGCCGGTCACTTGAACCGGTCCAGTGGAAGCTGTATCGAGGGTCACATCCGCTGACATTGCCCCGATAACTTTTCCCATGGGTGTAGACCCCGCGTTTATGGGCATGACGAGGGACGCCGTGTTCGTCGAATCCGACGAACACGGCGTTATGGTATTCCTTGGTGTTGTCTTTGGATTTTTCGCAGCTTTCGTAAATGAGCCTCTGGCTGACAAAGGTATTCAGCACCTCACGGCTGATGAACCGCTGTTTGAGGAGATAGGCATACACCCGCCTCATGGACTCTCCAGCTGGCGGCAGGGCAAATTCCTTGGGTTCCGGTTCTTCCTTTCTGGGTGATGCTTCATAAACCACACCCTGCTCACCGCCCAGAAGCCGGATCATGGCCTCTGGGTAACTCAGACCATAGTGGTACATGACAAAGGCCACCGGACCACCGCCTGTTTTGACCGCCTGGGCGTGGTCGAACCACTCGCTGCCCCGTATTGTGATACTCTTATCGGATTTGAGCCGTTTTTCCGGTCCTGAACGGATGAGTTCCTCGCCATTCTGCAGCAGATACCGCTCCAGATCTACACTGTTGGCTCTCAGCTTCTGTTCGTCGGTGAAGTAGATATAGGGCATGGCCGTTCCTCCTACCGATTCTTGCCGCCAATCTTACGGTGAAAAAGCACCGGCTGTTTCTGGGCGGATCGGTGCGCTTTCAGCTGCTGGGACTGAGTATTCTTAGGGGTAGAGTGATTGTTCCTGTCAAAAGGTACCTTCTTTTTCACAACAAGACCTCCCGGTTATAAACTCATGGACGGCTCATGGTCATCCCACTTGTGACCCCGAGCCGTTTTCTTTTCTCTGATTTTTTGCAGCAGTTTACGGTCAACAGCAATCCACATCCCGCCGGATCGCGGAGGCGGTTCCTGCTCCCGGAAGATATTTCCCAAGTGGTGCAGAAGTCGGGTGGCGGAGAGGAGCAGAGGAGCGGCAGACCGGTCATCCATGTGGTCGAGAAAATACTGGGCATACTCATTGCCCTGAGCTGCTGCCAGAGACAACCAGCGGCCAGCGGCATCCCGATCCTGCGGCACCTCCTTGCCAAGCAGATAGAGCTTGCCCAATGCGTACTGAGCGAATTGGTTTCCCTGCTGGGCAGATGCCATCAGCCATTGGAGCGCCTCCTCCACATTTTGGGGGAGCAGCTCTCCTTGAAAAAGGAGCTTACCCAGCCGGTACTGGGCAAACTGATTGTTCAGTTCTGCGCTCCGGCGCAGCCACCGCAGAGCCTCACTGAGATCCTGCGATACTTCACCTTTGACCAGAAGTAGCTTGGCCAGTGCGTACATGGCCAGATCATTGCCGGCGAGGGCTTCCGTCCGAAAGAGAGCGAGAGCCTTCCCCTGATCCTGCGGATGACCATCGCTCCCATAGAGAAACTGACGGGCTTCTTTGTACCGCTTGCTCCATGCCGCGGCGGGTGGAGCTTCGGTGGCCTGTCCATTGCGTTCACAGAGCAGCTCAGGGAGATCCTCCGGGGCAACAGTGTCCTCATCGGGCAAAAATACTTGACTAAGTTCCCCCAGCCGGAGTGCCTCCTGAATGACAATGTTCTTAATCTTCTTGAACTCTTTCTGCTGGGAAAGAGGCAGCCGAGCCGGGAGATCCTCCTGATAGGTGCGGAGAACTTCCTCCCGCTGCTCATACCACAGGGCGTAGGCTTTGGCCACCCGGATGTCCCTGGCCAGCTCGTCCACGATCTCATCCACCAGAGACTTCAGCGGTGCTTTGAGATAGCCGTACTGCTTCTTTCCAGAAAGGAAACGCAGGCGCTGAGCGAGAACTGTCACCAGATGCTCGATACGGCTGTTTTCTAAAACCCCAGTTTGCATCTGAGTGATGAGTTGGGCCATTACCTCGCAAGTATTCTGAACAAGTGCGTCACGGCTCCGGGTCTGCTGTGCGTATAGCGCCGTCAGTTCCTGCCGGAAGATGTGCTTCGCCAAACCGGATTTAATTTGGGCGATTCCAGTTTTCGTGAGGAAACCCTTGGAAGGGTCTGCACTGTAACAGACCATGTGGATATGCGGATGGTGTGACTCATTGTGGAAGGCTGCATACCATCGAAACTGCTCCCATGGTATCTTCATGGCCTCGGCCATCTGTATGGCATAGGAGGAGAGGAAGGAGCGCCAGTTCTCAGCGCTGTCATAGCCCAGGCGTGATGCGTCCTCCCGCCGCAGGGAAATGATAGGCAGCCAAACATTGCCGGGATGTTCCGCCACTGCCTCCGCTACCTGAGAGAGTACCAGCGAGTCCCTGTCCCCAGTAAACAGGCCGTGGGTACCGAACCGCTGGGCGCGAGGTCGCTTGGCGATGTATTCCAGATATTTCTCCCGGTGGATGAGCTGGCTCAGATTCTGTTCAATGACCATAGTGATAAAAGCAGAGGCGTTCCCTCTGTTGGGTGCGGAGAGATAGTCCTCATATTCAAACAGTTCCGTACTCTCCGGGAAACTCTGGACGAGCTGAGCCACCAGCTCTTTCTGCTTGTTGGTTGCTGCCAGCCGTGTATTACCAGGATCGATTTTCTCAGCGCCATCCCTGGTAGCGATGTATCCTACAAGATTTTTTAGGTGAGCCATCACAGCGGGGGATCCGCCTTTCAGGTAGGGGCACTTGAAAATAATGCGGGGCATTTTCAGTCACCGCCTATTCCTGCCCCTTTTGGTATTTCACCGCGTCCTTGAGGGAGATATTGCCGTTGGTCTGCTTGACCTCCCGGACACATCTGGCGCGAAGCTGCCGGAGATCCTCCTCGCTGATCTCCATACCTGCCGCCAGCACATTCATCATCATGCTGGTTTCCACGGCCAGCTTGAAGAGCAGCCGCGCAATGCGGTGTTCGCTGTCCTCCACCGTTCCCCGCAGGGCGGCCACCAATGCGGGCGGCAGATAGTCAATGGCCTCGCCGCTGGAAACATATCCGGCGTAAAAACGAATGGCCTTTTCAATAAACTCGTTTTGGCTCTGGCAGTTGTCCCTTGCACAAAGGTCCTTGACCAACTGCTGGGTTTCAGGCGTAATGCGCAGAGCGAACTTGATCTTTTCTCTTGCCATGCTTTCCTCCAATCAAATAAGCCACAGCCATACTGTACAATGACTGAGGCAATCCTCTTTTTTCTGGCTTATCCCTGCTTTGATTCCAGATAAATGCTGAAATGACGGGCAATTCCGCCCATCATAATCCCCGGCATGACCCCAGGCCCCAGAAAGTGACCCCCGCAAAACCGTTCCCCGGCCCGCATTGCGGGGCGGTGTGAGCTGTGTGGGGGGCGCTCTGCGACCCCCGCGCTTTATCCCGCACTGTTTTCGACCCCTCGGTTCACCTGTGCCAAAGGCGAAAGCGAGAACCCGTCAATGCAGGACGATAACCGCCTATTTCGGGAACGGCCTGCACAAAGCCTCCACAAATCGTCCGAAGAGGGCCGTAGTGTACGGATGCCACCCAGCCCCGGAAAAGGGCACACAGGGCGGCACAGCGGCCAACAGCGGGGAATCTCCCCACATAGAGGAAAGCCGTGCGAAAGCACGGCTTTCCTCTCCTGTCGAGACTTAGGTGAAGTTCTGTATCAGCTTCTCTTTTTCTGCATCTGTTTTCTCAATCCAATCCAGCAGGTTTTGAGTTTCAATCAGGAGCATGGCCATATCGAACAGGGATCTGCGTTCAGGTGCGGTTTCCAGTAAGGTAGAGGTTTCGAAGAGACCCTCCAGCACCTCGATACTCTCCAGCCCAGACCAGTTCAGGAGCAGTTCCTGCCTGATATGCTCGGCTGACTCCCCATTTTCGATGCGGCCCATGACTGCCTTTTCCTGCTCAATGAGAGCAAGCTGTTCTGAGGTTTCCTCCGCAGTCAGTCGCCATGCTTTCCCGATTAGGCTGACTGCCTGCTCATAGGGCGCAGTTTCTGCTCCGCTTCCGGCCAGCGACAGCATAGCAGCGGCCTCCAGCGCCAGCTTCTCCTGCAGCTCTCTGGCTCTTGTTTGATCCATTTTGTTGCCTCCTATTCATTTGATGTTTTGGCGGTTTGCCCGACAACACAATGCCACGCTCTGGTTTGAAAAGCTATTCACCACTACCAATAAAATACAGGCCGAAAAACTGTGGGAAGCGGCAAAGGCTGCCGAATGGTGCTGCCTACATCCGGATCTCCATTCCTTCTTCTGCCTGCGTTTGCAGCAAAGCGGCCCTTGCTTCCTCCAAGCTTTGACCATTCTGCTGGCGGCAGTAAGCGTCCATCTTTTCCCACAGCTGGACCTGTTCCGTGGGAGAAAGACGATAGGAAAACTCAAACTCATGTCCATCAGTACAGCAGAGGCGCACGGTCAGTGCGCTGTCCATCCGCCCGGTTTTCCAGTCAAAACCGGCGTACACATCCACCCAGTCATCGTTGGCATCAGTGCATACATGGGTTCCAAACACAGCGTCCGGGTCAAAATAGGTGGGGATATAAAAGTTCAGTTTCCCATCACACTCTGTAATCTCATCGGTGAAGGACACCGCATCTACCGGCAGCCTTTTGGTACCCCCCTTGAGCTCCGGGGGAGATTCTCCTCGCTCCAAATCCAGCTGTGCATAGTAACCATTCAGCGTTTGCCCGGTCCTGCCGAGGCAGTCCGCTTCCATCTGTTTTCGCAAAAGCGCCCGTTCTTCTTTCCCCAAGGGATAGCTGAAAGATCTCTGTTCCAATCCATCATGGCGGTATAGCGTAAGGGAAAGACCGCTGCCAGTGTCCTGCCGTGCGGCATCGTAATGACAGAGGATATCCAGCCCATCCCCCGGTTCTGGGCAGTCCACCATCGTCCCAAGAACCTCCCGTCTGGCCTCATCGTTGATGAAGTCATACTTGAAATTCAGTTCATGGCCTGACAGAACAATCTCATCCGAAAAGCTGAGGTCGCCTTCCATCAGTGGTCGGATCCCTCTGGTTTCAACCGGGCCAAAGGTCTGCGGTTCAATGTCCCGCCCATATAGATAGTCTACCAACTTGCGCCATTGCTCACCTCTTTGGATGCTACGAGGTCGGTCAGCGTGGTAGGCAGCTGTAGATACATCTTTGATTTTGAAGGTCTGCCAACCGTCTGCGAGATTCAGTGCGGAACACCAGCCAGCATCCAGATCGATCTCAAACGCTCCTGTTACCTTGCCGGTATTTTCAAGGCGCAGGGCGGCCAATTCATCAAACCGCTCCCGCGTAATGGACTGAGTCTTATAAAAGTGGTGGGAGAAATCCCCCCTCACTGCCGAAGCGCCTCCTCGTACATAATGGCGCAGCCGTATGGCCACATCCAGAAATTCCTCGCCGTTGCCCGTTGAAAAGATGCTGTCATGGCCATGCTCCCGAATATGAAAGGCCGCATAGACTTTCTGGTCTTCCGCTGCCTGCGCCGACTCCAGTTCCTCCTTTGTAATGGCATTTTCAATCTGCAGCCACTGATCAAATGGAACCGTCTCGTTGTATAGTTTGATCAGATAGTCCTGCAAATGCCGTTCAATGTTGCTGCCTTGAGCTTTCAGCGATTCCTCCAACGCATCCCAGCGCCGCTGATTCAGCCATACCTCGGCGGATACAGAACCTGCCATTACTCAGTCTCCTTCCCGGTGTCCAAGGTGTCTGATGTGGCGCTTCGAGGGGACCGGGCAGAGCGCGGACGGGGCTGTTCCTCCGGTTCCGCCATGCTTTCAATGTACTCTCTGGTCTGGGATGGTACATATTTCTTGTAGAGTTTTTCCATGAATGCATCCAGATCCGATTCCAAAGAAGTGCCGTTCTTTCCCGCATAGAACTGGAGGGCCTTGAGCTTCTCCTGTTCATAACTGACGGTGATGGTCATTCTTTTCATTGGTTGTCCCCCTTACATAAAGTATTCCAGAGCGTGAGTTGACCTCTGAGAGTCGGCAACCGCCTGGTCATAACAGGTCAACAGTTCAGGCTCGATTCCAGTCAGCGCCACCTCTACACCATAAGCTCCCTGTTTGATGGAGGCTACACGCGCATCCAGAAGAGGGGCAAACTGTGCTTTGCCCTGGTCTGTCAAGCTGGCGAGATCTGCGGCAGGGATAAAGCCGACATCCGCTGTCTGGTGAACCAGATACACATCGTGATCGGGCAACCCCAGGGTCACCAAATCCCGTAGGCTGATGCCTTGCTCCAAATGGGAATTGGCAATCATGCGGGCGCCTGGAATGAAAGCAGCGTATCTTGCCCAGTCATATCCCTCTGAATTGACCAAGACGCCATCTTGACTTCCTTCCCCTAAAAACAGCACGCAATGCTCCACGCCCTCCTCACAGCGCATCAGAGATTTATGTGCCGTTATCTGCGGCTGGTCATCCATTGGCCTCTGGAGAAGGTTTTCAAACGAAACGGCATCCAGCTCTACTACAGCTTCTACCTGACACGGCGGCGGCAAAAGCGAAGATGGTTTGCGGTTTAGAAACGCATGGAGCTTCAACATTTCTGGCTCCTTTCTACCATTGGCAGGTAATCAGCGCAATGCCATGCCGGGTTGGTGGGGGTACACTCACCACAGGCAGCCTCCTCATTGGGGCAGTTGTTTTGTCGGGCACAGCGGGTGCAGTCGCAGACCTGACAGGTGGATATCAGATTTCTTTCCATAGGGATCCCTCCTTACTTTGGATATATCAGGTTGATGGAATTATGGCAGATAGCTTCTCGGATTTTGTTTTTCGCCGTTAATCCGCACCTCGAAATGCAGATGGTTACCGGTAGAGCGCCCGGTCGAACCCACCTCAGCGATGATATCCCCAGCCTGTACCTGCTGCCCCTCAGCTACCAACAGTTTGGAGCAGTGCGCGTAGAGTGTGACGAAACCGCCGCCGTGGTCGATCATCACATGGTACCCATAGCCGGTGGTGGAGTAGCGCACCAGGTAGACAGTTCCAGTGAGGGCGGCCCGGATAGGTGTCCCCTTGGGCATTCCCAGATCGATGCCGGTGTGTCCGGCACCCTTCCCGGTAAATGGGTCTTTGCGCCAGCCAAATTCTGAGGTCACCACACTCCTCCAGCTCTCTCCGATGGGAGAGCAGAAGCCATCCGCGCCGATGAACGGTGCGTCGGAAAGAGGCAGGCCATCGCTCCAGATGTCAAACTCAGAACCATAGGTGGGGGCTGGCCCACCGCAAAGGATACGGTAATAGATTTCGGTGGCGTTGGCCTGATCCTCTGCGGTGATCTCCGTTCCCATCTTGGAGCGGATGTTTTCATAGACAACAGAGAGGTCGCGGATGGGTACCGCCACTGTGTAGGTTTCCTCCACCTCGACCTCGTTGCCGGCGTCATCCGCCTCAGTGACGGTGCGGGTGCGCTCCTCATAGGTTACGAAACAGTCCAGATACTGCTTGTGCGCTCGCTGGCTGGGCTGCTCCTCGCCGAAGTAAAGAGCATAAAAAATGGCCTTGACCCTGGTCCGGTCAAGGCTGTCGCCATTCTCCATCTGTCCATCCAACTCTGCGGCACCGCCATCCAGAACGAAAAAACTATCCCGCATATTCTCGATATGCCCTCGGTAATCCTCGGGTACAGAGGCGGAGATCACCCCGCCGTGGAAACAGAGTTCCAGTGCCGTAGTATTGTGTTCAGCAGTACCGGAGAGCAGAGAACAGAGAAGCACCAGCAGTACGATGATAGGGGAAAAAATAGCCACTATGACCCAACCGATAGTTTTCCGGGCCTTTTCACTGCTCAGAACTGCCGCCGCTGCTTTTGCCAACATCGCCAGAGTTGCAGGATCAGCCAAGGCTCATTCCTCCCATCCCTGGATCCTGGCCTTGTGTCCGTCCGGGATCCAGCTGCTCCCAGTACTCAGACAATTCCGCCGCTGCTACAGCGGGGAGCTCATACCCGATAGTTTTCGCCCAGGACAGGAACTTCTCATAGTCAGTGCCTTTTTCCAACAGGAGCTTGGCGGATCCCAGCAGATCAGACTGAACGCAGGCTTTGAGGGCAGACAGATTGGTGGGCTGAATTTTCATTCCATCTTTGATTAGCTGTTCCAGTTCCCATGCGTCACCACGCTGGGCATATTGCCGGATGACCTCGCTGGCCCGGCCTGTGATGTCAATGCCCTTCCTGGCCAGAGTAAATGCGGCGCGGCTATCCCGATTATAGGCCGCAGCCAGCATCAGTTCCGCAGGTGCGGCGGCGATCTGCTCATTGGTGGCGTGATCCATCATTTCTCTGCCGATATAAGGATTCAAGGAATATGCATCCCGGATCATCCTGCCCACGAAACCCGGCTCCATCTCCAGAGTGTAGGTTTCTGCCTGATCCATCAGAAAACGCAGGCGCTCCACATCTCCGGTTTTCACCGCAAGCTTTGAAGCCAGTAGATAGGATTCGCTGCCGAAGTGGTCACAGGCAGCCATGAGGAGGATCATCATCTTGCTGCCAACCTCACCGGACCGACCAGCAGTTTGGGTGAGAAGGTCGTCACTATACTCCAGCACTTGCGTAAGCAAGCTCTTGAAGGCATCGAGATTTCCGTCCCGCACTGCCAGCGTTATCTGGTCATAGTTGTTGATCTGGAGGGGGAGGCGCCCCATCTGGTCAATGTACTGGGTGATGCCTCCGGTCATACGGCGCAGGAGACTTTCTGTGTTTGCAATCAGCCCCAGATACTTTTCATGTTGTGTGATGAGGGCGTCAATGATAGTTTTCTGCTCCTCCAAACTAAGGTGGAAGACCCCACTGGCTGGAATCTGGCTTTCCCCAAGACGAATATATCTGGCATGGCTTGCCCCATCTCCATGGAAAGCCTTTGTAATAGCGGAGGAGATAAGGAACATCCTGTCCAGATCATCACCGCTCTCGCCCAAAGTCTTTCCGGTGATAAAGCCCTTGGTAACAGGATTCCCATCCTCATACCATTTCAGGTACACATCCAAATAAATACCCTCACTCGCACCATAATCGGTGGTGCAGAAGATATCTGCGCCCTCGGGAATCTCCCGTCCGTTCTCCCACCGCTGATCCAGCAGGAAATATTCGTCAGGTAGGCAACCCATGTTCTCGAGCTGTTGCCGCAGCTCCTCAAAGACCTCCTGGCCGGTGCGCTGACCAATGTATTCACTTCTGCTGGGGTCCTCTTTGCTGGGTACCCAGCGTTCTGTTTCAATGATTTTCATGGCATCCTCTTTTCTATGGCAGTTCAGGTTTCTCAGATTCAAGCCGGCAGGCACAGGGCAGGTCCTCATCGGAAAACGCGCCGGGGATCACCATTTGGTTTTCGTCCGCAGTGATAAAATCCCGCCATGCCCAGTCTCGCCCCAATCCTTTTACAGAGATAAGATTCGGCATTGCCGTCTCCTCGATAGCCAAAGCTCTGGCCAGCAGATCCGGATATCTGTGATATAGCGTCCGGATCTCCCGCCGCTTCATGGAGGGGCAGAAAAAGCACGATGATTTTCCGGGGAGAGGCAGCCCTGCGCTTTGAATTGCCTGAATACAGTCTGTGCGCCGCCAGCCCCAATCCATCAGGGGATATTGCTTCTGATATTTTTTATCCAGCAGATCATGGGCTACCGCCCCCTGTCTGCGGCGTTCCTCTCCGGCATCATACCCAATAAATTTGACCACCTTTTCTCCTCTTGTCCATGTATCCAGGCAGGGCTGGTATTGGTTGCAAAACCGCTCCTGTGGGGCCACCTTGTGTTTGAGAGAGCAGCTTTTCCGGCCATAGGCAATGGACGGAAGCGTCCCGGAGCGGAGGCACTCCTGTTCCAGAGTGAGCCTTTGCCCACTTTTCTCCTGATACCAGACGCGGGTAATGGGTGGCATATCGTGCTCTTTCAGCCAGCGATCCATGATTTCCAGATACGCATAGGTGTGCGGCTGCTCGCCGCCGGGATCCGCAAATAAAATGAGGTCTACCGGGATATGGTTTTTCCACAGGCCAATCAACATGGCGGTGCTGTCTGTCCCTCCGCCATATCCCACCACATTCATCGTCCGCCTGCCTTCCCGAACAGCGCCTCCTTATATGCAGGGGCGTGGACCTCCAGCAGATACCGTTCATTTCCGCAGCGGTAGAGACAGACGCCCCGCTGGGGGAAACGGATGAGGTTGTACTCCGACTCCTCCAGCTGCAGGGCCTCCATGTAGAACTTTTTATCCACAGCGCCGGCATTGAACAGGAACTGATGGGGTGGGATCGCGAAGAGAGGTTTGGTCAGCTCCCGGATTCCCTCCTGGTTGAAGTCCTCCAGATTCTGCGAAGCCAGCAGCATGGCAGATTCCTTTTTGCGGACGCGCTTGAGGCAGTTGCGGATATACTCAATAATCGTAGTGCCCACAGCTACATTGTCCGACAGCCAGATATACAGCTCGTCCAGTGCCGCCACTGTATTGCCCTCAGTCAGCAGCTTGTCGCTGAGATAGGACAGGACATTGAAGAGCATGGCGCTTCGAACATTCTTACTGGCCTGCAGGAGTCCTTTGACACCGAATACCACAAAGCGGGAGGAGGTCACATTGGTGTGGCCGTTGAAAAACTTGCTCTCCGCCCCCTTGCACATGGAGTGAAGACCCAACAAAATTTCCTGCAGAATGGCGGCGGTGTAGAGTTGATACTTTCCCTCATCAAAATTCCTGTACTCCTGCTCGATGAGCGCGTACAGGTCAGAGAGGATGGGATAATCCTCCGGGGTCAGGCGGCTGAAGTCGGTGCTGTCGCTGATGCGCCATCTTTCGTAAAGCCTGCCCACCATGATTTCGATAACATCGATCTGGCGGTCGGTGAAGCTCTTGTAGGAGCGGAAAAAGTCCCGCAGAAAACTGATGTGCTGGGACAGCCGTGTGGACTGACGGAAGGCGGCGGGGGCGTCCATGTCCTCCGGGCTGCCGCCGGCGTCCCAACATTTGGGTTCCAGCGGGTTGATCCGGTACTGTCCACTCATCAGATCCAGGAAGCAGCCGCCCACCGCCTCGCACATATCCTTCTGCTCATGCTCCACATCCAGGCTGATGGCGGATTTCCCGGCCTCCAGCAGATTGAGGAGCAGGAGCTTCATCAGGTAACTTTTTCCCTGGCCGGAGTTACCCAGAATGAGGATGTTGGCTGAGGTCTTATCATCATCCCGCTTATCAAAATCCACGATGACATTGGCGCCGTATTTATCCTTGCCGATGTAAAAGCCCTGGGGATCGGTCTTGCCGCTGTAGTTGAATGGATAGAGGTTGGCTACTGAGGAGGCCGGAAGCACCCGTTCAAACTGAGAGCCGAATGCATTGTGGCCGCTGGGCATGACTGATACAAAGCCCTGCTGCTGGCGGAGCATGAGCCGGTCCACATTCAGCTTAGAGCGCACCAGTTCAGTGAGCACCTCTGTCTGCAGGAGTTTGAGCTGGTCATAGCTCTGGGCAGTCAGCTCCAGATATACGGCGCAGTGGAGGAGCGGCTCCCGGTTCCGGTGCATGGCGGAAACCAGAGTGACCACATCCTGCAGGTTGCTCTCCGCAGTTACCGTCTGCTGCAGGTCATCGGTGGAGGAGCGGCTCATCCGGTGCTTGTTGGCGGCGTTGTGGATGATGCGCTTCTCCTCGGCCGGGGTCACCTGTCGGGTGTAGATACGCAGGGTGATGCCATCCTTTTCTCCCAGATGCCGCAGGATGGCCTGCTCATCCGTGGCGGTAGGATATTCCCGCAGCGCCCAGACGCATCGGTAAGTGTTCCCGCACAGGTAATGGTCCACATTGAACTGGATGACCGAGGGGGACACCATATCAAGAAAATCTTTGATCTTCGCATCTGCAGGCGTCTGCGCAAAATGATTCTTTCTGCTCTTTGCCAAAACTGTGATACCTCCTGTCCGGCCGACAGGAGGTATTCGTGGTATGAAAGATGGCCCGGAGATATCTCCTGACGGCCATTTTGTCTGGTTAACGGGGTGCTTTAGTCATTGAAGATGACCCAGCGTTCCCCGTCGTAATCCTCATATTTTTCGGTAGTCGCATTCTGCTCCAGATAGACCCCAAGCATCCGTTTGCGCTCCTCCGGGCTGGACAGCCGCGTCTTAAAGCCTTGATCCTCCAGATTTTTCTGGAGTCGAGAGAGGTAGGACTGGATATCCGAATCCTTCTCATTTTTAAGCCGGACGATGACAAAAAACTCTCGGGCAGTTGCCATCTGTACCTGCAGCCGGTCAAGCCCCATCATATCTCTCTCCAGCAGCCTGCGGATGACTGGAAGCTGCTCCTGCTCCTGAAGCTGGCGGTAGTGGCGCTTATTATCCTCAAAACTTTCCTTGGAATTGAGAGCCAGCATTTCAATTTCCGCCATCCCCTTGAGGACAGTCATCAGGGCATAGATCCGGCTGCCGATGGATTCCGGGGAGTGGACGGAGAGGTTGGTAGGTTCTATACTGAAAAACACCAGCTCTCCATGACTGGTGAGCAGTCCATACTCTGTGATTTTCTGGATATCAATCAGCTCCCGGCTGGTCTGCCGCTGCTGTGCGGCATTTTTCTTTTTCCTGCTCATTGTTCATTCACCTCGCTTCGATGCGCATCCCCCAGTCATAGGTCTGCTGCCGCAGGACGAAAAACTGGAGCGCATAACGGATAAAATCAAGGATGCTGGTATCCTCAATGCGGATAGAGAGAAATGCATAAGCCGCCGTGAACACGATTGGCAGGATGAAGCCAAGCTGTGCAAGGGCGAAGACAGAAATAAGGCACCCAATCCCCACAATGCCGATGTCCCGCAGCTCCCACAGCCACAGCGTGGCCTTGGATTTCAGATTGTCAGGGTAAATATACAAGCTCACACCTCCACCGATCACATCATAACCATAGAGAAGCCAGAGGACTCCTCCTCCAAATCTTCGGTCAACGGCTCATCCTCAGAGATCTGCTGAACAACACCCACATTGGAAAGGGCTTCATCTGTTTCTTCCTGCGGAATTACCGCATCTTGCTCCACAGCCTGCTGGTTTTCCCATCCGCTTACTTCCTGCTCGATCAAGCCAAGGACAAAATCCCTCTGCGACATGGAGCCGTGGGCTGCAAGGCAGCCCTTTACTCGTTCAAAGAGTTCACAGGGAACCACCACAGCCAATGTGCGCTCCTTTTCGCCCTTTCCAATGGTGTTCATGCCGGAAGAGATTTCCTCGCCGCGCTCCCATTTGATTAGGGCATTTTCAAGCAGGCCCACTACAAATGCCTTTTGAGAGAGGGGCTTGTGGGCCTCCAGATACTGCTTGACCCGCTGGAAAAGGACCTCCGGCACCTGGAAGGCCAGCGTCCTGTCGCCTCCGCGGACGGCGGGGGCAGGAGCGGCAAAGTGTGCGGTCAATACCTGCTCCAAATACTTGCCCAGCGTCAGCCCAAGGGACTCCTGCTCTGTCCGCACCTTGTTGTGCAGCTCCTCTGGGATCTGGCCGCATAGATTTTTGAGTTTCTCCATGATCTCCGATCTCCTTTTTTGAATTTACAATGCGGGTGGATTGAAGCAGAGAGGGATTACGGCATGGACCAGCGGAAAATATAGGAGGTCCATGCGTTCATCCGCAAGCAATTACTTCTTCAAAAAATAGGCGATCCCCCGCAGGACAAAGTCCACACAAGGGATCGCAACACTATTGCCCAACGCTTTATATCGGGCTGAATCCGACGCACCCGGAAGATCGGTCCAGCCATCTGGGAAGCCCTGGAGCCGCTCACACTCCATCGGCGTCAGGCGGCGGATGAGCTGACCGGTGCGTACCGGATGAATGGAATTGAGAGAGTTCCCGCTGGTGCCATGCTGGAGCGTACCGCAGATATCCCCGTTTTCATTGCCGTTTCTGCAGTCCAATCCGGCTACTTCCATAACAAGGTCCGTAGCATCCTTGTGCTGCCGGGCGCTCTGGGTGCTGACCACCTCGTCCGGATGAAAGACATCCACTCGCTGGCGGCTGAATACCGTGTGTTCATGGGCAATCAATGGCAGGTTGTTTCCGCCGGTCCCATACCTGGCAGACATGGTGGGAGCAACCGGGTGCGGTCCGGTATAGCGGGAGTCGATGCCGTGGTTTTCAAAGAGAACAGGTTGATTATTACCGCTTGTGCCTGCCGCAGCAGTAATGGCCGGACAGAGGTCAACCTCTATCTCTGCGCCACCCTGCTGGGTGGCTAATACCAACGGCTGATGCCCATGCTCCTGCGACCGGAGCGTACCGGCCACATCTTCACTGCAGTCCATCACACTGCCCCCCTGATCATTGAGGCATAGGACGGAAGGCACCATATTGGAGCCGCTTTCAGAGGCTTTCAGGGTAGGAGCGCATTCTGCCTGATAGCCGATCCCACCAGCTTCCGCACCCTGGCCAGCAGAAAATCCAGCAGCAAAAATACATGGATATCCTTGTCCGGCCTGCCCTCCGCCGGCAGTCAGTGCGGTGTGGCAATCGGGAGTCAGAAAGCAATCGCCGTTTCCTTTACTGACGATTCCAGCCACAAAGGTCTGCTGTTTCATTCCGGGCTGGGCGCCGAGGGCGGCGGCCACATCGTGCAGATCCCGTACCTCATCCCTCTGGTTTGCAGCGAAGGCCATCGGTTCAGCGAGAAAAGTCTGCATCTGCATATTGGTCGTGGCCATCAATGCGCCGGATACTCCTTTGAGATCAATGGTTTCCTCCCGCTGATTGATGTGGAAAGCGAAAACCTCAGATCCATCTATTCTTTCTGCCCCGCTTCCGCTTGAATCTCTAATGCTCTCTTGAGCTGCGGCGGAAGTTCTTTGCCTCTCGCCTTGGCTCTGCGCAGGATCCCCAAGCAGGCGGTCCTGCTCAAATAATATTTGTGGGACACTTCGCCCTGCAAAATCTGCGACAAGGAAGATTCTTTTGCGGCGCTGGGCGACACCCCAGTATTGAGCGTCCATAACTCGCCAAGCCAGTGAGAATTGATCTCCCAGTATGATTGCCCCAGCAGATTCCCAACGCCCGGAGTCAGGTCGAGGCACTGCACCGGTACGAGCTTTAATTCGGACAATTTCCTCCAGGACAACCTGGAAGTCTTCGCCTCCCGCGGAACTGAAGGCTCCGGGCACATTTTCCCAGACCATGTATCGAGGTCGAACAGCGTGAGCTGCTCTACCGCGTCGCTCATCTGCATCCCTCATTTCTTTCACTATGCGGACCTGCTCCATGAATAGCCCGGAGCGTTCCCCGGCAAGGCCGGCTCTGGCGCCGGCGACTGACAGGTCCTGACATGGCGAACCCCCGGTGATGATATCCACCGGGGGCAGTTCATTGCCGTTCAGTTTTGTGATGTCCCCGACATGGAGCATACCGGGAAACCGTTCCCTGGTCACCTCAATGGGAAATGCTTCGATTTCACTGGCCCATACCGGCTCAATGCCGTTGTGAAGGCCAGCCAGGGGAAACCCGCCGATCCCATCGAAGAGGCTCCCAAGAGTTAGCTTTTTTTAAAGGTGGATGTCTGAACGGCGCCGGGTTCCAAACTTGTTTCCAATGTCTTGCTTTTCATGTGGTTCTCCTTTTCTGAATTGTGAGGCTGCACTTGACTACTTGGCCGCTACAGTTTGGATCACTGTGCGGGTGGTATTGATTGCTGTCTGCGCTGCGTAAACGGCCGACATAATATTGGCGCGGGTAGAGGTATCCAGGCCAAAGGCTCCGCAGATCCTTGGAACCTCGCCGGCTGAGAGCATGAGGCCAAGTCCCAGCAGGGCGTGGTCTTTCAGCACCAACAGGCCGGCGGTCAGAATCGTTGCCTGCAGGAAGGTGGTCAGGCACAAACCGATGATTTGTTTGCACCACTGTATAAACCCATCCGTGTATCCGCGGGGGATGGAAAACATATAGAGCGATCCCACAGCAATTTGGATCAGCAGGATACCGCCGCGCTTTAAGTTACTGAAAAAGCATTTGACGATGGCATACCCCATCATGATGATCAAAAACAGAGCCATGATGGGGCTGGTAATCACAGAGGTCAGCCCACCGAAGACACCGGAGGCATCGATACTGCCAACAGTTCCGGCACTCAGGGCATCCGTGATCCCCGTTGCAAGGGCATCGATGCTCCCATATCCTGTAATGCCGTTGGTGAGACCGGCCTGTAGGTCGACCGCCAGCTTATACAGTTCCACCGGAACAAGTGTAAAGCTGCCAACAGCTATAAAGCCTTTGATAGCGCCCAGAGCAGTGTCCTTTACGCTGGCCCGGCCGGTCTGATACTCAATACCGCACTCGAATACAGCCACCACCAGCCCCACGGCATAAAGCGCCCAGGCCAGATAAGAAAAAAAGAGGACGATGGACTGTACCCAGCTCATTTCAAACAGTTCAACGCCCATATTGCCCATTTGGGAGAAAAAATTCCCAAAGAAGCCTACAAGCTGGGCATAGACCCAGTCGATGAACTGATCCATAATGTCGCCCAGCACAAAATCCCATATAAACATCTGGTTTTCTCACCCCTTTCAGTTGAAGGCAAGCTGCATTTCTATCAATGGCCAAAAGAAAAGCAGGGCCATGTGTCCAGCTCGGCCCTGTGATGATTTTCCTTTCTGGCTGATTAGTACATCTGCTGTCCGGGGTGCTCTGCAAAGTTTGGGGGCTGGAACACCTGCAGGTATTCATCCACACTTTCCGCAAGCAGCTGGTAGTCCTCCTGTTTCAGCTGGTAGACATACCACATGGGGCTGCCGTGGTCATCCCAGATATAAGGGAAGATCCCGCTTTTGAAGTTGGGGTTCATCACCTGCTTTTTTCCCAGCAAGTCAGAGAACCGGAGGACTGTATTGTCCACCTCTCCCTCTTTCCGGTTGAGGATCGTCATCTTCAGTGCCTCATAGTGAGAGGCGATCCCCATAGTGATAAAGGTCAGCTTTGCCCGCAGGTCAGGGTTGAGCCTGACAAAACAGGACCGTCCCACATAGGAAGCATCAGCGGCCGCAGTGGACTGGCCTATGATTTTCCGCAGCTCCTGCTCAAAAAAGTTCATTGACGCACACTCCTTTCGCACTGTCAAGGTCTATATTGAGTTTTCCGGCCAAGGTTCAGCTTACATCCCCAGAATCGTCCAGATATACAGCGGAGCAGTCAGTGTAAACACAAGACAGGCAAAGAGAATGGCGGGAGCTGTCCATTCAAACTGGCCATGCTTGCGGTAATCAAAATAAGCCATTCCCAGCTTTCCAAAGAAGAATACAGCCAGGATCAGGTCGATGACCGGGAAAACCACATTGTCTACCACCTGCTTGATCTGCTCAGAGGCATCCGACCAGGTTCCCTCGATGGCTCCCGCTACATCACCGGTTCCCGCAGCAAGGGCCGTGGTGCTGAACAGGCAGGTCAGCAGGAGAATAGTCAGGAGAAAGCCAAGGAGTTTCTTGCACTTTTTCATATAAACCGCCTTTCTTTTTGCGAAAAGAAAGAACCGCAGAGATCGTCCCCGCGGCTTGATTTCTATGCAGGCGGCAAGAAGGAGATCCCACGGCCTGTCTTTTCAGTGATTTATCTCGGTCTGTTACGGTTCCAGCGGGGCAATGTGCCAGTCATCCCAGAGACTGCCCCGGATCGTGAGTGAGTCGCTTAGGTTCATGGACAGCATTCCGGCTGGCGTCCAGCAGTCGATGAGCCAGGTGTTCACAGTATACGAGCCATTCGGATACCAGATAGGGGTAAAATGTGTGCGGCCCCGGTAGGTACTGTACTCGTTTTTCTGAAACTCAAATCGGGTATTGTAGCCGCCGCCCATCTGCTCCAGCAATCTCCAGAACATCTCATAGTTGAACTCAGAGAAGTAGCTGACTGCATTCTGGGCCGGAGTGGTGGCTGAACTCTGGGTGCTGCTCACATCGGTAGTGACCAGCTGATTGACCCCGTATCCTGATTTCATGCTTCGGCTGCCAGCAGTGGGATTCTTATTGTCTGGTGTGATGCGCATGGTGGCGGAAAGGCTGGCACTATAACGGTCCAGATCAAACTCCCACCAGCCGTGATCACACCAATAGCCATCCTCATCATCCCCATGCCATACCCAATACTCATACCACCAGGGACGCCAAATCGTCCAGTAGTTGGAGGTCTTTTGCTCCCGGCTGGGGATGGATGAAGGAGTGAAGGAGTCGTTCCGGTCATCTGCCACTGGATTGGGAGGGGGGTTCTGGTCCAGGTCTACGATTTTGCAGTTGATCGTCCCATGTGCGTTTCCGGGGCCGGACACTCGGACCGTGATGACCATATCCTGGGGAGTGTCCGGTGTCGTCCAGCGCACCCATGCCAGCTGGGAATCCCCCTCCGGATAATAGACATTGTCCACATGATAGTCCCGGCCATCGATGGTAAAGGTCACACGGGCAGGGTTATCCGGGTCGCTTTGGCCGCCGCTTACATCCACCGCAGTGATAACCTCGGTGTTGACCCGGTATTCGTAGTCATAGGTGGTGATGACGGGATCCTCCGGCTGCTCCTCGAACCGCACGATACCAAGCCCAAGCGAAGACTTGATATCCGCATTGGAGGCGTTTTTGTTGGTCGCTCCGGACCATGCCGGATAGCCAAGATCCGGCGTTTCCAGGAACATGGACAGCGGAAGGTTTTTGGCGGTCAGCGACCCCATCCAATAGCGGAGCTGGCCTCCCACGATTTCATCATAGAGGACCGCTTCGGTCGCAGTAGTGGCTATCATGACTCCCTCAAACTTATAATAAGCAATGGGTTCCAGAAGGATCTTGTACTCCCCGCCTATGAGAGTATCGAAGTCCATGCCACTATAATTGGCAATAGCCCGAATCACCTGCTCATCTGTAAAGTAACTTTTAATGGCTTCGATGTTATTTCGGCCATTAGTGCTAATAATTCGTGGGACGGCTTGAGTTGGTTTAATGCAGGTATAGCTTCCCTGCACAGGGGATAATGCAACCCCGTTGGTATATTGAAGCTTGCTGACCTTCCCAAAATGATAGATCGAGGCAGCTGGCGCCCTGTTTGTCAAATCAATAGGAGTAGATACCACTGCATGGTCATCGGACCGGACAATGGTCACCCGAACGCCTTCGTTGCCCGGATTCCAGCTGCCGTGGCTGGTGGCGTCCCCCAAGTTACCGCCACCACCGTCAATATTGCCCTCGCCAGTGGCGGCATAGGCGGTCATGGGACATAACAGCGTGAGTGCCACGGTCATCGTAAGCAGAATGCTCCAGATTCGTTTCATGCATCCTCCTTTCCGGCAAAGCAAAAAGCACGGCGACCGCCGTGCTTTTTGATAGGCTGGAGATCAGCCCATGATGCCGATTTTATTTCCATTCTCGTACATATCATCTGCTTCGGTTACATGATTGGCACCGCCATTTGGGACATTATCAAAACCAGGAAGGCCACCGCTGGTGTTGGTGGACGGGGGCGGAGGAGGCGGTTCCACCGTATCATGATCTTCCGCATCTGGCTTTCCCTCTACCGGGGTCCCATCCGGCTTTTGAGTCGGATCCTTCAGTGCCTCATCATCATATTCCGGTTTTTCTGGATCCCCCTGGATCGTCTGCTCGGTGCCCGAGGCCACGGCCCCGCTGCCGCTGTTCCCGGTTTCAGGGGTGGATGAAGTATCCGGGGTCTCAGGCTTCACCGTAATCTCCGGATCATCCTTTTCTGGACTAATGCTGCTGTCCGGCTCATCTACCATCACACCGCCCTGGGAGGAGCAGCTGGGGGGAGGCAGGGTGTCATTGACTGGCTTCTTTTCAAACTGACCAGCTATGATGAACACCAGAGCAGCGCAGGCGGCCAGACCTCCCGCCACAATCAGCCATTTCTTGGTCGCATTTTTCATGGTTGATACCTCCTTGTTTTACCAAAGCCTCTTGTGGAGAACTTCCTTGTTCAAGGCACACCCTACCACAAGAGGTTTCAGAAGTCTATGGGGACAATAGAAAACTTTTTGAAAACTGCTAAAACCTCGGCGTATAACCGGCACTGGTAGCCACGGTGATCCGCATGGCTGGAAGCAGTCTGCCTCCAAAGGAAACAGGTACCTCCAGTTCGATTTCGCAATTGGCAACGAACCGGTTTCCGGCCCTGTCCCCGCCAGCCAGAGGTGCGTTTTCAATATCCACATCCAGTCCCCACACCCGAAACTCGGTTTTGCCGTCCTCGGTGAATTTAACACGGGTCCCACCCTGATAGCTCAGGCCCAGTACCTCCTCCAGTCTACCATAAATATCACCATAGTCCAGAGATTCCTCGAAATCTCCGGCCATCGGCTGATACCCCCCGGAGTAACCTTCCCGGACACCATGATACACATCGTCATAGTTGTCGTTGACGGTGGAGATCACCGCAGTCTGCACTGCGTCTCGCACCCCCTGGGCAATGATTAGAAGGCGGATGTACTCGCTGATGCCGCAGAAGATGATGACCAGCGCCAGTGTGATGGCGATGGCCAATGGAAAGCCGTTTCCTTTTCGGTCCCGCAGGATTTCTCGCAGCCTGGTCATTTCCAATACACCTCCGATTTCCCTGTAGCATCCGCCCGAAGTGTAATGGGAAAGCTCCCAAAGCCGCTGAACAGGCCAATGTTGGTTTCATAGGTGACTGTAACGGCCACCTCTTGGTTGAGCTGAATACGCCCGGTACGGCTCCATGAAATATCGGGGTTAAGCCCAGTCTGCTCCCGCAGTGCTTGTTCCCGCCGGTCGGTTTCAGAGCCTACCCGCCCGGCGATCTCCGCCTCACGGATCAGCTCGGTGGCAAAGGTGTCCAGCTGCTGTTTGGCAACAAATACCGGGAAGATCCGCACCGCCAGCGCAATGACCAGCATAGCGCAGAGGACAAGGATACACACATCCAGATATCCCTCGCCGCGCTTTGATCTAAGGATCTTTTTCAGCACAGCGTCACCCCCGTGTCCATGGTTGCGATTTCCTCCTGACATTGAGCATTATATTCATTCAAAATGCTTGAAATGGAGCTTTCCGATGACAGGTCGGTTTTTCCGCCCAGAAGAAACTGATACAGTGTATCCAGCGGTTCCTCCTGTTGAAGGATTTTGGCCAAGTCCGCATCGTCCAGGTCATAGCTGTCATGAATAATAGAGCAGAGCAAATTTTCTTTGGCTGCGGTTTCTGCAGAGTGCTGATAAATTTTATCAGCAGACAGCTGTTTTACCTTGTGAGCATATTCTTTCATCTCATTTTCCGCGTTGCTGATCAGCTGGTAAATACCATCTTCTTTTTGTGTCTGGCCGTCCGTGCATTCTTCCCACAATGACCAGATACAGTGATGGATATCATCGTCATGTACCATGTCAGATCCGTTCTCCTCAACCCATTTGCTGCTCACATCCCCAAGGGGGTCATCCAGAGTCAGAAGGAAGGAAGCGTCTTCATCACTAATCGTATCAACCAGGTTTTCATGGATGAAGCGGATGGCGGCGATATCTTCCGCCGCCGCAATGAGTTGGGCGGGATCGGACGCCATCCACTGCTTGACCTGCCGTTCATAGCTGGCCGACATTTTCTTTTTCAGTTCCTTGTGGTAGTCCACAGGCATCCTCCTCTCTAAAACATCCCACCCAGGGAAGTGATGATCTCATAGACAATGATGGCCAGATAGGTCATCAGAAAACACATCAGCATCAGGAACGAGAACACCCGGATCTTGGGCGGGATCTTCATGGCCTGGGCTTTCAGCCTTTGAAGCTCCAGCTGTTTCATGTCATGACTGAGCATCTGGAAGTAGGCGACGCCGTTGTCGCCCCGCAGTACGCCGATCAGTCCCCGGATTATATCCGACAGGAGGGGTGAATTGAACCTCGCCTCAAACCGGGTCAGCGCGGCCTCATAAGAGCCGGAGCGCATATCTGCGGTGAGAATGTCCAGCTCTGCGGCAAAGGTCTGGCCTGCATTGCGCTTATAGGACTCCACCATGCTCAGCACATCCCGGCTGGCGGCCAGTTCCTGAGTGATGGTGGCCACAAACCGGGGCAGCTCGGCTTCCACTTCGCCTCGCTTTTCACCCAGCCTTTCATCCGCCCGCCTGATCTCCTTGAAATAAACGGCAATACCCAGAAACAGAATCACAGGCGCCAACATGGGCAGTACCAGTAGGCATGGGATAATGCCCAGCAGGATAACAGATGCCTTCAGGATGGCAAAGGACGAGTAGACTTCAGGCGTCATCCCCATGCCCGCAGCGTTCAAGGTGTTTTTGAGGCGGCTTCGCTTATATTCATCCATGTGGATGTGGGGCGCCAGCTTGACAGCCCAGCCCATCAGGAGGGCTTCCATGCTCCTGGCCTGCTTTTTCTCCTGACGGCCAACGGAAAGCATGGCCCGCTGGGTGGCGAGGCGCGGAAGCTTCAGGAAATCCGCCGCAATGAAAAACAGGCCCAGAGCCAACAGAGCGCCGAATAGGAAAATCAAAACAGCCATGTCTGTCACCTCCGGTATTCAATGGGCTGTGTCAGCTTGATGACAAATGCCGTGGAAACGAAAATCACCCCGGCACAGACAGCCAGGATGATTTGACCCATGGCAGTATGCATCAGGGTGTTGAACCAGTCCCTGTTCAAAAAATAGAGCAAGGGGATATTTCCGACTACCAGCACCTGCATGATGATGAATTCCTTGCGGGGTTCAAACACCATATTTTCCAGCTCGCCGTTGACGATGCGCATATCGGATAGCTTTGCCACGATGGGTGTGAGGATCGTTTTAAGACCGCGGTCGTGCTGGCAGGCCAGAAGCGCCGCAACCCATTCCCGAAACACCGCATTGTCGATTTTGGTACCCATGTCCTGCAGGGCGGCATCCACATCCGGGTCCACCAGCTGGATCCGAGCCAGAAACTCGGCAAACACGCTTTTTACAGGTGGGTTCAGATACTCCAGGTTTTCCTCCACCGCCGTCTGGATGTCCTCATTGCGCAGATAGGCTGTAGTAATGATGGATAGGGCGGTTTCCAGCTCGGCGGCAATGTTCTTCTTGTAGTAGGAAGCTGTCAGCTTGATGAACCAGAACGGTACAAACATCATGCCCACAGCCAGCACTGGGACGAGAAAGAAATTGCCCAACATAATGGCGGCAGAAGCTCCCACCACAAAAAGCAGGAGGGACATAGCGCAGATGGCCGGGAACTTGGCCTCGCGCCCGGTCATTTTGAGGATGTTCTGAGTGTCGGCGATCTCACGGCGCAGAAAAGATTTCTTCTTGCGGTGGGTGAGTTCGTTGATCTCATCCTTGAGGCTTTTGGGCCGGCTGGTCAGACGGCGGAACACTCCGTCGGTGAATTCCATCGGCGACAGGCGCAGCAGGATAAAAAAGCCTGTGACCATGCCGATGCAGGCGATCAGTTGGATACTGGTCATACAGTCTTGCCTCCTTCCTGAAGCGTATTTTTGTCGGTGGCGGCCGTGGTCTTCGCTACCGCGCTGCCTTCAGCGTGGGGGCTGGACTCAGCAGGTACCGTCTGCTCAAAGCTCTCCATCAACCGGTCCAGCTCCTGCTGAGGCATCCCGTTCTCCACGAACCGTTTTTGTAGGCTCTCAGAGATTGGCGACACCGCTTCATGGACGCCGTCAATGTGGAACTTTCCATCCTCCAGCCGGTTTTCCGTGATCCGGAACCGATAGAGGGTATTGTATTGGCGGGAGCCATCCGGGAGAGTTTCACACTCCATGATTTCCATGATTTTTCTGGATTTGTCCTCCAACTGCTTGGCGAACACCGTCACAGGGAACGCCTCGGTGACCAGATCCATCAGGGTATCATCGGCCATCTCATGCTTTCTCTTGCACAGTGTGACCATACGCCGCCAGGTGGCCTGTGAGCTGTTGGAGTGGATGGTGGTCAGTACACCGTGACCGGTGCGGGCCGCTTCCTGCGCTGCGTATGCCTCCGCTGAACGCATTTCTCCCACACAGATAATGTCGGGATGATACCGCAGGGCCATGTCCAGCAGCATATCCTGATCCACGCTCTGCTTGGCATTCTCCGACTCACGGGTGATGGTGTGAATGACACTATTGGTGACCCGGCCATTTTTCTCTCGCACCAGATCCAGCTCACGGGAGCCATTTTCAATGGTGAAGATGCGCTTATTGTCGGGGATCGTGGTGAGCAGCCAGCCGGCCACTGTGGTTTTTCCAGAGCCGGTTGCTCCCGCCACACAGACCGAGACGCCATACCGCAGACAGGCGGAAAGAAAGTCCAGCATAGGACCTGTGGCTGTGCCGCCCCGGACAAAATCCTCCTTTTGCATATTCTGCGGGTTGACGATTCGGATAGAGGCGCAGACTCCCACATCCTCATCCACCAGCGGAGTCTTGAGTACTGCGATACGGATATTTTTGGAGAGATGGCCCAGTACGGCGGGGCTGGCATTGTCCAGCACCATACCGGAAACATGGAGCATCCTGCGGATCACATTGATGGCATGGTCGGGGCTGTCGAAGTGCTCCTCCAGCTTGACCATCTGGCCGCTGGAATACAAAACTTCAATATCACGCCAGGAATTGATATTGATCTCCTCAATACCGGAGCCGAAGATGTACTTGGTGAGGAAGCCAAACTCGGCCATCTCGGTGTAGAGAGCGTCCACCAGCTGTTCCCCGGACAAATCCCTGACAGCAATTCGCCGGTCCTGGACATATTTGCTGATGTATCGCTTGATTTGCTCCTTGGTATCCGCTCCCACACCATCTGTGATGAGGGTGGAATATTTGCCGGAGATATATTCCTGAACATCCTGCAGTACAGAACTGAAATCCTTACTCTCACTCTCCGGTGTGAAGAACAGGGAGTGGACCCTCTGGCCAGCAGCTGCTTCCGTGGCAATAGTACGCCGGGGCAGGTCATCTGCATCGGTGAATGCTGTCGCCGGGGCCTGGGTCTCAAAGGGTGGCTGAACCGCCTCATCCAGAGGAGATCCCTCCAACGCAGCCTCCTGCTTCTCCAAAACAGATTGCGGGGCCTCAATGGTGCGGCTGCCGGGACCAAACAGAGAATCGTTTCGCTTCTGTCCTAACATGAAAACACCTCCCGGCATACCTGCTCGATCTCCTTGCGGAAGCTCCTGCTTTCCTTCATAGTCAGGTCGGAGAGAAGAATGCCTGCGAGGAACTGGGCCTCCAGTTCCTCAGAGTGGGGCAGTATGAAGGCCACATTGCCCAGCGCCTGTCCAATCTGCTCCCCGGCCTGCTGGGGCTTCACATTGGCCGCGATTTTGTACTGTTTATCCGTATCCCACTTGGCGTCTTTCAGCAGAGGAAGCTGGCTGGAGAGATAGCTGATGCTCTTAAGGTCTGCATTGGCCAGCCGCAGGACGGAGTCTGCCTCCATCAGCGCCACGGCGGAGAGGATGTCATTGGCAATGTAGCTGCCGCAATCGATCACCACATAGGGGGCGATTTCACGCAAGCAATCGATGAGTTCTCTGGCCTGCGCTTCACCATAGGGAGGATAGGTGTACTCGTTTTCGCCCTTGAGCATCCCCAGAATGGTCAGGTATCCCAGCCTTTTGTGGGTAATGAGATTGTTCTTGACCAGGTTTTCGGTCACATGGGCAGCGGCCAGTACGCTTCCCAGCGACCGCTCACACTCCAGCTCAGACGCCGGGCAAATACAGGGCAGCATGGGGGCAGTCATATCACACAGGAGCAGGACAACATTTCTCTTTTTGTCCGCCAGATATTTGGCGATCTTCACCGCCATGGTAGTCTTGCCGCTGCCGGGGCTGCCCCAGACGGCCACTACGCCGCCCTCCTGAAGCTCCGAGGCTGTGGCTTCCTCGCTGGCAGAGCGGGAGAAAATACCGTTTTTCTTAAATTTCAGCATCAGGAAGCCTCGCTTTCATCCGTCGATCCAGCATCCGGAACCTCTGCATCCTCCGTTTCTGTAGAGTCAGGCTGCGCACTGTCGCTGGAAGAGTCCTCTCCGGCAGGCTCAGGGGGATACATCTTGGCAATCACCTCATTCTGCACCGCCAGGAACCGGTCGGCATTTTCGCGGGACCCACGATAGACCAGGGTCAGGTGCAGCTTACCGTCAGCCTCCAGCTCCGCCAGCACGCGGCTCTGCTCCGGGGAAACCAGCAGCGTTACTGTGGAGGGCAGCTCCCGCTCATCGTCTTCGGAGGGTGCCTCGCCGGTATTGGCGTCATAGCCGGAGGAGGCGGTGACACTGATGACCTCTACATATTTCAGCTCGGGTGGGATGACGGTCTGGCCCTGCTTTTTGAAATCCGGAGCCACTACGGAAACAATATCTCCGCTCTGCAGCTTGCCGGACAGACCAGTAGCAAAACTTTTGATGGTGATGGACATGGCCTGCTGGCTTCCATCCAGATTGTACAGGTAGGCGTTGTCAGCGGCAGGCTCGTCAGATACTTTAGTGTTGATGATATAGTCGCCTGCGGCCAGGTCAGCGGTGGCAAACTTTCCCACGACATTTTCCTTCAGGCGGATCACATTTTCGGGCAGGTTATAGCCGCCCACTTCTACAGCCTGCACCATATCGGCAGTGATCTCCTCACCAGCCAGAATTGGCTGAGTTACCCGGATGATCTGTTCTTTCTGGCTGACACTCTTATTGAAAAGAGGCGTCACACCAAAGCAGATCACCAGAGAGAGCAGGATGCAGATAACACCGACAACGGTTCGATTTTTGAACAGACTCATAATTGGCAGGTCCTCCTCAGTCAAGATTTGTTATGGGAATGGCGGAATGAATGCCGCCCGGTCAGGCGCTGGTCCGCTTGCAGCGGCGGCGCTTACGCAGCCTGGGAATCAGGATAGCGGCAGCCCCCAGGGGCAAGGCAATGCCGGTGATGGTGAGAATGGCCTTTTTATTCAGCTTCTTCATAGCGTTCCTCCATAATTCAAAATGTAAATGATAGCAAATCCAAAGGAAAGGAACGGCACCAGAGGCAAGGCTGTCTGGCTGGGCGCCGCGCACTTTCTTCTTCGAAACTTCTGTGTGCTCCAGTTGATTGCATAAAACAGTGCGGCAAGGGCAAGGCCAAGCGCCATGCCCCACAAGCCGTCTGTAATTCCCAGTACAAAGCCGGAGGCGGCGGTGAACTTGATGTCACCGCCGCCTATGGAACCGGGCTTATGCATAGCCGCAGCCAACAGAGGCAAGGCCGCCAGCGGGCCCATCAACTGGGCCGGATGAAAGACCAGCAGCCCCACCATGGTAATCAGGGCACAGAGTGTGTTTGGGATCAGGCGTTTCTGGCAGTCGAAGATGGCGCCAACCAAAAGCAGGGAGAAAAACAGCCACATTTGGAGGGCTTTCATTGGTTCCTGCAGTTGTGAGATGACTTCCAGTGGCAGCGGCGCGGGTGAGAGGAATGGCCGGAACATCCATAGAGGATTATCCGGCATAATCAAACATCTCCTGGATCCGCTCTGTCAGGGTGGGCATGACCACATCGCCAAACAGCGCATACAGGCCAGCCAGCACCAGAGCGCCGATGACCACCGCCATCAGGATCTTCACAGCGGTATCCACATAGCCCTCACCTCTCCGGTCCGTCAGGGCTGCATGGGCACAGATCATCATGCTGTTCATCTTGCCTGCCAGCTTATTCATCCGATTCTTCATGGTATTTTCCTCCTTATTCTGCAGTCACATATTCATGGCAGGGCCGGCATCATACGCCGGCCCCTTGGTAGGGTCCGGCGCTTCCAGACCTCTCTGATTCGGAGCTTGGGCCTGCACAAGAGCCTGCTGGTAGGCATCCAGAACAGCCGAATCAAACTCTGCTCTGGCCTCTTTGGTGCAGGGAAAACAGATATCCTTGTACTCACCGTTTCCGGCCCTGTAGCTGGGCATGGAGACAAACAGCCCCTTGGAGCTGTCCATGACCTTGATGCCTCGGACGGCAAAGCAGCCGTTGATGTTGACCGAGGCGGTGGCACGGCAGCTTCCCTCCGGGCGCAGGGAGTGGATTTTCACTGAGTAATGAGTGGGATAGACGGCGTGGCTGTCCTGCCGGACAGCAGGCTGGGCGCCAGACTTCTGTACGGTTTTCGACATACGCTGCTCCTTTCTTTTTCTGGCCGGGATCAGCCGGCGTAGTTAAACATCTCCTGGATGCGCCGGGTCAGGGTGGGCATAACGGTGTCGTCAAACAGGGCGTACAGCCCAGCCAGCACCAGAGCACCGATGACTACCGCCATCAGGATCTTCACGGCGGTGTCCACATAACCCTCTCCGCTGCGATTGGACAGGGCGGCGCGGAGAGAAACAGGCAGCTCTTTCATGGAATGGACAGCGTTTTTCAGATACTTCATGTAGCGTTCCTCCTTATAAAAAATGGACAGCCCACGGCTGCCCTGGAATCATAGGGTCATGGAAAGCGCGGGTGTTTCCTCAGACTGCTGCTGTGAGGTTGTAAGCGCCTCACAAGCCTCCAGCAGCTCCGGCTCTGGGGTAGGATGCGTCTGGCGCCAGCGATCCCGGATGGCCTGGAGTGGCTGTTCCAGTGTGGCCAGCTTTTCCTTCTGTTCTGTTGACAGGCCAGTGTTTTCACACAGGCAGCGATACACTGCCTGTGTATCGGCAATCTCGCCAGCCTTTTCCAGAAGCTCCGATAGGGCGGCGGAGCGCAGCGGTTCCAAATAAGCAAGGTACTCCTGTTCCAGCTTTTGAAACAGTCTTTGATCTGATCCATCCTTTCTGGACGGCTCCGGTGTGTTCATGTTTTCATGGATGACTGGAGTGAAGTCCACAGAGACGATTTCCCGCTTGTCCACATAGTAGAATGCGCTTCCATCGACATCATAAAGCTCGATCACATCTGAGATAGCGAGAGGATGATCTCCTCCGGGCAGTGTTCTGCGGCAGAACTTGTTCCAGATGTCTTCCAGTTCTTGGCTTTCGGCCTGTCCATCATAAGCAATGCGGTATTGGCTCGGGTTGGGGCCATCGAACTCCCTGGCCATCCGATCCAGCCCAATGAAGCGCATTTCGATGGGGGTATCTGGCTTGAGCTGCCAAATCCGCAGGGACTTGAGGGGCTGGGCGTTTTGAATGGACTCCCCGTTGGCCAGCCGGTCGTACACTCCATCCACCCAGCGGACCGGAAGATTTTTACGCTCCAGCCACCTTTCCAAGTCCTCACGGCGGAACATGGGGTCTGCCGTGAGGCCATCCCCCTCCAGATAGCCAACTGCGCTGCCATAATAGAACAGACGGCCATTCCTGATTTCTACACTCCGCATGGCGGCATTCCTCCTTTACTGCATCGTCATCCCTCCTTGGGTATGGGATTGCTCTTTGCCCTCGGTCAGCTTACTCAGGGCCTCTGCCGCCCATTGGGGGAGGCATTCCTCCTTCAGCACACCAATGAAATCTGTCCGGTTCCAGCGGGTTTCCTCGCCATCACCCAGACAGGTGCAGCGGATGCTGCGCCCGATGGCCCCAGGAGTACAGCCAAAGCCGTCATGGGCGTACCAGAGCTGACTTCGCTGGTTCCAATAACTTTCCTTGAGGGTGTCCGGGGCAAGGACCAGAACCCGGCCCTCATAGTCCAGTTTTTCATAGGAACCAGATTCGCAGTGCTCAGGCCCCAGCAGCTCCAACTGCTTATACGCATCCCGGACCTGACTGATGAACTGGTCCATGCAAATCAAAGCCGTGTCTACCGCAAAGTACCGGTTTGTGCCATCCTGTGGGATATATGCCCCACGCTGCCAGTTCCGGTTTGCCTCGCTGAGCCGATCCTTGATAGGGCCCAACTGTTGGAGCGTATTGGCAAGGACAAAATTGGTCCGTTTGAAGCCCCATTGCTCCAAAATGTTTCGGGCAGTCCCCGGCTGAAGTATTCCATCGCCACTGGAATAACCGCGAATAGCCGCCTCAATCTCTCTGGCGCAGGAAACATTGGCCCGGAAACTCTCCTCCCACCTGTCCAACTCCCCACGCCTTCCAGCCTCTGCCTTGGAGTAGGGGTAAAGATACGCAAATTCACCGTTTTTCTCCCGGATGGTGTGATACCGCTTATATTCCGCAACCCGGCCATTCAGATCCTGTTCCGCACTCTCTCTGTCCGTGTGATAGTGAGGTGTGTAATACTCTGGATGCCCATGATCTATACGAAGCTGCCAGGTGGAAAAGGGAGATTTAGCTGCCTGGTTTTCACCGCTGACAAAGCCGGTTTCATTATCAAAGAGGACGCTGGACAGGGCTTGATATCCTTGGGGGAGAAGCTTGCCGGCGTGGACATCTTCACAACAGCTAAACATCTCTTTAACGAGCGTATCGGGCAGATCTGCCTGAAACCAGTGCTTATCTCCGTCATTGTCAACATAGAAAATGTTGCGATCCACCTCCGGAGAAGTTCCGCTTTCGGTAACAACGGCATACTCATTTGTGGCCAGATCATGGACAACACATATACCAAAGCATCGATCATTGTATGCCTTTCCATCAATTCGCCTTGCCGCCTGCTGAATCGGTTCCGGCATATCGGACAGGTCCAACCAGTAAATGGTTTCATCTTGAAAGTGATCCCAATGCTCAACGCCATCCAATCGCATTCCGTTCACCCACGGTATTAAACTCCATAAACGGTATCCTCCAGCATAAGGCGCTCCTCCAGTTCTCCAATGCAGATCCCGCTGGCGGCAAGCATCTCCAGCAGATAAGGCGGCACATCCCGCAGATCATGGTCATATCCAGCTTCTGCGATGGTGACGGTATTCTCCTCCTCGTCTACATAGGCGCAGAGCTTGGCATTCTCCGGGATTCCAGCTTCATCCCGCAGATAGTCGGGCAGAGCGATCTCCTGTCCATCCAGACCGTCAAAGGGACAGTCGCCATCACAGCCGTCGCAAGGTCCGCTGGCTCTGGCCAGATGCACGCTAAGGTCCACAGTCAGCTGGTGCAGGGCGTCCATAGCCTGGATCACCTCCATAGCGGTCATCTTCTGCTTGAGGATAATGGCGGCACTGGGCAGTGCATGAAGTTCCGCTTTGTCCCCGTTTTCAAACCCGCAGAGCTTGAGTGCGGCGGCAGGAATGGCCATCTTTTCTCCGGTCACTTCTTTTACAAACTTCAAATTGTATTCCTCCTTATAGCTTTGGGCTCAGGAGTGGGAGCAGCTGCTCCGATTCCTGCTGTTCGATTATGGATTCTCGGAATTGCTCCAGTTCCAACTGGGTGGGGCGATATTTCTGCATTTCCAATGCGGTCAGAAGGGCGTAGGACTGGTTGACCTCAGTCATCAGCCGGCGCAGGCCGGAAGAGCCCAGTTCAAGACCCATCCTGCGAGGAAAGGCGGTGAAGGTAACCGCATATCGTCCCGGAGTGGATTCGGGCGCTATCTGCATCTGCAGCCCGATATAGGCGTCGCTCTCCGGACGGATATATACATGGCCCACCGTGCTGGGGCAGACCTTCAAACGGCCCATACTCATTTCCTCAATCAGCAGGGCCGCCTTTTGGAGCTTCTCCAGCTCATTTTGATGTTCGTGCAAGCAAATCATCCCCATTTCCGTCAAAGAGTGTCATTTGGGAGGGCATTGTCCGGTTTCTCTCCTGCGGATCATAGTTGGCGATGATCAACTCCGGGAACTGGCACCCATTGTCGTACCGCTGCTTGATGTTGTTGATGCGGGTGGTTTCCATCAGAAAAATTCCCGGCTGGTCGTACAGCCTCCGCACAAAAGCATCGTCGTTGTAGGACAGCAGGAACTTTCCCTGGATGGAGAGGAGGGTGTCCCTCAAACGGATGTGATCTGCTTCGGTGAATCCATTCTCACCGATGTTCTGGTAATACCCCTCTGTGGCATGGTAGGGCGGGTCGAGATAGAAAAAGCTCACCGGACGGTCGTACTGGCGGATCAGCTTTTCGAAGTCCTTGTTCTCAATAACGACCTTCGCCAGCCTGCGGTGGGCCTGTTCAATTAGAGGAAAATTAGACCGGATATCGTGGGGCTGGCTGCCGAAGCTGGTCAATCCCGAAGCATAGGAATAACGGATCAGCTGATAGAACCATGCAGCCCGCTGGACATCACTTGCGGGGCTGTCCCGTGCCAGCGCCGCCCGGACAGCATCGAAATCCTCTCTTGCATTCAGCACAAACCGCAGGGCCTCCATGAGTTCTTCCGGTTTTTCCCTGACACAGCGGTAGAGATTGACCAGTAGCCCGTTGAAATCGTTATAGACCTCGAAATCATTTCCGGGTGGTTTGTGAAAGAGAACCCAGCCACCCCCGCCGAAGACTTCAATGTATCGCTCGTAGTATATTGGAAACAGACTCACGATCAGCTCCCGCAGGGCCTTTTTGCCGCCGATCCAGGACATGAAGCTGTTCAGTTGCCATCACCCCCCTTCAGGGGCAGGCGGGTCTGGTCGGTGTCAAACTGTTCCAGGGAGCGGTTCAGACCGTGGATGGCGGCGGCGATACCGCTGATCCTGCGGGTCAGATGCCCAATGGTTGCCCGCACCTCCTGCTCGGTGGCGGCGTAAAAATAGCCGCTGGAGTTGCTGGCAATCGGGATCCCGGCCCGGCGCAGCTGATTGACAAGCTGCCGAAGCTCTGTGCCCTTGATGGAAAAGGTCCGTTCCAATTCCCGGCTGGTTGCGGCGCACAAAGCACCCGGATGGTATCGCCTCAGATGCTCCGCAAGCAGTTCCTTCTGCATGGATGCCTCCTTTCCGGGGCGTTTTTCCGAAAAAGGGCGCAAAAAAACAGGGACCGTTATCCCTTGCGGAAAAACGGCCCCTGTGTGTTCTTATTCTGTTGTTACCGGATCACCCCCAACCCTCGCAGAAGCAGGACACAGTCCAATGCTCCCTGGCGGTAGAGGTGTCTGCACTGGCGGCAAGTAACCTGATTCAATTGCCGGATATAATCCAGCATCAGTTTGCGGTGCTGTTCATCCAGCTGTGCGTCCTGTCGGATCTGGTCGCTGATGTGGGAGAGAGCAGCCTCCCCGCCAGCTTCAGGCAGCTTCTGATCCAGCTCCTGCAAAGCGGTTTCGATGAGGCGGTCTATGGTATCCTGCAGGATCTCTTTTCGCTCATCCATTGGAAGCACCTCCTATTTGCTCCACAACACTATCACACACTCTATGGAATAGCGATACCAAAATCCAATAAAAATACCGCCTTCACATTGTCTGGGCTGTCATCGGCGATCCACCCAAATCACTGTACTCGTAACGGAGTTCCCCTCCATTCCATGCAACATAGCCGTGGTCGGTGGCGCTCAGACCATGCTTTTGGATATACCATTCGGCATAGCTCTTTCCGTCAAAGCATTTGGACAGAAAGCTGTCTCGGTCAATAATCCCACTTTTGACCGCCAGCTCGAAGCCGAATCTGCCAAGCTCGACCCCTCGGGGTATGAAGGCAAAGTGCTGGAGGTTCTGGGAAAAGTCCAATGCCTGATCCAGCCGGTGGCAGTCCTCCAGTTCCAGAACAGCCTGCCATTTATCCATCCAGTACGCCTCACCCTGGCCCTGTTCTGCCCATACATATCCAAAGTCAATGGCATGGCGCACAAGTTCGCTGGCTGAGTCATACTGGGAAAGGATATCCATCAGTTGGGGCAGACAGCAGTCCACCTCCAAAGCGATGCACTCGTTGAGGCTCTCTGCCTGCATTGCGTCCATGCCCAAAAGCAGTTCATCCGGATAATGGGGATCCGTGTATTCCCCGGCGTCGGGAAAGCCTATCCAGACACCTTCCATATTGGAGCGGCTGGCCAGCTTGATACGGATGGCGTAATCGCCGGTTGTGGGGAGTTCTGAGAGGTTTTTATCCGGTTGATGTTTTGGGGCAGCACTGCGCCGGATATAATGGCCTTCGCAAAACACGCCGGAGGCTCCTTCCTGCCGGAACATCTGCCCAACATAGGCGGGAGAGAAATAGGGGCGGGCAGCATCCGGAACCTGCTCCAGATGCTTCATAACAAACTGGCCCAAAGCGTCCTCGTCCCCGGCGCTGTAAAACAGCTCATAGCAGTGAAGCTGACCGGCTATATCGATGGCTTCGCTGGCTGTTTCAGGCTTCTCCAGCTTCATCGCACCGCGAAACAGGAGCTGCTCCTTTTCCGTCATGGCGGCAAACCGCTGTTCCAGCCACTCGTATTCAGATTTGGTCAGTTCCAGTCCGTCCAGTGTATCCATCAATTGAACAAGTGCCTGTTCTTCTGCCATATCAGATCATCTCCATTCCGTTCTGCTCCGGGGCTTCATGGAGAGACTGAACGGGCTGACCGTCCAGTCTGCGGATCAGCCCATATTCTGTGATGACACCATTTCTATCCTCCAGAAGCTTTCTGCCGATCTCCGCTGACTGACCCGTCTGGAAAAGAGCCTCCGGCAGATCCGGGTATTTCTCCCGCAGCACCAGTTCCGCATAACCCCATGGTTGGGCCACATCTGGACGGAGCTCATATTGGTCCAGATCCTCCATCAATCGGATGGCATCCTGCAGGCCGGAACAGCCGCTTGCTTCCAGAATCGCCTTATATTTTATAATGGCGTCCTCATTCCAAATACGCTGCTTCTGTTTGAGCAGGGTGGCCATTTTTTCCGCAGGGGCAAGCCCACCTGCATCTGCTATTGCGTCGTTAATCATCTCCCGAAGGGAGGGGATCAGGCATTCCACGCACTGGAACCCGCACTCCTTCTCGGAGTTGGCCCCCACCTTATCAATGGCCTGCCCTATGGCGTTTCCGACAGCAGGAAGATTCAGAAATATGCTTTTATCGCTGTCATACGCCGGGTCGTCAAAACGGCCCATGGTCACTTCCAGCACCACCGGAGAGCCTGACCGGTCAAAATAGGCCATCTGACCAGGCCGATACACTTCCTCAAACGACTCTCCATTTGATTCCATATAGCCGCAGCTGGTAAATACGCCGCCGATGGTCTGGCGATGTTCTTCGCCAAAGACCTCCAGAAGACGCCCATGATAGCCGCTGCCCGGTTCGGTGGTGTCCAGCAGGCACATGGCCTCTTTCGTAAGCATCTCGTTTTCATACAAAAACGCCCCCAGGCTTTCATCATTGAAAACATCGGGGAGAATATGGCAGTCTGCATTGAATGTAAGGTTGATAAGCCTGGGAATCGGGATGGATTTTGTGCCACGGGCCTGTTCCATTTTCAGCAGGCCATCCATGGAAAGCAGTTCCACACTGGTCAGCATGGTCAGCCGCATTGCAAAGAGGTTCAGTTCATAGAGATTTTGGGCGCCACCGATGAGTTCGGAGGAGAGGCCGGCCCACCAACTTCGTGTCAGCTCAATGCCGCAATTCCGGCCATCGGGGATCCGCGCCTTTTGGAGCGCATCATGAAACTCTGCCCAGGTTGCAGGAAGCTTCAGTGTGATAGCAGTTTCATATCCTCTGGGTCCGCCGTTGCTGATTTCAACCTCAAACGCTTTTTTCTGATAATCCAATTCGGCACCTCCTAACTGAGCGTCATGCCCATCGGCTCTTGCTCATAGGCTTTGGGATCTGCGCCGGGGACATCCCAACCGCACATACTGCCCACCTCCATGGCCTTACGCTGCCACATGGTGACACCCATCTCCTCATTCAGCTGGTCAGCCAGTTCTACATTTTTCTCTTTATCTCCGGTATCCCAATCAGAGGGGTAGTACCCGGTTTCGCCGCGCTTGATGCAGATCAGCTGGCCGGTGGTGAGCAAGGTAGAGAAGCACAGTTCCGGCAGTCCCTTTGCAATTCTGGGCGCAAACAGTTCTTTCTCTGTCTGGATGCTCCAGTCATCGCTGTTCCACAGATGAACATAGAGCTCTCCGCCATCCACAGAAATCTCACGCTGTTCAAAGCCTTCGCCCCAGCCGTCCGATGCCTGACCTGAGATGTACTCCTTGAGGGTATCCAGTTCGTGGGCGGAAAGTTCTCCGACCACGCGGCATTCTGCCACACCCCAGAGCTGTCCATTGCGCTCCTCTACGGTGAACACAGCAGAACGCACCTTCCTGTTGACCTCATCATCCACATCATACCAGTGCATGATGCCGTTTTCGTTTTCCTCCGGCATACGGTTTCCAACGAGGGCCTTGAGTATCTGGCCCTCGTAATTACGGAGGCCGTTACCCTCCAATTCTGTGCCGGTGTCCTCGATGTCGCCCCATTCGTTCCGCTCATAGAGATCGGCTGTAAGGGGCATATACAACTTCATAGTGGTGAGCTCAGGCGGCAGGACGGAAAAACTGTCCTCTCCGATGATTAGGGCCAGACAACTGCCATTGTCCCACTTCACATGGAATTGTCCGATGTCGTCGATACTTTCCAGCGTGCCCATGGTGCCGGACGGCACTGGGTGATACGGATCTTTCATCTCTCTGAGCTTGATTCGGCTCCCAGCGGGGTACTGGTTCCGCAGAAAAGCCAGCCATTCTCTCGGCACATTGTTCATCAGGTCATTCCTCCCATCGTCATGCCCTCTTGGGGCGTATTTTCATAATCCTCCAGCGGGCGGGGATTCTCCTCGCCGTAGAGGTCGTACAGGATATCGTCCACCTGCTTGCGGATTGCGGGATCATCGGTCAGGGTTTCGTAGCGGAAGCCGGTAACAGGGTGATTCGGAAGCTCATCTCGGATGCATTGGAGGAAAGTCTCCGCATCCGTATATTCCTGCTGTTCGCCGCTGGCAAATGTCACCCGGCCTATCACCGCCGCCTGCTCCGCCAGATTCTGCCGCTGGACTCGGAGATCAAAGGCCGTCAGGTATGCCTGATAGTCGCCGGGGACAGGGTTGCAGCGCAGACAGTAGCGGTAATTCTCCGTCTCTACGATGTAGCCGTAGTTCGATGGCCAGTTGCCAACCTCACCGCCGTGGCTCCAGCAGTATTTGCTCATGCTGGACAGGTCCTTCAGGACGCCGGTACGCAGTTCATCCACGACCTGCTGCAATTCCGCCTTGAATTCCGGAGAATTCAGCTCCTCGGGGCCTCGGGGCCACCATGTATGCCAGAACTCCTTCCCCCGGTGACCAAAGTCCATTCGGACATGACCGATGCAGCCAAGCCGCTGGTCCTCCTCCGGCTTCATGGCATAGAAAAGGCCCGCTTCATCGAAAGAAGCGGGCCTGATCTGATAACGGGAGGGGATTGGCATTTCATGCTGGCGGCAAAAATCTATAAGGGTGATTTCCTCATCAAGAAAATCGGTTTGTCCCTTAACATCAAGGTAATCCTGACCATCGGGGAAGATGACTGGTTCCGGCGTAAGGATGGAACCAGCATAGTTGACGATAACCCGCGCCTCCAGCGTACTGATCAAATCGGGGTCATAGTCACTGCCACGCAGATCGTAGACATACCAGCCATCTGGCACGGTAGATCGATCCACCCTTGAATCTGAAAACAAAGCGGGCTTCCCAAGCAGTTCGATGTGCTGCATGGAATCGCTCCAGACATTGATGGTCATTGTATCCCTCCTATTTCCACCGTATTTTCCCATGCTTCCTGATCTTTGAGGGAGGCTCTTATCTGGGCGTATAAATCATCCAGCGCAGGAGACTCATAGCCCCAGAATCCAGCAATTTCCCGCATCAGCCTTTCACATTCTGTCACCGATTCTCTGGCGCCATCGGACCCCAGACTGGAAATCATATCAATCGCGTAGAGGTATAACCCCTGTATCACAGCGTCCCTATGCTCCTGTGTAGGAGTCCATTGGTGAACTGCCTGATCCACTTCCTGTATCTTCCGGTCAAAGGCCGTCACATGGTCTACTGTTTTGGCATCTAAGCCCCAGTAGCCTGCCAGTTCGTCTACCAAGCGGCGGAGGGCGGAAATCTGTTCCTTGCCTGCATCTCCTGCTTTCTGCCGCAGCTCTGCGGCATATTCTGTCAGGCCGTCAACGCATTTGGAGATTAGGGCTTTATCCTTCCGGGCTTGCGGTTCCATAGCGTTGATCAGTTCATCTAAAGTCATTCTCAATATCTGCACCTCCTTATCCCCAGTCATTCGGTATTCGACACGAACACTACCACACTCTGACAGCAATAGCTATCTGAATTTTTTGGCCTTGAAAATACAGCTGATTACCGCTGCACCATTCAATCCGATTTCTTTATGAACACCACCACGACAGATGGTCCTCAATTTCAGATGCCTCATTCTATTCTCCCCCACTGAAGGCCCTGTTGCGCTTGATATGCTTCGGCCGGGTCTTCCGACATCAATTCCTCCAGAGCCATTACTCCGAAATAGGACACATAACCATAGGCGCTGAAACGGCCATTTTCCTGTTGGATGCGGTGCTGCCCATAGCCCTCATAATCGTAGAAGGCATCCAGATGGTCATCATATCCAAACCGGCCGGACTCTTGGATCATGTATTTCCCATATTCTTTTGGAGTGTGGACGCCGGGAATAAAGTCGAACTGATCCAGATTTTCAGCCAAACGACAGATCTCACCGGCATTCTCAGGTTCTGCGAATATGATTACAGCTTCCAGCTTGGCCCTGTCTTTTTGATCCAGTTTTGCAATGGCTCCGCACATGGCATTGAGTGAATCCAGGCTGTCCCGCTTTTCATCCAGTATCTCGCCGACCTCTTTCTGAAGCAGGAATACATCTATCGTGTAGTCCGCATGGTCAGGATCCTGCCAGCCTGTCCGCAGCAGGGTGCGGCGAATCTGCTGCTCTGACGCGGGGAGCCAAAGCAGCTCCGGGGCTTGGTTTTCTGCCGGTACAATTTTCAATCCCATGCCGCTGTTGTCATAAAGATATTCCGGAAACTGCCGCCCATTGTAGAGCGGCTCCAATTTCATGCCGTTGTCGTAGACCACGCCGTAGGGGGTGACTGTCCCGGCTTCGCTGTCGATGAGCAAATAGGCGGTTTCGGTTCCATCCAGCGCCTCCAGATCTTCTGTTCTGGCACAGCCCCCATTCAAATTCATGTAATGTTCACGCCCGATTTTTTCAAGGTCGGAAAAATCGGTGATCACAGTGATCTTCTGACAGCAGAAGGTCAGATTGATGAGATCCTTTATTTCCGAGAGCCCCAGCTTGTGGGCCATCCCCTGGAACTGGGCGGCCTCTCCGTCATCGAAGCTGTCCAGCCGCTTGGCCAGATAGTCCAGCTCATCAAGGGTGACCTGTGTGCCGATCAGAGTGTTCAGGACGGTATAGAAGCTGTCCAACTCATCCACCTGACAATCCTGCCGGAGTGTATCGCCGATCTCCAGGGGTCCCAACAGCTCTATCGTGCTGTCATAGTTCTGATTGGGAATGGGGAAGGGGATCGTGGCCTGTCCATATTCCGGATGCTGGGCGTTGCTCAGTACCACTTGGAGCACATATCTCATTTTTTCACCTCCGCAGCTATGATCGTTTTTCCATACCGGGCGATCAGCATAGCGTTGAGAATATCACCGAAGGCTTCGCTGCTAACCTGTTCCTCGTCCGCCAATTCTGCGGAGGTAATGAGCAGCTTCCCGCAGTAGAGGCCCTTGGCTGCTCTGTACACCGGATAGTCCCTCGGGTCGATCCCCCGCAGGGAAACGGAGGAGAAGTCGATCCTGCCGTGAGATATATGGGGAAGCACTCTCCGCCAGAGCCCGATGCGGGAGGAGAGCAGATAAACCGCCGCCAGCTTCTGGGGGCAGATAGAGGCTGTGCCGGCCTCCGGCCACTCAGACAGCCTGTGCCGATGGGCCGGTTCCAGCGCAAGAGGAAGCGTATTCCCTTTGGAAAGAGAGCTGGCCCGCTTCCATAACTTCTGGTGGCCTGCCATGCGGAGGCATCTCTCCGCAAGCTCCTGATAGCCAATAGTCCCTGCTTCCAACCGCTCCGGAATGTATGGGCAAACAGATTCCTGACAGGTGTGCCGCATATAGCTCCGGCAGTAGGTGCAGTCCACATCCTCTTTTTTGTAATGGAATCTGCACAGGACCATCATCCCGCCGCCCCGTTTCTGAAAGCCGGGAACACTCATCATCATCCGTTCCAAACCGGCCAACGGAGTGTCTTGTGAAAAATATTTTGTCATTGCTGTTCCTTTCCGCATAAAAAATGGGGCCTGCTTATCTGCCTATCAGCAGATGCAGGCCCCGTTCTTCCGGTACTCTTACAGATTCATTTGTGGTTCCTGTCCCTGGCTTTGCTCCAAACGCTCTGCCAGATCCGGGACGGTGTATTCGATCTTTGTTCTTGAAGTCTGCAGGGCCTTGAGCTGGCCATCCTCCGGCTCAGGTCCCTCATCCAGCAGATAATCTGTGGCCCGATAGAGCTGGGTTAACTCCTCCGGTGAAAAAAGCTGGGCTTTGGAGATCAGCCCGGAGCGGACGGCGAAGTCCTGTTTGGCTCCTTGGAAATCCTCCTCATAATAATGTCCATGACTCACCCCGGTCCTGTCATGATCCCAGATCCATGTGACAAATTGATAACCCCAGCCGTTTTCCAATTCACGCCCAGCCAGCACTGCGCCGCCAAAATCCGCCAGCAGATGGAATTTCTCACTCAGACCGCTGGCATGAAGGAGGGGGGCGGTCTGGACCGCTTCAACATAGGCATACACTTCATCTGCAGTCTGGGCAACTTTATGGTATAGTTCACCGGCTTCCGGCTGATTGCTTCCGGCAGGGAGGAGGAACACATCACTCCCCGCCGAAACAGAGAGAACCGGCTGGTTGTTCAGCAGCACTGTCAGCCGGTTCTTCTCCGGATGGCCTGCGGTGATTCCAGCTGCCCGCAGGCGGCGGGCTAACTCTGCAAAATATTTATTTTCCAAACTCATTCCTCCCCTGAAAATGAAAAAGCCGGAACCTCTTTTGAGATTCCGGCAGAAAAGAAAAAGCGGCAAATATTCCCCGCAGGAAACACCGCCGCTCTTTTCCGTTCTCTATATCATCTGATACCCGCGGGTTTGACTCTTATCAGAGTGAATAGCGCAAGGTCAAATATCGATAAAATGAGGCCCGTAGATTTACTCATCTACGGGCCTCGGAAGCCTTGAAAACACTGGGCTTTTACACCCAATATCTTTTTTAGCCTCCCTTTTTGGTCGGAGTGAGGTGATTCGAACACCCGGCATCTTGCTCCCAAACTTATCGGGAATACTTTTTCCGCTCGTTTATAGCGGTTTTCGGCACTTTTTAATTTGTTTCACTTACTCTTTGACGCTCTTATCTCCGCTGTTTCCGGGTGTTCCAGCGCCGTATGTGGTAATCTATGTGGTCAAAAACGCTTCCCGCCCGGTTTTCGGTGAAGATTCACCGATGCCGGACGGGAAGCGTTTCTCATTGCTGTTGGCTGCATTGTAACTCTGAGCAAGGGGTTATGCAAGTGTTTTCTGCGGAAGAATCAGCTCAAAGTTTGCGGGGCTATAAACAAAGAAATAGGGGCCGGCATGGCGGCACGCTTCATGAAAACTTAGCTGCCCAGGCAGCAATCTCCTGATCAGATACGCCGTTGATTAGCTTCCCGGCTTTCCAGTCCGCGTTCGGGCAAAGTTTTCTCAGCTCGTCCACGGTTTTTCCCATGCCGCTGCCGCCGGAGGTAGCAAAAGGCACCAGAGTCTTCCCGGAAAAATCATAGCTTTCCACGAAGGTATGGATGATATGGGGCGCAACATACCACCAAATCGGGAAACCGATGAACACTGTGTCGTAATCCACCATGTTGGGTATCGTTTCGGTGATTTCCGGGCGGGAGTCCGGGTCATTCATTTCCACGCTGCTGCGGCTCTTTTTGTCCATCCAGTTCAGGTCGGCACTGGTATAAGGAATGGCGGGCCTGATCTCAAACATGTCTGCGCCCGCAGCCTTTGCCAAACGTTCCGCAACCTTTTTCGTCGTGCCGCTTGCAGAAAAATAGGCTACCAGTTTCTTGCTCATTTCAGTATTTCTCCAATTCGTTATATTCTTCATCACTGACCGGTTCGCACCACTCGTTAGAGGTATCCTCTCCGGGAATCTCTGCGGCGATATGGGAGAACCAGCTGTCTTTCTGTGCGCCATGCCAATGCTTGACTTCGGGCGGGATGGTAATGACCGTGCCGGCAGTCAACGACACCGGCGCTTTCCCCGTCTCCTGATACCACCCCTCACCGGCGGTGCAGATCAGCAGCTGGCCGCCGCCTTTTTTCGCGTGGTGGATATGCCAGTTATTCCGGCACCCCGGCTCAAAGGTGACATTTGCCAGAAAAAGTCCATCTTCCGGCTTCGTCAAGGGATTCAGATACGACTGCCCGCTGAAATACCGGGCATAGGCCGTGTTCTCCGCCCCAAGGCCAAACATGTTCTGCCGTGCGAATTCATTTTGATCCATTGTTTTCATGACGTACTGCCTCCTTTTCGCCTCTGAAGCGGTCAGCCCATGTATTGCCGGAAAAACGATTCCATCTTGTCAAAGGGAATCACATCCAGCCGGTCATAGAGGTCGGTATGCACCGCACCTGGAATGATGAGTAGCTCCTTGTTGTCGTCGGTCAGCTTTTCAAAGGCGTCCCTGCTGAAGTAGCAGGAATGTGCCTTCTCTCCGTGGATCAGCAGCACTGCGCTGCGGATCTCGTGGCTGTACTGCAGGATCGGCATATTCATAAAGGACAGCGAGGATGTCACATTCCAGCCGCTGTTGGAGTTGAGGGAACGGGGATGATAGCCGCGCTCTGTTTTGTAGTAGGCGTAGTAATCCTTGACGAATTGGGGCGCGTCCTCCGGCAGCGGATCGACCACACCTCCGGCCAGGGCATATGTACCGTTTTTGTAGTCCACCGTGCGCTGGGCACTCATGGCTTTCCTCTTCTCAAAGCGGGCATCACTGGTATCCTCACTGTCAAAATATCCGTTGGCGTTCACACGGGTCATATCGTACATGGTCATAGCCGCTGTCGCTTTGATGCGGGTGTCCATAGCGGCGGCATTGATAGCCATGCCGCCCCAGCCACAGATACCGATGATACCGATTTTCTCTGGGTCAACATTTTCCTGCACAGAAAGAAAATCCACCGCCGCGGAGAAGTCCTCCGTGTTGATGTCCGGGGAAGCCACATACCGGGGACTGCCGCCGCTTTCACCGGTAAAGGAGGGGTCGAAGGCGATGGTCAGAAAGTCCCGCTCCGCCATGGCCTGTGCGTACAGCCCGGAGGACTGCTCCTTGACGGCCCCAAAGGGTCCGCTCACCGCAATAGCCGGGAGCTTTCCCTCTGCATTTTTCGGAATATACATATCCGCCGCGAGGGTGATGCCGTAGCGGTTAGGGAAGGTAACCTTGCAGTGGTCCACTTTTTCGCTTTTGGGAAATGTCTTGTCCCATTCCTGTGTCAAACTCAGTTGCTCCATAATTAGACCTCCTTACCCATCTGATAGGCTTCCTCCAGTGCAGGATGTCCGGCAATATCGCCTACGCCATTCACACCACCTGCAAAGACGGTGCCTGCCAGCTCACACCGTTCAAAGCAGTCCACCCAGCCCTGTACCGCCTTGACGGTTCCCTCGACCGTTTCTTCCCCATCCTCGGCCGCAGCTGCCAGAAGATATGCCTTGGTGAAGGCGTAATCAGAATCAAAGAGCGGGTTGGCACGGTCCAGCATGGTCTTGAGCTGACCGCTGACGCTGTAATAGTAAACAGGCGTAGCAAATACCAGCACATCTGCATCGTGCATCCGGGCGGCAATCTCCACCGCGTCATCGTCGATCACGCAATGGCCAAGCTTGAGACAAGCCAGACAGCCCTTGCAGAAGCTGTAATTCTTCTCCCGAAGATAAATGGTTTCTACCTTGTGACCGACTTCCCCGGCGCCTTTTGCGAAGGATGCAGCCAGTGTTTCGGAATTGCCGCCCTTGCGGGGACTGGAAGAAATAATCAAAACATTCTTGCTCATAGAAAACTCCTTTTTGCGTCTTGCATTGTAATCGGTTTGCTGATAAACTCATGATAGTACCTAAATCTGACTTTAGGTCAAGCATTATTTTTGAGATTTTTCCAGTTATTTTGGAGGGAGTTCCATGTATACCATCGGCCAAGTATCTGAACTGTTTGGTTTGCCCATATCCACACTGCGGTATTATGACAAGGAAGGGCTGTTCCCCACGATTCAAAGAGATTCCGGCATCCGAAAATTCGGAGAAAAGGAGCTGGAAGCCCTCCGGGTGATCGAGTGCTTAAAAAAGTCCGGCCTGGAAATCAAGGACATCAAACAGTTCATGGCGTGGTGCGTACAGGGCAGCGAGACCTATCCGCAGCGGCGGGAACTGTTCCTCCATCAGAAGGCGGCGGTGGAGACGGAGATCGAGCGGATGAACCGGGTCCTGGATATGCTGCGCTTCAAGTGCTGGTATTACGAACAGGCGATCCGGGACGGAAACGAAGACCGTCTTTCCCGCTTGCGGCCAGAAGAAATGCCCGAGGAGATCCGGCGGGCTTATGAACATGCGCACAGCATAGATGCGTAGAACGATAAAGCCGGAGAGCAAGTTGCTTGCTCTCCGGACTATTTCACCTTTTTAAAGCGCCTCAAAATGATACCTGGGCTTGCCCAGACTCTTTTTGCCGTACTCGATGGCTTCCGCGCCGCAGCGGCAGATGCACGCCATGCAGTGGGTGCAGTCGCCGCCCCAGACAGGCTTGCCGTTTTGAACCGTGATATTGTTCGTTGGGCAGAGCTTGGCACACTGACCGCAGCCGGTGCAGGCATCGCCGGCCGTAAAAGCATTTGCTTTGACGAAGAAAGAATAGAAAATCGGATTCACCGGGCCACTCATGAAGCGGTCGTAGAGGTTATTGCGGGGCGGAGCGAACTTTTGGCCCGTCTTGATGGCGGAGATCACACGGTCAATGTCCGGCTCCGACTTGGCAACAATCTGCCGTGCTTCCTCCGTCTGCGGCGCGTTGAACATGGCAATGTAATTCTCCGGCATGATGATTTGCGCCGTACCCATGTAGGTGAGCTGTCTCTCCTGGCAGAGCGTGCGGTTATACCCCGCGGCATTGCCGATCTCACTGCCGCAGGTCATGACGAACCAAGCCTGTCTGGCACAGGGAAAGTCCGTTTCTGCCAGATGATCCCGTACAATACGCGGGATGCGCCACGCGTAAGTGGGCGTGACGATAACCAGGCGCTCATCGGATGTGACCGGCGAAGTATCGCCCGCTTTGATGCGATCATTCATGCTGAGAAGCTCGTCGCCCAGGGCTTCCGCGATGCGTTTTGCGATATACCGGCTGTTCCCGGTGCCGGTGAAATACAAAATCATATCAAAATCCCCTCGCAGTAGTCAATCTCATGTTGGATGATCTCTGCCGTCCAGCCGGTGAAGGTCTTGAGCCGTGTTTGGAACTTCTCGTTCTGCCATTGCACCTTAATGGTCTGGAAACGCTTCGTGCGCCGCGTGCCGGTGAGGGACAGGCAGCCCTCCTCAGCCTCATACGCCCCGGACTGCTTGACGATGACGGGATTGAACATGACCATGTATTCGCCCTCGTTGTCAAAGGCGATGATGCGTTTGTTGACGCCGATCATATTCGCCGCCATGCCTACACAGCCATCCTTATGGGCGACCAGTGTATCCAGCAGATCCTGCGCCACGCCGAGATCGTTTGTTGTGGCGGGCTCCGCCTTTAGGGCGAGAAACGCCTCGTCTTTGCATATTTCACGAACCATTGTTGTTCTCCTTATCCGTTCTTCGCCTTATAGCCAGCGCCCCAGGCCCACATGGCATCCAGGACCGGCTTCAGGCTATAGCCTGTCTCGGTGAGGGTATACTCCACACGCGGCGGCACCTCAGCATAGACCTTGCGGGTGAGCAGCCCCTTCTCCTCCATGTCCCGGAGCTGGGCGGTCAACACCTTCTGGGATACCGTGCCGATGGACTTTTTCAGTTCGCCGAAGCGCTTGGTGCCGTCCATCAGATCCCGCAGAATCAGCACCTTCCATTTGTCACCGATGAGCATCAGGGTGGTCTCCACCGGGCATGCGGGCAGTTCCATCGTAAAACCTCCAATAGTTTCTATTTGGTAACTACAGCACAATATTGTGCTTACTTTACAGCTGATACTTTTGGCCTTATTCTAAAAGCAAGCAAGGCACAAGTCAAGCTGTAAAAACATTGGAGGTTTTATCATGAAAAAAGTTGTTGAATTTCTGACTGCCAACCCGGTTCAGTATCTGGCCACTGTGGGCCGTGACGGGAAGGCCAAGTGCCGCCCCTTCATGTTTTGCTTTGAGCAGGACGGCAAGCTGTGGTTCTGCACCAACAACCAGAAGGATGTCTACAAGGATATGCAGGCCAACCCCTATGTAGAGGTCACGGTTTCCAGCCCCAGCTATGCCTGGATCCGTCTGCACGGCAAGGCCGTGTTTGAGAACAACATGGCCGTCAAGGAGGGCTGCATGAACAATCCCATCGTCAAGGGCCAGTACCAGACCGCCGACAATCCCATCTTTGAAGTTTTCTATCTGGAAGAGCCCCATGGCGTGATTGCTGACTTCTCCGGCAATCCTCCTTACGAGTTCTGAGCACCGATACCGCAATGCCCTGCAAGCTGTTGCGGGGTATTGCGGTATCTATTTGAAACCGAGTGACAGAGATGGTACGATAACTTTGGGTGATGCTATGAACTACTTGAAATACCTGGTCGAAGAGATCCACACCACGGTCGTGGCCACCGTGGATGACGAGGGGCTGCCCGTGACAGCCGCCATCGACATGATGGACTACGATGAGGATTGCCTGTACTTTCTGACCGCAAAAGGAAAAGGCTTCTATGACCGCCTGAAAAAGCGGGGAACGCTGGCGCTGACCGGCATGAAGGGCACAGACACCATGCACTGCGCCGCCCTTTCCATTCGGGGAAAGGTGCGGGAGCTGGGCGACGAACTGCTGCCCAGGCTGTTTGAAAAAAATTCCTACATGAACGAGATCTACCCGGACGCGGCATCCAGAAGAGCTTTGACCGTCTTTGTCATCTATGAGGGCAGCGGTGAATGGTTTGACCTTTCCAAAAAGCCAATCGAGCGTGCCAGCTTTACCTTTGGCGGCGCGGAAGAAGTGCAGGAGGGCTACTTTGTCACGGACGCCTGCATCGGCTGCAAGCTCTGCTATTCCAAATGTCCGCAGAAGTGTATCGACATTTCCGGCAAGCCGGTGGTCATTCAGCAGCAGAACTGCCTGCATTGCGGAAACTGCCATGAGATCTGTCCGGCCAGAGCCATTGTGAAACGAGGTTAAGATGAACCAGGCTGAAAAAAGAGTATTTCTCATCAAGCGGCTGCTGGACGAGGACAGGCGCTATCGCGGCATGGAAGTTCCGGCGGATTCCTATGAGCAGAAGCGGATGCTGCGATCTCTGATGAACATCCGCCGCCCCCAAGTCATCGACGCCAAGTTTCTGACCGTGCAAGACGAATACCTGCGTCAGGAGCTCGAAGACACGGGCATCACCCGTTTGGCTGATTTGGAGCCGGTTTACGGCGATTTCTATCTCTGGCAGGGCGATATCACCCGGCTGGAGTGCGGCGCCATTGTCAACGCCGCCAACAGCGGCATGACGGGCTGCTATGTGCCGTGCCACGCCTGCATCGACAACTGTATCCATACCTTTGCGGGCATCCAGCTCCGGCTGGATTGTGCCCAGCTCATGGAACGCCAAGGCCATGAGGAACCTACTGGGCAGGCCAAAATCACAAAAGCCTACAATCTGCCCTGCGACTATGTCCTGCATACCGTCGGCCCCATCATTGAGGGTCGTGTGATCCCGGAAGATGAGCGCCTGCTGGCTTCCTGCTACCGTTCCTGTCTGGAACTGGCCGAGCAGAATGGTGTGGAGAGCATTGCGTTCTGCTGCATCTCCACCGGCGCGTTCCATTTTCCGAATCAGCGGGCTGCCGAGATTGCCGTAGAGACTGTGCGAAAATTCAAGGCGGAGACCGGAAGCAAAATGAAGGTGATTTTCAATGTTTTCAAGGACCTGGATCTCGAAATCTACAGAAGGCTACTCACAGAAGGTTGAGCGGCTGAAAGCTGAGATACAAGGCGCAGATGCCAGCCTCATCGGCGCTGGCTCTGGCCTTTCCACCTCGGCCGGGCTGACCTATGGCGGCGAGCGCTTTCTGAAATACTTCTCCGACTTCCATGAGAAGTACGGCATCACCGATATGTATTCCGGCGGATTCTATCCCTTTCCCTCTCTGGAGGAATACTGGGCTTGGTGGAGCCGGCATATCTACTGCAACCGTTACGATGTGACACCCGGCAAACCTTATGCTGACTTGCTGGAACTGGTCAGGGGCAGGAATTATTTTGTCCTGACCACCAATGTAGACCATCAATTCCAGTTGGCAGGTTTTGATAAGACGCAGTTGTTCTATACCCAGGGCGACTACGGCCTATGGCAGTGCAGTGAGCCGTGCCATCAGGCGGCTTATGACAACGAGGCTGCCGTCCGCCGGATGATCGCAGCGCAGGTAGATATGCGTGTCCCTTCTGAGCTAATCCCTCGCTGCCCCAAGTGCGGCAAGCCCATGACCATGAATCTGCGCTGTGACGACAGCTTTGTGCAGGACGAGGGCTGGTATGCCGCAGCCCGGCGATATGAAGATTTCCTGCACCGTCATAGGAACGGCCGCATCCTGTTCCTGGAACTCGGTGTCGGCGGCAATACCCCCGGCATCATCAAAGTGCCGTTCCTGCGCATGACAGCGCAGAATCCCAGGGCCACCTACGCCTGCATCAATCTGGGCGAGACCATCACCATGAGAGGGCTGGAGGAGCAGTCCATACTGCTCGATGCCGATATTGGTGCGGTATTAAGTGATCTGAGATAACCGAAAGAGCATTACGCAAAAACGCTTCCACCCGAGTCGATGATGTATTTCCGACTCAGGACGGGAAGCGTTTTGCGTTTCAGGTTGTTTGGATTGTAACTTTGAGGAAAGGGTTGTTCAAGTGTTCTGCGGAGGAAGCAGCTCAAGTTTTGCACCACGATACCTTACATACAACCGCCCATGGTAAGAATGATTTTTGTATGCTTGTACCCCCTGTTTCTGCTGCTACATTCCATAACTATAAAATAGTCGCTCTCATCTTCAGCCATCACAACGATGCCTTGAGAATAATCAGTTTTCCAGAGCGGTTTAACACCATAATATGAGGCAACTACCTCATTTGTTGGATTTGGCAATTCTACATTAAAACCATTTTCAAATAACCATGCATGGTAATTTTTCAGAGCCGGAGGTGGGCCCATTACCTGAAATGACATCATTATTGCTGATTGAAATTCCATCTCGTCTTCGAGATTAATCACATACCTTTCAGTAGGATCAAGCGTGTATTCATTGTTAGAGGGTATCGTTTCCGACCTATCATTGAGTCTAATTATTTTCATTATGTTACTCCTGCTTTATTCTGCATTCGGTCGTGTACTGGCATATGGTTGATTTTGTGATACAAATTTATCTACGTTCAAAAAAGCTTTGCCTAACTCATTTAAGCTAAGTATCATCATATACTCAGCGACTTCTCCTGCATGGTCAATACTTCGCATCGGGCTGAGCTTTTTACGAAATTCTTCAAATGTATCTCCTACAACTAACCATTCACCGTCCTCTTTATCGTAGTAACAGTGATATTCGCGCCAAAGATTCATATCATTTTCTTCAAAAAATTCTTCATCGGCGGAAAATATCGCCCACGGGAACAGTCTTGGAAAAACCTCAGTGTATGGCGTAAAGGGAAACCAATATGGATATGAATATTTTTGAACACTTTTCCCGTCGTTGACAATTAGTTCCGTGTCTCCCTTGCCAATACTCTTGTTGACCCATTCAGTTGAATGCAATTTTACTTCTCCGCCACTTTGGATGATCTGCATAAATTTTTTCTGAGACAATAAGAAGTTGTAATTTGTAATATGCTGTGGCAAATTCGTAAACGAAAGAAGTTTTTGGCTTGATGATTCAGATAAAAAAACTTGATTCATTGGAACTTTGACAAAAAAGCCGTTCCCTTTTCCGCCATTAGTTCTTTGAATAGTTTCAGAAGTTAACTTTTCCCAAATGCACATATCATCGTCAGGATTATACAAAACCACAATGCAGGGCAAAGAATTCTTAGTCCAATAATTGTATTGTCTTTCATTAATCCCTCGAAAAATAATGCATTCGTCTTTTCTCTCTTTAAACCAACTTGCGCCGGATTTTATTTGCAACGCAAGTAGTTGTTTTGATTCGCCTGTCGGTTCTGTTAACTCCATATGTGCATCAATACCTACATCATCAATTGGTTGTGGGCGAAACATCCATTTATTTCGCGCAGCAATTTCCCCAATATGATTCACGCCTATTTGCTCCGTATTATTTGCCATGGACAATCATCCTCCGTATTACAGCTACAAACTCGTTATAAAAAAGATAAATAATTTCGGGTGAATTTAGGCTTACCATAACTTTAGCCGAGGGGTTATTCAAGTGTCTTATACAAGACGAACAATGCGAAGCTTACGGCACAATAGTTGTAGAATTAGCTGTTCTTATAGAAGTTGTTTGTAGTAGATTGTGTTAGTCATTTTTGTTGGCATCCTTATCAATGCGGAAGTATAAAAGCCGTAAATCGAGTAGATCCTCTCTGAATGCAATTGCGGCATTATAATCCCGACAAAAGAATGTTTTCGCAATATCAGAGAAGCCAACCCATGACAGTCTTACGATGCCTAAAAGCATGATGATAAAAACCGCATATGTTGCTACTACATCAATCGATATTTCTTCAAGCCCGGCAGAATACACGCCAGCTACATAAGTAATTATAGGAAGAATAATAGCTTTAGCAAAACTCTCGATTCCCTTCAAAAAGTTCTTAAAAGGGACTCGTTGATCAATACGGTCTGAAAGTCGCTTAATAAGCTCGTCGATCAGTTCTTCCTGAAACAGATTTACATCCGGAATTGTTTTCTTTAAAAAAACTTCGGTTTCTTTGAGATGACTCTGTCTATTTTGAAGAAAAGCGATATGATGCTTTACGGTGTAGCGATCAAGGAGCCAAAGCGACACGCCTTCAGCCAAAAGGGATAGCAGCATGATAATGGCCGATTTCTTTGCAACGCCAAATACATATATGCCAATTGGAAGCAGGAGAAAAATCAGCGAAATAAGTACAGACTTCCATTTTTCTTTTAGGAATGCCAACCATTGCTTGACACTCCAGTCATATATCTGTGCACGATATGAGGAAATTAGTTTGTCAATCATCTTCTGTACTCCATTCGGCAGGATAAAGCCCTCACTCTTAGTCCTTACATCCACAAGGACACATCGCAAACAAATTATACTGAAAAGTGGCGGCTGATATCAGAAACACTATTGTAGACATCAAACAAATCAATGAAGCAAGCTCTGACTTCCACACCATCAACTGAACGAAAGCGAATATCAGCATCAGATACTACTCTTTCTGTCCTTGGATACAAAAGTGTGATATCTTCTGCTCCATATTTCTTCTGATAAGTATACATTTGATACATATCCGCCTGTGAAATGCCGTAATTTGTCTTACTATCTGAAAGGATTTTCCACTTAGTATCCAGCACAAATATTGCACCGTCTTGTTTTCGCCGGACAACAATATCGGGCTTCATCAAAAACTTTTTGGTTGGCTCATCAAACAGGTGATATCTCTTATCCTGAGCACTAAAGGAATAATCCGCCGCAGGCAAGGCCCTCCGTAATAATGCAGCAATATAGCTTTCAAACAGTGTTTCCATTGGGAACAAGAGCGCCAGGGCAACTTCGGATCCGGAAAATGATGTAAAACTTTTACCCATCAGAAATACCCTGCTCCAGAGAAGGGCAGTAGTATAGTCTTTCATATTTCGCTCAGGCACATACTTGGTAAAATCACTCTTATAGTCAACTGAAGCTTCTACCTCTGCAAAAGAACTGAGCAGAATTTTGATGTCATTGCGATTCTTGGACGAAACAGAATGTTTGTACAGATACTGCAAAGTCGCCTTCAGAAGACGATTTTCTGGACGGTTCGTTGTAAAGGCATCATACTCCACATAGCTGCGCTCTTTATGAGTATGATTGATTCTGATTTGCTGCGAGAACTTCAGCTTACCCCGGAAAAAAGTAGCATTCTCTTCAACCGTTTCATAACCACACTTCAGACCGCGTTTGACAATGAAAAACACCTCGTCAACAAACATACGAATGAAAACTTCGAAGATATTCATCTTCTCGATGTTCACATTCGTTGTTTGAAGCGCTCTATATGGTGAATCTCGAAGTGTCCTAAGCATATCGATCAACAGCTTTTTAGTGCGTTTCCCGGACGAATCATCGATGGCAGAATACACCTTAGGTAAAATCTCGATGGTTGTCCCGTCGTTCATGGTAATGACGCCAACATAGTTCTTCGCAGTAATAACTTTTCCGACACCCTTTCTGGCGGACAATCCCATCAACTCTAATGCGTCGGTATCTTTACTGCGATTGGACAAAATGAAGTTCTCGAGCTGTTCAAAGGTGCGCTCAGGCAAAGTAACATATCCGTCGATATCCTTGCCTGTAATGAATGAACCATATTCTTGTATTTGATAGATGGGCTTCACTTGCACACCCCCTCAATATAGAATTAGATTGTATGATAAGCGGCAATATTGCCAAATGCAGCCTTGTTGATTTCATAGCTATTGCCGTCATCAAGACCGATGTCTGATTCCCCAAACAGCTCCGAATAATCATTAACCTTAGACACTACAAATTGCTCGTTTTCGTCGGTTTTCCGGTTGTCACCCAACACCAAGCGAATCTTCTCGTAATCCTCGTAGAAGTACTCTTGCAGCAACGGAATAATATTGTTAGAGAAAATCTCTGACAATTTTTCAGTGGTTGGGCAGCTCTTAAGGGGCATAAAATATGCGTGACCTATAGTGTGTTCACGGTCGTAAAGAACAGAAATGCGCTTGTTCATGCGAATTAAGAGCTCGCTGATATTCAGATCTTCTACCCCAATACCTTCCAGAACACTGGCGTCTGGCAACATTTCTTTGAAGAAGAAACGACGCCGCAATGCCGTATCGATGGTAGCAATAGAACGGTCTGCAGTATTCATAGTGCCAATAATGTAGACATTCTGAGGGACGCCGAAGGGCTTTTGAGAATACGGAAGAATAACTTTCATTCCTTCCTGTTTACCAACACGCTTAGATTCTTCAATTAATGTAATTAACTCGCCAAAAACTTTCGAAATGTTGCCGCGGTTGATTTCGTCGATGATGAAGACATAATTTTCTTTTTTGGTTGGCACTGGCACTCCCTGTGCAGGCCGATATTTGTCAATAAGCTGGTACACATCAGGCAAGGCTACACTTGCTAACCGGTACACCGAGGCCAAAGTCATTGACGTGCCACCATTAATGTCAAGAATATTCTCTTGCATGCCTTTTACGATCCAATTGACTTTACGTAGCCTGCGGAAGTACTCGTACTCTTCGTGCCATTCGTAGTCCCCGGTTACCACGCCGATGGCGTCGATAGTGGAAGCGCTGTAGCAAGAAACCACAACATCTCCAACCTGCATACGGTTAATAAAGGCGTTCAATACAACGCGGCCGCCATCTTCGGAAAAGTCGATCTCATCTGTGATGTCCTTTCCATACTGGTCCCATCCGATTCGTATATGTCCACCAGAGAGACATTCAGAACGAATTTCGTTGTCACCAGCGCTCCACAAAGACACTTTCCAAATGTTCGGGTTTTCTCTAATGCCATAGGTCTCTGCATTAGCAGCAGCAGGACAGTCTGCGCGTTCACAGAATCGTTTGAAAACACCAGGCTGAACACTGTACTGAATATCGCCGCTTTCTTCTTCGGAGTCTACTGATGGCTTAATGCCTTCGATAAACTCTTCATAACCATAGGACTGATGGAAGGTTGTGAACTCAACACGCCCTTGCGCCTTGTATTCGTTATAACGATGTAAAACATCGGGATAATCTTCGGCTTCTACTGAAGCGAGCTCACGGTTCTCGATGATAGCAACGGCATAGATAACCGTATGATACGTTTTGCCGGTGCCCGGAGGACCGTACAGGATAGTGTTCAATGCAATATCGGTTGTTCCGTTTTCATCAATATAAGACTCAGAGTTTACTCCCGCTCCCGTATATAGTTCACCATTGGTGCCAAACGTACCGCCTTCATCCAACCCTAAGACTCTGGATGTCGACAGCGATAAGAAGGTATTTACACGATCCGAATAGTGTTGGAGCTCACCCGTATCTTCGGAAAGCGACACAGTGCCACTCTTATACTTTAGATAAGGGTTCATGCCATCCGACAAAGCGGATTTGAGTACGCGCAATGAGCCCTTTGCTTCTTTATCACCATTGATGTCCAGTTCATCTACTGTTGACAGCAGTTTTTCATAAAGACTATTCAAATTGAAGATGACATCGCTTTCTCCATCTATGAGCTTATAGACAGCGCCTTCAGAAAAAACGGTCAATATCTGAAGCAAGCTCTTTTCCGCATCCGTGGCCGGGGGAATGTTGACACCAAGCCATCTCAACAAGACACGAGTGTAATCTTTGGGGGCGCTTTCAAAAAGCAGATCAATCAAATCCATATTGACAGTAAACCACAGGCGCTTAGGGTAGCGCTTTCCACCGGTACGTTCAGCGCTACTGGGTTTATTGTCGTCAACAAATCGGATTTTTGCAATTTTCCAGACGAGCTCAAAGGCGACAATCAATGCTTCTAATTGGGACTTAAACATTTGATTATTGGCAATCAGAGCATCAAGCTGTTCGAAAGAGCATTCTTCCTCAGAACTGACATTTCGTACAGCAGTGTGCAGGTTACCGAGCAAAGTAGGCTCCACTTTCAAGTTGTTCCCATCGGATACACAGTAATCTAAAACTGAAGCCTTACCGCAAGAACGCCACATTAAAAGAAACAATGCCAATGTCTCTTTTACATTGGGCAAAGAGGACTTAATGCCCAACTTCAAATCAATATCGTCGTATTGGGGAACATTATTCGGCCTTTCCATTTGTGGTACCTCCGTTCTTAATGTCTGCCATAATTGTATCGGCGATTGCTTCTGCAAGGAGTGGCGGTACTGCGTTGCCGACCTGTTTCATTTGGGAACTTTTCGTCCCTGTAAAAACGAAATCATCCGGAAAGGATTGTATTCTTGCAGCTTCTCTTACTGTGATTGCGCGATCAAGATATGGATGCGTAAACTTTCCAGAAGAAGGAGTATCAAAACGGGTCGTGATAGTTACGGATACTTCATCCTTGCCCATACGAGTCCACGTTCCGCTATAAATTGATTTTGTAAGATGTTCTTTTGGCAAAACTTCTTTTCCACTATTTGGAGGGATTATGGCAAGTCGCTCTAAAGCAAGCTTTGAATGGCGGGTCGCCACATGATTCGATAAAACTTCGCAATTTCCGCGAAGACATTTTGCATATGCACTTTTGGGGGCAGTTCGATATGCCTGTTCTTCTGTACCTTCCCCTGATGCCAAAAACGCAAGATCTTCAATCGCATCCCAAACAGTTACCTTTTCGGAAAGAGTAAGTGGCAAAGCAGGGGCACCCCCGTTCAGTTTTCCAATAATAACTGCTCGACGCCGATTTTGAGGGATGCCATAATCAGCTGCATTGAGCACTCCAGGAGTTAATGAATATCCTAAGCCATTAAATAGCTCGGTTATTTCATTTTTGAAGAAACCACTTTCGGCAGTCAACAAGTTGGGGACATTTTCCATGACAAAGTATTTTGGTTTTACCAACCTGACAACTTCGACATAGTATTTAAATAGGAAGTTACGCTCGTCATGAATGGTTTTTCTTTGTCCCTTTTGAGAAAATCCTTGGCACGGAGGTCCACCGATAACCACATCGATTTTATTAATATACGGGCCAAATACCTCGGCTAAATTAAGCTGTGTAATATCGCCGACAATCATTTTTGTATTGCGGTGATTTTTGCAATATGCTTCTGCAATCGATGGATCATATTCATTTGCCAGCAAGACATCAAAACCCGCCTTTTCAAAGCCAAGAGATAATCCACCTACGCCAGCAAATAGATCTATTACAGTAGGTTTCATATAGTCACTCCTTGAATCCTTTGTTCGGCCATTGCGAAGTAGTGCTTGTCCAATTCGATACCGATGAAATTACGATTGTTTCGCTTCGCGACAACTCCGGTAGTGCCACTTCCCATAAAGGGGTCTAAAACGCACTCGCCTTCGTTGGAAAGCACTGATATGAAATGTTCCATAAGTGCTTCAGGCTTCTGCGTAGGATGTTTACCATACTTCCTCTCACCAGCGGGGGTTACAGCAGTTTCGATGAAGTCGTGCAAAAGCATGCCCTTGTTATTAAATGTGCCAGTTTTTTTCTTATAAATAAAGTAGAGCCAAGTTTCTGTCGAATTAACAAAATGAAGGTTCATATTTCTCGGCATAGGATTGAGCTTATGCCAAATGCCTGTGGTCTTATAATAAAAGCCATGCTTTTCTGCTAATGCAATTGTTGTCTCCACTTTTATTGCAGCCATGAAAATGATCATGGCACCGCCTTTGGCCATAACTCTGGCCGATTCGGCAAAGAAATGATCCATCGAGTCAACCCATTCGCTGTACTCAAGGTTGTCCCAACCAGCAGATGCAAAGAAGTTTTCTCGCATCTTTTTCAAGTTCGTATCTCTGCTAATCATAAAGTTTCCAAGATTATAAGGAGGGTCTGTAATAATAAGATGCACAGAGCCATCCTTAATTTTCTTCATATTTTCAACGCAATCTCCGTTGTATAACTTAATTTCTCCCATGTCTTGTCCGCACCTCATATTTAGTCAATTGCACTTTTTCCGCTTCGAACCCACTCGTCAATTTCTGACAGCTTGAATTTCCATTGGCGGCCAATTTTATGGGCAGGAATATCGGTTTTCTTGATCCAGTTTCGGATAGTATCTTTTGTAACATCTAAATATACGGCAACCTCTTCAATACCAGACCACTTTTCAGGCATAAAATCCCCTCCTATAAGGTCTAATTGAAGTAAGTTTAGCATAGATACAGGGAAATAGCAATAAAGAAGGAGAAAAATACGAAATTATATATGATTAAATATGAATAGTTATTAATTTATAGAAATAAGAAGTAACTCAGAAATCAAACAAACTGAGTATTTTAGCGAACTCCCCTCGGTTTTAGCATCTGTGCTGTACATTTTGTACAACAAGTATTATAATGTTGAAAAAGGAGGGAGAATCCATGCGTTCTAAATTAGATCTGTTGACATGTGAATCCATCATAACTCCGGAACAGGCATACTGCTTAGGTGGTATTATCTCTGCAGCAAAAAACTATGTGGACAATGGCCGCACATGCTGGGTCCTTCCTGTCATTCACAATCCCGTAAAAGGGCGTGAAGAAAAGGAATTGCAGGCGCAAAAAATCGATCAACATAGAAAAATCCTCGAAAAGATTGTAAAGAAACTTAGTGGAAAGCCCCTATTAAAACCGCATCCTGCATATCGAGCAGTGCTCCCAGGTAATAAGAGGGGATTTGCTTTTTCTTTTTCGACAGAACAGTATTTAACATTTGACGAGTTATTAGATTTTGTAAAGCAGCTTATTAATCCTGCGGGCAACAGTATTAAACAGGCGTTTGTTATTGGTGCATTTGATGGACGTTGTTCGTTTGACAAAAACAGCAAGATGATCACTCTGGACTGTTTAACACAAACGGGAACCGAGTACATCAAAGAACTGTTAGCGCGCTTTAGTATTAGCTGTAATTACAATACTGCGCGTCAGCGTAAAGAGAATTATGATGACAGAAAGCCACAGTTGAGAATTAATTCCCGTGATGTCCCCGTATTCATGAAGGAATTTGGTCTCATATCCACTGTCAAGAGAGAAATCATTGCGAGCTATAGTACCACTGGATCTATTCCTCAAAAGAGCGATACCCTTCCCGGGCTCCATATAATAATCGGCCTATCTTTTGGGTCAAGAAAGATTCCGTTACCTGACCAAGACACAGTGGAAGTCGAGCATGCAGAGGAAGAAAAACTACAGCATGCGGTGTCCAGGAAAAAACATGTCAGAAGGGAACCAAAAGGATATGCAGGCAAGCCTAAGGTAAAGAAAGCCTTAGAAGATCGTTCTGGTGGTCGCAAGGTATATCCGCGCAATGCCGAAACATCATTAAATGCATTAATCCTTGCCGAATACAAGTGTGAATGTGATGGAACACACGAGACATTCATCAGAAAAAAAGATGGGACTCCTTACACAGAACCTCATCACCTGATCCCACTAAGCTGCCATGCTTTTTTTGATGTTTCTTTGGATACCGAGGAAAACATTGTTTCTTTGTGCAGTAATTGTCATAATAAGCTGCACTATGGCCGAGATATTGAAGAAATGCTCCACACTTTGTATAATGCCAGAAAGGATCATCTTACCAAAGTCGGAATTGATATATCTTTCTCTGATCTCCTGCGAATCTATAAAAAGCAAACTATCTAAGATGTGTCGCAATAAACAGAGAAATACTAAGCCCCTAACCAACATATAGGGTCAGGGGCTTAGCTAACCCGCGAGAGCAAGTCACCAGTAAAGCAACCCGCAATCGCAACGCGGCATCTAAAAAGTTAATATCCCGGAAGTCCAGTAAAATCAAGGGGTTCCGGTTCCATGGGGGTATAGCTCAGCTGGGAGCCCGCTCTAATGGCAGTCACAACCTAAAACGGCGGCTGAAATGTATCATTTCAGCCGCTGTTTTCTGCAATGAGCAATTCGACCCCATCTCCGATGGATATGTCCCAGTCGATTTCGAGTCCAGTGTCCGATTCGCACGAATGGAATATGCTATTTGCGATTCTCTGAAAAAGTTTCAGTAGCTATTCCCGCAGACTTGTGGTATGTGTTTGTACTGCAAGGAGGCGAGCGCATGAAATACGAACTGCTCAAAGCGCTATATGACTGCTTCTACACCCCGCCGGAACTTACGCCGCCGAAGCAGGAAGTCGAAGAATGTCACCAGGCACTCATTGAGGTGCTGGGGAAAACGGAGCGGCGGCTGGTGCTTCAGATCATCGACGCGAAAGACCGCATTGCGGAGGATACATCTCTCGACAGCTTTATCTCCGGATTTGAGTTGGCATGGCAGCTTTACGCAGAACTGAATCACTACGAAAACGAGCGTCCGGTGCTTTGCCAAACGGCAGAGAAATCAGGCGCTCGTTTCGCATACAAGAAGGAGGAAGAAACATGAAAAGGCTTATCGCGGCAGTCATAATTGCCACCTGTCTGACCCTGTGTGCCGCTGTGTGGCCGCAAGCCGCAACGGTCGAGGAAACACCCATGCCAACCCCGGCACCCGCCGTAACCGCCCCAGAACCGCCTGCCACAGGGGTCAAATTTGAAGCAGAAATTGACCCGCCAACAGAGAAAGAAAAAGGTGAGACTTCACAGTCAGAGTCTCCCCATGAACCTATCAATGAACCGAAGCCTGAAGCCGTGGAAGCGCTTGCGGCTCCCGAAGTGCAGCCAACGCCTGAGCCGGAACCAGCGCCCGAACCCACCCCGGCGCAAACGGCCGCAGATCTCCAGCCCGGCGACATGGTCTATGTGGAGGGCTTCGGCTGGCTGGAGTACCAGGGGCCGAATCACTGCGAATACGGTGCGGACATTTATGAGAACGGCAACAAGATCGGCATCATGGGTTAAAACCTGAATAGCCGGTTCATATCCTACCCACGCGACCATAAGACAGCAACAACTGAATTACACAACGAGGACGACCGTCCCGGCTAACGCATGAAAGCCGGAACGGTCGTCTTTTTTGTTTCCTCCATCCGCTCCCACGAATCAGTACCTTCGTTGAGCCGGTAACTGACCAGGAAGATAAGTCTGCGCTCATGAAAAAGTTTTTGGATGCTGTCAGCTGCTGGGACAATTATGCCGGGAGTTCGAGATATGGGTGGGTTGAAGAAATTGAAGACCCTCAGATGTCAGCAAGACTGAGGTCACTGTCCCCGGAAGATTTGGAATTGTTGACACGATATGAGGGGGATCTTTTCAGATCCCTCCGGTACCTTGAAAAACACCGCTCCAGGCGGTCATATCCGGCAACTTGAATACGTTAGCTGATGGAGCCAGCGTCAAGCCGCGTACGCGAAGGCCACCTGTGCGGAGCATTTCCGCATCATAGGACGGCGAAAAAGTTGCAGAGCGATAACCGTGTCGAATGCGCCGCGGATATGTATGAGAACGGCAACAAAATCGGGATCATGGGATATACTCAAATCTGCACACAAGCAAAGAGCAATCAGCTAAAAACCGACCGCTTTTTAAAGTCAAATTATTTCTCCTGCAGCATGGACAAATACAAGTCCAACCGCTCGTTGATATATCCGGCGAACAGTTTCTCCATAGCCGACAAGTCATGCTTCACATGATACGCATCAAAAGCGTTGTAGTAGGCCAGGCGATCCGCGAACTTGATGTCAATGGGGGGAAAACCGGCCTTCATCAGTTCCAGATTGACCAGCAAGCGCCCTGTGCGGCCATTGCCGTCGATGAAGGGATGAATACCCTCGAACTCTATATGGAACCGGGCCAGTTTGGTAACGATGTGCTCGGCGCTCTCTGCATAGCTCGCCATGAGTTGCTCCATGCGGGGCTGGATCAGATAGGGCTGCACCGGCTCATGCTGCGCACCCATGATGCGGACAGGCACCCGGCGGTACACGCCCCGGTCATCTTTCTTATCCGCCAGGACCAGGAAGTGGATTTGCTGAATGATGCGCTCAGATAAGGGAGCCTTTTCCTGCACCAGCTCACGGACATAGTCAAAAGCCTCCTTGTGGCCCACGGCCTCCATGTGATCTTTCAGCGGCTTCTGGTCAATGGTCAGGCCCCGCAGAACCATGTCGGTTTCCCGGAGCGTCAGGGTGTTACCCTCAATGGCGTTGGAGTTGTAGGTTTACTCAACGGTGAACTCCTCCGTCAGCCGTGCCACCTCTCCCTCGGTCAGAGGGCGGCAGGCATCCAGTTCGGTCTTCTTCCGGTCGATTATATTCAGCAGACTCTCGGTGGACTTGAACCGTCCGTCGGCAGGCTTCACGGCATCCATGGGAATCTTCCAACCACGCCCCTCCTGAAACGCACCGGGGATTTTTCCCTCGGCGCACAGAATACGAACGCGGCGGTCAGACAGACCCCATTTTTCTGCGGCCTGCTTCACAGTCATAAACATGAGCATCACTCCAATCCAAAGAAAGTATACCACCGTTGCGGAACAATATCAATGACATCGGAATAATATTTGAATTATCGGAATGATATAAATGATCAATCACGGCGACCGGCCTGACTAACACACTGTCAGAACGGTCGTTTTAATTTGCTCAATAAATGCGCCGCGATAAACAAGGAAAAAGTCTTTTGAAAATGATAGGTAAAAAGCTCTATAAAACTGCCGTTTTTTTGGCGATAAGTAGAGAGACTTTTTCGGAACTAAAAAGAAGCCCATATCACATCCATGTTACTCTCATAAAACACCAGCCATATATCATTCTGATGAAATCTGCATTTTCAGACCTCTAATTTTTTCAAAACAGGGTGTGCAAAACATGTTTTCCTCCGCGATAAGTGGAGGGATTTTTTTAAGGCATTTAGCAGGGAGCAATTCTCTATATTCAAATCGAACTGAAAGGAGTGATGCCTATAGGCTACGTTGTAGCTTCCGTCAACAAACATCAAAAATTATAAAGGAGGAATCCAATGCAAGAATCCACATTCACCAACTATGACCAGCTGCCGCTGTTCCTCAATGCGAACACGGTGGCGCAGGTGCTGGGCGTGTCCATCTCCAGCGCCTATGAGCTCATGCACGAGACGGGCTTCCCCGCGCTGCGGATAGGCAGCCGCATCGTGGTACCCAAAGAAGAGTTCCGCCGGTGGGTAGATGCGCAGACAGGAGGTGATGCCTGATGTTCCGGCGTTGGCCTAAGCGAGATCCGAACAAGTATTACTACCTCGTGCCAAACGAGGTGTTCAACCTCGGTCTCAGCTCGCATGAGATTGCCGTCTACAATTACCTTCTGCGCTGCGAGGATCGCAGGACCTACCAGTGCCATCCCAGCTACCGCACCATCGGAAAGGCGGTGCAGCTGAGCGAAAACACCGTGCGGAAGTATGTGGCCGGTCTGGAGGAGAAGGGGCTTATTCACACCGAGCCCAGTACCATCACCACAAAGGACGGCCGCGTGCGCAACGGAAGTCTCATCTACACCATCCGCCCCATTCAGGAAGCACTGGAGCTGAACTATCAGCGGCAGTTCCTGCGGGCGGAGCGTGATATAGAGCGGGCAAAAGCAGAGAAACGGCTGGCCGAATTGAATCGGCAGAACAAAAAGGAGGAAAGCGCATGATGCAGCAGCTTGCAAACTTTATCGTAGACCATGACCCGATGATGGTTCTCCAGCGCACGCACGACACGGTGCGCTACATTCGGTGGGAGTGGAACAAGGAACATGCCGACCCCATTGATGAAGAAGAACTTCGCCTGTTCCTCTGCGATGAACACTACGGCGATCTGACCGATGTGCAAAGAGCCCTTGCCCGTCGATGCAGGGACGAGATGCGGAGTGTCTATGCGGAGCTGTGCGTGCGCTTGCTGCAAAGTGAGATTATGCTGGAGCGTGGCATGGTGCCGGATGTCAGTACCTACCGCAGCGTGTTCTGCCCGGAAGGGGGTGATGCGCCGTGGATGCTTGACCGGGCGGGATGACCGAAAATCGGACCGATTTGCCGCCGACGAAAGAAAAGCAGGAGAAAGGACCGGGGTCGTAAACGCCCCGGTCCGTCCCACAAATGCCCGCAGTGCGGGCATTTTCAAGGGTTTGTGACCGGGGACAGAGGAACGCTCCTTTCGGGAGTTTGTACCCTGTGGAACGCTCCGAGTTCCAGTTTCCTCAGTGTTTTCAAGGGCTTCCGCCGACGCTCTACCGGCCCCATGCCCCGATTTTGATCCAATTTACACCTAATTTGCACTTCAAAACGCAGAAAAAGAATTGAGAAAAGCAATAGCTATTTCCGCAAAAGTGTGGTAGTTGTTTGTGTTACAAAAAGAAAACGAATCCAAAGGAAGTGAAATACATGGCAAAACGAAGACCGGCCGGCGACGGCATGGTGCGAAGGCGTGACGACGGCCGCTGGGAGGGTCGCATCGTCATCGGTCACCGGGAAAACGGCGAACCGCTGTTCCGCCATGTCTACGCCAAGACGCAAAAGGCCCTGCTGGACAAGCTGCACCAGAACATCGAGTGCTACC
>ERZ773136.199-NODE-199-length-70505-cov-35.111412_pt1 | contig 70505 bp, 62 predicted proteins | sample MGYA00580855_ERZ773136 | MGnify/ENA primary metagenome ERZ773136 (study PRJEB29015, sample SAMEA2737860) | human gut metagenome | biome: human gut; feature: human-associated habitat; material: faeces | place: China | collected 2012 ... | reverse complement strand
GACCTCCTAATATATTTATGATATTATTCTGTCTTTCTTGTTGAATCATACCAAGGTGGCGGCGGAGCCGACGGAAACATCATTTTCCAGCCTGTAAGGCGGCTGTATGGTTTTTAATCTCTCCTCTCTGCTGTCCGTTTTTAAGCCTTTCCTACCTTGCCATTTCCTCGACTCACCATCATAAAATTTCCTATTTCCTCAAATCACTCCCGCGGCTTGCTGTCAAAAAGTCGCATTTTGTCCAGCATGCGTGGTACATGCATGGGATTTACTAAAAATCATGATATAATAAAGAAAAAATAATTTATTTTTCTTTATAGGAGGAAATCACAAGTATGGATGACGGCCACATATGGGGCGAATTATTGATCATCATTTTGCTGGTACTGGCCAATGGGGCTTGTTCTCTGGCGGAGATTGCCATCGTAGGCGCCAGGAAAACGAAGCTGCAGGAAATGATTGACGCGGGCAGCAAGAACGCTGTCTACGCGCTGCGTCTGGCGGAGAAGAAGGAAGAACTCTTCTCCACGATCCAGGTGGGCATCACGACCATCAGCATCATCACTGGTATGTTTTCGGGCGCGTCGCTGGCGGGTCCTTTGGGGCGCGAGCTGGAGAAAATCCCGTTTCTTGCCCCGTATGCGCAGGGCGTCAGCATGGTCACCGTCATGGTGCTTGTGACGTACTTTTCATTGATTATCGGCGAGCTCGTCCCGAAATGGGTCGCGATCGCCATTCCGGAGAAAGCAGCCTGCGCCATTGCAAGGCCGATGATCCTTCTTGCGACCGTCTGCCGTCCGCTCGTGCTTTTCTCCACGTGGTCGACGAAAGTCGTCGTCAATCTAATCGGCGTGAAAATGGGCGGTGAGCAACCGGTCTCCGAAGAAGAAATCCGCGTCCTCCTCCAACAGGGGGCAGAACTCGGCACCTTCGACAAGGAAGAACCGGAAATCATCGACAATGTCTTTGAACTCAACGACCGCACCGCCGCTGACTGCATGACCGCGCGTCCGCAGCTGACATGGCTCGACCTGGAAGACACCGAGGAAAAAATCTGGAAAGACATGATGGAGACCACCCATTTCAGGCTTCCTGTCGGGAGCGGATCCCTCGATGATTTCAAAGGCCTGGCCGACCTTTCCGAAGTCCTTATGGACCAGCACCTTTACCCGGACAAACCGCTGAAGGCATCGCTCATCGAAAAAGTACGCCAGCCGCTCTTCATTCCGGAGACACTCATCCTGACGAAACTTCTCCGCTTCTTCCGCACGAAGGGCGTCCACGAAGCCGTCGTCATCGACGAGTACGGGACATTATCCGGCCTCATCACACTCCATGACGTCCTCGAAGAAATCGTGGGCGACATGCCGGGCGACAAGCAGGACATCATTGACGAGAAAAACAAATTTATCCGCCGCTCCGAAAACTCCTGGCTGGTGGAAGGGCTCTGCTCCATCGATGAATTCAGGGAATATTTCCACATCGAGGAAGAGCTGCCAGGCGAAGCGGAAGACTACTACAAGACTTTGGGGGGCTTTATCACCTACCTGCTCGGCTACATTCCGAAAGAAACGGAAAAAGCAACCTATGACCGATTCACATTCGAAGTCATGGACTGCGACAACCGCAGAGTGGATAAGGTATTGGTAACGGAAGGAACTCCTTCCGAGAAGGAGCAAAAAGAAAATGGCAAAAAAAATTGATGAAGAAACCATGCTGGAGAACATAGAAAACCTCCGCAGTGAACTTTCTGAAACAAAAGGATTCCTGCAGACATACATGCTCGATCCAGATCCCGACTCCCGCCCCGCTGAAGACGAAAGACTGAAAACCGTCGTCCGCCTCGCAGGAGAAATGGAAGATATCCTGGCCCAGCTCACCGGCGGCGTCCACACAGAAGAAGTCAAAGAAGAAACTCCGGAAGAAAAAGAAGCTGCTGCTGAAGAAGAAAAAGACGAAGAAGTCATCAAAGAAGCAGAAGAATCCGAATACACCGAAGAAGAACCAAAAGAAGAAGCTGATGACGAAGAAGACGAAGAGGAAACCGAAGAACCGGAAGAAGTCTCTCTCGAAGGCACTCCTGAAGAAACAGAAGAAGACGCAGAAGACGACTTCATCCCGGTAGCCCAGGACATCTCCGAACCCGCCGACGACATCAACCTCGAATACAAAACCCACGAACTCGGAACACCTGGCGAAGACGAAGACAACATCGAAGCAGACTGGAACCTGAACGAAGAAGACATGATGCCAGCCTTCCGCGCCTACGCCACCAGCGAAGAACTCGAAGAAAAGAAAAAAGAAAAGAAAGCAAAGAAAGACAAGAAAAAAGACAAAAAGAAAGCAAAGAAAGACAAAAAGAGCAAAAAAATGAACAAAGAAGCCGGCCTCTTCGCCGACGTCAAAACATTTGAGTAACAAAGAAGAGGTCACCGGAGACGGGGATGCAGCATTTCCTGGGCCGTAGGCCGGTCTTAACCTTGCTCCGGAAGGAGAAGGTGGCGGCGGAGCCGACGGATGAGTTGCATTTCCTCAAGGCGTTAGCCTTGGTTGCAAGGTTTTTATCGAGCAACGCGAGGTTTAAGGGTGTTAACCTTGCTCCGGAAGGAGAAGGTGGCGCCGAAGGCGACGAAAGGGGTTTATTTTCACTCCCTCCATCTCGCTTGTACGCTTTACACTTTCGTTCCAATTAAAGAGGATGTACGACGATCACTCGTTACTGCATCCTCTTTTTCATCTCAAAAGACAATTTGTTTCCATGAAAGAAGGAATCATTATGCCGAATTATGCCAAAGATGGCGAAGTCATGTACCACACCGGCCTGACCAAAGAAATGATAAAAGGCGCCAAATACGCCCTCGTTCCCGGCGACCCGGGACGCGTCGAAGGCCTTGCCAAAGCCCTTGATCCGAACGCCGCCTTTGTCGCCAGCCACAGAGACTTCACCACCTGGACCGCCGAAGTGAATGGACAGCCTATCCTCGTCATGTCCACCGGCATGGGCGGCCCCTGCGTTACCTTCGCCGTAGAAGAACTCGCCCGCCTCGGCGTCAAAACATTCATCCGCGTAGGCACCACAGGCTCCATGCAGGAAGACCTGAACCTCGGCGACATCGTCATCAACAAAGCAGCAGTCAGAATGGATGGCGCCTCCAAAGCCTACGCCCCCATCGAATACCCCGCCGCTGCCGACATGCGTGTCACACTTGCCTTAGAAGAAGCCGCAGGGACCCTGAAGATCCCCTTCAAAACAGGCATATCCGTCTCCACCGACAGCTTCTGGCCCGGCCAGGAACGCTACGACAGCTACGCCGGCTACGTCCGCCGCGCCTACCAGGGAAGCCTCGAAGAATACCAGCACCTCGGCTGCACCAACTTCGAAATGGAAAACGCCACCCTCTTCACACTCTGCGACGTCATGGGCCTTCACGCAGGCTCCGTCTGCGGCGTAGTCGCCAAAAGAACCGACAGCGAGACAGTCGCCCCGCACGACGTCTACGAAGAAGCAGAAAAAAGATTCCAAAAGACAGTCAAGCTCGCATTAAAAATGCTCACAGGACACTTTCTCGTGAGGATTTGAGGATAGAAAAAATAAATGGTACGAAAAAAGGACCTATCGAAGGTCCTTTTTTTGTTGTCAGACTGCGCTGACGCCGCTAACACTCGCCTTTCCAGGGGAAGGGCCGTAGGCCGGTCTTAACCTTGCTCTGGAAGAGAAGGTGCGCCGTATACCAGTTGGCAATGATGGTAGGAGCAAGAATGACTCGAAAGTTTGTGTACGGGGCGGATGAGTTGCATTTCCTAGGCCATGGGCCGGCTGTATGGTTTTATCATCATTTCTCTCGCTCCCACCATTGCCGCTAAAATGCCAAGGTACGCCTTCTGTTTAGAAAAGATGGGAAAGAAGGCTCTTTCTTATTACACCTTTACAACCGCCCCAAGGTGCGAATGGGAACACCAACGACCAAACTTTGTTCGAGGAAAACAAGCCAACCTCGTTCCACTCGCAGAACCTTTTTATATGAAAGAAATTAAGGGATACTACACTCTTTCCCCCGGCAACAGCTAAAAGATTAGCCGGGCCCCCTTCCTCTCCGAGGCAGGTTTTCTCGATTCTGATGGATAGTATCGAACGAGCATCATACGATTATCATTTACGGTGAACGTATTTAAATCACTATTGATAATAGCCGTTCTCGCCGTTGCGGAAGGTTTTGACCTACCCCAGCGGGGAAGGAGTACCGGACTTCAACTGTTGCCGGGAAAGAGTGCAGTATTCATTGGTTTTTATAAAAGGTTCCACGGACGAAGTCCGGTTTTCCGGTTTTGTGAGCAGAGCTCACCATCAAAAAAAGACCCTCGACGGGTCATTTTTTGATTCCTATTCTTCTATTCATATTCATACCATTACAATTTCGTCGTCATTCTCTTCACATCCACCGCATATTCTCCATAGTTGGACCAGAAGTTGATGACTTCTTCGATCGGGAAGATGGTGTTGATGGAGCGTTCGTCGGTGACGGTGAGGAGCTGGGAGAACCAGGTGTCCCGGGCGAGCATGAGGGTCTTCTTGTCCATGTGGAAGAGGAGGGCCATGTCGAAGGAGACTTGGTAGGCTCCGTGGTTGACGTTGACGTAGTCGGTGACGATTTCTACTGAATTGATCTTGCCGCCTACGGGGAATGTGCTGTAGGGGAGGTAGAATTCGTCTCTCTTCAGCTGCCCCTCGTTTCTGATCGGGTGGCAGGTGAAGCAGGTCATGCTTTCCATGGCTCCGAAGAAAGGGAGCTGTTTCGGTTCATTGGCGCCTTCTATGATTCCGTCATTGAGATGGATCCGGCAGTTTCCGTAGGTACGGGAAAATCGCTCGTCTTTCGCACATTCGTAAGAAAGGAGTGTGGATCCCTTGGTGCGCGAAAGCAGCGCGCGCATGCTCTTGGTGAAGGTAGCTTCTACCATGATGGTTCCCTTTCCCCCCGGCGGGTGCCGCATCCGGTTCTATGCAGGGGAATAACCGGCTTAATTCACGTTGGTTATCGGACTTGCCTCCAAATTTTGTGGGTGAGGCGTGGTCGCGAAGCGGAGAACCAAGTACCCGGCGATGCCGGATAGAAGTGATCCGAGGAATATGCCGACTTTCGCAAGTTCGCGGGCGTCGCCTGGAGGAAATGCGAGAAGGTCGACGAAAAGACTCATCGTGAAGCCGATGCCGCAGCAGAGTGCTATGCCGTAGACATGTGTCCAGGTCGCAGCTGCCGGCATGGGAACCAGTTTTGTTTTGACTAGGATATACATTGTCCCGAAGACTCCGACCTGCTTGCCCAGGAATAGTCCGATGGCGATGCCAAGGACCACGGGCTGGAACAGATCCGAGATCTGGAAATGACCGAGATAAACACCGGTATTCGCAAATCCGAAGAGGGGCACGATGAGGAAAGTGACCCAGTTCGTGAGGGCATGCTCCCATTCCTGTACCGGGGAGACTGTGCGCCCTTCCCGCATGCCGCGGAAGGGAATGGCGGAGGCGAGGATGACGCCTGCCAGTGTCGCATGAAGTCCCGAGCGGAAGACGCAGTACCAGAGGACGATGCCAAGCATGAGGTAGGGGATCGGACGGATGTAACCGATTCTGTTGATGTAGAAAAGGAGAGCCGTGACCGCCGCTGCGCCAAGAAGGTACATCCACGCAAGTTCCTGCGTGTAGAAGAGAGCAATGATGACGATGGCCATGAGATCATCCATGACGGCCAGAGTCGTCAGGAAGACTTTCATGGATATGGGAACCCGGGAGCCCAGGACGGAGACGATGCCTATCGCAAACGCGATGTCGGTCGCCGTCGGGATGGCCCAGCCGGAGAGATACTCAGGATAAGAGAAATTCACGATCGTGTAGACGATGGCCGGACAGATGAGCCCGAAGAAGGCCCCGATGCCCGGCAGGAAGCGCTTGGCATTCGTGTTCAGCTCGCCATGGATCATTTCCCGTTTCACTTCCAGTCCCACCTGCAGGAAGAAGATGGCCATCAGCACATCATTGATCCATAAGTGCACAGGAAGAGGACCCAGCTCAGCATGAAGGAAATGCTCGTAGTAAGGAGCAAGACCGGTATTCGCCATCACAAGGCCCAGGATTGCGGCCAGGAAGAGGAGCACTCCGCCCGCCGACGCAGATTGAAAGAAGAATAAGAGTGGATTCATAGGTTAACCTCCGATTTAGCTTCTCTTTGGAGAGAAAGGAACATTTCCGTATAAGAAAAGGATTTGTCACTTCCTATACGTACGCAACAGATCCTTTCCCTGAAAGATGGAGTTATAGTAGGGGTAACACATTCGTGTTTATCTATATCTATTTATATTATATCATCACTTTTCGATATAGCAAATTATTCGCAAATAAATTTTCAATAAAAAATCGCGAAACCCGAAGAAAAAAAGGGATTTCGCGACGATATTGCTAAAAATAGTCTTATATAGAGATTTTCTTTGTACTATTCCTAAATTCCGTAGGAGTCATGTGGAACGTCCGGCTGAAGAGCTTGGTGAAATAGCTCTGACTCGTGAAGCCGCAGTTGAAGGCGATGTCTGCCACGGAGGTGTCCGTGTACTGCAGAAGCGAGCGGCTGACCTCGAGACGGTAGTCGTTCACGAAGTCGATCGGCGAGCTTCCCATGTAAATCTTGAAAAGCGAGCAGCACTTGCTGCGGGACACCTTGCCGGCCGCGGAAATGTCCGCCAGCGTGATCTTTTCCTGGTAATGCTCGTAAATGAAATGGACCATGTCCTTCTGGACAGCACGGTCCGAGAAGGAAGGCTGCGGGAGCGCATTCAGCATCGGAGGGAATGAACGGTAGAGGTAGTAAAGAAGCATGTGGATGAGAGCCACCGTGCGGAAAGGCGCTGCCGGCTCCTTGCTGTCCTTGGAAGCCTGCAGTTCCCTCAAAAGGCGCTGCACCTTGGGTGCATCATCCGAGCCCGCAGGGATGTAGAAATACTCCCGGCTCGCATTCTGGAGGAGCGGGCGGACCAGCTTCTCCCGGATTTCCTCATTTGCCGTCAAAAGCGCAGGATTGGCCAGGATGCGCATGAATACTGTATCCTCCGGCTTCGGCAGGTTCCTGTGGATCGCTCCCGGAAGGACAATCAGCGTCGAACCCTTCTGCAGGGAAATAACGGATTCGTTCAGCTGGAAATCCAGCGTCCCGTCCAGGATCGTCAGACATTCCAGCTCGTCGTGCCAGTGAGTGATCGTTCTGTATGATTTCTGCTCGCCCTTCTTCTCCTTCTGCACATAGAAAGGCGAGGCTTTCGCACCCGGCATGGCAGGCGCGTCGGGCAGAATCGTGAATGGTTTATCCATGAAAGTCTCCTTATCCAAAAAAGCGATAGAGTACGATTGTTATAAAAATAAGTCTTGAAAAAATCTTTACAAACTTGAGTCCACATTATTATTATAACAAATATAGAAAGATTTGAAAATAAACATGAGAATTACCATCAATTCCATAAAACACCTATGGAAATTTCCACTGTATCTGTTACAATAAGATAATATATAATTTTTTCAATATTACAGACACATTGTACGGAAAATCCGCGTAAAGACAGGAGTTTTACATGTACGAAGAAACAACCATCGCAGCGATTGCGACAAGCCCGGGCGAAGGCGGCATCGGCATCATCCGCATCAGCGGCATCGACGCCTGCTGCATCGCCGATAAAATATTTCAGGCCAGGGGCGGGAAATTCGCCGAATCCACGCCATACCTCATGCGCTTCGGCCACGTCGTCAGAGGAGACAAAACCATCGTCGACGAAGGCCTTGCCGTATTCATGAAAGCGCCGCACTCCTACACAGGAGAAGACGTCGTCGAAATCCAGATCCACGGATCCATGGAAGCCCTCCGTCAGACACTCGCGCTCGTCCTTGAAAACGGCGCCGTCCCGGCAGCCAGAGGCGAATTCACGAAACGCGCCTTCCTGAACGGCCGCCTCGACCTCACACAGGCCGAAGCCGTCATGGACGTCATCGAAGCCAAAGGTGCCGCTGCGCTTTCCCAGGCAGAAAGCCACCTCTCCGGGAAACTCTCCAGCTTCGTCCACACCTGCCGCGACGAACTCACCGACCTCATCACGAAACTCGAAGTCACCATCGACTACCCGGAAGAAGACCTCGAAGACCTCACCAACGAACAGATGGAAGAAGGCCTCGTCACCATCCAGAAATCCCTCGCTGATCTCCTCCAGAGATCCGAAGAAGGACGCATTATCAAAGACGGCCTTAGGACAGCCATCGTAGGACGCCCGAACGCAGGGAAATCCAGCCTTCTGAACGCCCTTCTCCAGGAAGACCGCGCCATCGTCACCGACATCCCCGGCACCACAAGAGACACCATCGAAGAATCCATCAAAATCGGCGGCGTCCCCTTAGTCCTCATGGATACAGCCGGCCTTCGCGAGACAGACAACCGCGTCGAACAGATCGGCATAGAAAGAGCCAGAGCCTCCATGGAAAAAGCCGACCTCATCCTCGCCGTCATCGACGGATCCCAGCCGCTCACCCCGGATGACAGGAACCTCCTTTCCTCACTCAAAGGAAGAAACGCCATCGTCATCCTCAACAAATACGACCTTCCGCAGGAAACAGAAATCGAAGACGTCAGAGAACTTTCCGGAAACATCCCCTGCATCCGCCTCTCCGCCCAATACGGAAGCGGCATGGACGACCTCAAAGAAGAACTCAGAAAAATCACCGGTCACCAGGACGCAGACGCAGGAAGAGAACTCTTCCTTACCAACCTGCGCCACGTAGACCTCGTCAAGAAATCCCTGGCAAGCGTAGAAAGAGCCTTAGAATCCGTCAGAAACGGCATGCCCGCCGACTGCATCGTAGTCGACCTCACCGAAGCCTGGACCCAGATGGGCGCCATCACAGGCGACACCGTAGACGACGAACTCATCAACGGCATCTTCGAACGCTTCTGCGTAGGGAAATAAAAGAACAAAAACCAAAGCGCCAAGGTACGAACGGAAAAACAGAACTCGCTGCCCTCGTCATTCCAGAGTCCTGCACTGCTGCCGCAGCGCAGAAAAAAGCCATGGTACGATTTAATATCTAAAAGCTCTTTCTTATTACACCTTCAAAACCGCGGCGGAGCGTGAAGGGGGAAACAAGCAAACTTTGCTGACGCAAGCGGAAAACATGCCAACCGAAAGGTGTTCATTGCGTTTTTTTCGAGCGAAGCGAGGTTTAAGGGTGTTAACCTTGCTCCGAAGGAGAAGGTGGCGCCGGAGGCGTCGGATACAGCAGTTCCTCAAGGCGTCAGCCTTGGTTGTATGGTTTTCCAATCCTTCCAATCTTTTCCCATCCCTTTCAATCTTCCATCCAGAGGATGTCCCTTTCATCCTCTTTTTATTTTTCTGCCCTATACTTTGAAATAGAGCTATTTTTCTTATATAATATGGTATTGTGAATAGAGCAGAATTTCTTCTTACGAAACACTCTGCTTTGCTTTTTTTGAATCAGAAAGAAGGATACCCATGTATCTGATAGATACGTATGACGTGATCGTGGTCGGCGCCGGCCATGCCGGATGCGAGGCGGCGCTTGCTGCTGCCCGGATGGGCATGAAGACGCTCCTTACCACGATTTCACTCGAGAACGTGGCCATGATGCCCTGCAACCCTGCCATCGGCGGACCGGGCAAGAGCCATCTCGTCAAGGAAATCGACGCACTGGGAGGAGAAATGGGCATCGCTGCCGATGCTACCGCCATCCAGATGCGCATGCTCAACCTTGGAAAAGGCCCGGCTGTCTATGCCCTGCGCGCCCAGTCCGACAAGAGCGAATACCACCGCTACATGAAGAAAGTCGTTGAAAACACAGATAATCTTGACCTCAAACAGATCCAGGTCATGGACATCATCGTCGAAGACGGCAAATGCGTCGGCATCACGACCGAACTCCATGAAGAATACCGCGCCAAGGCAGTCATCCTCTGCACAGGCACCTACCTCGACAGCGAAATCATCATCGGCGAGACCATGTACTCCGGCGGCCCGAACGGCATGAGACCCTCCGTCGGACTCTCCGAAAACCTCAAGAAGAGAGGCATCAAGATCCTCCGCTTCAAGACAGGCACACCGAGCCGCGTCGACATCAGAAGCCTTCACCTCGACCACATGCAGCTCGAAGAAGGCGACCCGCAGAACCATGCCTTCTCCTTCATGAACGAAAGAGAAGACAGGAACCAGAGAAACTGCTGGCTCACCTATACAAATGAAGAGACCCACCAGATCATTTGCGACAACCTCATGCGCGCACCCAAGTACGCAGGCCTCATCCATGGCGTCGGCGCCCGCTACTGCCCGTCCATCGAAGACAAAGTAGTACGCTTTGCCGACAAGAAACGCCACCAGCTCTTCATCGAGCCGGAAGGCCTTGATACGAACGAAATGTACGTCCAGGGCATGTCCACATCCATGCCGATCGACGTCCAGTACGCCTTCCTGCGCACCATCCCGGGCCTCGAAGACGTCAAAGTCATGCGTCCGGCCTACGCCATCGAGTATGACCTCCTGGACCCGCTCCAGCTCTATCCGACCCTCGAACTCAAGAAACTCCCGGGCCTCTACTCCGCCGGCCAGGCCAACGGCACAAGCGGATACGAAGAAGCCGCGGCACAGGGCCTCATGGCAGGCATCAACGCAGCCCTCAAGATCCAGGGGAAAGATCCCTTCATTCTCGGCCGCCACGAAGCCTACACAGGCGCACTCATTGACGACCTCGTCACCAAAGGCACCAACGAACCGTACCGCATGATGACAAGCCGCAGCGAATACCGCCTCATCCTCCGTCAGGACAATGCAGACCTGCGCCTCACCGAAAAAGGCAGACAGATCGGCCTCGTCGACGACGCAAGATACGAACATTTCCTCAGAAGAAAGAAAAACTTCGAGGATGCCATGGAATACATCCGCACCGCGCGCTTCACACCGAAGCCGGAAATCAATGAAGCCCTCGAAAAAGCAGGCACAGCCCCGCTCACCACAGGCATCGGCGCCGACCAGATCCTGAAACGCCCGGAAATGACATACAGAAAAATGATTGAAATCCTGGGATGCCCCGAATTTGACCCTGAAGCCATAGAGGAAATGGAAATCACCGTCAAATACGAAGGCTACATCGCACGCCAGGAAGCAGCCGTCAGGAAAGCAGCCAAGATGGAAAGCGAGAAAATGCCCGCTGACATCGACTATCTCCACATGGATGGCATCTCCATCGAAGCACGCCAGAAACTCGACGAAGTCCGTCCGCTCTCACTCGGACAGGCCTCCCGCATCTCCGGCGTATCACCAGCTGACATGTCCGTCCTGATGGTTTATATTAAGAGAAGAAAAGCCGAAAAATAATTATAAGGGAAATGAGCCGCAAGGCTCCGGTTTGAAAGGGGAAACATATGACAATCGCAGAAATGATGCAGCTGTCCGTACTTGCGGGGCGAGAGGACGCCGCGCAGAAACTCTTCGCTTACAATGACCTCGTCATGGAAATGAGCGGAAAGATCAATTTGACGGGCATCAAGGACCCTGAGGAGAGTCTGATCAAGAACGTCTACGATTCACTGACCGTCTACGACGAAAAGTATTTTCCAGAAAACGCAAAACTCCTGGATCTTGGCACAGGCGCCGGCTTCCCCGGCGTACCCCTTGCCATCCTCCGGCCTGACATCCAGGCAGTCCTGGCAGATTCCATCCAGAAAAAACTCACCTTCGTCGAAAAAGCATGCCAGAAACTAGGCATCAAAAACGTCAAGTGCCTTCACATCCGCGCCGAAGAAGGCGGAAGAAGAAGAAAAACCAGAGAATCCTTCGACATCGTCACAGCCAGAGCCGTGAAAATGCTCCCCGTTATCTCCGAATGGGCCCTCCCATTCGTCAAAGTCGGCGGCGTCTTCGCAGCCATGAAAGGCCCGGGCGCCTTAGATGAACTCAAGGAATCCGGCAAAATCCTCCGCGAACTCAACGCAGAAGTAGAAGAAGTCAAAAACCTCGAACTTCCTACAGGAGAAAAACGCTGTATCCTCTACATCAGGAAAACAGCCCCATGCCCCAAGACATACCCAAGAAAAATCGGCATCGCAGAAAAGAAACCGATACTGGGGGAATAATAGTAGTTACGAAAAAAGGACCCATCGAGGGTCCTTTTTTCGTTGTCAGGCTACGCTGACGACACCGGAAAACCGCGGTAAAACCGCGTGGAACTACATCTCATCCACCGCAAGCGGTCCCCCTTCTCCTGTCGGAGCAAGGTCACCCGTCGAGAGTCCTTTTTTTGTTGTCAGACTACGCTGACGACACCGGAAAACCGCGGTAAAACCGCGGAGAAATGCAACTCATCTACCGCAAGCGGTCCCCCTTCTCCTGACGGAGCAAGGTCAAAGGCATTCTTCCCCGCTGGGGCAGGTCAAAACCTTCCGCTTCGGCGTGTAAGGATATTATCAGTTTTCATGTTTTATGATTTGAGTGATGGGAACCATACGACTCTTTCTCCTCTTTCTTTTATTTTTTTGTTTCTATGGACATGTCGTACCAGGTTTTGTTGCCGTATTTGAGGGCGTTAATGCCGTCTAATGTGTAGCCTAGTTTCTTATAGAGCGGGATGAGGTGGTCTTCGCAGATGAGGGTGAGGCGGGTGCAGCCGAGGGTTGCCGAGAGGTGTTCGGCTTGTCTCAGGAGCTCTGTGCCTATGCCTTTTCCCTGGTACTTGGGATCGATGGCGAGGTAGAGTCCCATGAAGGTGGTGGGGTTTTCTTCGGGGCGGGCTTTCTTTTCGTACATCCAGCCCTGTATGGATGTTTCTCTGGCACCAAGGCCGCAGATGAATCCCAGGATTTCTTTTCCTTCTCTGGCAAGGAGGAAGCCTTGCGGGAAGTGTTCTACGTGGGTGGTGAGGATGGGCTTGGCGTAGTAGACTGTGCTTTTGAATGCCGCGGTTGCGATTTCTTCGATGCGGTCGATGTCTTCTATGGATGCGTTTGTGATTTCCATTTCTTTCTTCCTTTTTATTTTTTTATTATTCTAGACACTTTTCCTCAAAATTTGCAAGGAAAAAGGACCGTGACGAAATGATTATCCATTTTGTCACAGCCCTTTTTTCTTTTTATATAAAATTATCCTCAGGCAATTTCAAAGACGATGGTGACGTGGCTTTCCATTTTGGAATCACTGGGGTCTACGGGTGTCGTCGTTTCCACGTTGTCGCGGGCGGCGGCTTTGAAGGACATCAGGCGGTACGGGACGACGTTCACGCTGTCTTCGTTGACGGAGATGACGTTCACGACGGTGCGTCCGAGGGCTGATGCCAGGATGTTGGCTTTGTTCTTGGCATCAAGGGCAGCGGCTCTTAAGGCTGCGTCTTTGAATTTCTGTGTATCGTTCACGCCGAAATCGACGGAGTCGAGGCGGGTGGCGCCTGCATTGATAGCTGCGTCCATGACTTCACCTGTCCTTGCAATGTTGGTGACGGTGACGTTCATGGTGTTGTTGCAGATGTATTTCAAGTCGGTTTTTCTTCCCTTGTTGTCGTAGTTCTGCTGCGGATAGACGCTGTAGTTCTGTGTTTCGATCTTGGAAGCGTCGGCGCCTGCTGCAATGACGGCGTTTCTGACGGCGGTCATCGTGTTCGCATTTTCACGGACGGCAGCTTTGCTGTTGGCGGATTCTGTCTGTACGGAAATATGAAGGGTGGCAATGTCGCTCTTGGCGGTCACTTGTCCCGATCCGGAAACGGTGATGCTTCTTCTGGCAGGTTCTTCTGCCTGCGCTGTCATGGTAGAGAATACGAGAAAACTTGCGGCCGCAAGGGCCAGCCATTTCTTTTTCATGGGAACCTTCCTTTCGTTTGTAAAATAATTGACTATAAGTCATATTATACACTCTTAGGGGCTCAGGGTCAAATTTCCCGCCAGAGCACCGCTGAAAATGATATAATAATTGAAATTTCCTTTTGAGGAGGCGAAGAGATGGATTTAGCGAATTACTTGTCTTTCCTTGGCGCGGCGATCCTGCTGACGCTGGCTCCGGGGCCGGATAATATGTACATCCTGACGAAGAGTCTTTCGGCAGGACCCAGGCAGGGTGTGACGCTGGCGATGGGGCTCGCAACGGGTCCTCTCTGGCATACGCTTCTTGTCATGGCAGGTGTGGCGGCTTTCATCCAGAGCTCGCCGGCATCTTTCATGGTCTTGAAATACTGCGGCGCGGCTTACCTCCTTTATCTCTCCTACGGCGCTTTCCGCTCGAAGGGCGCTTCGATCAAGGCGGGCGACGTGGTGGATAAGTCGGAAAGTTTTGCACTCTACAAGAGGGGCTTCAAGAGGGGCTTCCTCATGAATGCGTCGAATCCGAAGGTGCTTCTTTTCTTCCTCGCGATTCTTCCGCAGTTCGTCCAGCCAAATGGTTTCCTCTCTCCCAGTCTTCAGATCGGTCTTCTGGGCCTGACGTTCTCCATCCAGGCAGCCATCCTTTTCTCAATCGCCGCCATCTGCGCCGGCCAGCTGAAGGATACCCTCATCCGTCATGAGAGTTTCCCGCTCATCATGAGCCGCGTGGAGGGCACGCTTCTCCTCCTGATCGCCATCGGGCTGATGTTCCTGTAATGAAAATGAAATAAAAAGGAAGTGCGTTCTTTGATAGATGTACTTCCTTTTTTGATGCTTATTTCTCCGGGACTTCGCCCATGTCTATGACGATGAAGCCTGCGGCATAGGGAGCGATGGCGTATTGCTGGAAGACGAAGTAGAGGTGATTGTTTTTGTCAATGTAGAAGGTTTCCGGGAATTTGTTGATCTTGTAGTCCTTGAAGAGGAAGAGGTGGTTGGCTTCTGCCTGAAGGGCGGTCTGGCGGCGGAGTTCTTCCAGAGTGAGGTTCGGCATTTTCTTCTTGAGGTCTTCGAAGGTGACTTTATGTCCCATCTGGTCGAAGGTCAGTCCTTTGGCATAGGTCAGAGGATGCGCCGCATGGTAATAGTAAACGGATTCGAAGAGGAGAAGGCTGGTGTACGGGTCGTTTTCTCCAGTCATGCCTTCTTTGTAATTGATCCATCCCTTTGTGCCGCCTCCGGTGCGCTGATTGGCTTTTGCCACATAGTTTCCAAAGCGGTCGATTTCCGTATCGATGGCGCTGTTGATTCTTGCGCGGCGAAGGAGATTTGCGTCTTTCGAGACGGCTTTGCGTACTTCCATGGTGCCGTCTTTGTAGGATTCAGAAACAATGGCAGGGCCTTGCGCCTGTTTCAGTGTCTCGGCGGTGTACGCTTCAGCGGTGCCAATGGCTGGAAACAGGAGCAGGGCAGCCATAAGGCTGATTTCCAATTTCTTCATCGTGATTCCTCCTTGATGGAATGCCGGGTCAGACTGTCCCTATCGGGACGCAGAAGACGCCGTACTTATAAAGCGTCCTTTCGCCCGGCTGGTAAATGGCATAGACGACGCCTTTCTTCGACACGTAGTAGTTCGTGGGAAGGGCCGCCTTTCTATGAGGAAGCAGCATGATCCCTGCTTTGGATGCATATGCCTGAATCCTTTCCTCCGCATCGCCTGCTGTCATGCGTGGAAAGAGACGCTTGAAGGGAATGAGATTTCCTCCCGCGTCAAAGTTGAGTCCCTTCACGAAGAGGGAGGAGCCGCTTGCGCTCTTCCATTCCTCGATGAGGACGAGGCTTGTGATCCCCTGCAGGTTGCTGTAGTAGTTTGCGATAAGACCTTCATTCCACGTCATGATCCCCGTGATGCCGGCAGGTTCCCTGGAAAGTTCGTCCAGGAAATTTCTTTTCTCCCTGGCAATCGCCGCATTGACGTAGCCTGCGAAGTTTTCATTGATGCCGTGCGCGATCAGGTACGGGCTTTTGAGGTAAGCACGTGTGAGATGGTAGTCGTCGGTGCGGAATGCCCCGGACTGCTCCGCCGGATTTCCGGAAAGTCCTGGAAGGGAAATGGTGGCAGCATCCGCTCCGATGCTTCCCCCGAGTGCGAGTACAAAAACGGCCGCTGCAGCAGCTTTTTTACAATTCATACAAGGTCCCCCTTTATTTTCCTCATATCTATTTCTCATTATACACTAAAAAACGCTTTGCCAAAACAGGAAAAATTCTCATTTATCATTCTTGTTTCTATTTTAAGTATTGTTTAAAATTTTAAGTATTGTTTAAAACCGTGTGCCTTTCTCTGAATTATAATAGAGAAAAAGGAAGAATTCAGGAAAGAAAGAAGATTATTATGAAGAAATATACGCCGTCGGATCTTCTCTATTACTTTGCGGGAGAGAAGAAGGTCCTTTTGTACGTGACGATCAGCGGGCTCATCTACAATGTGGGCATGACGCTCTCCCCCTGGTTCGAAGGGCAGCTGGCCCAGTACGTGATCGACATCCTGGGCGGCGAGCGGGCGCCATCGGCGATGCTGCGCCTCGCTTCGCTCTACCTTCTGACGATCATGATCGTGCAGGGCTGCCGCGCCCTCAAGCGTCTTTACGTGCGCCATTTTGCCAACGACATCTCCCTTGCGATGAAGGCGATCCTTTACCGCACGCTCATCCATCAGGAAACGGTCAAGGCGGGCGAGACAGAAGGGTCCCTCATGACGCGCGTCGTCTCGGACGTCGATGCCTGCGTGGAAGGCATGCGCAAATTCACGACGGAAGTCTTCGACACGGGCGTCGTCATGGTCGCTTATGCCGCGCTCCTTTTTTACTATGACTGGAAATTGACCTTCCTCGTCCTTCTCTTCCCGCCGATTGCCTACTTCATTGCCGGCCGGCTCAAGAAAGTCGTGACCGACAGCGCACGCGCCGGGAAGGAATCGAGCGGCCGCCTTTCTGACCGCACGATGGACCGCATCAGGAATGCGCTCACTTACCGCATTTTCGGCGAGGAGACGGCGCAGGACGGTATCTATGAGACGTATCTTGCCGATTATGAGAAGAAGACGGTCCGCGCCAATCTCTGGGGAAATACCATGGAGCCTCTTTATGAAGTCATCGCCATGACAGGCGCTTTCTTTATCATCGTCCATGGCGGCAGGAACGTCATGGGAACGGGCTGGGCTTCCTGGGACATCGCTGCCTTCTCGGCCTACCTTGCCTGCTTTGCTCGCCTGGCCGTAAAGGCCTCCCATGCGGCGCATCTTTTCAATGCCGTGCAGAAAGCGAAGGTGTCATGGGTCCGCGTCCGTCCCTACCTGAAGGATATCGAGGAGACAGAACAAAAGGTGTCCCCGTCTGCCACTCTTTCCGTCAGCCACGTTTCCTTCACCTACCCGGGCGGCGACCACCCGATTTACAAAGATTTCAACCTCGAAGCCAAGCCCGGGGAATTCATCGGCGTCACAGGGGAAGTCGCCAGCGGGAAATCGACGCTGGGCCGCACGTTCCTCTGCGAGTACCCTTATGAAGGCACGATCCTTTACGGTGGAAAGCGCCTTGGAAGCGAAATCGACCCCATCGGCACGGTCGGCTACATGGGTCACCGCCCCGAGCTTTTCTCGGGAACAATCGAGGACAACATCCGCCTCGGAAAGCCCGGCGATCTCGATGCTGTCCTTAAAGCCGTCGAGATGGACAAGGAAATTTCCTCCTTCCCGGATGGCATCCACACGATGATCGGAGAAGGAGGCCTCCGCCTTTCCGGCGGCCAGCAGGCGCGCGTGGCTCTGGCCCGTACACTCTACCACAAGCGCCCGCTCCTCATCCTGGACGATCCCTTCTCCGCCGTCGACAGAAAGACGGAAGAGGAAATCCTCACCAACATCCGCCCGATGCTGAAGGATTCGATCGTCATCCTCATTTCCCACCGTCTCCATTTCTTCAAGGACTTCGACCGCGTCGTCTGGATTTCAGGAGACGGGAGTGTAGAGGTCCTTCCCCACGAAGAACTTCTCAGCAGGAACAGGGAGTACCGCCGCCTCTGGAAGATGCAGCACGCCCTCGCGGAAGGAGGGGACGATAAATGAGCCAAAAGAATCCCGTCGACACGAAGCGCCCGCTTTACTCCATTTTCCGCTATGCTGCCCTGCATAATAAGAAGCTGACTATCGGGCTCGTCCTTGCCATCCTCATCTCCGTCACCGTTTCCGTCACGCCGCCGCTGATTCTTAGGCGCATCGTCGATGAACTGACGGCAGAAAATGCGATGCTTCCCTTCCTCATCCAGGCAGGCCTTCTCTACTTTGCCCTGACAGCCGTCTCGGGCATCGCGGACTCGGTCAAGGAAACGATCATCACGATCTTCGGCCAGCGCTCGACGCATCACATCCGCTCCTTCATGGCGGACAAGCTCTCGCGCCTGCCCTCCTCCGTCTTCATAGAAAACGACAGCGGATCGCTCGCCTCGCTCTTCGTGAACGACGTCGACACGCTCGAAGACCTCTTCGACTCGGGCATCATTTCCATGATTTCCGACGTCTTCCGCATTGTTTCCATCCTCTGCGTCGTCTATTTCCTGAGCAAGGGCCTCATGATCCTGCTCTTCTTATCACTGCCGATTCTCTTCCTCCTCACGAGGACATTCCAGCGCCGCATGCTTTCCGCGCAGCTCGACAACAGGAAAGCCGTCGCGGGCATCAATCAGGCCATCCCTGAAACGATTGCCAGCATCTGCACGATCCGCCTCTACCACCGCGAATCCTTCATGGAAGAAAGGTACGGGAAATCCGTCCGCGCGGGGTTCGACGCGATGAACAGGAGCAACTTGTATGACTCGATTTACTCGCCGATCATCATCACGGTGAGCTCGCTTATCATCGCCATCATGGTCGTCCTCTCCGTCAGCAGGAGCGACTTCCAGGCACTCTTCGGCATGAGCGCGGGCACCGCCGTCGCCCTGATCGCCTACGTCGGGAAAGTCTTCTCTCCACTGGAAAGCATCGGCATGGAAATCCAGAATATCCAGTCCGCCATCGCAGGCTGCAAGCGGATCAGCGATTTCCTCTCTGAAAAAGAAATGGAACCGCCTTCCGCAGCAGTGTCCGAAAAGGAAGAAAATATCCCGATTTCCATCCGCCATCTTTCCTTTGCCTACGAAGATGGAAAGCCCGTCTTCCACAATTTCGACCTCACCATCCATGAAGGCGAGAACGTCACGCTGATCGGGCGGACAGGCTCGGGCAAGAGCACGCTCTTCAAGCTCATCTGCGGCCTCTACCAGGCATCGGAAGGCACCGTCCGCATCTTCGGGCGCGCGCCGGAATCCATCCCTGAAGAGGAAAGGAGAAAGGTATTCGGCCTCGTCGAGCAGCAGTTCAAACCTGTTTCGGGAAACATGAGAGACCAGATCACACTCTCCGATCCCTCCATTTCTGAGGAAGATGTCAGAAGGGCACTTGCCGAGACAGGCATCCTTCCTGCCATCGAAGACTTGCCGGAGGGCCTTGATACGCCTTACGACCCGGGACTCCTTTCACAGGGCCAGTTCCAGCTCCTTTCCATTGCCCGCGCAACCGTCACGAATCCGCCGCTTCTCCTTCTCGATGAAATCACGGCGAACCTTGACTCCGTCACGGAAAAGCAGGTCTTAGACGCCCTCCGCGCCGCTTCTGAAAAGCGCACCGTTCTCTCCATTTCCCACCGCCTCTTCGAAGCCGCAGGTGGCAGGCAGGTCCGCATCGGTCATTGATTCTTGAAGAGACCATCTGATTCGACTATAATACCTGTATACATTCCAAGGCCATGAGCCTTTTACATAAGAGAGGGGATCATTTATGAATAGTACGTATTTTCCGCACTTCACCATCGGCAGCGATGCCTATGACAAGATTCCGGATATTTGCGGCGAATATGGAAAAACCGCTGTCATCATCGGCGGCACCAAGGCCAGAATCGCCGCTGAACCGCTGATCAGAAAAGCAGTCAGCGGAAAGATCGACATCACCGGATCCTTCCTCTACGGCGACGACGCTACATTTGAAAACGCCGAAGCTCTGACAAAGATCCCGGAAATCCAGGAAGCCGACATGATTTTCGCCGTCGGCGGCGGCCGCGCGACCGACACCTGCAAATGGGCTGCGCACCTCCTGAAGAAACCGATCTTCACATTCCCGACGCTCGCATCCAACTGCGCCTCCGTCACTGCCGTCTGCATCATGTACAACCCGGATCACAGCTTCAAAGGCTCCATTTACAGAGAACGCGGTGCATGGCACACCTTCATCAATACGGAAATCATCGCACACTCCCCGCGCCAGTACTTCTGGGCAGGCCTCGGCGATGCTCTTGCCAAACAGTATGAAGTCCCCTTCTCCGCCAGAGGTATGGACCTCACATGGATCCAGCAGACCGGCGTGAACAACGCGCAGAACGTAGCGCCCGGCATCCTGAAATACGGCAAGGAAGCCCTCGCTGACGTAGACAAGGGAATCGTGACAGACGCTCTCGAAGCAGCCACCCTTTCCATCATCGTAGCCCCGGGCATGGCATCCGTCTGCATCGAAGACGACCTCGACTCCAGCCTCGCGCACGCCATCTACAACAGCCACACCCGCACCCCGCACAAAGGACAGCACCTCCACGGCGCCGTCGTCAACTACGGCCTGCAGGTCATGCTCACCATGGATGGACAGATCGAAGAAAGAGACAAGATCTACAACTTCGCCAAATCCATCAACCTTCCGCACTGCTTAGAAGACATCGGCATCGACCCCAAGCATCCTGATGAACTCGTAGAAAACTGCCTCCATACAAAAGATATGAGAGTCAAGCCATACGATATCACCTTCGACATGGTCTATAAGGCTATGATGGATGTTGAAAAGCTGAAGGATAAGTAAATAGTAAGATAGACAGGAAAAAGGACTCTTGGTGGGTCCTTTTTTTGTGGGGGGATGGACAAGAATAGGATAAAAATAAAAGTACCTGATTCTATTACCGTGAATCAGGTACTTTTATTTAATTACTTGTTTTAGTAAACATTGCCTTTATAAAAATCAGCAACATTTACTTCATCTAAAAGTTTATTTGTCGCACGGCTATAAGCTCTATCATAGCTGCCAGATGTATTTCCGATCTCTGTATAACTCTGGTCAGCAAGATAATCTCCAGCTTTCGCATCATAAAGTACAATATTTGTCAGAACGGTAAGATTCTTTCTCTGTCCAGTGAAGAAATTTGCTTTTACTTCTGCGGAAGTTGTTCTTGTAGAAACTAAAAGGACATACTGAACATTTTCTTTTGCAGCTAAAGCCTTAAAATCTTTTGATTTTAATACTACTCCGAGATCCTGTTCACGCTGAGTATCTGTATCGGCTTCTTCACGAAGATAAATACGAAGATCTTTCTGCGCCTGAGCAAATGGTACTACGGTGTGTCCTGCTTTTTTGACCTCATCAGCAAATGAATCAAAAATTCTTTTTTCAATTTCTCCCGGTTTACCAACATAATTCGGATCCAATTGAATAATAAGTAATGTATCCGGTCCCTTAGCAGATGCAGTCTTGGATCCTAAAGAAATTGCCTGTGCTGGTGCAACCTGTAAGAGGAACAAAGCAAATAAAGCTGATAGAAAAATAAATAATCTCTTCATAAATAATTCTCCCTTCCGTTTAAATTTGTTCCGGATTTAGATATTTACAGCATATCATAGGGAATTTGTATTCTCAAAAGCCAAAAAATCATAATTGTTACAATAATTAATAGAATTTTGTTATAGCTAATTTAAATATATATTTCCTGTTCACAAACTTTCTTTAAAGGGTTTCGGTTAAATTTGATTAGAGGATTATTTAACACAAATACATTTGTATTAAGCTTAGAACCGCACAACCGAGCTTTGCTAGTAGGAAAAGTAAAACATGAAAAACCATACAACCGCCTTGCAGCCTGAAAAATGAACCTCCTCAGTCGGCTCTGCCGCCAGCTCCCCCTACGGGGCGAGCTCTGACACCCTGAGCGATGATGCTTCGCCTTTTTAGAAACTGCACCCCTTTCGCCCTTCGGGCACTTCCCTCCGTTGGGGGCAGCCCTGCGATGAGAAATGAAAAATATCCAATCTGATTTGTCTTAAACTTATATAACTTCGTTCGTGGAAAAAGGGAAAACCGGACGACCGAGCTTCACTCGAAGGAACTGCACCCCTTTCTCCAGCATCAGTATAAATGTAGGCTGGATCCTTCCCCGACGGGCAGGTTAAAACCTTCCGTACCGACCCTTACCGATATTATCACTATCATTTAAATACGTTCACCGTAAATGAAAACCGTAAGATACTCATTCGATACTATCCGTTAGCATCGTAGTGGAGGAACTTGACCTGCCTCAGCGGGGAAGAATGCCTTTGACCTTGCTCCGTCAGGAGAAGGGGGACCACTTTTGTGGTGGATAAGATGTAGTTCCTCAGCCGCAGGCTGGTTGTGAAGGTTTTTAAAGAATGCATTTTCTAAAGTTGCCAGGGAAAGGGGTGTAGTATTCATTGGTTTTTATAAAAAGGTTTTACGAGCGCAGCGAGGTTGTGTAGTTTTGCACTTGACCTTGCCCTGGAAGGGAAGGTGCCCGACCCCAATTTCTGATGTCGGGCGGATGAGTTGCAGTTCCTTCGAGCGTCAGCTCGATTGTATGGTGTTCAGCCGCAGGCTGGTCGTCCTGTTTTAATTTCTTCATCCCACTAAAAAAGAACGCACGAAATGCTGTGCATTCTTTTTTTCCCATTTAGAGGACGCGGCCTAGGTCGCGTGCCATTTGTTTGTCCTTTTCCGGGGGACGGCCGGCGATGGTGAGGTAGCCTCCTATCATGGCGCCATTGAGGCCGGCGGCGAGTGCGAAGGACTGCATGTCGCGGAGGCCTCCTTCTCTTCCTGCGCATACGCGGATGATGGCGTGGGGCAGGATGAAGCGGTAGACGGCGAAGTAGCGGAGGATTTCAAGCGGCTGCGGCGGCTTGGTTTCTCCCATCGGGGTGCCCGGGATCGGGTTGAAGATGTTTAAAGGGACGGAGCGGATGTCTCTTTCCTTCAGGGCGAAGGCCATGTCGAGGCGGTCTTTTTCCGTTTCTCCCAGGCCGAAGATGCCTCCGGAGCAGACGTCGAGTCCTGCGTCCTGGATGCGGCGGATGTGGTTCATTTTCTCGTCATAGGTATGCGTGGTGCATATTTCGGGGAAATAATCTCTCGACGTTTCCAGGTTGCAGTGGATTCTTTCGCAGCCTGCTTCCTTGAGTCTCTTCAGCTGTTCGTCGGTAAGGAGCCCCAGTGAGCAGCAGACGGAAAGTCCGGTGTGCTGTGTCACGAGGCGTACTGTTTCGACGATGGATTCGAATTGTTTGGGATCGGTCTGGCCTCTCCCGCTGGTGACGATGCCGAATCGTTCGGCGCCATAGGCTTCTGCCTGACGGGCTTCTTTGAGAAGTTCTTCAGGACGGCGGAGCGGATACTCCTTGACGCCTGTGTTGTACCAGCCTGACTGCGCGCAGAAGCGGCAGTTTTCGCTGCAGCGTCCGCTTTTTGCGTTGACGTCGCTGCAGAAGTGCATCTCATCTCCGCAGAAGGTGCGGCGGATGCGGTCGGCGGAGGCTATGAGGAAATAGGGTTCGCGCTTCCCGCAGTCGAGAAGTTTCTCCGCCATTTCCCTTGTTATTTCTCCGCCTTCCAGGACTTTGTCCATATACTCGGTAATGAGCGCTATATCCTGATTCATTGTTCCTCCCATTGGTTCTTCCCGGTATGATCAAGGAAAAAGGCACGCCCTGCGGCATGCCTCTTCCACTTACTGTACGTTCGGCATGGTTCTTGTACGACCGAGGTCGCGCAGCATGGTGAGATCATCATGCGGGTCAGATCCCTTGCTGGTGAGGTAGTTGCCGATCATGACGCCATTCATTCCGCCTGCCAGAGCCATGGACTGCAGGCTTCTTAAGTTCAGCTGGCGGCCGCCTGCTGTACGGATCTGTGCCTTTGGAAGCACGAAGCGGAACATAGCGAATGAACGGAGGATTTCCAATGGAGCCAGAGGCTCGTTGTGTTCATAAGGGGTTCCCGAAATCGGGTTCAGCACGTTGAGCGGAATCGCATCAATGTGCAGTTTCTTCAGATGGAAAGCCATCTCGACTCTCTGGTCGAGGGTTTCGCCCAGACCGAGGATGCCGCCGCAGCAGACGCGGATGCCGGCTTTCTGAGCACGCTGGATGTTCTCAGCTTTTTCCTCGGCGGTATGTGTGGTGCAGACTTCCTGGAAGAAGGAAGGTGCGGATTCAATGTTGCAGTGAAGACGGTTTACGCCGGCTTCTTTGAGCTGGTATGTCTGTTCCTGTGTGAGGAAACCAAGCGAGCAGCAGACTTCGATGCCGATTTCCGTGCGGATACGGCGGATGAGATGCAGAATTTCTGCGAAGTCTTTCGGATTTCTCTGATCACGGCCTGCGGTAACGATATCGAAGCGGGCAGCGCCTGCTTCTTTCGCTTTCTGGGCTGCTTTCATGACTTCTTCTTCCGGCAGGAAGGTGTAATTGTCTATGCCTGTGTCGTAACGGGCAGACTGGGCGCAGAACTTGCAGTCTTCCTGGCAGCGTCCGCTTCTTGCATTGACGATGGCGCAGAGGTCGACGCTTCTGCCGGAGAATTTCTGACGGATCTTATCAGCGCATGCCAGAAGAAGCATGGTGTCTTCGTCTGTCGTACGAATCAGTGCTTTTGCTTCTTCTTCGGTGATTTCTCCGCCGTCCAGAATTCTGTCTGTAATTTTTAAAATCTGTTCACAACCGCTTTCCATGAATGACCACTCCTTAAATGAATACATCCTGTTGTATAGTAACAGGGTCTCTCCTTGGTGAAACCTTACGCGTCAAATGCGTAATTCTGACCCCTCGGAAATCGGGAAATTTCCGTGAGGCTTAAAGCTGTGGCTGGGTTCTGCTTCTTCCCAGATCGTTGACCATGGTCAGGTCTTCTCTCGGATTTCTACCGCCGGTGGTCAGATAACCGCCGACCATGATGCCGTTCAGGCCGCCCGAGAGAGCATGTGCCTGGAGGCTGCGAAGATTGACTTCACGTCCGCCTGCTGTGCGGATGAGCGCTTTTGGAAGTACGAAGCGGAATACTGCAAATGTACGGAGCACTTCCAGCGGAGCCAGACGTTCGTTCGTGTAGAACGGTGTCCCTTCGACGGGGTTGAGGATATTCAACGGAACAGAGTCGATGTGGAGCTTTTTCAGATGGAATGCCATTTCCACACGCTGGTCGAGGTCTTCGCCCAGTCCGATGATGCCGCCCGAGCATACGCGGATGCCTGCCTTCTGCGCTGTCTGGATGATGTCTTCCTTATCTTCCATCGTGTGCGTGGTGCAGATTTCCGGGAAATACGACGGTGATGTTTCGATGTTGCAGTGGATTCTTGTGATGCCTGCTTCGCGAAGACGGATGGCCTGTTCCTCAGTGATGAGGCCCAGGGAGCAGCAGACTTCAATGCCCACCTGATCGTGAATCTTCTTCACGACATCGATGATTTCCTCGAATTCATTCGGATTATCCTGATTTCTTCCGCTCGTTACCAGAGAGAAACGGACAGCGCCCGCATCCTTGGCTTTCTTGGCAGCGGCCAGAATCTGGTCCTCCGGCAAAAGACGGTAAGTCGTAGCTCCCGTCCTGTAATGACCGGACTGCGCGCAGAATTTGCAGTCCTCCTGGCAGTGTCCGCTGCGCGCATTGATGATGGCGCAGAAGTCAACAGCATTGCCGTTGTACTTCTGACGGATCTTATCTGCCATAGCCAGAAGCAGCATGGTATCTTCATCCTTTGTACGGATCAGACGGCCTGCTTCTTCTCTAGTGATCTCTCCCCCGTCCAACACTTTGTTGGCCAGGCGGATGATTTCCTCACAAGAGCTTTCCATATGTAATTCCTCCCGAATAAAAAAATGGTTTCCCTGGTATTGGAGATTAACCTGTAAAATGACCGCAGGAATCTGCACTGTCACTTTATGAAATAGTATATTCTATAAACGGTTTATTTGTCAATTTCAGTATTTGCTTTAGTTCACAATAGGTTGACAAAGTAGACATTTAATCAAGCGTCTGGAATACACTGTGAAATCTTCGGTTTTATCGAAGGGAATGAGACATAACGCCATAAAAATAAGGGCTTTTCTGACACGTGATGCATTGTCAAAAGGGCCCTTGATCGTCTACTAAGGAAATATGTATAAGTTGTCATATAAGATTTATATAACTTCAGGCGCTGCCTTGAGCGCTGCTGTTTTTGGACGCGAAAAAGTCCCGGCGAGAATTTTCGTCCTTGCCGGGACCTCCTCAGGAGTATATGCATCCGGCGGGAGAATCATCTCCCATGCGGCTCACCGGTCAGTCGATCTGAATTTTATGGGACGGTTCGATTTCAGGTTTCCCGGATTTCGGGAGCTCTACTTTCAAAACGCCATCCTTCAGGCTGGCTTTGATGCCCTCTTCCTTGACGCCACTCACGGCGAACTGACGCTGGAAACCGGCGGAGCTGCGTTCACGGCGGATAAACTTACGATCTGCGTCTTTCGTTTCCTTCGTGTCTTCTCTCTTTGCGGACAGGGACAGGATACCGTTTTCGTAAGTGACCTGAATCTCATCTTTCGTGTAGCCCGGCATGTCACAGGTTACTTCATAGTGATCTTTCAGATCTTCAATATCCGCTTTTGGAACGGAAACATAATCTTTGTAAATGGTCGGAACATCATCAAAGAAATGATCCAGGACCGTATCACCAAACAAACCATCAAATGGAATCAAGCTTCTCATAATAATGACCTCTTTCCTTTTGCGCTTGCATTTGCGTTGTCAAACTTTTAGGATTCCCGGGGCCCCTTTCCTCCTGACAACTATAGTATAGCACTTTTAGCACTTAAGTCAAGAGAGTGCTAAAAAAATTTTGACTTTTATTTTTCGATTTTTGAAAGTCCTCATATTTACGGAACATTCACGTTCTAAACTTATTGATTTTTTGACTTTTATTTTGCCAAAGTTAGCTATAAAGCACCATTCATTTTTCTTTTGAAAAGGAGAAATTGCATCAAAAAAATAAAAGAAGAAGCTGTGGCAAAAAGTACAATCATTTTGCCACAACCCCTTCTTTGTGTTGATATAGCTGCCCAGAGAATTAATCTAACATAGATATACAATCTCTACAATCTGAGAACCTCAAAACCTCGCTACGCTCGTGGAACTACTGTATTCCCCGGCTTCGCCGGGACCTTCTCCTTCGGAGCAAGGTTAACACCCTTAAACCGAACTTCGTTCGAGAAAAGGAGAAAGAGCGTCTTGGCGGATTTTGCCACAGCCCCTTCCTTTTTCAATTCTCAAATCAATCAAATCAGTTCAGCGCAAGTCCTTTGTCGATTTTTTCCAGGTTTTCTTTCATGGTCTTGACATAGTTTGCGTCTTGTTCGCCGCTTTCTATGGTGTCAAGGGTTTCGACTTTGGCGCCGGCTTCTTTGGAGATAGTCTCGGTCAGGGCCGGGCTGATCATGTCTTCGGTGAAGATGGTCTTGACGTTGTGCTTCTTGCAGAAGTCGATGAGGTCTGCAAGTTTGGCCGGGGACGGTTCGCCGGATGCGAATGCGTCTTCGACGCTGGCCTGTGTCAAGCCGAAGTCACGGCAGAGGTAGCCGAAGGCTGCATGGCCTGCGACGAGTTCTTTGCTGTGGCCGGTGGAGAGTTTCTTTTTGTACTCTTCGGTCATAGCCGTGAGGTCTTTGTCGAGCTTCTCATAGTTCTTTTCGAAGTATTCCTTGTTTTCAGGAGAAGCGGCAGCAAGGGCATCAGCGATGTTCTTTGCTTCTTTTCTTGCTTCTTCCGGTCCGAGCCAGACGTGCGGGTCAAAGTCGCCGTGTTCCTTGATTTCATCCTCATCCGTCAGGCGGATGGGGTCGATTCCCTTGGATGCAACGACAGCGACGGGGCCGTCTTTCATGCTCTTGAGCATCTCTGGCGCCCAGCGTTCCATGCCCATCCCGTTGTAGATGAAGACTTTGGAATCTTTGACGCGCATCATGTCGGATGCTTTAGGTTCAAATTCGTGGGGTTCTGTGCCGTCTGGTATGATGACAGTGATAGCTACGCGGTCTCCCCCGATGGCCTGCGTGAGCTCTTTCATGGCTCCAAAGGATACGGTGACGGGAACTTTCCCTGCCGGGGCAGATGCCGCCGGTTTCTCTTCCTTGCCACAGCCTGCTGTAATGATGAGGCAAGCTGCCGCGCCAGCTAAAGCCAATTTTTTCCACAATTTCATGATAGAAATACTCCTTTTTCTTCTAATGGCGGCCGGGCCGCCGGATCCGAGTACCGGAGACGCATTCCCTTCCTCCCAGGAAATGCGGACTCATCAGCGCAGGACTTTTTTCGCCAGGATCGTCACAAGGAGCAGTCCGGCGGCAAAGAGCGCTGTGACGCCGCCCGGTGCTGCGCCTATGTAATAGGATGCGAAGAAGCCCCCCAGTATGGACAGGAAACTGTACACCATCGCGGCGAGGAAGGTTGCGCGGAAACCTTTCCCCAGCTGCAGCGCCGAGGCCACCGGAAGCGTGATCATCGAGGTAATGACTAATATCCCGACAGATCGGATGGAAACGGAGATGACAGCCGCCACAAGGAAGGCGAAGACATAATTCAGTACTTTGACGTGCGCGCCGGCAACGCGCGCTGCTTCTTCATCGTAGGTGATGTAGAGAAGCTGGTGATAGTTCAGGATAACCGTCAGGACGGCGGCAAGGCTCAGGAGCCCTGTGATCGCCATGTCCTCATTGCTGACCGTCAGCATCGAGCCGAAGAGGTAGGCGTCGGCATTGGCATGGAGACGCCCGGAGCTGATCAGCGTGATGGCGATGCCCACGGAGACGGAAAGGACGACGGACAGGATGAGGTCGGTATATTTCTTGAAATACTGCCGGAGAAATTCGATCATCATCCCCGCAAAGGCGGTGAAGACGAAGGAAACGAGGACAGGACTCTCCCGGAAGAGAAGCCCGAGCGTGACACCCGCCAGAGACGAGTGCGCCAGGGTATCCCCGATCATCGAGTACCGTTTCAGCACCAGGAAAAGTCCGATGCATGGGCAGAGAACGGCGATGCAGATGGAAATGATGAGCGCATTCTGCATGAAGGTATAACTAAACATGGCCGCCCTCCTTTTCTATGTATTCTTCTATATAATGGCGGACACTGCAGAGGTGGCCGTGTCCGTGTTCGACGTGGTAGAGGCGGTCGGATACTTTGCCTGCCTCAGCGAGGTTGTGCTCGACGGCAAGGATGGTGACGCCCTTGTCCTTATGGAGGGTATCGAGTTCCTTGTAGATGTCGCGCTGGCTGGTCAGGTCGACGCCGGTCGATGGTTCATCGAGGATGAGGAGATCAGGGCTTCCCATGAGCGCCCTTGCGATCAGCACTTTCTGATGCTGGCCGCCCGAGAGGCTTCCCATGAGCTGTTTCTTGTACCCTTCCATGCCTGTCACGGAAAGGACCTGATCCACGTCGATTTTCTTCAAATGCAGCAGTTTCCCGTAGGAATGGATGACTTCTTCCACGGTGATGGGAAAGGAGGCATCCGAGGCGAACCGCTGCGGTACGTAGCCGATGCGGCGGGCGCGGCGCGTGACCGTCCCGGAGACCGGTTTCAAGAAGCCCAGTATGATTTTCAGAAGAGTGCTCTTGCCGCTTCCATTATTTCCTACGATGGAAATATACTCTCCGCCCGCCAGATGGAAATCGACGTTTTCCAGGAGCCAGGGAGCGCTCCCCGTGTAGGAAAAATATAAATTCTCAATGGTCAGCATGATGGATCCCTCCGGACCTGCAATGAAAAGGGCGGCTGCCAATCCCGCCGCTCTTTCGTAATCAATCTAATTCTTCTGCCGCTTTGCGGACAGCTTCAAATACTTCATGGAAGGACGCTTCATTTTCTTCCGCCAGTGCTTTCACGGATTCGTATTCCGGATAGTTGCGGACGGTATCGGAAAATGTGACCTGCTTCACAAGTGCCTGCCCGAAAGGTGTTTCGACTTCCCTTTCTTCGCGCTTCAGGATGACGCGCATGACGCTTGGAAATTCGCGGACGCCGATGGTCGTCGTTTCGCGGAAAATGATGTCTTCCAGTGTTTCACGGATTTCCTTCTTGCAGATAACGGTCAGTTCCCAAGCAGGACGGTTCTTCTTCATGAATACCGGCGCATAGTGGACGTCGAGCGCCCCTGCCTGCATCAGCTTTTCAAGGGTGTAGCCCAGGACTTCGCCCGAGCAGTCGTCGATGTCGGTTTCAATCTTCAGGACTTCGTCTCTTTCTCCTTCTCCCTGATCGTCGGAAATGAGGAGTGCGCGGAGAATGCCGGCTCTTTCGGTGTAAGCGCGTTTGCCTGCGCCAAGGCCGATGCGTTCGATGCGGAAAAGGGACGGAAGCGTGTGGGATGTAGCCAGTGCGCATGCAATCGCAGCACCAGTCGGGGTGACGAATTCCCCTGTGGCATCCATGATTTCAAGCGGCATGCCGCAGGCAGTCAAGATGTTCAGCGTAGCTGGCACCGGTACGGGCAGGCGGCCATGCTGGCAGCGGACAGTGCCTGTGCCTTCGGAAAGCTTTGGCACGATGACTTCGGAAATGCCAAGGCTGTCGAAGCAGACGGCAGCGGAAATGATATCCACGATGGAATCGACAGCGCCGACTTCGTGGAAGTGGACCTCATCGATCGGAAGGTTGTGTGCTTTCGCTTCTGCTTCCGCAATGAGCATGAAAATCTTCTTTGCGATTTCACGGGCATGATCCGTCATGGAAGCGCCGTCAATGACCGCCATGACATCCGCCAGATTGCGGTGTTCATGATGGTGGTGATGGCCATGAACGTGGTCATGATCATGATGATGGCCCTCTTCGCCATGGAAATGCGGGCAGTGATGTTCTTCATCATGGTGATGATGATGGTGTCCTTCCTCGCCATGGAAGTGCGGGCAATGGTGTTCTTCCTCATCATGATGGTGGTGATGATGATGTTCTTCACCGTCTTCATGGCAGTGGCAGTGGTGCTCGCCTTCTTCGTCATGGTGATGATGATGTTCGCCGTCTTCATGGCAGTGGCAATGATGTTCGCCTTCTTCGTCATGATGATGGTGTTCGCCTTCTTCGTCATGATGATGATGATGTTCGCCTTCTTCGTCGTGATGGTGGTGGTGTTCACCCTCTTCATGGCAATGGCAGTGGTGCTCGCCTTCTTCATCATGATGGTGATGGTGTTCACCGTCTTCATGGCAGTGGCAATGGTGCTCCCCTTCCTCGTCATGATGGTGATGATGTTCTTCCGGGACATCGGAAGAAACGACCGGATCAGGGCCGTAAAGGTATGCCATGTCATGGTCGTGGTTTTCATGTTCTGCATCGAGGATGACATTGAAGTCGCAACAGTCGATGCCGGATTTCTGTACGCGGGAGATTTCTGTCTTGAAGCCCTTCACCGGAAGGGAAGCGAGTGCTGCTTCCAGTGCTTTCCGGTCAGCGCCCAAATCAAGCATGGCAGCAACGAACATATCTCCGCTGATGCCGGAACCGGTTTCCAGATATAATTTTTTACTCACTGATTTTTCCCCTTTCTGCAAGCCTGTTAATTTGGGTCGCCACGTAGCCGGCGCCAAATCCATTATCAATATTGACTGTGACGATGCCGTTCGCGCAGGAATTGATCATCGTCAGAAGCGCCGAAAGGCCGTGGAAGCTGGCGCCATAGCCGACCGATGTCGGAACGGCGATGACGGGATTCTTCACGAGGCCTCCGATGACAGAAGCAAGAGCCCCTTCCATCCCGGCGACGGCGACGACGCAGTTCGCGCTCCTGACTAGGGTTTCCTTGGAAAGGATCCTGTGGATGCCGCTCACGCCCACGTCGTAAATGCGCTCGACATGCGTGCCGAAGTATTCAGCCGTCTGGGCCGCTTCTTCGGCGACGGAAATGTCCGCCGTGCCGCCTGTGCAGACCGCGACGCAGCCGATGCGTTTCTTTCCTTCTTTTTCCTTCTTCAGGATATGGGAGACGGGGTCATAGGAAATGTCGGGGATCCTCTCTTTCACGAGTTCATACTGGTGGGAAGAAGCACGCGTCCCGAAGACTTCCCCGTCCAGCTCATAGAGCTTCTGGAAAATGTCTGCTATGAACTTGTCGGACTTTCCCTGGCAGTATACGACCTCGGCAAAGCCGGACCTTTCTCTTCTGTCCGTGTCGAGCTTTGCATATCCCATTTCCTCATACGAACGCGAAGCAGGGTTGGCGCGGAGCAGCTCTTCGGCCGCTGCCGTATCCATCGTCCCCTTCTTCACTTCTTCGAGTATTTCCCTGACATCCATCGTCTCACCGCTTTCTTACATTTCCAACTGATCCTTGCTCAATACTTCATCCATGCTTCCCATACGGTAGCCCAGAAGATCCATCGTCACATACGTGAAGCCGATCGCTTTGAATACGCGGGAGACTTCATCGTGCAGCTTGAAGAGCTTGAAGAGTTCTCCCGGGAGCACTTCGATACGCGCCAGATTTCCTTCATGCACGCGGACGCGGAGCTGTGTGAAGCCTTTGGAAAAAAGGAAATTCTCTGCTGCTTCGACCATCGCAAGCTTCTTGGCCGTGATGCCTTCGTTGTAAACGAAACGTGTCGCCATGCAGGCAAAGGACGGCTTGCTCCATGTGGCAAGGCCGGCTTCTTTGGAAAGGGCACGGATGTCTGCCTTGTAAAGTCCGGCATGACGGAGCGGGCTCTTGATGCCGAGCTCTGAAAGCGCTGTGAGACCAGGCCTGTACTGCGATGCATCGTTCATATTTGTCCCGTCGATGACGTAAGCGAAGCCTTCTTCTTTGGCAATCTGCTGCAGCGTGCTGAAAAGGAAGTGCTTGCAGAGATAGCAGCGGTTCGTCGGATTTTCAGCGAAGCCTTCGATGGCGAACTGGTCCATCTTGATGACCTTCTGGCGGATGCCTTCCTTCGTGCAGTATTCCATCGCGTCAGCCACTTCCCTTTCAGGAACGGATGCGAGATTCATCGTGACAGCCATGGCTTTGTCGCCGAGGACTTTATGAGCTTCATGCATAAGGTATGTGGAATCCACGCCGCCGGAAAACGCCAGCATGACGCTGCCGAGCTCCTTCAGGTATGCTTCCAGATCGTCTTGTTTCTTCTGTAATTCCTTAGTAAGCATAAGATTTCTCCATTCTTTTTTTGAAAAAGACCGCAGACTTCAGGCGCATGGCCGGAAGGAAAGAGAGCGGCTCTGTAACGCGGGGATTTCCCGTACTTTTTATTATAACATTTCATAGAACAGAGAAAACATGACAGATATGAATGTATAAAGAAAGCGGCTGTGGAAATGTAAAATCATTTCGTCACAGCCGCCTTTCGTGACGGTATATTTGACTAGAGGATACCCGCAAGCATCTTGGGATTAGCTGAAGACAGAAAACCATACAACCAGCCTTCGGCTGAGGAAATGCAACTCATCCGCCCGACATCAGAATTTGAGGTCGGGCACCTTCCCTTCCAGGGCAAGGTCAAAGGCGTTTTGCCACAGTTCCTTCTTCTTTTTCTTACAGTCCTGATTCTCTTATGTTTCCTTCTACCTGGGCTGCGCCAAGCATTTCTGCCAGGTCGTAGAGTTTCTGGTTGAAGGGTTTCTTTATATGTTTTGCATCTTCGTAGGATACTTTTCTGACTTTGCCTTCCCACATACCGACGAGGGCGGCTGTTTCTCCATCAAGGAGTGCTTTGACGGCTGCGGCTCCCAGTGTGGATCCAAGGATGGCGTCTTTGGCACTTGGCTGGCCGCCTCTCTGGATGAAGCCCAAGATAGTGGTGCAGATGTCGATGTCAGTGCGTTCCTTGAGCCATTCGCCGAGGGCTCTTCCGTCATCGGCGCCTTCTGCGCAGATGATGATGCTATTCGTCCTGCCCTCTTCCATCTGTCGTTTGAGGCTTCTGGCGAGTTTCTTGCGGCTGAAGGGAACTTCAGGGACAAGGATGTATTCGGCGCCGCAGGCAAGGCCTGAGTCTAAGGCGATGTTTCCTGCAAAGCGTCCCATGACTTCGACGATGGCAGCGCGGTTGTGGGCGCTGGCGGTGTCGCGGATGCGGCTGACAGCGGATACGACGGCATTCACGGCGGTATCGTGACCGATGGTTTCATCGGTGCCGTGCATGTCGTTATCGATAGTGCCCGGAATGGTGACGGTCGAAATGCCCAGTTTCGAAAGGACTTCGGCGCCTTTGATGGAGCCGTCCCCGCCTACGACGACGAGGCCGTCGATGCCTCTACGCTTCAGCGTTTCTGCCGCTTTGATCTGGTTTTCTTCTTCCAAGAATTCCTTGCATCTGGCCGTTTTCAGCATGGTGCCGCCATGGAGGACAACGCCGCTCACGGAGGAGGATTCCATGCGGACGAAGTCATCGTCCAGAAGTCCTGCATAGCCTCTGTATATTCCATAAATCTGGCATCCAAGCGCCAGGGCTGTCCTTACGACCGCCCGTACGGCCGCATTCATGCCCGGCGCATCTCCGCCGCTTGTGAGCACAGCTAGTCTTTTCATAAAAATCCCTCCCTGCGGCCGACTACTGGGATCTTCTCCCATGGGAAGAGGGCCGGCCGTTCCGCTCTCTCTTCTCGGTATGTTCCTCACGGCCGGGATACCCCGGTCCCCGCCGTGCTGCAAATCCTATATTGTGCTTGTCAATGTAGCGCGCAATCATGAGCGCTGTCTGTTCCGGATGGCAGTTCGTCGTATTGATGACAAGATCGACCCTGTCTCTCCATTTCGTCCATTTCCTCAGCATCTGACGGACGTATCCGTCCACATCGGAGTAGTCCATCGTCGGACGTTTCCCGATGCGGCGCCTCACGCGCTCGGCCAGGCGGAATGGTTTCGCATAGAGCAGGATGACGACACCATGCTCGGAGAGGAGATGAAATTTCTCCTCCGTCATGGGATAATTTCCGCCCATCGCAATCACCGCCTCATGGTAGAAGCGCACTCTGTTGATGATTTCCTTTTCCTTGGCAGTGAACGCATCCGGCCCCGCACTCTGGTAGTACTCGGCGATGCGCATCCCCGTGTCCTTTTCCATCATGCGATCCGTATCGGCCAGCTGCCAGTCCAGGCCGTCAGCGAGAATCCTCGCCGCGCGGCTCTTTCCTGTCCCCATGGGACCGATCAGAACTATATTTCTCTTTTTCATAGGTACCTCGGCTTTGGAAGGTACGGATCTCCGCGTCGAAGGACAACTGTCCTCCCTCTCTTTTCAATGATTTGAGATCCATCGCATTCCATCTCTCTTTGCCTTTTATTATATCAAAGCCGCGGACAATTTGGGCAAAGCTTCCGGTACCTTGTACACGTATTTTTTGAAATTTTCCGTTTTCGTCGATAGTTCCTTCACTTTCCGAGATATTCGTCACGGTGGCGCCGCTCTCCTCAAGCGCTTCCGCAAGCTCCGGCGCGCTTGCTTTCCCGAAAAGCTCCGTCAGAAACGGCAGGTACGTCCCCTCTTCCGGCGCCCTGAAATGGAGCGCCTTCTGGTTCTCTGCCGCCATGAGGCCGGCCGATTCTTCCTTGTCCCATGAACGCTCGACGAAAAAGCAGCCCGTCAGGGCGAGGAGAAAGGCGAGCGCGAGGTACTCTCTCTTGTACTTCGTATCATGCAGGATTGGTTCGAGCCTCATTTCTTCACCGTCCTTTTGACTGCTTTTCTGGGCGCATCCGTCTTCGGCGTTTCATCAGCCCTCGTCCAGATGATTGTGAAATCGGTGAGCTTCGTCAGCGGATTTCCCTTCCGCTTCCCGATTCTCGTCTCACCGCCCCAGGAAGAGGCGACGACATCGCGGAGAAACCCGACGGCCTCAGGTGTCTGCGCCGTTCCTTCAAGGCGCACTTCCCCGCTCTCCTCAGCGATTTCCCTCAAGACGACACCGGACGGCATCGATTCTCCGAGGTACGCGAGCTTCTGTTCCCAGCGCATGTTTTCCTTCTCCAGCTTCCGCAGCATGCCTTCGAGCGCCCGCGCCTCATGCTGCTCCTTCTCATACGCTTCCATTTCCTTCCTGACCGGCGAGAGGGAAATGGAAAGCTCCTTCTCATGGAGGAAATCCTTCTCGGCAGAGACGAACATTCCTAGGCCCGTCAGGCAGAAAAGGAACGATAGTACCGCCGCTCCCTGCGCCATGCGAAGGCCGCGGTTCTCTTCCGTGAAGAGCCTCCGCACCGCGCCGGAGGGGATGACCGTCCCTGCCTTATCCGCGCCCATGAGGAGACGGAATGCCGTTTCATGAAGAAATCCTTCTTCCTCGGCTGGAATCATCACTTTGAGATTCGCAGATGATTCTTCTTCCGAGAAATCCCTGATGTCAGGCGCATCCTCATAGGCAAGCACCGCCGAGAAAGTATCCTCATCCTCGTACTCTTCGCTGTCCGGATCTTCCTCAGGGACTTCCCCGCCGGAAATGGCGGCAAGCAGGGCTGCCTTCCAGTACGCCATCTCTTCTTCCGTGCAGGAGAAAAGCGGGACGAGGAAGCATGGCACTTCCCCTTCCATGCCGTCTGCCTCCCTCAAAAAGAAGCGGCGTATCTTGTCCCTCTCGCTCTGCCTGGCCTTGAGGCTTCTGACCTTTTCGCCGCAGTAGAAGAAGAGCTGCGCCGTCGATTTCGCGGCGAAGCAGACGCCGTAAGGACCATCTGCAAGCGGGATATCCGTCACGGGGAGAATCGAAACGAGGCGTTTCTTTACCAGACGCGCGCCTTCTATCCAGCGCGTGACCGTGATTTCATAGACGGAAGAAAAGAGGATGTGCCAGGCCTGCGGCGTGTGCGAGAGGACGCGAAGACCGGTCCGGAGCGGCTCATCACCGGGGAATATCCTGTCCTCTTCCCAGGATAGCGACTCGTGCATTTCATCCTCATCCATTTCCGGAAGATTCAGCACCTTCGTCCGAAGATCACGGCTCATCGCAATGAGCATCAGGGACTTTCCGCGGATGCCCTTCTCTGCGAGCGCTTCCAGAGCTTCGGCAATCTTTTCCGGCTCCTTGTCGTGGGGAAAGGGAACGGAGGCGAAACGGAGGAACTTCCCCTCCTGGATGTCCACTCCATAAAGACGGCCTGCCATCGGAAGGAGTATCGTTTTCTTCGTACCCGAAAAGAAGCGCCTTGCCCGCATGAGCAGCGCTTCCTTCGCAAGAACTGAGGTATCAAAATGGAACACTTGAAATATCCTCCACCGTCAAAATGCGCTTTCCATCCACCGTTTCCGAAGAGAAATCAATCGTCAGGAACCGGCGGTGATCCCCCTTTTCATTTTCCGAGCGGACCTTGATCCTGCCGCTCTCCCCGTCATCTGTGATCCTCACAAGGATCGTCCGGTCTCCCTCCTCCAGCGTGAGCGCCGTGCTTCCGCCTGCGCCTGAGGAAAGGCGAGAAAGAGCCCAGTTCGCCCCACTCTCTGCCGCATAGACCGAGCGGAGCCCCTCTTCATGCGACACCGCCGCGGCGCTGCCCCTTGTGAGGAAAAGGACGAGCGCCGTCGATGCTGAAAGAAGCGCCGAGAAGAGGAGAATCAGGATGATTGAAAGCGTCCCCTTCCTCCTACACATACGGCTGCCCCTTCTTATACAAATCCGCATAAGGAATGACCGACGTCTCGCAGTCCACCTGGTCGATCCCGTTCTTATGCTCCATCAGGAAATGAAGATGCAGCGCGCCCATTTCCTGGGAAAATACCGGATCCTCAGACGGCGAGAAAATGATCGTCTCGCCCGTTCCCGTCTTCTCGCCCGTTACCGGTTCCGAAAGGCCGTTGTAGAGGAGAAGCTTCAGCTTTTCCCTGTCGATATAAAACGTATACCGTGCCTCGACGTCCCTTTCATTCAGATCGTAGTACGTGTACCGGTCGCCGGAGACCGGTGCCTGTGCCATCCGCCTGCCGTTCCTGATCTTTTCCGTCATGTAGTCGGAAACCGAGAGCACCTCGCTCGAAAGCCGTCCGCGCCTTGCAAGGCTATCGATCACCCGCGCCGTCTCCGTGGCCAGCGGGAAGATTGAAAGCGCCAGCGAGGTCAGTATGAAGAGGGAAATCAGAGCTTCCAGGAGAAGAAATCCTTTTCGCTTCATTGCGGATCCTCCATCAGGACGGAAAAAGAAACGGAATTCCCGGACGAATCCGAGACCTCCGCCTTCATCCGCCTCATCGGGACAGATTCGACATAACCGGGCTCCTCAGTCATATCGACCGTATACGTCCGGCCATTTCTCACGATTTCTTTCGGCATAGAAACGGGCTCACCCAGACGCACGCTGGCCTTCATCTGCTCCATGGCATCCTGGGCAATCAACGTTTCATCAAGGGAAATTTCCCTTTCCGCCTCCAGCCTTGCCGCCACGGACACTGAGAGGAAAACGCCCGCGCCAAGTGTCATGACAATCGCCAATGCTGCGGCCGCCCACACCAGAAGAAAGCCTTCTCTCCTCATGCGTCCCTCACGATCCGAACGCGTCCCGTGTACGCCGCCACCACGATCTGGCGCGCATACTTTCCGTCCTTCGTCCTCAAATACATCGAATACTTGCTGCTCTCCCCGGCATAGCCGTCTTTGCGGAGCGTCAGGTTCAGATTTCCCGTTCCGCGGATGTTTTCAGGAAACGAGCCTTTCGGGCGGATCGTCGTCGTGCCCTTTCTTGTGAAATACGAGACGTGATCGCCGTCCTGCGCACAGAAAAAGTACGTCCGCGCCACGACATTTCCATACCGCGACGTCTCGCTCCTTGCCTCCGTCTCTGCCTCACGGATGGCCGAGGCCAGCTCTTCGGCCGCCAGATCGAGCTGCCGCTCCTCCTGCCAGTCGGAAAGCGAGGGGACCGCCATCGCCATCCCCAAGGAGACGATCAGGAGCACGATGAGCGCCTCAGCGAGAACAAAGCCACGATGCCGCCAGAAGCGTAAGCCCCGTTTCCTCGAAGAAGAAAGCCGCGATCCCTCCGGCAGCAAGGAACGGCGCGAAACGGATCCCGTCATCAAGCGACCTCCTTCCTGAAATCAAAAGAGGCAGGGAAAAGAGCGCGCATGATGCCGATGCGGCCCAGAGGAAACCGAGCGTTCCCACCGGCGAAAGCCAGGATGCAATCGCAGCGGAGAGGAATATATCTCCCTCGCCTGCGCCTCCGCCGGACGCCAGGCGCAGCACGAAGAAAACACCGCCGGCCAGCGATGCCGAAAGGATACCAAAGTAAATCATCCCCGCCTCATACGAAGTCAGAAGACCGCAGAGAAGAAGAAGCGCGCTCCAGCCGTCCGAAATATACCCCGTCCGCCTGTCCTCCATCGCGGGGAAGAAGAGCAAAAATGGCAGCAGAAAACGGGCCTTCCCCTCCGTCATGAAAAGAAGACCCGCATACAGGGCGCACGAAATCACGAGCAGAAGGAATCCTCTCCCGCCCTGCCAGACATTCTCCCACAATAACCGGTCTTCCACTCCGCTTCTCATGGGAACCTCTTACGACTACTGCGTACTTGTGCTCGTCGTTCCGTAAGACGAGTACGTCACAGAATTGAAAACAGCCGTCACTTCACCTTTGGAACCCATCGTGTACGTCACACTCTTATCCGGCGGCTCCGGCATTTTCTTCAGATACCCATTCGCCCCTGTCGTATCCACCAGCTGCGAAAGCGCCGTCGGGTACTCGCCATTCTTCACGTAATACATCTCTGACGCCGTTCCGATCGCCGACAGATCCGCCTGAATACGAGCCGCCTTCGCATCATTTGTCATGCCAAGGATATCCGGCATAGCCACCGCTGACAAAATCCCCACAATCGCCACGACGATGATGAGCTCTAGGAGCATGAAACCTTTCCTTTTCCTTCCCAATCCACTGCCCTTGTAATTTTCCATTGTACCTTCCATCATGGACCAACCTTTCCCACAACACACCGGCCCCGCCGGTTTTTGAGCACAACAAAAAGGCGGCACTTTGACTGGCGCCCGCCTGCAAAAGACCTATCACTCCTCCCCGCACGAAACCCGACGCAGCCTTCCCGCTGCCAGCTCCCTTCCACGGAGCTCGTCAAGAAACATAAACAGAACCGCCAGACCTTCCGCAGCCGGCCAGCTCTTTATTGATACCAGCCCTTCCCTCCATCGGAAAGACACGGATCAATCACGTAATTTTCCTATATTATCCAAAATGCTGTATCAATATTCAAATAGAAAATAATCATAAAGATTATAAACTCCATGAAGCCGATGCATAGCAGAATAAAGATTTGGGAATGAGGAGAAAAGAGTAGCAAGGAAATAAAAAACCGCCCGTGAAGGGCGGTGAAATTATTGTTTTTTATTTTGAACCAGCTTGGAAAGAAGTTTCTCCCACTCATCCCATACTCTTTCAGGAGAAAATTCTTCCATTTCCAATTTTGCCGCATGACCCATTTTCTCCCTAAGCATCGGGTCTGCCATCAGTTTTCTAAGGGCTTCCGCATAGGCCTCCGGCCCATCATCTGTCAAAAATCCTGATACTTCATCCCGAATGATTTCATTCACTGCATCACAGCTTTTAAAACCAACTGCCGGGAGGCCTGCACTCATTGCTTCTGTCATGGCAAGGCCAAATCCTTCAAATGAACTGGGAATAGCAAAAATATCTGAATTCAGATAAACAGAAAGAACATCCGTCGTTACACCACGGAAGAAAACCCGATCGTTTAATCCTAATTTCCCTACGAGATCACTAAGATACTTTTGATAAGATCCATCACCGGGATCAACTCCCCAGAATTCCAAGTCCCAATCAGGAAATTCTTTTGCAAGCAGGCTGAATGCTGTAATTAAAACATGAGGCTGTTTCTGCTCCCTGGTTAAACGGGCAACATCAATAATCGTGTGTCGCGTTCTTTCTTTCCCGGGGTCTGCTTCCTTGCTATATTGCGGAACAGCATTGGGAATACGAAAAGCCCGAGCCTTCGGCAGCCTTTTCTTTAAACTATCGATATCTGCATTCATCAAGACCTGAACTACATCACTGTCTAAGAGAGCCTGTCTTTCCTGCGGATCATCCCAATTCACCGCCATAGCTGTCGGGAAATGGAACATAGTCACAAGAGGGAGATGATTCTTTCCCATAGCATCCAGGAAAAGTGCACTGGAAGAGGCCTCAAAAGAAACGATAACATCAGGATTTGCTTCTTCCAGTGCGCGTTGGATGGACCCTCTCATGCGAAGTGCACGCCCACGGTTCTTCCAGCTCATAGCAGCTCCCTTGCTTACCGGCCTGGCAAGTTCACGCATCACTTTAAAAAGGGCCTGCCTGACAGGCGCCTTTTCTTCTCCATAATCCGCTAAATTCACAAAATGAGTACTTTCATCATATTGGAAATACATCATTCCGCCATCGGGATCATCAGAGATAACCGTAACATCATGGCCGCGTTTAATCATTTCATTAGCCATTCTGGCACAGACATTTTCCATGCCGCCGTTCAAGCCACGCATCTGATGAACACGTCCCAGCACAATTTTCATTAAATTCAGCTCCACTTTATTTCAACTTATGGCGCGCATACAAGCGGCAAATCCATTCCTTGCGATGAACGATTGCATAACGCAGAATTTTGTCTCTTGGGCTGATGCTCGCAGGATGATTCTCCATATGGGAAAGCCAGCGGAAAAGTCCTTGTTTTCTCTTATCCTCAAGATCACGCAGAACGACAGAGATACAATAACTTTTAATTGCTGCTTTAGACGCATTTAAGCAACAATAGGAAAATATTTCCGGGAAGCGGCATTTGGCAATCATGGCTCTTTCCTTCCACATCCAGAAACTTCCCCAAAACTTACGCGACGTAACACGATGCGTTGAAGATGCTTCATTTGCTACATCCTGATAATACATTCCTCCACAGCCATGTACAATATTTCTGGCCCTGTAAAAGAGATGCAGTGATAAGTATCCGTCTTCTCCGGAATGTGTTAATTCAACAGGAATTTTTAGACCTTTCCACAGACTCCTTCTAGATGCAAACATCCAAAGGACAGAGCAATCTGCCTGAACAGCCCGGCGCTGCCATCCCCTTAAATCTGATTCAGTAAAGTGAACCTTCCTGATTTTGCCATTATTATCATCTGCAATATCATATACAACTATATCTGCATTTTCTTCTTCAAAAAGAAAATACGTTTTTTCTAGTAGATCTGGACTAATATAATCATCCGCATCAATCCAATAAAGAATATCTCCGGAAGATTTTTCAAAGCCAGCTTTTCTTGCAACACTTACACCGCCGTTTTTCTGATGGAATACATGAAATCGGGAATCTCTTCTCGCATATGCATCACAAATTTCAGGAGACCTGTCTTCTGACCCGTCATCAATGACAATAACCTCAAAATCTTTATATGTCTGATTCAAAATACTGTCAAAACAGCGTGCCAAGTACTCCTCTGCCTGATAGACTGGTACGATAAGCGAAATTTTCGTATTTCCGTTGCTCTCCATCAGATCAATCTCCTTTGGCGGTAACTCTCATAAGCAATATATCCTGCATACCATCCGAGAATCATATAGTACATACGGCCCGGTATTTTATTAATAATTGTCGTATCCACCAGACCATGCAGTGTAAATATCAAAAAAGAAAGCATCATTGCGGATGCAAGGGCCTTATTCTGAGAGGTACGAATAGCTCTATACAAGTATCCATATGTCAAAAGCAGAAATGCAAAGTATGCTGCCACGCCAAATATGCCATCTTCCGTCAGGAAAAGCATAGGCATATCATGCGGCATGGTATGTCCTTTTTCATGCCCGTCTTTCGGATGATACTTGGGACTGTAATAATACTCTCCCCACTTGCCAGGACCTACACCAGTCAGCTTATGATCATTCCACATCTCCCAGCTGGCTTCCAGCATCATAAGGCGTTCTCCGCCGACCCTCTCTGGATCAAGGCCTGTTTTCTTATCATGTGATAAATACAAAAATCCGCCGGCACATACAGCAGTAACAAGTGCAATAACAGCAAGCCCTTTAAAAATCAGGCCTAAATTAAATTTTCCGCGCAAAGCTGCTATGAGAGTGATGCCGGTCAATATCAAGCCACCCGAAAGAGCTAACACCGCACCTCTTGATTTAGAAGTGTAAAGAGCTCCCGCCATCAACACAAGCAAAACAGCCCACATGACTTTTTTCTTTGTATCCTGCGTCCTATACATCATGTACAGTACGAAAGGCCACATGAGATTAATACCTGTGCCTAAATGATTTTGCTGTGCATAACCGGCCATGGCTGGTACATTGGGGTCAGCGTGAAACTGAACAAAGGCCCAGATGCAGTTGACAAGAGCCCCTGCGGCCATACCACATAAAAATCCCTTATCAATATCATAACGAGCACGCCAGAAAAGCATCAGAAAAAACGGTATCGTCAGATTAAACTGCCATAGAACCGTATTAACGCTTCCTTTGGTACCATGGAGAAAAGCAGAAATCAGAAGAACTCCATAAAAAATAACGATACCAGTAAACAGCCATTTAGCTGAACGAACATCTGGAAGGAAGCTGCGGTCAATGGGTCTTGACATATATAAATCATAAAAGAGGAAAAGAAGAAAAGCAGCCAAAGCATATGAGAAATAAGAGGCACTAAAACCATTCTCAGCGATTCCCGCAAAAAGTGCCGCAGCAACTCCTGATGCTTTAATTAAATACCTCTGTTTATCCATGCTGACATCATTCATGTCCCGCTCTCCCTTTTCGTCTATATTGATTACTTATTTTACCACTTTGGGATGACTCCTGATTCTTGCCTCGCGTCGTCTGCACTGCCACTCAACGAGTTTCCCCTGAATTCCGCCGAAAATAGTTATAAATGCACTGTTATTCAGGATCATATTTTTCATCAAATTCATAATAAAACTCATAGGTATATCTTTATGACCGATCACATAGTCATGAATATCCTGAATTTGAACCTCTGTTAGAATAGGAAATCTTTCATTCAAATAATAGGAACGAATCGCTGCATGCAAAGCCTTAGCTGCACACTCTTCAGCATATTTCGGGGCATAAAGGAGTGCGAGTTTTTCATGTTCTCTCCAGGCTAAGTACTTACCATAACGTATTTTCAGATATCCAGTACCCGAAATACTAGTAATACTCCCCGCATTTTCATGACTGTAGTAATAGAGCGGATTCTTTCTGACAACAACCTTATTGGCAATATACATTGCCTTACCTATGACATACATGTCCTCCATAACAACACCAACAGGAAATCGTAAATCATTCCAAATCCAGCTACGGAAGAGCTTGCTGCAGACAAAATTGGGAATTTTATTTCTAAGCACAGCCAGTCTCGCTTCTTCAGTTGAATGAATCTCTGGCCAGACCGCAGCGTCATCACGAATTTCCCCACTAGATTCCACCCGATAATGGCCGGAAATAACAATATCGGCATCTTCATTCTTGGCAGTGTCGACCAAAACAGAAATCGTATTTAGATCTATATAGTCATCTGAATCGAGAAAATAAATAAAGTCACCCTTTGCAGCATCCAGACCAGTATTTCTTGCAGCCGACGGCCCTGCATTTTCCTGATGAATGACAACAATCCTATTGTCTTCCTTGGCATGTCGATCACATATATCCCCGCAACGATCCGGTGAACCATCATCCACCAAGACGATTTCAAGATTTTGATATGTCTGGTGGAGCGCGCTTTCTATACAGCGGTCAAGAAACTGTTCTGCATCATAGACAGGAACAATGATTGACACCAAATCCGTTTCCATAAATTCTCCTCTCCTACGCCCCCATTGAGATTTTTATACTTTTATGAATTAGACAATTTAGATCTCGTAGAAGTCTAAATCCAAGAAATTACTTTAAATCCCCTAACAATCAACGGTTTGTCCGAAGGAACTCCGCCATTACAGTTTTGCGGCAAAATACTTCAAATACCAACCAATCATAGCACCATACTGGCCATTCATGCGTGCTGTTCTTGCTGCCTGATGAAGGTTCTTTGTCCCCTTCGGAGGAACAAGAGGTACGTCTTTCCAGGGCGAAGATTTCTGGATAGCAGCATATTCTTTCACAACCGGCCATCCCTGGATCCAACTGTGCCATGGCTTAGCATGCCCGGCAAAATGAATGATGACCTGATTCTTATAATCTTCATTCACTGGCTGTTTCTTGAACAATGACTGGCGATCCAAGTTGTAGAGGTAGTTATATTTCTTTTCAATATAGAGACACTTACCATCCAGCATCTCATTATGGATATCCTGATCATGATGAGAAAGACGGTTGCCTACACGCTTTACATTTTCCTGCGCACGGCGGACAATGTCATCAAAGCAGCCCTGCTCCATCCACGGACCGAGGTTCATCAGCATCATACCTGCATTGAAATAACGACTTGTATGCATGCGTTTCATCTGTGCTTTTTCATTTCTGTCCGATACGACGGCAACAATCTTATCTTCAAAGTCGAGTTCTTTCAGGTAACGAAGCGATCCTCGGCACATCATATCCCCATCCAGGTAGAGCCCTCTATCTGTCAAAGGCGCCAGTGTCGGTGCTACCAGGAAACGATAGAAGAAAGCAGGATTGCCATCTGAGAGAAGCAGAGTCTTGAATGCTCTGTCATCGATCAGATGAACCTGCACAGGGCATCCTGTAATCAACGCCATTTCCTCCAAATGCTTTTTCTCTTCATCCACAAGCTGATTCACAAAGAAATGAAAACAAAGCGGGAGATCCTTATTATGCTCACGCACCGTCAAAGCCACAACACCCATATGCGGAATATAGTCTGCTGTCCCGGTCAGCGCAATATGAAAGGCATCTTTCTCAGGCTCTCCGCCAATAAAGACCGTATCTTTCACAGCATGAAGAAGTACATTTTCCATAAGTTAATTAAACTCCTTAATCATATGAGAAAGCATACAATATAAAATGCTTTCTCAAGCATTCATATTGTATACGAACACAGCAGTAGTTGTCATTACATCAAAATTACTGTTGCTTTATGACTCACAAAATCCGTTTAAAGTAAAAAATACCAATTTATATTATACATAGAGAATCTTCCTTTTTCCATGAGAATATACGGCGCCTAAAGCATATTGCGTTTTCCGCCCTTCAAATCTTTCACTTATGAAGATTCATTTCTATGTAATGTGGTATGATAAATGCGTATATCTTAAGGAGGAATCTGAATGCTGAAAAAAGATATAGGCGAAATCCTATCTGTTCGAAATATAACTAAAAAAGATGCTGCGTGGTATTGTTTAGTTTCCATTATTTTTACAGCAGTCCTTTGGGGCTGGTTTGCATTCACCGGAATTAAATTTCTGTGGGAATGGAACCTCAGTTTAAGGGATGCTTTATTAACTTTCGTAACTATATTTTTGCTGGAACTAACTTGTGGTCAGGATATTCGCGGGCGTCTCTGGCATGCGGCATACCCCGGATTTCTTGCTTTAATGCTTGTTTTCCCTTATGTAATCGGTACTGGAAGCGGAAATCGTGACCCGGATTTCCGTCATCTTTTAAATCCATATGTTATGGAAGCACTGGGATTCTTGAGCATTTCTGTCATTACTGCATTCTGGCAGCAAAAAGCAAGACGCCCTTTATCCATCCTGATTGCCATAGGCACCTTTCTCATCACAACATTCCAAATCATTTGCGCTTTGATATATTTCTCATACTTCCTCATTTATGGCAGTACGTTTGCTACGGCTGATTTTCTTCCTTTTGTACAGACTCATCTTTCTGAAGCGATTGGATTTCTCAAATCCTTTATCAGCGTGAAGACACTTTGCCTCGGTGTTATTCTCCTTCTTGTTTTATTTGTGCCAACGATTACACTTCTTGTCCGCAACATAAAAAACGGTGGAATGTCATCCGCGAAATGGCCAAAATGGATCATTGCCCTTTCTGTTCTTCTTTTTGCAGCTGGGATCATCAATGTTCGTCATTGGATTCCACGTTCGTTTCCTGTTCTTGACTACCAATTGTCGCAGGCATACATCCACAGCATTCGTGATGCAAAAAAATTACACACTATCAATGCCGCTAAGCTGGTCTTAGCAAATGGCATAAATAATACTCTTGCATCCCGTGTTCCAGGCACTGTTCTTTTAGTCATCGGAGAGAGCGAGACAAGCGACTTAATGACTGCATTCACCCCTTCTCTTCCTGTTGATACGACGCCCTGGCTTACCTCTGAAAAAGAAAATAAAGATTTTTATCTCTTTAACCATGCTTATACCAATTTCCCAGCAACTGCTGGCGCACTCTCCATGGCTTTGACCGGTATTAATCAGTATAACGAAAAAGAAATTGGTCAGGTTGTCACACTGCTTGATGTTGCTAAGAAAGCAGGTTACGACACCTGGTGGATCAGCAATCACCGTCAGTTGGGAGCCGGCAACCCTAGTGTGGATCTCGTTTCATCCGGTGCTGATCATACGTTATGGACTACACATGCCGAAGGAGCTGATATTGATCTCATTTCTCTCCTTAAAAAAGTACCGAGAAACGGCAATCATTTTATAGTCCTTCATCTCATGGGCAGCCATGCTAAATACGACAGCCGCATTCCTGACGACTGGCCCTATCTGTCTCTTCCCGGCGCTGATGAAACGGAGAATGATTATGCAACAACTGTAGATTATACAGATTATGTTCTCAAAAATATCTTCAACTACTCGAAAGAAAATCTTCATATGACAGCCATGGCTTATCTTTCCGATCATGGAGAAGATATGAAATATGGTCACGGTGAAGGGCACGTCACATGGTCTATGCTGCACATTCCTTTATTTTTCTATTTATCCCCTGAGTATGAAACTGCTTTTCCGAATACGGCCAAAGCACTTCGTAATAACAGAGAAAAGATTTTTACCAATGATCTTCTCTTTGATACCATGTGTGGTCTTATCCAAGCACCAAATAATGACTATTCTCCCACGTATGATCTCACCTCCCCTCTTTATTCTTTAAACGCAGATCAGGCTTTGACAGTAAATGGAAAATGGATTGTAGCAAATGATCCATCCCTGCACGATATAAAGTGAAATAAAAAACGGACGAGCCTTTCCGGGTTCGTTCGTTTTTTTGTTTCATTTATCCCCGCCTTTGCTATAATTAAATCACCATGGGAAGATTATATCTTTCCTTCATCAGGAGGTTCATATGGCTGACAGTTCATTTTCATATACATCCATCTTCAGAGGAAAGACATTGATGGTCGTCATCCCTCATGAGGATGATGAAATCAACGTTGCCGGATCAACGATTCACGGCGCCATTCTGGAAGGGGTTCACGTTATCTGCGTTTTCTCCACATGGGGCGATGATTTATATACGCCAGATATCCGGAGGAGAGAAGCTGTAAAGGCACTGAAAACATTAGGCGTCAAGGAGGATGATGTCATATTCCTTGGCTATCCGGATGGAGGGCGTTATGGGGAATCTGACCCTTACATATACGGTCTAAATGAACCAATTACCGTTCGCGGCCGCCATGAAACGTACGGGACAAAAGCTGCTCCTGATTTCTGTATGGCAGCACATGGATTCCACCGTCCTTTCACGCGGGAAGGCATGATTCAGGATATGGAAGATGTCGTCCTTGCTCATAAGCCGGATGCCATTCTCTGCATTGATTATGACGTCCATCCGGATCATCGTGCCTGTTCGGCTGCCTTCGAGACAGCTATGGGACGGATCCTTCAGCGCCCGGGAAATGAATATTTCCCTGTCATTTTCAAAGGATTTGCTTATAAGACCGCTTTTGAATCCGTACCGGATTTCTATGCGCCTCACATGCTGTCCACCGTTTTCGCACGGGATAATCTTCCCGAACCTTCCTGGGAAACGTCAAATCCTGCCTATGCATGGGATGAGAGAATCAGGCTTCCTGTTCCCGAGGAATGCAGAAGGCCTCTTCTTTCTGATAACCTCATTCATAAGGCTTTTTGCTGTCACGTATCACAAAAAGGCTACCGATATGCCGCTAAGGTCGCCAATGGTGATCAGGTCTTCTGGAAACGCCGCACGGATAATCTCTCCATGCAGGCTGCTGTTTCAGCATCCTCTGGAAATATCAAGTATCTGAATGACTTTCTCCTTCTGGGCAGTTCAGACATGGCAAAGCCCGCCATGCCGATGGATGACTGCCTCTGGGCACCTCCCGAAGATGACAAAGTAAAAACCTGCCGCCTTACATTTACCCATCCGGTGACCATCCGCGAAGCGGTTCTCTATGGGAACATTGATACGGAAAGCCGCATCCTTGACGGTACGCTTCGGTTCAGTACAGGATATGAATTCCGCACAGGACCATTCCGAAAGAACGGCCTCCCTAATGACTTTTCCATCGAAGTGCAGAAATCTGTAGACTGGGTGGAATTTACCATCAATGAAGCAGAAGGATCCACTCCTGGTCTCACAGAACTTGAACTCTATGAAGAAGAAGATACTGCTTCAATGATCCATATTCTTGCCGATGGAAACTTTGCTTATGACTGGACCGTTTGGCCTGGTGAAAAGCCCAAGATTTCTGCATGGACTTATGGCTCGGATGATGATGTATCCTGGGAAATGAACGGAAGTCCATCAAGCATCGGGCAAATCCAAGAAGAGCTGAATCGACTAAAGAAACCGATTACCATCTGTGCTTTTCTTACAGAGCATCCAGACATTTGGGATGAAGCCGTTTTTGCTCCGGGCTCTTCCGCTGCTCTCCGCTCTTTACGTTTCCATCAGAAACTGGATCGTTGGAAAAATACATTTGAAAGGTTCCGCCAGAAATCTCAGCATCATGCACTCCGTAAAGAAGCTAAAAAAGAAAGAGCAAAGAAATAAACGCAGCAAAATTCTCCCCGCCAGCTTTCGCTGGCGTTTTTTCTTTAATATCAATTTTTGCATATAAATCTATACAAAAAACTCCACTTCAAATTGAGCCGGACACTGGATTGTCACAGTACTTTCATATAATAGAAATGCTACATTTATTTCAATATGAATACATCTACTTATATTGCCCCGTATCTTTTGCGTTATTGGCAAATTGACAATAACCAAACGTAGTCCTACGATATCCAGTACTGTACAAATATTGTATAATTGTACTATTTATATACAGTGTATGTATGCAATTGGGAAGGTATACATATACTGCATAAAATTATATGCACAGGGAGTATGCATAATGGTTCAATTTATTAGTCGCAGAAAAGCGGATTTTGGGAAGGCCGATTTATTTGTGGCGCTTTACGCGTGTATCAACATCTGTCTTGTTTCTCTTTTAAAGGAAGGGCTTTATCTCCATGGACTAAAAGGGATTTTATCCGGAGGTGTCATTTTCGCTCTTGCCGGGCATTTTTGGAATTACAGGAAAAGATTCCTTGCCATTTACGCAGGCATGATGCTGTTCCTGTCTGCCGGACTTATCATCAAGCTGATCGATCATGTTGCGGTAGGCGGAGGAGAATTCCTTGGGAACATTTCTCTGGCGAGTACGATCTGGGAATCAATTCTCCTTGTATGGCTTTGCATAGAGAATACCGCTGCCCTTACGGGAAAGATAAAGGCTGGCCGTATCATATCCAGTGCGTGGCTTTTTATCAGCCTGGCAATTCTTGCAGTGCCGAACTTGGTTCTCTGGGGTTACTTTGCATTAAGTCAGCACTACCTGCGTCCGGATATCGTCATGACGATTTACCAGACAAATAAGGATGAAGCCATTGCTTATCTGATGAGCCAGAACCCTGTCTACATAGGATTAGCCGTTGCCGCTTTCCTTCTTATTTCTGTCCTGATTTTCAAAGCAGCATACACAGTATGCGTGACGGACCGTCCTTCTTTTGCCTCGACGCCGCACGGATGGCTTGGTATTCTTCCGATGATTGTCCTGCTTGCGCTTGGTTTAAAAACAACCTATGCAGCCAAAGAATATGAACCGGCTCATATCGTCCTTTCTGTCCGTGATTCGGTTAAGAGTTATACGATGTTTGCGCAAAATAAGGAAAAGCGTATTCAGCGGCTCAATGCGTTAGGTACTCTCCCTGTCCTGCCCGGTCATAAAGGCATTTATGTCCTTGTCATCGGGGAATCCGAAACGAGGAACCATATGTCTGCTTACGGTTACCAGCGTGAAACGACGCCCTGGCTGACTCAGTTTGCCAAGAAGCCGGGAACTCTCCTTTTCAAAAATCCGTATTCGAACCATACTCATACGGTTCCTGTACTGACATATGCTTTGAGTGAAAAGAATCAGTACAATCAGGTGCCGCTGGCTAAAGCGTATTCGCTGATTGAAATCGCCAATGCAGCCGGATTCGATACTTACTGGATCAGCAACCAGGAACGTTATGGTGCATGGGATACGCCGGTTGCAGAAATTGCTTCCACGGCCAAGCATCAGGTATGGCTGAATGGTGAAGTCGGCACGAACATAAAGACAGCTTATCTTGATGAGGAATTGCCAATAAAGACACCTGATCTTAAAAATGTGGACAATGCGTTAGTTGTCTTTCATTTAATGGGAGAGCATACGACCTATGCAGACCGTTATCCTGCTGTATATCAGAAATTTGACGAGGCCGGTACGAAGCGAGATGAGTATGACAATGCGGTCCTTTATACGGACTTTGTTCTGAGCAGGATTTATGATCTGGTCAAGGACAATCCTCATTTCCAAGGGCTTGTGTATTTTTCTGACCATGGTGAGGAACCTGATCTTGGAAAAGGCCATGAAAGTGCAAAGTTCACGAATCAGATGAGCCGCATCCCATTTGTTGTTCATTTCTCTGATTCTTACCGGTCTGCCAATCCTGCCTTATTTGAAACGCTGAAGGGTCAGGAAAATGATTACTGGACCAATGATCTTGTTTATAATTTCATGACGGAAATCATGGGTATCCAAAGTCTTCCGATTAATGAGCCGAATCTCACGCTTGGAAATCCAGCCTATGACAGGACGAAGGACAATGTCCGCACGCTGCATGGTGAACGAAAAATAGAATCATAATAAAAACTGTGAAACCAGGATTTCTGATTTCACAGTTTTTTATTACCTTTATTCTTTTACCTTCTCTCGCTTGCACGGTCGAGATTGGCGGCGTCTTCTATGACGGCTTCCTGGCCATCTCTTTCTTCGAGGATTTTTCTCAAGCGTTCTCTCTTGGAGCGGTCGATGAACTGGTGGGCTATGACGTCCGGGAGCGTCGCTCCTAAGGCTATGCCCAGGATGACGAGGGCGGCTTCAACGCCGTTTTGCATGGCAAACATGAATTCATCGGTGGTCAGTGTATGGATACGGATGACGGCGAAGAGGAAGCGGTAGAGGAGGACGCCGGGGATGAGTGGGATGATGGCCGGTGTGGTCAGGACGAATACCGGGGCATGCAGGTTGCGTGCGACGATCAAGAGGAAGAGTGACAGTGTGGCAGCGCCTATGAAAGAAGCGGTGGCCATGCCTGTTCCGAAGTCGACCATGAGGATGTTTCTCATGTCGACGGTGATGATGGCGCCTAAGCATGCGAGCGGTATATATCGTTTCGGGATGTTGAACATGACGCAGAAGCCGGCGGCTGCCATGGCGGCGGCGAGGGCCTGCGCGATGTAGAGGCTTTCAGGGGCGATGCGGACGCCGGTGAAGTTCGGGACGCTTGTCATGACGGCGATGGCGGAGAGGCCGAATGTCATGGCGGTCATGACAAGGATGGTCTGCGTAAATCGTGTCATGCCTGAGTTCAGATAGTTCGACAGGAAGTCATCGACGCAGTTGATCAGCGGGACGCCTGGTATAAGTGTCAGCGCACAGGCGACGACGGGCAGCCACGAGCAGGGCGGCCCTGGTATGTAGAGTGTGAGGTAGGCTGTCGCGGTGGCAAAGAAGGCACTGGCGGCGATGCCGATGTAAATATTGACGCCGAAGCGTTCGCAGAGTGTCTTGACGTAGGCGCCTACGACGGCGGCGATGAAGGTATAGAGGGCTTCGTACCAGTGTCCGCCAAAGAGGAGGCAGAAGGCGCTGGATGCCATGCCGATGCAGAAGAGTGTCAGCCACTGGGGATAGAGTCTTTTCCTTGCCATCTGCTGGATGGTCATCATCTGATTCCGGTAGATGAGATAGGACTCATTGCTCGTCAGTGCGTCCCAGCTGAGCTGGTTGGCGAGAAGCGTCGTCATCATGTTGACGCCGTGCTTGTAGCATTTGCGGAACATGGTTTCCGACGTGACGCCGTCATCCACATTGATCATGATAGTGCTGTATGTGATGTGGATCTGGACGTTTTCCCAGTAAATGCCAAGGTAAGCGGCGGCGCGGAGCATGTCTCTGACGACACGCTTGCTGCTGGCGCCGTTTTCCATCATGAGCTGTCCGATGTCGAGGATGAGCTGCATCTTGTCCCTGACGGTCAGCTCTGCTTTATCTGATTTCTTATACAAAAGGCATCACCTCTGATAACCCCTAACGGGATGCGCTGCCTTAGAGCGGCGTATTCCTGATGATATCGAAATACTCCTGGTACTGCCTTGCCTGTTCGTAGTCGTGGAGCGGGAAGCATTCGCTCACCCAGCGGATGAGGAGCCATGCGCAGCCGAAGAATACGAGGAACTGGAGTGTCCTGTGAATGGCGGAATAGGACGCTGTGTCCTTCCTGATCCATTTCTTGTCCAGATTGTACGCGCTCTGGTAAATCCAGCGGGCATAGAGGATGACGAAGGCCAGGATCCCGAGGTTCATCAGGATGAGGCTCATTCCCCCGATGTGCGTCAGGACGACGTGGGAGAACCACTTGCCCGGGCTGTACAGCGCGAAGAACATTTCCCTTGGCGTCATCATGATTCCCATGTATGCGTAATGAGTTAGGAAAATGAAGGCGCTGAAGGAAAAGAAACACACGGCTAAGAGGCAGATGAGAACCGCCAGTTTCCGTCCCATGACGACGCGGCAGATGACGTTCATGATGAAGAAAATCAGGAGCAGGATCGCGATTGCCGTCAGGAAGTACGGGCTCAGGTGGTTGAAGGAGGCGTCCTTCAGCCCGTTCACCGCATGCAGGAGTACGTAAGGAAATATGAGTATCCATGAGAAGAAAGGAATGTAGCCGATCCGCCAGAACGGATGGAGAAGGCTCTTCCTTGTCATGAATTGTGTCAGGAAAAGGAGAATGAAGCATTCCCCCATGCTCCTCTGGAAGCGGTACCAGTCAAAAAGGCCGGTGATTCCGAGGGCAAAATAGTAAACGAAAACGAGGAACAGGAGAAAAATGGTACCAAAAAAGTACGTCCCGATTTCGCGTTTCGAGACACCTTCCCACCAAAGCTTGAGTTTTTCCTGCTCCTGCTCCCAGAAGTTCATTATGTTCACTCCCCTGTCCTCCCGGAAAAGTGCCGGAAGGGACGGTTATTGTTATCGATTTCTATCTGTTTCTATCTTTAAGTATATAAGGCGCGGGCCCTGCGGGCAATAGCAGGAGGCCTGTCAGGTCAGAAGATGGTCGTAAATTTTTCTGACGGATTCGATGTCCTTCATCTTGAAGGGCGCGAGCTGGCGTGTCAGGGATCCGACGATGGAATGCTTCATCAGGAAACGGCGCGCTTCCTCTCTCGTTTCTTCGCCGCCGTTTTTGACGTAGCCCCGTTCAAGGGCGTCTGCTCTTTCGCGGGCTTCAGGATAGTTTTCGCGGTAGATTCCCTGAAGAAGAAGGATGAAATCGAGCGCTTTCTGCGTAGCCGGGTCCTGGGAGTACATGCGGTTTTCCCAGTCAAGGAAATGAATCACTCCGTCGTTCCATGTGATATCGCGGAGAGCCGGACGGCCATGGACGATGCCGTTCTTGTGGAGAGCAGCCAGTGCTGCGCCGGCCTCTTCGAGGATGAGTTCCTTCTCTGCTTCGGACTTGTCCGAGTCGAGCCAGTTTTTCACGGTAGGACCGCCGTCCTTTGTCACCATGTAATCCGGCGTGAGGACTTCGATCTCCGGAACGAGGTCAGGATTATTTCTCCCGGCAATCGTCATGCGGGCGATTTCATAATAAAATTCCTTTTCGACAGAGTACTTCACAAGCTGGTTTCTTCCATTCCCCAGCTTTCTTTTGATCCAGTACTTCTGGTCGTCCAGTGTAAAATTCAGGACGCGGTCAGAGGGTCTTTCCGAGATCAACCTGTCCGCCATTCGTCTCAAACGTTCCGTTAAAGTTTCTTCCATCTTCCTTTGTCTCCTGTATCTTTCAATCATGCATTTACCCTTTATTTTAACATGTGGAGTGTTTCTCGTCAGCAGGGAGGAAGGAAATGGAGCGATTAGACCGCTGCAAATCAATGGAAAGAAGGAAACCGTACAGCCAAACTTTATCTGTGGAAAATGAATCTACTCATAAAAACCATAAAACCAGCCTGCGGCTGAGGAAATGCAACTCATCCGTCGGCTCCGCCGCCACCTTCCCTTTTAGGGCAAGGTCAAGACCGGCCTACGGCCCTGGTAATCAACCTCCTCAGTCGCCTCCGGCGCCAGCTCCCCCTACGGGGCGAGCTCTGACACCCTTAAACCAAGGCTAACGCATCGGGGAAAACCTCAAAACCTCGCTGCGCTCGCGGAACTACATCTCATTCGTCAGCTACGCTGACACCTTCTCCTTTCGGAGCAAGGTTAACACCCTTAAACCGAACTCCGTTCGAGGAAAACATGCACTTCCATTCTTCTCTTTTTATAGGTTCATTGCTCTTTCATAACATTTCTTTATTTATTTTAATCATATAATTTAGTGTTTTATACTCTTTTTCGATTAATTTAGTGTTTTATACTCTTTTTCGATCTACATTTCTTTAATCTATGATAAAATAGCATAAAATACGTTTCACTCTGCAGTAAAGATGGGGTATCGCTTATGAAAAAATCATCACAGGAATCTTCCCGAGAGTTTATCTCGATCGGGCTCATGCTTTTCGCGCTGTTTTTCGGCGCAGGGAATCTGATTTTCCCGGTATTCTTGGGCCAAAATGCTGGCTGGAATACGCCCTGGGCTACGATCGGCTTCCTAATTACGGGTGTCGGCCTTCCTTTTGCGGCTGTGCTTGCGATTTGTTATTCGGGCGCAGGTATTAAGGAGCTGGCTTCGCGTGTCCATCCGGTGTACGGTGTGCTGTTCAGCTCTCTTCTGTACCTGACGATCGGACCGTTCTTCGCGATTCCCCGTACGGCTACGGTTTCTTTTGAAATTGCGGCGGCTCCATTCCTGACGGATGCACAGAAAACAATCGGGCTGTATGTCTTCGTTTTCATTTTCTTCCTTCTGTCCTGGTGGCTGGCTGTCACTCCTTCCAAGCTTGTTCCGCGTATCGGCAAGGTCATCACGCCGATGCTGCTTCTTTTCCTCTTCATTCTGATCGGTTCTTCTATCCTCTTCCCGATGGGACCATGGATGGAACCTTTCGCTGCTTATTCGGCTCCGTTGAAGGCTTTCACGAATGCACTGGTTGAAGGCTACAACACGATGGACTGCCTGGCTGGTCTTGTCTTCGGCGTCATTGTCGTGGAATCGATTCGTTTCTTCGGCGTAAAGACGAATGAGGAAGTGGCTCGTTCTGCTATGAAGTCCGGCCTCATTTCCACATTCTTCATGTTTATCATCTATGCATCCCTGGTCGTTCTGGGCGCTGATTCTGTCAGTGTTCTGGGCCATATGGAAACAGGCGCTCCGGTTCTTTCCGGCGCTTCTGCTTACTACTTCGGCACATCCGGCGCTGTCCTTCTGGGACTCATCGTCATCCTGGCATGCCTCACGACTTCCATCGGCCTGATTGCTTCCTGCGCTGCTTATTTCCATCAGCTCTTCCCGATGCTGCATCGTCAGACATGGGCTGCCCTCTTTGCAGGTTTCTCTTTCCTGATCGCCCTCTTCGGTCTTTCTGCCATCATCAAGGGCGCTATCCCGGTACTGCTTTTCCTGTACCCGCTGGCTGTTTCCCTGATCATCCTGACATTCCTCGACAAGCGTTTCGACGGAAGCCAGAAGGTCTATGCACTAGCAACGGCTTTCACCTTCGTTCCGGCTCTCTATGACGGACTCAAGATGCTGAAGCTCACGACCCCTGCCATGGATCAGTTCATGCATTCCCTGCCGCTTGCTGAATACGACATGGCATGGACACTCTTCTTCATCACAGGCTTCGTCCTCGGATTCATCTGGCACAAGGCCGCTGACAAGGCGCCTGCCACAGCAGAATCCAATTAAGTGTATACTCTTTCAAATTTCTAAAATTCTTCTAAAATATATACAATATTCCCTTTGACATTCTCATTTCCTCATGCTAGAATATCTCTAAATCATTAGAGACGATGATCGGAATCAGGCTAGGGATCTTCTCAGAGAGGCGATGGATGGTGCAAATCGCTGAAGTTGAATCAGCCGCGTCACCCGTGAGTTCCTTTTTCGTACTTCAATTGGAGGCAGGGAAAGGCGGGAGCCCCGTTAGCAGCGAATTGAGTAATTGGACAAGGTGGTACCTCACAGCATATGTGCCCTGTCGGAGTTTTTCCGGCGGGGCTTTTTTGTACCCACCGGAAGTAGAAGGCGAGTCCTTCGGAAAAGGAGATGTTATTATGGAGAAATCTAAGAATTCCTTCATCGCCATCGGGCTGATGCTGTTCGCGCTGTTCTTCGGCGCTGGCAACCTGATCTTCCCGGTATTCATGGGGCAGAATTCAGGTGTGGAAACGATTCCCGCTACGATCGGCTTTCTGCTCACAGGCGTGGGTCTTCCAATCCTTGGCATTGCAGCCATCGGTTACTCCGGGGACGACCTGCAGAAGCTGGCTTCCCGTATCTGCACACCGTACGCCATTTTCTTCACCGTCGCCCTGTACCTGACCATCGGGCCGGCCTTCGCTATCCCCCGTACGGCTACGACATCTTTTGAAATCGCCTTCGCTCCGCTCTTCTCGGAAGAAAGCCGTCAGATGGCTCTCTATGGCTTCGCTTTCGTCTTCTTCGCCGTTTCCTGGTGGCTCTCCGTCACCCCGTCGAAACTGGTCGACCGTATCGGCAAAGTCATCACTCCGGTTCTTCTGGCATTCCTTGCCCTGCTCTTCATCTTTGCAACGATCGCTCCGATCGGACCCTGGCAGGCTGCTTCGAAGGACTACATCGATCCGATGAAAGCTCTTTCCCAGGGCTTCCTTGACGGCTACGGCACTATGGATGCCCTCGCCGCTTTCGTATTCGGCATCATCGTCGTCAATTCCGTCCGCCAGTACGGCGCCACGACAAATGAAGAAATCGCATTCATGACCCTGCGTTCCGGTCTCATCGCAGGCCTCTGCCTCGGCATTATTTACGTATTCCTCTGCTTCATCGGCGCCTCCTCTGTCTCTGAACTGGGACATCTGGAAAACGGTGCTGAAGTCCTCGTAGGCGTTGCACTTCACTACTTCGGTTCTTACGGCAGTCTCATCATGGGCGTCATCGTCCTCCTCGCCTGCCTAACCACAAGCGTCGGCCTCATCACAGCATGTGCTGAATACTTCGGCCGCCTGATCCCGGTCCTCTCTTACAAAATCTGGGTAACCGTCTTCGCAGCAGCTTCCTTCTGCGTTGCACTCTTCGGCCTGACCACCATCATCCACGCCGCTATTCCGGTCCTGATGTTCCTCTATCCGCTGACGATTTCCCTCATGATCCTCACATTCACGGATAAACTCTTCCACGGCCACAGAGCTGTCTATGCCTGCGTTACCTTCTTTACCCTGATCCCGTCCCTCTACGACGGCATCCACACCGCAGGCCTCCAGATCACCACACTCGACAACGTCATGTCGAACCTTCCGTTCGCACACTACGGCCTCGCATGGGTTACCTTCTGCGCCGCTGGCTACATCGTAGGCCTCATCATCGCCCACATGTCGCCGTCTAAAGAAAAGACTGCATAAGGAAATAGAAAAAGGAGAGGGCTGTGACAAAATGTGTAATCATTTCGTCACAGTCCCTTTTTTTATTGGAATATTCCAGTAAAGGATTATCTAACAAATGTATTTATTGGGTCTATCTGAAAACCTCAAAACCTCGCTGCGCTCGAGAACTACTGTATCCGTCGCCTCCGGCGACACCTTCTACTTTCGGAGCAAGGTTAACACCCTTAAACCGAACTTCGTTCGAGAAAAGGAAAAAGCAGAGTTTTAACGGATTTTGTCACATTCCCTTTTTGTGGGGGAACATGGTAAGACCCGATAGCAAAGAGAGAGTAAACCGGACAACCAGCCTGATGGCTGGAGAAATGCTCTATCCGTTTACACCTTCCCTTCCCAGGGCAAGGTCAAGACCGGCCTACGGCCCTGGTAATCGTCCCTAACCGTCACTCCTCATTTTCAATCAATACCCCATTTTTTGTTTTGATTGTTCTTCATTTGCAAATTGTTCCTGCATGATTCTATAATAGGTAAAATATATTACTTTATTAATGAATCAAGATTTCAGGATTTTTTCTTCAAGGAGGAGTTATGGATAGACAGGATTCTCTTCGGAAGTGGATTTTCTCGGCGCTTTTGGTGGCGGCGGGGGTGCTGCTTTCTCCGCTTTTTTCTTTCCCTCTGGGTGTGACGAGGGCTTTTCCTTTGCAGCATATGATTAATATTTTCCTCGCAGTTCTTTGCGGGACAAGGTTCAGTACGTCGGCTGCGTTCGGGACGGCTTTGATCCGGAATATTCTTGGCACGGGCAGCCTCCTGGCTTTCCCGGGTTCCATGATCGGTGCTTTCCTTTCTGGTTATCTTTACAGCAAGACGCAGAAGCTCTGGTGCGCTGTGCTTGGTGAATTCGTCGGGACTTCGATTATCGGCGGCCTGGTTTCCTATCCGATTGCCGCTCTTCTCATGGGTTCTTCGAAGGGTGCGCTCTTCTATGTGTCCCTCTTCTCCATTTCCTGCGGCGCCGGCTGCGTCATCGCTTTCTGTGTTTTAAAAAGTGCTCGCTTAATTCAAACAGAATTACTCAAAAACAGATAACATCTTTATTTATAAGTCTCTATAAACTATTATTTATAATAATAAAATCTCATGCTTAGCGTATATTTTCCCCGCAGAAAGCTTCGATTTTCTGCGGTTTTTTCGTGCTCTGACTATGAGTCAAAGTTTTAGCACCTGCTGTTAACTGCTATTGACACCCCTCTAAAATAAAATGTATAATGTTTTAGTTTCTAAAGTATTTTATCACTCAAAGTGAGTGTTTTGTATAAAAATAATCCTGGGAAGGATTGATAAGGGAGTTTCCACTGGGAGAGAAATCCCTGGAAAAGAGGGGAATTTTATGAAGCACCGTCTACTGAAAGCCGCGGCCGCCGTCGTATTTACGTGCGCCGCGTTCCATGTACAGGCAGCCAATCCGTTCACGGACGTCGATACGAACTCCTGGGCTTACCAGGCAGTTTCCAAGCTGTCCGCTGAAAACGTCGTCGAAGGATATCCGGACGGCACGTTCCGCGGGGAAAAGAATATTTCCCGTTATGAAGTTGCACAGATCATTGCGCGCCTTGTCGCAAGAAAGGACAGCCTGACTGCTGATCAGCAGGCTACCGTCGACAAGCTCGCTCAATCTTATAGAGACGACCTCGCCAATCTTGGCGTCCGCGTCACTGAACTTGAAAAGAAGACCGGTCACACAGAACTCATCACTGAACTCCGTATTCAGGATGTCGACCGCTATGGCAATATTTTCAAAGGTCACACGGAAAAGGACAATGAGCTCAGCACCCGCGTCCGCCTGAATACGATCACCACCGTCAATGACAGAAGCACCGTTTACGGACAGCTCGAAACCTTCCTCGGTTTCTCTGGAAATGATGTGTACAGTGTCAACAAGTACAGCTATAACTCTGATGGCTCCCGCTATCAGAATAATGGCTACGGCGAAGGTGAAGTCCATCTGAACCGCTTATGGACGACCTACCAGTTCGGACCGAAGCAGGATACGACAGGGCTTCCATTCGGACCGTCCAAGAACCTCATCGGTATCGGCCAGTTCCCCGTCAAGATGGGCGTCACTGGCTACACCTATGATGGCGAATTCAAGGGTGCATTCCTTACCCTTGGCGATTACAGAGAAGGCGGCCACTTCACGCTCGCATACGGCCGCGCAACAAACATCAACGTCGACTACACGGCGCCAATGATGCATGGATTTGGAATAACGAATGATGAAGTTACCGATCTCGCTAACAAAATGGCAACTCTAACTGCCTACAATCAGGCCGTTGCTGCTGGCCTTAACAGTCAGCAGACCGCAGCAGTCATTTCACAAGCTCAACAAAAGGTTGCAGCCATAACTTCTCAACTTTACAGCAACGACGCTCAGACAAGAGCAACCGCAGCTGCAACGATAAAAGGCATGATTGCAGCCAGCGGCTCTGATCTGGCATCCATGGCCAATGACCTCGTAGCTACCGCTGACGGCAATATCGCTCTCACTCTTTACCCGATGGGCGATAAGGTCCAGATGGCATGGGGCGAAGATGAAGATGTACCGATTGCTTACGCATCCTACATCTACAAGAAACCGCAGCAGTATGAATTCCATGTCTACGGCATGAGAGCCGTCGGACCAGTCAGCCACATCGTCGCTGCTTACGGCCTTGCAGGACAGTACTACGTCACCCCGATGTGGAACGTCCACGCTGAATACGTCAAGAACATGAGAAAGCTTCCGCTGAACAACGAGCGCCCGTACTCCTTCAACTACGGCGTCGCTTACGGCACAGCTGATGTACTGAAAGCCAAGTCCTACTCCATCGGCCTTGACTACATCTACAGCCAGGCAGGCACCTACTTCGGCGGATCTACCAATGACATCGCCGACCAGTACATGGGCCATGTCTACAAAGACTGGAGAGGCAGAAGCAACGTCCCGGCTTACTTCGCCGACAAGATGGACGCAGTTCTCGATGGCACCGACAACCCGAACAGAAACTACGGCGGCGCGAAATTCTTCCTCGCCAAAGCAGCCTACGTTCCAATGAAAGGCCTCATCATCGAAGCCAACTACGGCTTCAACGCCCAGGACATGGGCGGCAAGAAGATGGACAACATGTTCCTCCTCAAAGCCACCGCCTATATTAAATAAGAAATAAAAAGAAACCCCGGAAAGCCGAAAGGCCCGGGGTTTTTGATTGTGATTTTTCAGAGAGCGGCACGAGGCCTCATGGTTTTCCATCGAACGTAGTTCGGTTTAAGGGTGTCAGAGCTCACCCCGTAGGGGGAGCTAATTGCCTTTGACCTTGCTCTGGAAGAGAAGGTCGGGATAAGATTACGAAAGGTTTCAAACAAATAAGAGTCGAGCTCTTTCTTTTATTCCTCGTGAAGCTGCCCCCGACGGAGGGAAGTGGCGCCGTTAGGCGACGAAAGGGGTGCAGTAAATAGGAAAGGACATCAGCGGTAGCACCACAAATGTCTCATAAGTTAGTGTACGGGGCGGATGAGTTGCATTCCCCAGGACATGGGCCGGTTGTACGGTTTTATCATATTTTACGTTTCCCACGAGCGAAGCGAGGTCGTGTGGTTTCGAATAAACACCGGACAACCTCGCTAGCGCTCGTGGAACTACACCCCTTTCTGCCGCATTCGCGGCGTCCTTCCCCGACGGGCAGGTCAAAACCTTCCGTACCGGCACTTAACGATATTATCACTATCATTTAAATACGAACCGTAAATGACAATCGTAAAATACTCATTCGATACTATCCGTCAGCAACGAAGCGAAGGACTTTAATCTCCCCGTCGGGGGAGAATGGTCAGCCTATCTTTTTACTGTTGCTGACAAAAGGGGTGCAGTATTCATTGGTTTTTATAAAAAGGTTCCATCGAGCCCCGCGAGGTTGTATGGTTTTATCTTCTTTCCCTCGCATCAGCGAGGTCGTATGGTTTTTCATAGCTGTATGGTTTTATCATATTTCTCCCACGCAAAACCCGCCGCAGTCCAATTCCTGCGGCGGGTTTCCTTACTATTTCCTTATTTCAAGTTTGTCTTGAAGAATTCTGCAATCTTGGCGAATGGGATGACGTCCATATGATCGTAGAGGTCGGTGTGGACGGCGCCCGGGATGATGAGGAGTTCTTTGTTATTTCCTTTCATCTTCTTGTAGACGTCTTCGCTGAAGTAGCGGGAATGGGCTTTTCCTCCATGGATGAGGAGGACGGGTGTCTCGATTTCATCGGCGTAGATATTGATCGGCATGCCGGCGAAGTCCGGGAGGGAGCTCAGTGTCGCACCTGTGGTGGAGCCGAAGGATCTCGGGCTGTAGCCTCTCTTTGTCTGGTAGAAGTCGTGGTAGTTTCTGACAAATTCAGGCATGTCCGGGGTGACGGTTTCCGGGACGCCGCCTGCCATCTTGTAGGTGCCGTTCTTGTAGTCGAGCGTTCTCTGCGCGCTGACCATTTCACGAAGGGCTTTTCTTTCTGCCTTGATCTGTTCCGGTGTCTTGTCATAGTCGAAGTAGCCGTTGGCGATGACGCGGCTCATGTCGTACATGGTGGATGTCACGGTCGCTTTGATTCTCGGGTCCATGGATGCCGCATTGATGGCAAAGCCGCCCCAGCCGCAGATGCCGAGGACGCCGATTTTCTGCGGATCAACATCAGGCCTGTTGGACAGGTAATCGACAGCTGCCAGAAAATCTTCGGTATCAATGTCCGGGGATGTGGTGTTTCTCGGCTGTCCGCCAGATTCCCCTGTGTAAGACGGATCGAAGGCGAGTGTCAGGAAACCGCGGGCCGCCAGTTCCTGTGCATAGCGTCCGGAGACCTGTTCCTTCACGGCGCCATACGGGCCGGCCACGGCAATGGCATCCAGTTTTTCACCCGGTTTCATGTCTTTTGGCGTATAAAGGTCGCCGACAAGAGTGATGCCGTATCTGTTGTGGAAGGTCACTTTCTTATAGCTTACCCTTGCATCTTCAGGAAATGTCTTGTCCCATGCGTTCGAAAGCTTCGAAGCGTCGATCGTTTCAGCCGGCGCTTTGGAAGCTGCGACGGGCGCGCGGTCCATAGCAGAAGCATTCATCATGCCGCCTGCCATGAGAAGTCCGAATGCAGCGAGCGTGAGAGCGCGTTTCATCATTTTCTTATTCATCTTGGTTCCTCCTGTGGTTGAATTCCATACCTTGCTTCTTTTACGAATGGAGTGTAACATTAGACTTAACTCTAAGGTTAATAGCATTTTCAAAAAATGGGAGGAAATATGTCATATACCATCCAGCAAGTTTCCAAAATGACGCGCATCCCGGCGACGACGCTCCGTTATTATGACAAGGAAGGCCTTCTCCCCTTCCTCGAAAGGACCGAGTCCGGATACCGCCGCTTCTCTGACGTCGACCTCGCCTCTCTCCAGATTGTCCAGTGCCTCAAGAGTGCAAGGCTTTCCATCGAGGAAATCCGCCAGTTCTCCGAATGGGTCCACGAAGGCGACAGCACGCTTCAGAAACGCCTCGACCTTTTCCTCCGCCGCAAGGAAGAAATGGAAAAGCAGATCGAGGAATGGAAGAAAATCCTCGACGTCATCAATTACAAATGCGAGTATTACCAGAAAGCTGTCGAAGCAGGAACGGAAAAGCATCTCTTCGCCAAGGACAAACTGCCCCACGCAGATGAATTCATCACAGCCATGCCTTCTTTACCAAATCCTCAGACATCTGAAAATTGAGAGCATTAAAAAATCTCCCTTTGGAATCCAAATTTCCTGGACCCAAAGGGAGATTTCTATTTTTACAATTCATGTCTTCCGACGGTTTCTGCTGTCTGGGCGAACCAGTCTGGTTTTTCTTCGTGGATCTGTTCGACGATCCACTGTCCTTCTTCGTGGCTTCCGGGGATGAGGTAGAAAGCGGAGCCTGAGCCGGTCATGACGGCGAGGCAGTCGAAGCTCTGGACATAGCGGGCGGCCGAGAGGAGTCCCGGGGAGTTCGGGAAGAGTCCGAGTTCGAAGTCGTTGGAGAGGGAATCGGCGAGGCCTTCCCAGTCTCTTTCTTCGAGCGCTTTGAGGCAGTCTTCTGTCTTGTCGATGCTGAGTTCTTTTCTTTCATCGAGCTTCTGGTACGCAGGACCGGTCGGCATGAAGAGCGGCGGCATGGCGATGACGAGCGGCAGGCCTTCCCAGGCTCTGGCCGGTGTCAGGATTTCCCCGATGCCCTGGCAGCGCGATGCCCCTCCTTCTACGCAGAAGGGAACGTCGGCGCCGATCCTGGCTGCGACTTTAAGGAGATCTTCTTTGCTGAGCGGATGCTCGTAAGCTTTGGAAAGTCCGCGCAGGACGGCGGCTGCATCGGCAGAGCCCCCTCCCATGCCGGCACCTGAAGGGATTCGTTTCTTCAGCGTCAGGAAGACGCCTCCTTCCAGTTCTGTCACGGCGAAGAATGCTTCAGCGGCGCGGACCATGAGGTTTTCCTGTCCTGCCGGCGCATCGCCTTCGAGGACTGTCAGGAGGATCTCATTCGATTTCTCCAGTGTAATTTCATCTGAGAGCGATATGCTGTGCATAACGGAATCGATCGAGTGGTAGCCGTCCGGCCTCTTCCTCCCGACCCAAAGCGTCAGATTGATTTTCGCGCGCGCTGTTTCCGTGATCATGATTACCTCTTTTCCTGCCATTTCCGGCATTTTCTTTCTTCATTTTATAGTGATCTATCTTCCATACTCATTATACCATTCCTTTGAATTATTAATATTTAAACATTTAAATTTGTTGTTGTATTTTTCAAGAGAACTATGTATAATAGTGATTGTTAAAACTGTATGTAACTATTTTACAAAACAGTATCATTAAAAATGTCCCACTTTGAAAGGAAATGGTCGTATGCCAGGATTATTTTTTGACGACTACGAAACCCCAGTTTACCGTCCGCCGAGTGAAGCAGAAAGCTTCATCCTCCGCGTGACTCGTGGATGCGCGCACAACCACTGCACTTACTGCAACATGTACCGCGGCGTCCAGTTTGAAAAACTTACCGATGAAGAAATCATGCGCCAGATCGCCATGGCTTACTCCGTCGACCGCGATGGTGTCCGCCGCGTATTCCTCGCTGACGGCGATGCGCTTGTTCTCGAAACCGAACGTCTTCTGAAAATCCTGAATACGCTCAAGAAATATTTCCCGAACCTGGAAAGAGTCGCATCTTACGCCGCTCCTGGAGATATCCTCAGAAAGTCCGTGGAAGAACTGACCCAGCTTCGTGAAGCAGGCCTGCAGATCCTCTACTACGGCATGGAATCCGGCGATTCCCAGACCCTGCGCGATATCCGCAAAGGCGTCGACGGCCCGCAGTCCATCGAAGTCGGCAAACGCGTACGCGCAGCCGGCATGCAGCTTTCCATCATGATCATCCTTGGTATCGCAGGCGTTCCGGGCAGTGAAAGACATGCCCTGGCCACCGCAAAAGCCATCAATGAAATCAAACCGACCCATCTTTCCGCACTCTCCCTCATGCTCTACCGCGGAAGCGAACTGAAGGATCAGTTCGAACGCGGCGAGTTCACACCGCTCACCCCGGCAGGACTCATGGAAGAGCTGAAGGTCATCATCGAGCACCTTGACCTTCCGGAAACGGAACACATGATTTTCAGAAGCAACCACGTTTCCAACTACATCCGCCTCGCAGCAACATTGCCGAGAGACAAGGACCAGCTCCTTGCGGATATCGATGAAAGCATCGCTTACCTGAAGAAACAGAAGCACTGGGATATCTACAACCACGACTGGAGCAAATTCTAAGTCCGTCGTTTGATTTTTCACCTTCAAACTCCTATAATAAAAACAATCAGAAATGATTCAGAGAAAATGAAATGCCGCGGATTGGAAGACGATCCGCGGCTCTTTTGTTAAGGAGGAATAATATGGTATCCAAGAAATGGCTCGCCCTTTCAGCCGCTGTGCTGATGGGCCTCGCTCCCGTATCCTTCGCATCTGCTGCTGATGAGACGCCTTCAGCAGCACAGGTCTTCAAGACCACAGCTGCCTTTGTACAGACGGCTTCAAAGACAGACAAGGCAGACTCCAAAGAAACGGCCAAGGCTCCGCTCACGGCTGAATCGATCAAAGTGAACCCCGCCAAGTGGAATTACGATGAGAAGAATGATATTTACTACCAGATCGGCCTCGTCTACTGCACAAAGCCGGCTGCGACGGAATATGAGCAGCTCGCTGTCTACGTCCCGGGCGCTTATATGAAGGGCACGAAAAATCAGGACGGCACGTACACGGCCGTTATCAATGACAAGGCAAAGGTAGGAAACTACACAGCTAAGACTGCACCGATCGTCATGCCGGTCAATACGGGCGGATACGCCGCGCAGAAAGCGCCGTCCGCTTACTATCCTAACGGTCTCAATACGTACCTCTCCGAAGGCTTCGTCTATGTCTTTGCAGGATGCCGCGGAAGAGAAAACGGCACGAACCCGGACGGTACGGAATTCGTCGGCGGCGCTCCCTGGGGCGTCACGGACCTGAAGGCCGCTGTCCGCTACCTCCGCTACAATGACAGTCTCATCCCGGGCAGCAAGAACCGCATCTTCACCTTCGGCCACAGCGGCGGCGGCGCGCAGAGTGCACTCATGGGCGCGACCGGCGACAGTGATTTCTTCGGACCGTACCTTTCCTCCATCGGCGCACTCATGACCGATGCAAAGGGAAAGCCTTTGAGCGATGCCATCGACGGCGCGCAGGCATGGTGCCCGATCACGAACCTTACGCAGGCCGATTTCTCCTATGAATGGATGATGGGCCAGTATGCGAACGACGGCGAGAGAGCCTACGGCACATGGACCCGCGCGATTTCTCAGGACATGGCAAGAAATTATGCCGCTTACCTGAACAACATGCAGCTCAAGGATGAAAATGGAAATCTGCTCACCCTTTCGCAGGGCTGGGACGGAAACGGCATCAATGCGAGCGGCACATACTATGACTACATGAGAGGTGTCATTGAAACATCGCTCAACCATTTCCTCTCGGACAACAAATTCCCGCTCACCTTGGGAGGCAGCGATTTCCATATGGACGGCGGCTTCCCGGGACAGGGCCCGCAGCAGCGCCCGACCTCCATGGTCCCTGGCGGCAAGCCTTTCCCGAAGGACACACCGACCGAGCCTCATACCTACCAGACCCCGCAGGACTACATCGACAGCCTGAACGGCGACGACCCGTGGATCACCTATGACGCCAAGACGAATACGGCAAAGATCACATCCATCGGCGCCTTCACGTCCCGCCTCAAGAAAGCATCCAAAGGCATCGGCGCCTTCGACAGCACCACGCTCTCCCAGGCAGAAAACCTCCTCTTCGGCAATGGCAAGGTCAGCGCCATGCACTTCGACGGCGGCATGTCCTGGCTCATGGAACACAACAAGGACCGCTACAGCGCTTACGCGGACTACAATGACAACATCAGGAAATCTTACTATGACGAAATGGACAATGTCGACAGCCTCGGCGTCCCCTCCATCATCCGCCAGATCATGTACGATCCGATGACATTTATCCTCGTTCCGAACGATGAAGAAAAGCCGTCCGTCCTTGCCAACCACTGGCGTATCAATACCGGCCTCTTCCAGGGTGACACCGCTCTCAATACCGAGCTCAACCTTTACCTCGGCCTGAAGCAGAGAAAAGACGTGAAGAACGTCCTCTTCACGACCGTCTGGAACCAGAAGCACACCATGGCAGAACGCACCGGCAATTCGACCGGCAACTTCATCGCCTGGGTCAAAGAAGTCACAGCAAAAGAATAAATGCTCACGGAAAAGCCTCCATCGGGGGCTTTTTCCTATGGAACCACCAATGAGGCAACCGGAAATCCCGCACTTTTGCCCGATTTCCTTATTTCCATGCATCCTGCGCCAAATAAAATTACCATGCTTGACATCTTCTGATATAATGAGATGAATGTAATTCCGCGGGCTGCTTTGTTGCCTATGGCCCGCGTTTCTTGCGCCCTGCAGAAAGGAACCAAAATGGCATTTCTTTCGATGTCCGAATACCGCACACCGCTCTTCTGGAAACGTCTGGCTTTCATTATAGCGATTACGATCCTAGGCACTTTCATTTATTCCGTCGGCGTCAATGCCTTCTTCGTCCCGCACCAGTTCCTGGCTGGCGGGCTGACAGGTATCGCCATGATTGTATACTACCTGACCGGCATTCCGATCGGCGTCACGAACCTTGTCCTGAACCTCCCAATCCTCGGTCTCTCCCTGAAATTCATGGGGAAATTTTACACCATCATCACGATCCTCGGGACCGTTCTCCTTTCCCTTTTCATCGATTTCACGGCCTTCCTGGCTGACTACCACGTCGTCAAGGACCCGATCGTCGCTGCCATCTCCGGCGGTGTCGTCCTGGGCGTCGCCATGGGTATCCTTTACCGTTACAACAGCAATACCGGCGGCCTCGACGTCATCGGTGCCATCATCAAGAAGTACTACAACCTGGAAATCGGCTACGTCGTCTTCGCACTGAACTTCATCATCGTCATGGCCAGTGCATGGATCTTCGCTCTGGAACCAGCCATCTGCACCCTGATCGGCATGTACATCAATGCGAACCTCGCCAGCCGTCTCGTCCTTGGTTTTGCCCAGAGAAAAGCAGCCTTCATCGTCTCCGACAAGCCGCTTGAAATCTCTGATGCCATCCTGCGCACCATCCACCACGGCGCGACCCTCCTCTACGGCCAGGGCGCTTTCTCCGGCGCTGACAAGAAAATTATCTTCGCCATCGTCGACCTCACCCAGGTCACCCGCGTCCGCCACCTCGTAGAAGACATCGACCCGCACGCCTTCGTCTTCCTCATGAACACCACCGACGTCATCGGAAGAGGCTTCACCAGCCCCCTCGCCGCCGGCCGCAATATCCCCCAGTCCATCCGCTACACCTGCGACGAAAAAGGCGACGTCGTCCCCACCCGCATGTGGCAGTTCGAAATGGACGCAGAAGCCCATCCCTACAAAGGCGAACAAACACCACCCAAAGTCGACCAGAAATAAAAATGAAGGGGCTGTGACAAAATGTGCAATCATTTTGCCGCAGCTCCTTTTTGCGTAGGTATAGTGGGTATATTCGATTAGAGGATTATCTAACAAATGTATTTATCGACTCTATCTGAAAACCTCAAAGGATGCTTCGCCTCTTTAGAAACTGCACCACTTTCGCCCAGCATCAGAAAAATGATAGGCTGGGCACTTTCTCCTACGGAGACAGCTCGGCGATGAGAAACAAAAGAAATCAGTTCTTGTTTGTTTTAAACTTATATAACTGCGCTCGAAAACTACTGTATTCACGGTCTCCGACCAGACCTAGTACAATAGAAGTGTAGTAGATAGGTCGCTCCTATCCACTGCACTTATTGCATATAATTAGGGGAGTAGATGGCTTGACGGCGACCCACCGGTCCGTTTACTGGACGTGGAGAAGAGGGTCAGCCTTCCCCTTATTATGT